>Ga0208645_1001005_pt1 | contig 26868 bp, 26 predicted proteins | sample VirMetDEL_Sep_01_FD_184519 | JGI IMG/M metagenome (GOLD analysis project Ga0208645, IMG submission 184519) | Aqueous microbial communities from the Delaware River and Bay under freshwater to marine salinity gradient to study organic matter... | ecosystem: Environmental > Aquatic > Marine >... | reverse complement strand
TACCGCGCGATTGAGCGTTCAGGCGGGTGGCGATCTGCAGGCCAGCAGCGTCGTCGGCGGCGGAGTTGATGCGCAGGCCGGTGCCCAGGCGCTGCTGGTTGGTGCCCAGAGCGTTGTTGGTCTTGCCGAGGTTGGTCTGGGTGATCAGCGAGGAATAGTTGGTATGAATCGACAGAGCCATGATGATGTTCCTTCAGTTGAGTGAAGCTGGCTGTGATTGCCTGCTGTAAGTGAAGGGCGACCGGCTTATGGCGCTGATTAAATGGCGCTGAGGTTTTTTTCGCTGTCCGGCTAGTGGCCGCTCTGGCACGGGACTTTGGCCAATGAAAAACGGCGACCCTGGGGTCGCCGTTGTGTTGAAAAGCAGGCGTGATCAGCCGATTTCGATCATCTCGAAATCCATCTTGCCAACGCCACAGTCGGGGCATAGCCAGTCTTCCGGCACGTCTTCCCAGCGGGTGCCGGGAGCGATGCCGTCATCCGGCCAGCCCTGGCTCTCGTCGTAAATCAGTCCACAGACCACGCATTGCCACTTCTTCATATAACCCTCAGGCGTATCTCACGGTAGTGCGCGACGAACGCTACCGTAATTGCACCGATGCGCCAAGCAGGCGGGCGACGATCGTCGCCCGCCAGAGGCCAACCAAAGTAGGGTCATCCCGCGGCCAGCAGTGGGTCGCTGATGCCCATGACGTACATGCTGACCAGCGCGATACAGCCCGCAGCAGCGAGGTAGTAGAGCGTCGGCAGGATGGTCTTGCGCAGGGTGATGCCTTCGCGTCCCAGCAGACCGACCGTCGCCGAGGCCGCCACCACGTTGTGGATGGCGATCATGTTGCCCGCTGCCGCCCCCACCGATTGCAGCGCCACCATCATCGCCCCGGATACACCCAGCAGCTCGGCAGCGTTGAACTGGAACTGCGACAGCATCAGGTTGGACACCGTGTTGGAACCAGCGATGAACGCGCCCAGCGCGCCCACGGCCGGGGCGAAGAACGGATAGATGCTACCGACGCTGTCGGCCACCAGTTGCGCCATGGCCACCGGCATCGAAGCCAGGTCGCTGCCATTGACCCCCGAGTTGATCAGGATACGCACCATGGGAATGGTGAAGATCAGCACGAAGCCGGCGCCGAGCAGGGTCTTGCTCGATTCGCCTACCGCCGCCTTGAGCTCGGAGAAGCGCATGCGATGGAGGAAGAAGGTCACCAGCACCACCATGCACAGGATGCCCCCCGGCAGGTACAGTGGCTCGATGGTGCCGGATACGCCGGTCTCACCGAGGATGTCCTTCCAGCCGAAGCTCAGGCTCATCAGCGCGGCCTTGAGTTCGGGGAAGATCCGCGACAGCACCAGGAACACCGCCAGCAGCAGGTACGGCGCCCAGGCCATGGGCACCGAGATCGGCGCCTTGCCGGCCACGTCGTCGAGTTTCATCTCGATCTTGCCCATCCACTCGGCCGGCCAGTCCTTGGCATCGGCGAAGTCCCAGGTCTCTTTCGGCAGCAGGAAGCCGGCCTTGGCTGCCGGTACCACGATGGCCAGGCCAACCAGGGCGCCGATCATCGAGGGGAATTCCGGGCCGAGGAACACGCCGGCCGCCATGTACGGCAGGGAGAAGGCGAAGGCGGTGAAGATGGCGAACGGCGCGATGGCCAAGCCTTCTTTCCAACTGCGGTTCTTGCCGAAGAAGCGGGTCATGATCATCACCATGATCAGCGGCATCAGCAGGCCGATCACGCCATGGGTGATGGCCACCCGCGAGTAGATCAGATGGAAGAAGGTCTCCCAGGTGCTGCCGGTGGCCACCAGCTGTTCGGTGATGCCGGTCCTGTCCAGGCCGGCGCCGACACCCACCAGGATCGGGGTGCCCACCGCGCCGAAGGATACCGGCGTGGACTGCACCATCATGCCCAGCACCACGGCGGCCAGGGCCGGGAAGCCGAGGGCGACCAGCAGCGGTGCGGCGACGGCGGCCGGGGTACCGAAGCCGGAGGCGCCTTCGATGAAGCAGCCGAACAGCCAGGCGACGATCAGCGCCTGCACGCGGCGATCCGGGCTGATATTGGAGAAGCCCCGGCGAATCGCCGCAATACCGCCAGAGTGCTTGAGCGTGTTCAGCAGCAGGATCGCGCCGAAGATGATCCACAGGATCGAGGCCGTAAGAATCAGCCCCTGCAGGCTGGAGGCGATGACCCGATTGAGGGACATGTCCCAGGCCAGCAGGCCGATCAGGGCGGTGAGGACGAACACCAGCGGCATCGCGTACTTGGCTGGCCAGCGAAAGCCGATCAGCAGCACACCCGCTAGCACCAGCGGCACGAAGGCCAGGATGGACAGCAGCGTTTGACTCATGGGTTGGTTCCTTCTTTTTCTTGTGAACCACAGTTTTCCGGGGCTTACCCGGCGCCACGCATCTGGAAGGGCCGGGCGCCACGGCACCGACCTTTCCGTGAGCCGCGACGGCTGGGATCTCCAGCGTCGCGCTCATGCCCGAAAGCCCCGACGGCCAGAAGCCGTCAGGGCTTGGTACTGCTCAGTGGGAGGGGCTGGGCGGTATCCCGCTTCAGCCGCGAGCTGTTTGTAGTGGGTTTGTCGCGGCTGAAGCCCCTCCCACAGTCGTTCAAACCTCCTCTTTGAAGCGCAGACGCCAGGCGTGCAGCAGCGGCTCGGTGTAACCGGACGGCTGCTCGCGGCCCTTGAACACCAGATCGCTGGCGGCGCGGAAGGCGTGCGATTGCTCGAAATTCGCGGCCATCGGGCGGTAAGCCGGATCGCCGGCGTTCTGTCCGTCGACCACCTGGGCCATGCGCTGCAGCGTCTCGCGCACCTGGGCCTCGTTGACCACGCCGTGGTGCAGCCAGTTGGCGATGTGCTGGGCGGAGATGCGCAGGGTGGCGCGGTCTTCCATCAGGCCGACGTTGTGGATATCCGGCACCTTGGAGCAGCCCACGCCCTGTTCGACCCAGCGCACCACGTAGCCGAGGATGCCCTGGCAGTTGTTGTCCAGCTCCTGCTGGATGTCCTCGGCGCTCCACGGCCGCTCGGCGCTGACCGGCACGCTGAGCAGGTCACCGAGCAGGCTGTCGCGCTGGCTGGCCAGGTCGATCAGTTCCAGCTCGCTCTGCACCGCCTGCACGTCGATCTGGTGGTAGTGCAGGGCGTGCAGCACGGCGGCGGTCGGCGACGGCACCCAGGCGGTGTTGGCACCGGCTTTCGGATGGCCGATCTTCTGTTCGAGCATGGCCGCCATCAGGTCCGGCATAGCCCACATGCCCTTGCCGATCTGTGCCTTGCCACGCAGCCCGCAAGCCAGACCGACCAGCACGTTGTTGCGCTCGTAGGCCTGGATCCAGGCGCTGGACTTCATGTCGCCCTTGCGCAGCATGGCGCCGGCTTCCATCGCCGTGTGCATCTCGTCGCCGGTGCGGTCGAGGAACCCGGTGTTGATGAAGGCCACCCGCGCGCTGGCCGCCTCGATGCAGGCCTTGAGGTTGACGCTGGTGCGCCGCTCCTCGTCCATGATGCCCATCTTCAGGGTGTTGGCCGGCATGCCCAGCAGCTGCTCGACGCGGCCGAACAGTTCGTTGGCGAAGGCCACTTCGAACGGGCCGTGCATTTTCGGTTTGACGATATAGACGCTGCCGGTGCGCGAGTTGCCGCGGCGCTGCAGGTCATGCAGGGCGATCAGGCTGGTGACCACGGCATCGAGGATGCCTTCGGGGATCTCCTGGCCTTCGCCGTCGAGAATCGCCGGGTTGCTCATCAGGTGACCGACGTTGCGCACGAACAGCAGCGAGCGGCCGTGCAGGGTCAGTTCGCTGCCATCGGCTGCGGTGTAGACACGGTCCGGGTTGAGGCGACGGGTGATGCGCTTGCCGCCTTTTTCCATTTCCTCGGCCAGATCACCCTTCATCAGGCCCAGCCAGTTACGGTAGACCACCACCTTGTCGGCGGCGTCGACGGCGGCCACCGAGTCCTCGCAGTCCATGATGGTCGACAGCGCCGCCTCCATCAGCACGTCCTTCACGCCAGCGCCGTCGGTGCGGCCGATGGCACTGCCCGCGTCGATCTGGATCTCGAAGTGCAGGCCATTGTTCTTCAGCAGCACGGCGCTCGGTGTGGCGCCATCGCCCTGGTGGCCGAGGAATTTTTCCGGCTGCGCCAGGGAGGTTTGCGCGCCGCCGTTCAGGGTCACCTGCAACTGGCCGGCGACCACGGTGTAAGCGCTGGCGTCGGCGTGCGAGCCCTGAGCCAGCGGCGCGGCCTGGTCGAGGAAGGCGCGGGCGAAGGCGATCACCTTGGCGCCACGGACTTCGTTGTAGCCGGGGCCTTTGCTGGCGCCGCCTTCCTCGCTGATCGCGTCGGTGCCGTACAGGGCGTCGTACAGCGAGCCCCAGCGGGCGTTGGCGGCGTTCAGCGCGTAGCGCGCGTTCATCACCGGCACCACCAGCTGCGGGCCGGCCTGGCTGGTGATCTCGCTGTCGACGCCTGCGGTACTCGCCTTGACCTGTTCCGGCTGCGGCAGCAGATAGCCGATGGAGCCGAGGAAGCTGCGGTAGGCGTGCATGTCGGTGACCGGCCCGGGATGGGCGCGATGCCAGGTATCCAGCTCGCTCTGCAGGCGGTCACGCTCGGCCAGCAGCGCACGGTTGCGCGGCGCCAGGTCATGCACCAGGGCGTCGAAGCCGTTCCAGAAGGCCGCAGCCTCGATACCGCTGCCGGGCAGCACTTCGTTTTCGATGAACTGCTTGAGCTCGGCGGCTACCTGCAGACGCTGGCATTGCACGCGTTCGGTCATTTTCCTGTTCTCCTGTCTGCATCCGGTTGCCTGGGATGCCTATGAATTTCGTCTCGCCTCAATCAGCCCCTCTCCTGCAAGCGGGAGGGGAGAAAACGATGCGCGCTGCTTACAGCGCTGCGATACCTGCCTTGGCCACCTGCGCGTCCTGTTCGGCCTTGACCCCGGACACGCCCACGGCGCCGACTACCTGGCCTTCGACCATGATCGGTACACCGCCTTCCAGCGAGGTGATCAGTGGTGCGCTGAGGAAGGCGCTGCGCCCGCCGTTGACCATGTCCTCGTAGCCCTTGGTTTCGCGGCGGCCGATGGCGGCGCTACGGGCCTTTTCGGTGGCGATGTAGGCGCCGATGGGCGCGCAGCCGTCGAGGCGTTCCAGCGCCAGCGGGTGGCCGCCGTCATCGACCACTGCGATGGCCACGGCCCAGCCCTGTTGTTGTGCTTCGTTGCGGGCCGCCTGGAGGATCTGGGCGACTTCGGTCTGGCTGAGTACGGCTTTGTGGTGCATGGCATACCTCGTATTCGTGGTTTCGTAGCCCGGATGCAATCCGGGATTTACGGCGTTCGTTGTCCCGGATTTCATCCGGGCTACGGCGATCAGTCCATCGCCTCCTCGACTATCTCGATCCAGTGCCGCACCGGGGTACGTCCGGCGCCGTCCAGATGGGTCTGGCAGCCGATGTTGGCGGTGACGATGGCGTCGGGCTTGCCGCTTTCCAGGGCGTTCAATTTGTTGTCGCGCAGCTGGCGTGACAGCTCCGGTTGGGTCAGCGAATAGGTGCCGGCCGAGCCGCAGCACAGGTGGCCATCCGGCACGGCGGTGAGGCCGAAGCCGAGGCGCGTCAGCACGCCTTCCACCGCGCCGCCGAGTTTCTGCGCGTGCTGCAGGGTGCAGGGGCAATGGAAGGCCAAGCGCTGTTCGGCGCGCACCTGCAGCTTTTCCAGGTTTTCACCTTGCAGCACCTCGACCAGATCCCTGGCCAGGGTGCTGACCCGCGCTGCCTTGGTGGCGTAGGCCGAGTCGCCTGCGAGCAGGTGGCCGTAGTCCTTGACGAAGGCACCGCAGCCGCTGGCGGTCTGCACGATGGCCTCAATGCCAGCCTCGATGGCCGGCCACCAGGCGTCGATGTTCTGCCGGGCGCGTTGCAGGCCGGCTTCCTGGGCGTTGAGGTGGTAGTCGACGGCGCCGCAGCAGCCGGCTTCGCGGATCGGCGTGACGCTGATGCCAAGGCGATCCAGCACGCGCGCGGTCGCCGCGTTGGTGTTGGGCGACAGCCCCGGCTGCACGCAGCCTTCGAGCATCAGCACGCGGCGCGTGTGCTGCGTGGTCGGGCGCGACTTGGCTGGGCGCACCTCGCGCGGCAGCTTGGCCTTGAGCGCCGCCGGCAGCAGCGGGCGCAAGGCCAGGCCGGTCTGGGTCAGCGCCTTGAACAGCGCCGGGCGCGGCACCACAGCGCGCAGGCCCTGGCGCAGCAGGCGCTCGTTCAGTGGCCGCGGCACCGCCTGCTCGACCACTTCGCGGCCGATGTCCAGCAGGTTGTGGTACTGCACGCCGGAGGGGCAGGTGGTTTCGCAGTTGCGGCAGGTCAGGCAGCGATCCAGGTGCTGTTGGGTCTTGGCGGTGACCTCGCCGCCTTCGAGCATCTGCTTGATCAGGTAGATGCGTCCGCGCGGGCCGTCCAGCTCGTCGCCGAGCAGCTGATAGGTCGGGCAGGTGGCGTTGCAGAAACCGCAGTGCACGCAGGAGCGCAGGATACGTTCGGCTTCCTCGGCGCGCGGCAGGCGTTTGGCCTGTTCACTCAAATTGGTCTGCACGTCTTATACCTCGGCGTACATGCGGCCAGGGTTGAAGATGCCCTGGGGGTCGAGTTGGTTCTTCAGCTGGCGCTGGTAGCGCAGCAGCGGTGCCGCCAGCGGCTGAAACGGCTGGGCGTGACCGGCGGCGAAGCAGGTGGCATGGCCGCCGAGCTTGGCCGTCACGCGCTGGATCAGCTCGCCGTCGGCGTCGGTTTTCAGCCAGCGTTGTGCGCCGCCCCAGTCGATCAGTTGGCGGCCGGGCAGGTCGAGCAGGCCACTATTGGCCGGCAGCGACAGACGCCACAGCGTGCCGCTGGCGCTGAAGAACGGCAGGCGCTGTTCGCGCAGCTCATGCCAGTAAGCGTTGTCGATTTCCTCGCCACCGAGGCGCTGGCGCGCGGCCTGTACCGATCCTTCGCCGCCTTCCAGGCGCAGGTGCAGGGCCGCACCGTCATGGCTGGCGGCGCTGATCGGCAGCGGTTGCTGGCCCCATTCGGCGAGCGTGTTCAGTGCATGCAGGGCGTCCACTTCCAGGCGCAGGCTGAGCACCTGGCGCGGCTTGGGCAGCACCTTGATCGACACCTCGGTGAGCAGGCCCAGGCAGCCGAAGCTGCCAGCCATCAGGCGCGACAGGTCGTAGCCGGCGACGTTTTTCATCACCTCGCCACCGAAGCGCAGCAGCTTGCCCTGGCCGGTGATCACCCGGGTGCCGAGCACCTGGTCACGCACCGAGCCGGCCCAGGGGCGGCGCGGGCCGGACAGCCCGGCGGCGACCATGCCGCCAAGGGTGGCGCCATCGCCCAGGTGCGGCGGTTCGCACGGCAGCATCTGGTTATTGGCCTGCAGCGCCGCCTCGATCTCGGCCAGCGGCGTGCCGGCACGAGCGGTCAGTACCAGCTCGGTCGGGTCGTAGCTGACGATGCCGCGGTGCATGCGGGTATCGAGCACTTCGCCGGTGGTGGCGCGGCCCAGATGAGCCTTGCTGCCACTGCCCTGGATGCGCAGGGGCGTGGCGCTGTTGAGTGCGTGGTTGACCTGTTCCAGCAGCGCGGCGCTGGCGTCGAAATCCTGCGACATCAGAAACGCTCCAGTTCCGGGAAGGGCAGTTGGCCGTGGTGCACGTGCATCGCGCCGAATTCGGCGCAGCGGTGCAGGGTGGGGATGTTCTTGCCCGGATTGAGCAGGCCGCTGGGGTCGAACGCCGCCTTCACCGCGTGGAACAGGGTGATCTCGTCGCTGTTGAACTGCGCGCACATCTGGTTGATCTTCTCGCGGCCGACGCCGTGCTCGCCGGTGATGCTGCCGCCGACCTTGACGCAGAGTTCGAGGATCTTGCCGCCGATGGCCTCGGCGCGCTCCAGCTCGCCGGGCACGTTGGCATCGAACAGGATCAGGGGGTGCATGTTGCCGTCGCCGGCGTGGAACACGTTGGCCACGCGCAGGCCGTATTCCTCGGACAGCTCGGCGATGCCACGCAGCACACCCGGCAGCTCGCGGCGTGGAATGGTGCCGTCCATGCAGTAGTAGTCCGGCGAGATGCGCCCGACTGCGGGGAAGGCGTTCTTGCGCCCGGCCCAGAATTTCACCCGTTCGGCTTCGTCGCGGGCCAGGCGCACTTCGGTGGCGCCGGCTTTCTCCAGCACCTCACGGACGCGCTCGCAGTCATCGGCGACGTCGGCTTCCACGCCGTCCAGCTCGCAGAGCAGAATGGCTTCGGCTTCCACCGGGTAGCCGGCGTGGATAAAGTCTTCGGCGGCGCGAATGGCCAGGTTGTCCATCATCTCCAGGCCGCCGGGGATGATGCCGGCGGCGATGATGTCACCGACCGCGCGGCCGGCCTTTTCCACCGAGTCGAAGGCCGCCAGCAGCACCTTGGCCACCTGCGGCTTGGGCAACAGCTTGACCGTCACCTCGGTGACGATGCCGAGCATGCCCTCGGAGCCGGTGAACAGCGCCAGCAGGTCGAACCCCGGCGCGTCCAGCGCGTCGCTACCGAGGGTCATGAACTCACCTTCGACGGTGAGGATGTCGACCTTGAGCAGGTTGTGCACGGTCAGGCCGTATTTCAGGCAGTGCACGCCGCCGGCGTTTTCGGCGACGTTGCCGCCGATGGAGCAGGCGATCTGCGAGGACGGGTCGGGGGCGTAATACAGGTCGAAGGGCGCGGCGGCCTGGGAGATCGCCAGGTTGCGCACACCGGGCTGGACCCGGGCGAAGCGGCCTTCGCGGTTGATCTCGAGGATCTGGTTGAAGCGCGCCATCACCAGCAGGATGCCTTTCTCCAGCGGCAGCGCGCCGCCGGACAGGCCGGTGCCGGCGCCGCGCGCCACCACTGGCACGCCGCGGGCATGACAGAGCTTGAGCAACTGCTGCACCTGCTCGATGCGCTCGGGCAGCACCACCAGCATGGGCGTGGTGCGGTAGGCGGACAGGCCATCGCACTCGTAGGGCTTGAGGTCTTCCTGGGTGTGCAGGATGTCGAGACCGGGCAGGCACTGACGCAACTCCGTCAGCAGGGCGGCCTTGTCGACCTCGGGTAGCGCGCCGTCGACGCGCTCGTCGTACAGAATGCTCATGGCAGGCTCAATCGTGAACGTTGTTTTTATGGATGGTCATGCTGCGACCATGCGCCGCATCTTCAGCCTGCTTTCGTTCATCAGTCCATCGTCTTCCGTGCTGGTAGGACCAGTTTCTTTCTCCAGGCTTTCACACCAAAGTCTCTAAAGCGCTTATTCTCTTGAGCCTTGCTGGTCGATCCAGGCGGATCGGGCAGGGTTGTTGAACTGGTACGACCAGTTATGACGGGGGCGAAATGGACGCGAATCTGAACGCCGCACGACGGCAGGTGAGTGATGTAGTCGCCGAACGTATCGAGCGGCTGATCGTCGATGGTGTGCTCAAGGTCGGGCAGCCGCTGCCATCGGAACGGCGCCTGTGCGAGAAGCTGGGCATTTCCCGCTCGGCGCTGCGCGAAGGGCTCAAGGTGCTGCGCGGGCGCGGCATCATCGAGACCGCGCAGGGCCGCGATTCACGCGTGGCCAAGCTCAGCGGCGAGCGCGACGCCAGCCCGCTGATGCATCTGTTCGGTTCGCAGCCGCGCACGCTCTACGACCTGCTGGAGGTACGCGGCCTACTCGAAGGCGAGTCGGCGCGGTTGGCGGCGCTGCGTGGCACCGATGCGGATTTCGTCCTGCTGACCCGGCGTTACGAAGAGATGCTCGCCGCGCACACCCAGGAGAACCCGGTCGACCCGCGCGAGCATGCGCGTCTCGACCATGCCTTCCACCTGGCCATCTGCGAGGCTTCGCACAACCCGGTGCTGGTGCACACCCTGCAGTCGCTGACCGACCTGATGCTCAGCACCGTGTTCGCCTCGGTGAACAACCTCTATCACCGCCCGGCGCAGAAGCGTCAGATCGACCGCCAGCACTCGCGGCTGTACCACGCGGTGATCGAACGCCTGCCGGAGCAGGCCCAGCGTGCCGCACGCGATCACATCAACAGCATTCGTGACAACCTGCAGGAGATCGAGCAGGAAGAGCAGCGCCTGGTGCGCGCCACCATGCGTCTGGAAGGCTGGGCGTAGGACGGGTGAAACCCGCCCTACATATTTGTGGGAGGGGCTTTAGCCGCGACCCGCCAGACCCGCTCGCCGCTGAAGCGCCTTCCAGGTGGTGTGGCACTCTACCTGAAGGTACTGCTCACCACCCCTTCTTCCACCACCTGCGCCTCGATCACTTTCTGGCTGCCGAGGTTGCGCACGCGGATCACTTCGCCTTCGCGACCATTGGCCAGCGCTTCGCCGGTGGCCGAGGCGGAGATGCCGTCCTGGCTGGCGACGATGGTCACCTGCTGGCCACGGCGAACCAGCAGCGGCGCGGCCAGCAGGTTCGGCGCGATCAGCTGGCCGGCGCGCACGCGGCGCTTGGCGCCCTGGCCGATGACATCGGCGGCGTCGTTGTAGAAGCCGCGCGGCGTCTTGCCGATGTTCACTTCCTGCAGTTGCAGCTGCTCGGCGGCGATGGTCTGGCCGCGTTCGATCACCCGCGCGGCATGCACCACCGGCAGGAAGACGTTGGCCTGCACCAGTGCCGTGATGCTCCAGCCGGGAGTGTCCGGGCAGCTCAGTTCCAGGCGCTGGCGCGACAGCGGCGAGGGATCGCTGCTGCTGGCCGTCACGCTCGGCATCTGGGTGCAGGCCGGCAGGCGCTCGGCGCTATTGAGCAGGCTGATGTCGAGTCTGTGGCGTTGCCCTTGCCAGGTCTGGCGCCTGGCTTCTTCGGCGAGTTTGTCGCGCATGTATGTGGCCACCGCCTGGTCGATCTGGCTGGCAGCCGTCGCCTCGACCTGCGCGGTCGCCGAGGTGGATACGGCGAAGAGGAAAAGCAGCGACGCGCAGGCGGAAAAAACCTTTCCGCTTTTATTCCTTGCGCCTGCTCGATGCGGAAAAAGGGCGACACAGAAGCCCCTGATCGATCTTGAAAATCCCTGATAAATCAATGGAATACGGCTCTCTCATGGGTTGGGCACGCTTTGTGCTCAAGGCACCTGGGCACAACCTTGGGTTAAGGGTACCGGTGAATGAGTATACGGATTGATGACGTGGTGGGCCTGCACTCGCGGGCCATCGAGCTGCGCATGCAGCGCAGCGAGATTCTCGCTGCCAACCTGGCCAACGAAGACACGCCGGGCTTTCTCGCCCGTGACATCGACTTCGCCGGCGAGATGCAGCGCCTCGGCCCGCAGCAAGCGCTCACTGCCAGCACGGCGGATCTCAAGTACCGCGTGCCGACCCAGCCGTCGCAGGATGGCAACAGTGTCGAGTTGAGTGTGGAACAGGCCGCGTTCTCCAAGAACAGCATGGACTTCCAGACCAGCCTGACCTTTCTCAGCATGAAATTCCGCGGTCTGAAACAGGCCATCGAGGGACGCTGATCATGGCTTTCGACTCCATCTACCGTATCGCCGGCTCGTCGATGAATGCGCAGACCGTGCGCCTCAACACCGTCGCCAGCAACCTGGCCAACGCCGACTCGGCCGCGGCCAGTGCCGATGACGTTTACCAGGCGCGCAAGCCGGTGTTCGCCGCCGTCTACAACAACGACCAGCTGACCCGCAGCGCCGGCATGGGCGGCGCGCATGTGCAGGTGCTCGATGTGGTCACGGCCGGTCGTGAGCCGGTACGCCGTTATGAGCCGGACAACCCGCTGGCCGACGACCAGGGTTACGTGTTCTACGCCGATATCGACCAGATCGAGGAAATGACCGACATGATGTCGGCCACCCGCAGCTTCGAGACCAGTGTCGAGGTGCTCAACCGCCTGAAAAGCATGCAGCAAGGTCTGCTCAAGCTCGGAGAATCCTGATGGCAGCGGTCAGCAACAACAGCCAGAACAACCCTGCCTACGGTATCGACGAGGCGGTGAAACAGTCGGTCAACGTCAGTGACGCGACCCAGCTGGAAAACAACTTCCTCACCCTGATGGTCGCGCAGATCCAGAACCAGGACCCGACCAAGCCGGTGGACAGCACCGAGTTCCTCAACCAGTTCGCCACCATGAGCCAGGTCAAGAGCCTGGAAAATATGGCCTCGCTGAGCAAGAGCAACCTGGTGCTGCTGGACAACCTGCAGACCCTGACCGCCTCAGGCCTGGTCGGCCAGGAGGTGAAGGTGGCGACCGGGCAGCTTGAGCTGAACCAGGACAAGGTCAGGGGCGAGATCAACCTGGAGCATGCCGCCGGCGCGCTGGCCCTGGTGCTGACCGATAGCAACGGCGTGAAGAAGGAGATCGACCTCGGCTCTCAGGCGCCAGGACGCGTCCCGTTCGAGCTGGACCCCAAGGCCCTTGGCCTGGCGCCGGGCAGCTACAAGGTCGAGGTCAAGAGCGACAGTGGCGAGTACCCCAAGGTCGAGGTGGCCGGGCGTGTTACCCAGGTGCGCGTCAGCGCCGAAGGCCCGGTACTGGAAGTCGTCGGCGTTGGCTCCGTGCCTTTTTACAACATCACCGAATTCGGCCAGACGCAGACCGCCGGTCTGCTCTGAACCTTCCCGCTCGTTCAATTCAAGGGTCCAGTCGCCATGAGTTTCAATATCGCCATGACCGGCCTCAGCGCCGTCAACGAACAGCTCAACACCATCAGTCACAACATCGCCAACGCCGGCACCACCGGTTTCAAGTCGTCGCGCACCGAGTTCGGCAGCATCTACGCCGACAGCCAGGCGATGGGCGTCGAGGTGCTGGCCACCACCCAGAGCATCAGCCAGGGCGGTTCCCTGGTGACCACCGGGCGCAGCCTGGACCTGGCGATTTCCGGCGGCGGTTTCTTCGTCACCCGCGACACCAATGGCGACCTGAGCTACACCCGTGCCGGCGTGTTCGGCGCCGACAAGGACAACAACATCGTCAACGCCGCCGGGCAGACCCTGCAGGGTTATCCGGTGGACGCAGCCGGCAACCTGCTGGTCGGCGCCATGGGCGACCTGCAACTGCAGAACGCCAACCTGCCGGCCCGCGCCACCGATACCCTGGCCTTCGTCATGAACCTGGACTCCAACCAGAAGGTGCCGGCCACTGCGCCGTTCGACCCGGCGGACGTCAACACCTACAACTCCACCTACACCACCAAGGTGTTCGACTCCCAGGGCAAGGAACACACCCTCACCCAGTACTTCGTGAAGACCGGTGACAACACCTGGGATGCCCATTACTACCAGGGCAACACCGCCGTCGGCGGCCCGCAGGCGCTGACCTTCGGCACCAACGGCACGTTGACCGCGCCGGCCGGCCCGGTCAACGTCGGTTTCGCCCTGCCCGGTGTCGACCCGATGGCGATCGCCATCGACTACAGCAACTCCAGCCAGTACGGCTCCGATTTCGTCGTCACCAGCAACCGCGCCAGCGGTTATGCCGCGGGCGAGCAGACCGGCCTGTCAGTGGAGAAGGACGGCATGGTCTACGCCAACTACAGCAACGGCCAGCGCATGCTCCAGGGTCAGGTGGCACTGGCCACCTTCGCCAATGCCGGTGGCCTGAAGAACATCAGCGGCACCGCCTGGGTGGAGACCGCCGATTCCGGCGCCGCGCTGATCGGTGTGCCGGGTGTCGGCCCGTTCGGCGAGCTGGTGGCCGGTTCGCTGGAGAACTCCAACGTCGACCTGACGCAACAGTTGGTCGGCCTGATGGAGGGCCAGCGCAACTACCAGGCCAACACCAAGGTGCTGACCACCAACAAAGAACTCACCCAAGTGCTGTTCGGCGCGATCTGAGGCTGACCCATGGACCGTCTCGGCTACACCGCCATGACCGCTGCCAGCCGCACCATGAGTTCGCTCACGGTGCGCGCCAACAACCTGGCCAACGTCAACACACCCGGTTTCCGCGCGGATCTGGAACAGGCCCAGGCCGTTGCCGTGGAAGGCTACGGCTACGACACCCGGCACCTGGCGCGGGTCAAGAACAACGGCGTCAACCTGGCGCCCGGTGAGCTGATGGCCACCGGCCGCGACCTCGACGTGGCGATCCAGGGCCGTGGCCTGTTCGCCGTCGAGGGCGATGACGGCGCTGAGCGCTACACCCGCAACGGTGCGCTGCAGGTCGATGCCGAGCTGCGCCTGACCCTGAACGGCCGTGCCGTGCTGGGCGAGGGTGGCCCCATCGTGCTGCCCGAATACGACAGCCTGCATATCGGCCGTGACGGCACCGTGTCGGTGATCCCGCGCGGTGATTTCGTGACCGCCGAGGTCGACCGCATCCGCGTGGTCGACGTCGATGCCGCCGACCTGAGCAAGGATGCCAGCGGCCTGTTGCTGCGCAGCGATGGCCAGCCGGCCGAGGATATGGAAGCGCCGGTACTGGTGTCCGGCTACCTGGAGGCGAGCAACGTCGGTGCCATCGACCAGCTGGTGGCGACCATGAGCCTGAACCGGCTGTTCGAAACCCAGGTGAAGATGATGAAGGCCGCCGAGGACCTGTCCGAAGCCGGCAACCGGATGATTCGCGGCAGCTGATAAGGCTGCCTCCCCTCTCCCTTGAACGGCAGAGGTCGCCAACGACGCACGTAGCCCGGATGCAATCCGGGAGCACCTCCCCGGATTGCATCCGGGCTACATCAGGAGACACGACATGAGTTCCGCACTTTGGGTCAGCAAGACCGGCCTGGCCGCTCAGGACAAGGCCATGAGCGCTGTGGCCAACAACCTGGCCAACGTCAACACCAACGGCTTCAAGAGCGACCGCGTGGTGTTCGAGGACCTGTTCTACGCCATCGAGTTACAACCAGGCGCGCAGGCCGATGAGGTCAACACCGTACCCTCGGGCATCCAGCTCGGCAGTGGCGTGCGCGTAGCCGGTACGCAGAAAGTGTTCACCGAAGGCAGCATCCAGACCACCGGCCAGCCGATGGACCTGGCGATCATCGGTGCCGGTTTCTTCCAGGTGGAAGCGCCCAACGGCGACATCTACTACAGCGAGAACGGCCAGCTGCAGCTCAACGCCGAAGGCATGATCGTCAACTCCCAGGGCCTGCCGCTGACCCCGGCCATCGAAGTGCCGGCCGGTAGCAGCCGCTTCACCGTGGGCAGCGACGGCATCGTCACCGCCGTGCTGGCTGGCGACACCCTGCCATCGGAGCTGGGCCAGATCACCCTGGTCAACTTCACCAATCCGGGCGGCCTCGAAGCCCTCGGCGGCAACCTCTACCGCGAGACGGTGGCCAGCGGTGAGCCGGTCGAAGGCGTGCCGGGCGAAGAGGGCCTGGGCAATCTCAAGCAGGGCGTGCTCGAAGGCTCCAACGTACAGGTGGTCGAGGCCATGGTGGCGATGATCTCCATCCAGCGCGCCTACGAGGCCAACGCCAAGGTGCTCGACGCCGCGTCGGGCATGCAGCAGTTCCTCAACCAGACCGTGTGATCGTCATGAAGCGCCTGATCCCGCTCGCTCTGTTTCTGGCCCTCGGCGGCTGCGCCAGTTTCAACGAGATGCTCCCCGACGAGGACTCCAGCCACTACGAGCCCTTGCCGCTGGACTACAGCGTGCCGCCGACCACCGGCGGTGGGCTGTTTCGCAGCGGCTACAGCGGCTCGCTGATCGGCGACAGGCGTGCGGTGCGGGTCGGCGACATCCTTACCGTGGTGCTCGACGAGTCCACCCAGTCGAGCAAGAGCGCCGGCACCAGCTTCGGCAAGAAGTCCGGGGTTTCCGTGGGCATCCCCACCGTGCTCGGCAAACAGTACGACCAGCTGGAAAGCTCCGCCGAGGCCGAGCGCGACTTCAACGGTTCGGCGCGCAGCTCGCAGCAGAACACCCTGCGTGGCTCCATCGCCGTGACCGTGCACCAGGTGCTGCCCAACGGCACCCTGCTGATCAAGGGCGAGAAGGCCCTGCGCCTGAATCAGGGTGACGAGTACATCCGCCTGGTCGGCCTGGTGCGCATGGATGACATCAACCGCGCCAACCAGGTGTCCTCGCAGAACGTGGCCAACGCACGTATCTCCTACGCCGGCCGTGGCGTGCTCAACGACAGCAACTCGGCGGGCTGGCTGACGCGCTTCTTCACCCATTCGCTGTTCCCGCTCTGAGGCCCGAACATGCTCAAACGCACACTCGTCGTCCTGCTCCTGACCTGGCCGCTGTCGACCAAGGCCATACCCCTGATGGACCTGGTGGACGTCGAAGGTATCCGTGGCAACCAACTGATCGGCTACGGTCTGGTGGTCGGTCTCGATGGCACCGGGGACAAGAATCAGGTCAAGTTCACCAGCCAGTCGGTGACCAACATGATCAAGCAGTTCGGCATCAACCTGCCGCCGAACGTCGATCCGAAGCTGAAGAACGTCGCCGCCGTCACCGTTACGGCAGAAATTCCGCCGTCCTACAGCCCGGGGCAGACCGTGGACATCACCGTTGCCTCGCTGGGCGATGCCAAGAGCCTGCGCGGTGGCCAGTTGCTGATGACCCCGCTGCAGGGCGTCGACGGCGAAACCTATGCCCTGGCCCAGGGCGCCATCGTCGTCGGTGGCCTCAATGCCACCGGGCAGAGCGGCTCCAGCGTGGCGATCAACTCCGCCAACAGTGGCCGTGTACCCAATGGCGCCACCGTCGAGCGGATGATCCCCAGCGATTTCAGCACCCGTGACGAGGTCATGCTCAACCTGCGCCAGCCCAGCTTCCAGACTGCCGCCAAGGTGGTCGAGGCGGTCAACGGCCGTTTCGGCAGCGGCACCGCCAGTGCCCTGAACTCGACCAAGATCGCCATTCGCGCGCCCGTCACCAGCACCCAGCGCATCGGTTTCATGGCCATGCTCGAAGGCCTGGAGGTGGAAGAAGGCCGCGAGCGGCCGAAGGTGGTGTTCAACAGCCGCACCGGCACCGTGGTGGTTGGCCAGGGTGTGCGGGTCAAGGCTGCCGCCGTGGCCCATGGCACCCTGACCGTGACCATCAGCGAGAACCCGCAGGTCAGCCAGCCCAATGCGTTCTCCGGCGGCCAGACCGCCATCACGCCGAGCTCTGACGTAGCCGTCAGCCAGGACAAGAACGCCATGTTCAAGTGGCCCGAAGGCGCCAGCCTGGACAGCATCATCAACACCGTGAACAGCCTCGGCGCCACCCCGGACGATGTCATGAGCATCCTCCAGGCGCTGGAACAGGCCGGTGCCCTCAACGCTGAACTGATCGTGATCTGAGCCATGAGCATCGTTTCCCTCGCCCAACACATGAACAGCCATCGTGGCAGCGCCGATGGCATCGGCACCGCGCGTGAGCAGCAACTGCAGGCCGCCGCCGAGCAATTTGAGGCGCTGTTCCTGCAACAGATCCTCAAGCAGATGCGCAAGGCCAGCGACGTGCTCGCCGAAGGCAACCCGATGCGCAGCCGCGAGATGGACACCATGCGCGACTTCTACGACGAAGTGCTGGCCGAAACCCTGGCCGGACGCAAGCAGACCGGTATCGCCGACATGCTGGTCAAGCAGCTGTCCGCTGGCGGCGATAGCGCGGCGGACCTGAGCGCGGCGGCCGCCGCTGCCCGTTCGGCGGAACTGCCGCAGCGCTCTTCCAGCAGCCTGCTGGAGCCGCTGCGCAGCACCTGGCAGCGTGGAGTCGACAGCCTCGGCAAGATCCTGGGCAAGGGCTCGGCGGGTTTTGTCGCGCTGGTCGATCGCGTCATCCAACAGGAGTCGGCCGGCCGTGTCGACGCTGTTTCGCCCAAGGGCGCACGCGGCCTGATGCAGCTGATGCCGGACACCGCGCGGGAAATGGCCGCCGAACTCGGTCTGCCGTTCGACGAGACGCGACTGACCTCGGACGCCGCCTACAACAAGCGCCTCGGCAGCGCCTATCTGGACAAGATGCTGCAGCGCTACGACGGCCATCAGGCACTGGCGCTGGCGGCCTACAACGCCGGCCCTGGCCGGGTCGACGAGTGGCTGAAGGTCAATGGCGACCCGCGCACCGGCGAGATCGCCACCGGTGCCTGGATCGAGCGCATCCCCTTCCAGGAAACCCGCGACTACGCGCGCAAGATCCTCGGTGATCTGGCCAGAACCGAGATGCCGACCAATAACGATGCTCAGGCCAGCAGCCCGCTCAGCGCGCAGACCCGCCAGCAGTTGGCCAGTGCGCTGAGCGCCGACAGCGGCCTGCTGTTGGGCGCCGTTGCCGGCAAGCAGGTACTGGCGCGCGAGGAATTTAAGTCCGTCGACGATTCCGTCGCCCTGTCTTCGGTAACAGCCCAATTCGCTGCCGACGACGCCCGTGCGCCGCGTCTGGCGGCCTTCGCTCAGCCGATGCGCTTCGAGCGTCAGGAGTCCTGATTCGTGAGCATCCTCAACCAGATCGCCTACAGCGGTGTGCGTGCCAGCCAGGTAGCCCTGGCCACCACCGGGCAGAACATCGCCAACGTCAACACGGCGGGCTTCAGTCGTCTGCAGACCATCACTGGCTCGTTGGCCGGGCAGGGTGGTCTGAGCGTCGATGGCGGTGTCGAGGTGATCAGCATCCGCCGCATGACCAACGAATTTCATAACCAGCAGCTATGGCGCGCGACCACCGAGCAGAATTTTTACGGCGCCTCGCAGCAGTACCTGACCGCGCTGGAGGCGCTGATGTCCGGCACCGGTTCGAGCATCAGCGCCGGCCTCGACCAGTTTTTCGCCGCGCTCAGCGAAGCCAGCGCCACGCCTGGCTCGATCGCCCTGCGCCAGCAGATCATCAGCGAGGCCGGCAACCTGGCGCAGCGTTTCAATGGCCTGAGCAGCAACATCGACGCGCAGGTCAAGGCGCTGCAGGAGCAGCGCACGGCCATGGCCACCGAGATCAACGGCCTGACCGAGAACATCGCGCTGCTGAACAAGAAGATCGTCGAAACCGAGTCGGTCAAGGGCGACAGCACCGCGCTGCGCGATCATCGCGAAAGCCTGATCGGTCAGCTCAGCCAGTTCGCCAAGTTGCGCATCAACGAAGTGCCGGATGGCTCGGTCAGCGTTGCCCTGTCCAATGGCCAGCCGCTGGTGGCCGGCCCGACCGCCGGCCAGCTCAAGGTGGCGATGACTGCGAGCGGCGAGCAGGAAGTCAGCCTGGCGTTTGCCGGCACCAGCTTCCCGCTGCGTCAGGACGTCTTCGGTGGCGCCTTCGGCGGGCTTCACGATGTCGAGTACAACAGCCTGCGGCCGAATCAGGACGCCCTGCACGACATGGCCAGCCAGCTGGCGCAGATGGTCAACGACGTGTTGGCCAGCGGCTTCGACCTCGATGGCAACCCCGGCCAGCCGCTGTTCGTCTACGACCCAGGCAGTACCACGGCGCTGCTGCGCGTCGAGCCCCTGAGCGCCGAGCAGCTGGCGTTCTCCTCGGCGGCCGGCGAAACCGGTAACAACGAGGTGCTGCTGGACCTGCTCGGTCTGAAGAACCAGACCATCACCCTAAACGGCAGCCAGGTCACGCTCAACGATGCCTACGCCGGCCTGCTTGGCCAGGTCGCCAGCGACAGCCGGCAGAACCAGGCAGATTTGAAGTCCGCCACGGCCGTGACCCAGCAGGCGCAGTCGCAGCGCGACAGCGTCAGCGCGGTGAGCCTGGATGAGGAGGCGGTCAACCTGATGACCTACCAGCAGGCCTACCAGGCCAACATGAAGGTGATCAGTACCGCCAACCAGTTGTTCGACGACATGCTTTCCGCGTTCTGACGCGGCTTCGGAGAGATCCAGCCATGATGCGCATCACCAACTCGCAGATCACCTCGATGATGCACAGCTCGATGAACGCCAGTTCCGCCGAGCTGGGCAAGCTGATGCAGCAGATGGCTACCAGCAAGCGCATCCTGCTGCCGTCGGACGATCCCATCGCCAGCGTGCGGGTGCTGCGCGTGCAGCGTGAAGAGGCGAGTCTGGAGCAGTTTCGCAAGAACATCGCCAACGTCTCCGGCAGCCTGTCGACCCAGGAGGCGAACCTCAAGTCCACCTCCGACGCCATGCTCAACGTGCGTGATCTGCTGTTGTGGGCGGCCAACGGCTCCAACACCAGCGAGGACCTGTCCGCCATGGCCGGTGAGCTGTCGATCATCGAGGACACCATCTTCAGCTTCGCCAACGTGCGTGACGAGGAGGGCCGCTATCTGTTCTCCGGCACCTTGAGCGACACCCCGGCGCTGGCCTTCGACGCTGCGACCCAGAGCTACAGCATCACCGGCAACGACAAGCACCGCCAGGCCGCCGTGGCCAATGGCGTGCTGGTCGACGAGAACGTCACCGCCGCCAGCGTTTACGGCGCGGGCGTGGGCGTGCTCAACGAGTTGCGCGGCCTGATCAACACCCTGCAGGACCCAGCGCTGGACGTCACCGACCCGGCCGTACGCCAGCAGATCGTCGCGACCCTGGGCGCTCTGGACGAGGCGCATGGGCGCGTGATGGGCTCGATCACCGAGCTGGGCGGTCGGCAGAACGCCCTGACCCTGCTGACCGACAGCAACGAGGACGTGTCGCTGGTCAACCAGAAGATCGAAGGCGAGCTGTCGCAGCTGGACTATGCCGGCGCCACCATCGACCTGAACAACTACCAACTGGCGCTGGGGGCGACGCAGAAGACCTATCTGAAGATCAACCAGATGTCGCTGTTCAGCCTGCTGTAAGGAGTGACATTGGTGATCAAGGTCGATAAGCAGCTTCCGCTCGTCACCGCGCTCGATCCGCAGGCGCGCCGGCCCGTGCAGGGCGAGCAGGTCGTGCAGCGTCAACGCAAGCAGGCGCCGGCTGCCGAACAGGCGCCGCCGCCGCGCGCCAAGAGCGCCACCTTCAACCTGCAGCTCAACCAGCAGCTGACTTCGATGCAGGCCGCCGACAGCTACCTGGGCGAGCTGGCCGGGCGCCTCGGTCAGCTCAAGCTCAGCCTCAGCCGTGAGTTGAGCAACGCCCAGAGCGGCGAGCGTGAGGGGCTCAAGCGCGAACTGGAGCAAGTGCGCAAGCTGCTCGCCGAGCGTGGTCAGCGCTCCGCCGAGGCGCTGGATGCGGGCTTCAAGTTGCGTCTCAACGAGCCGGTGCGCAGCCGCTTCAGCCTGCAGGGCCTGGACTCCATCGCCGCAGTGCAGCAGGCCGGCAAGGAAACCCTGCTGTTCAGTGCCGGTCGCAAGCTGGCCGAGCCGTTGGCGGTGGTGCTTGATGAAGGCCTGAGCGAGCAGCAGATTCTGCGTCGCTTCAATGCCGGCCTCGGCCCGGCGGGTATTCGCGCCGAACTCGAGAGCGGCGGTGCGCTCAGGTTCAGCGCCCGTGAAAGCGAGTGGCAGCAGCTCAAGGGCGAGCTGCGCGTGCAGGGTGAGGGCAAGCTGGCGCCGCCGGGTGCCGCGCCGCTGGCCAGCCAGGAAGAACAGCTGTTGCGCCTGCCCGATGCCGCGCGCCTGGAAGGTGCGCGTGAACTGCGACGGGCACTGGATGAGGTGGTTACCGCGCTGGACAGGATCGGTGCGCTGCGTGAACAGCTCAGCCATCGCCAGGAGGAGATTCGCGAATTTCTCGCCCGCCATGCCGAGCAGAACGAGCGCGAGTGGGCGCGGGATTTTGCCGGCGAAGTGTTCAACCTGATGCGCCGCAGCCCCAGCAGTTATGCCGCAGTGACCCAGACTGTGGTGGCTCAGGCCAATATCAGCCGTTCCAGCGTGGTCAGTCTGCTGTCCTGACCGCTGCAATTTCGACTCTGGCCGCCAGTCGTTTCCCCCTTGCTTCACGACGACTGACGGCTTTTTTATTCGCGGCCGCTGCTGAGGCGGACGACCGGTCGTCCGCTTCATGACTGGTTGCACAGAATGATGGCGTTATACCAGCTATCATCGCGCCTTTTTTCGCAGCATCTGGGCCGTGCGCCCGTCGAAACTGCCCTCCCGCATTCCAATAAAAAACCCCGCATTCAAGGGTTCAACCCGTTACCGGTGGCGCGTGCCTCCGGTGCATTGCCTCGTTCTCGAATTTTGGAGTACCGACGTGTTGAAGAAGTACCTGCCCCTCATTCTGCTGGCCTGCTCAATGCTGGTCAGCACGCCCGGCCTGGCGCAGTTGAGCGATTCCGAGGCCATGAACATGGCCGGCCTGCAGCGCTCGCTCGGCCAGCGCATGGCCAAGGACTACCTGATGATCGGCGCCGACGTGCGTGTGGACACCGCGCAGCGTCAGCTGCAGGAAACCGTTCAGCGCTTCGATGCCAGTCACAAGGCCCTTAGCGAATACGCCCCCAACGCCGAGATCAAGGCTGCGCTGGCTCAGGTCAGCGCCACCTGGGCGAACTACCGCCAACAGGTCGAAGCCAAGCCGGACCCCGCCAAGGCCGCGCAGGTGCTGGCCAACGCCGAAACCCTGCTGCAGCAGACCCAGGCCGTTACCGACGCGATGGCCAAGCACCTCGGCGAGATGGGCGCCACCGTCAATCGCAGCGGCTGGGCACGCGTGCAGACCCAGCGCATTGCCATGCTCTACATGGCCCAGACCTGGAACGTGCCGATGCCGGATCTGAACGCCAAGCTGGAGAAGTCGGTGAAGGATTTCGAGACCATCCTCACCGAGCTGGAAGCCCGTGGTACGCCGAACGAGGAAATCGCCGCGGCACAGCGCCGCGCTCGCGCCCACTGGGGCTTCGCCCTCAAGGGCATCGACCTGAAGAACACCCAGGCCGTCGTGCCCACCGTGATCACCGTCAGCACCGACTCGCTGTTCCGCCAGCTCAACGAGCTGACCCGCCTGTACGCCGGCCTGAAAGCCAGCGAGTCCTGATAGCCATTCGCAGGCTCGTCACCTTGGTCATCTGATTTTGCGTTATAAACAAACGCAATTAGGGCTGAGGTGACGGGTATGAGCGAGGCAACTGATCAGGCGGTTTACAAGACCCTGCTGGAGTCCACCCGGGCAATTCCCTGGAAGATCGACTGGAAGACCATGACCTTCGCCTACATCGGCCCGCAGATCGAGACGCTGCTGGGCTGGTCGCAGGCCAGCTGGGTCAGCGCCGAGGACTGGGCCACGCGCATGCACCCGGATGATCGCGAGAAGGTGGTGGAATTCTGCATCTCGCAGTCGCAGAACGGCGTCGATCACGAAGCCGACTACCGGGCGCTGACCGCCGCTGGCGGCTACGTGTGGATTCGCGACGTGGTGCATGTGGTGCGCGACGACACCGGCGAGGTGGACTCGCTGATCGGTTTCATGTTCGACATCAGCGAACGGAAGAAGACCGAGGAGCAGTTGCTGACCCTGCAGAAGCAGCTGGAAGAGTATTCCTACAAGGACGGCCTCACCGGCGTAGCCAACCGGCGCATGTTCGACACGGTGCTGGCCAGCGAGTGGGCCAATGCCCAGCGCACCCGGCAGCCGCTGTCATTGATCCTGCTGGATATCGATCACTTCAAGCAGTTCAACGACCACTACGGCCATATTCAGGGTGATGACTGCCTGAAGAGCGTCGGCCAGGCCCTGAGCCACGCGGTCAGCCGGCCACGGGATTTCGTCGGCCGTTTCGGTGGCGAGGAGTTTGTGCTGGTGCTGCCGGAGACCGACGAAGCGGCCGCCCGCCATATCGCCGAGCGCTGCCGCCAGCAGGTGCGTCAGCAGCGCATTCCCCACGAACGCTCTGCGGTTTCACCGATGCTCACCGTCAGCCTCGGCGTGGGCACCATAGTGCCGGGCGCGGGTGACCGTTCGCTGGATTTTCTCAACAGTGTCGACAAGCTGCTTTACCGGGCCAAGCAGCGCGGCCGTGATCGACTGGAGGTGGCCAGGATGTCCACCCACTCGACTCATGACGACACCGAAGACTCCCGTGCTTGAGCAATCGTTAATCTGAGCGTAACGATTGCGCTGGCTGCTTGATTGATGACTCCAGCGTCACGCTCCTAATGTGCCTCCACGACAGCGGAACTCGTGGAGTCTTCAATGACAACAACAATATCCCCACCGCCGCAGTGGTCGCGCCGGCGCGCGGAGAAAGCGCGGCGACTCGATCAGGTGCGCAATCTCGCCGATGGCGTGGTGCTGCCCAGCGACCAGATAGTCGCCGCCCTCGAAGCGCTGATCGCGCCCGGTGATCGCGTGGTGCTCGAGGGCAATAACCAGAAGCAGGCGGATTTTCTTTCCCGCTCGCTGGCCAAGGCCGACCCCGGCCGCCTGCACGACCTGCACATGATCATGCCCAGCGTCAGCCGCGCCGAGCACCTCGATCTGTTCGAGCGTGGCATCGCCCGCAAGCTCGACTTCTCCTTCGCCGGGCCGCAGAGCCTGCGCATCGGCCAACTGCTCGAAGACGGGCAGATGGAAGTCGGCGCCATCCACACCTATATCGAACTCTACTCGCGCCTGCTGGTGGACCTGATCCCCAACATCGCGCTGGTCGCCGGCTTTCAGGCCGACCGCCACGGCAACATCTACACCGGCCCGAGCACCGAGGACACCCCGGCGCTGGTCGAACCCACCGCGTTTTCCGATGGCATCGTGATCTTCCAGGTCAACGAGATCGTCGACGAGCTGCCGCGCGTCGACATCCCCGCCTCCTGGGTCGACTTCGTGGTGGTGGCGGACAAGCCGTTCTACATCGAGCCGCTGTTCACCCGTGACCCGCGCCATATCAAGCCGGTGCACGTGCTGATGGCGATGATGGCGATCCGCGGCATCTACGAAAAACACAACGTGCAGTCGCTCAACCACGGCATCGGTTTCAACACCGCCGCCATCGAGCTGATCCTGCCCACCTACGGCGAATCGCTGGGGCTGAAGGGCAAGATCTGCCGCAACTGGACGCTCAACCCGCACCCGACGCTGATCCCGGCCATCGAGACCGGCTGGGTGGAAAGCGTGCACTGCTTCGGCACCGAACTGGGCATGGAGAACTACATCGCCCAGCGCCCGGATGTGTTCTTCACCGGCCGTGACGGATCGATGCGTTCCAACCGCATGATGTGCCAGCTGGCCGGGCAGTACGCGGTCGACCTGTTCATCGGCGCCACCCTGCAGGTGGACGGCGATGGCCATTCTTCCACCGTGACCCGTGGGCGCCTGGCCGGCTTCGGCGGCGCGCCGAACATGGGTCATGACCCGCGTGGCCGGCGTCACTCGACACCCGCCTGGCTGGATATGCGCCCGGGCGACAGCGAAGCGCCGCTGCTCGAGCGCGGCAAGAAGCTGGTGGTGCAGATGGTCGAGACCTTCCAGGAAGGCGGCAAACCGACCTTCGTCGAGCAGCTCGATGCGGTCGACGTGGCCAAGAAAGCCGGCATGCCGCTGGCGCCGATCATGATTTACGGCGATGACGTCACCCACCTGCTCACCGAGGAAGGCATCGCCTACCTGTACAAGGCGCGCACCCTGGAAGAGCGCCAGGCGATGATCGCGGCGGTGGCCGGCGTTACCGCCATCGGCCTGCGCCATGACCCGAAAGAGACTGCACGCATGCGCCGCGAAGGGCTGATCGCCCTGCCCGAAGACCTCGGCATCCGCCGCACCGATGCGACCCGTGAACTGCTCGCGGCCAAGAGCATCGCCGAGCTGGTCGAGTGGTCGGGCGGCCTGTACAACCCGCCTGCCAAGTTCAGGAGCTGGTGATGAATGCACTGACTGCAATTCAGCCAACGCTCTCTTTAAGCGATTGGTTGGCCGACCTGGCGGTCGACGCGCTGATCGACGAGGCCGACCTGTCGCCCAAACCGGGGCTGGTCGACCGGCGTGGCAGCGGCGCCCACACTGACCTGCACCTGGGCCTGATGCACGCCTCGGCGCTGGCCCTGTGGCCCAGCTTCAAGGCCATGGCCGAGGCCGCACAGCAACGTGGCGAGATCGATCTGCAGCTGCGTGAAGACGTCGGCCGCATCGGTCGCGAAGGCGAGGTGGAGATGCTGCGCGTCACCGGCGGCGTCAACACCCATCGCGGCGCGATCTGGGCGCTGGGGTTGCTCAGCAGCGCCGCCGCGCTGGACGTCAGCGCGTCGGCAGCGGAGCAAGTAGCCCTGCGCGCCGCGCGTCTGGCCCTGCTCAATGACCGCGCGGCGCCCGTCACCGGCGACAGCCATGGCGGCCAGGTCTGTCGTCTGTACGGTGTGCATGGGGCGCGCGAAGAAGCGCAGCTGGGCTTCCCATCGGTGATCCAGCAGGCGCTTCCGCAACTGGCGCGCAGCCGCGCTGCCGGGGCAGGGGAGCAGAACGCTCGCCTCGACGCGTTGCTGGCGATCATGACCCAGCTGGCCGACACCTGCGTGCTGTATCGCGCCGGTATGGCCGGGCTGACCCGCATGCAGAGCGGTGCCCGCGCGGTGCTCGCCGCTGGCGGCTGCGCCAGCCTCGACGGTCGACGCCTGCTGCGTGATCTGGAACGCGACATGCTGCACCTGCGCGCCTCGCCTGGCGGCGCGGCCGATCTGCTCGCCGCCACCCTGTTCCTCGACCGCCTGCAGCATGGCCTGCCGGCGCAGCTTGGGAGTCTGTGAAATGGAAACCCTGTCTTTTCAATTCCCCGCCGGACAACCGGCCAAGGGCCGCGCGCTGGTGGGTTGCGTCGGCTCCGGCGACCTGGAAGTGATGCTCGAACCCGGCCAGGCCGGCACCCTCGCTATCGAAGTGGTCACCTCGGTCAACGGCAGCGCGCCGCGCTGGCAGCTCTTGTTCGAGCGCATGTTCGCTGAGCAACCAGTACCGGCGCTGAACATCGCCATCCACGATTTCGGCGCCACGCCGGGCGTGGTGCGCCTGCGCCTGGAACAGGGCCTGGAGGAACTGAACCATGGCTGAGCAGAATATCCAGCGCCTGCTGGCAGAA
>Ga0208645_1001004_pt1 | contig 26874 bp, 42 predicted proteins | sample VirMetDEL_Sep_01_FD_184519 | JGI IMG/M metagenome (GOLD analysis project Ga0208645, IMG submission 184519) | Aqueous microbial communities from the Delaware River and Bay under freshwater to marine salinity gradient to study organic matter... | ecosystem: Environmental > Aquatic > Marine >... | reverse complement strand
CTCTCCAAGGTTCACCTTTATATCGAGGGTCGATTTTGGCGTTTTCTTTGTGTCGGCTAAGGAAAGAATAAACCCTCTTGACCGTTGATAAGGAAAGCGCCTCTCTGTTAGCTAATTGATTGGCTCTTCTCCAGCCAGTAGGAGTTCCAGCGTCTACTACGTCTCTGCCATATTTATCTCGCCATTCTAACATTCTCTTGGCGTTATTAGTAGCTCCCTGAGGATAGTTGTCATAGCTTTCCGCTTTAGATTTAGACTTGCTGCTTCTAGGGTGTTCTTCTGGGAGTAGGTCTGTATCGTAAGGTTTATTACGGAACTTTCCAGTCCTTAGAGCATATAGTAAGCCGTTGACTCTACCCATCGCCCATTGGTCAGCATTGTTAACGTTTGGTCTTACCGATTCAGGGTTTGTATTATAAGCACCTACGCCTCTTCTAAAAGAAGCTGCTAACATTCCATAGGTTGCTCTTTTGGCTGGGTCATCTCCATACTTCTCGTTATGGTCTTTTACTTTATTTCTTAAAGCTGTCTCTACTCTGTCAGAGATTTGCGGATTCTTATGGATTACTTTATCCTCGTCCTCGTCGTCGTGATAACTATCCTCATCTACTACGACTACCATTTCCTCTGCGTCTTGTTCTCCATAGTACTCGTCTAGCTTTCCATCCTTAGCAGCTTCGTATTCTTCGTGAGTTTCAAAAGGCATATAAACAGTAAAGCCGTCGAATATATGTTCGTGGTATCCATCTCCGCCCATCTCTTGCGCTCTTTCTCTAGCTTCTGCAATCGTAGTGAATACGTCGACCATACCAGCTACTAATCGCTTTTCCTCTGGTTTGTCCTCTATAGGCTCTGGAGTAAGGTCTGGCATATCGCTATTACCAAGAGGCAGTAGGTTAGCTGGGACATAATAGTCGTCCATAGCTGGATTTTCTTCGTCCTTACCGTAACTCATAGCCATGCGCTTCTCGTTAGGTGTTAGCCACCAAGCCTGAGTCATTTGACTTACTACTTTTTCCGTCTCCTCTTGTAGTTCTGGAATTACTGAAATATCAAAATCAATAAATAGTTTTTCTCCAAAGTTAGGAGCTAACCAGCGATTTAACTCGTCTCTTACTTTGTATAACTCTGGAATTACAGAATTTGTATAAAGCATTTTACGAGCCTCTTTTATATTGTTGTAAGTAGCACTCTCAACGTTATTAAGTAGTACCGCTGGAATGTTATAAATATTACAGAGGTCTTTTATTGTTGTATTATACTGCTCGATAAGAGATAAGTCGGAGGCGTTAAGTCCGAAGTTAACCCAGCTGAGTTTCTTGGGTGTTATGATTACATCCCCAGCATTATTAGAGCCTTGATATTGTTGGCGGAACTTTTGCTTTAGTTGACGAGCTTGAGTTTCGTTGAGGTCTCCCTCTTCGCTCATTAGTACGCCTCTTGCGGTTTGATTCTGTAAGTATCTAACTCCAGTAGTAAGCGCCTCGTTATTAGCATCCATAGAACGCAGACCAGCTCTTAGCGGACTCATTCCATACAAAGACGAACCAGTCCCATCGTATAATGGGTTGAAATCTTTGATATGACAGATATCCTCCGCAGCCATTTGATACGTTCCATTATAGTCCATAGTATAATGGTCTATTGGTTTCATAAGACCGCCAGAATGTATTTCTATTGTTTGACTAGGCAGAACGTAAAGCTCTCCGTACTTCCCTTGATTAACTCCTGAATCTGGAGCTATACCGTAAATGTATCTATTACCAGTTAGCTTTCCAAAAGCGATAAGCTCAGTAATAAAAGAAGAATAAGATTGAGCTGGATTAGGTCGCTCTAATAATTGGTGAAGTTCGGTATCCTCTAACTCTACTAAGGCATTTTTAAGGCTTATTGTAGAGCGGTGCAATAATGAAGAATCAAAAGACCCTGAAGTTAGAGCCTTGTATCTTTTTAATTCGTTTTGGTTTTGTACCTCATAAACTTGAAAAGGTACTGTCGAAGCAGCTTTGGTTATAAGATTTATTATTGCGTAAACGCTAGAGTTAAAACGATAGCCTTTGTTAATATAGCTGTCGTCGTTATCCTCCGAAGTTATGAGAGTTTCGCCTAAAAAATTATATACTGCCTTGTTAAAATTGAGGTTAGTCGACTGGTTATTTTTACTAACCAAACCTCGTAATCTGTCCAGAAGTGACGCCATTTAAAAAACTTTTTACAAAAATACTAATTATATAACAAAGAAATCGTTTCGCTTTGAATACTGACTATAGACTCCGTAACGTATGCAATCCATCAAGTGATTAAAGCGGTCTATTGGCTTATTTATTATAGTCCCATCTTTTAATTCTTCCCAGTAATAGCTAGAATATTCTTTAGCTAAATTAGTTGATTCTTCCGATACATATACCTCGAACTCTTTTAGCAAACTTATACCAGCACTAATAGAGCCTTGACCCTTTATAGCTGGTTTAGCATATATACCCATACGGCGAAGCTCCTCTCCAGATTTTGGTTCTGCGGAATCGTAAAAAAGAAGCGTTCGGTCTAAGTTTTTTTCTTTTAAGAAATTAGCTAAGTCTTGATTAGTCATTCCAGTTTTATATAGAATTTCGTGGATATATAGCTTGTCGCCTTTCTTGAATATAATACAAGCAGCGCTAGGGTCGGCTGAGAATCCAAAGTCTAATCCTATGACTGCCTCATTCTCTAAATCCATCTCTGGGAAATCCCCATGAGGAATAAAATTCCAATTACTAAATATTTGTCTAGCTGAAAAAACTGCTCTCTGACCCTCACCGAATACCCTCCAGTAATCTGGGTCTCTGTCTTTCATTCTTTCGATTTCAAAGACTAATTCCTTACTTAGAAATTTATTATCCTTATAAGTAGTAATCCAAGTGTCGCAATCGCTTCTAGGAATAATTTCGTCGTATAACCAATGTATAGGGTCGCTAGGGTTAAAATCGATAACCATATAGTCAGTAGTCCGCATATTAATCTGGCGAAAGTCCTCGATAAGTAGTTCGTTAGCTTCATTTAAAACTGCTATATTACGTTTTCTTCCTCTTATTTTTTGTGGCTCATCTACAGATAGAAACTCGACGAGGTGCTGACCATATCGAAAAGTATTCTCTGCCTTATTGTGCGTTCCATCGTAGTAGATACCAGTCTGCTCTAATATGCTTAGGAAGTCTCTTTGTATTGAACCTTTTAATGCTGGTAGTGTTTTTCTTACTAGAGAGATTACTAGAGGCTCATTTGAGGTTGTAAGTAAGTAGGCTATATATTGACAAATGGCGTACGTCTTACCGCTCCTAGTTCCGCCTTGATGAACTCTAAATCTAGCTTTAGAATTTATTAGGTCGTAGAATTGACGGTTGCATTGTTGTACTGTTATTCTTGACTCTTGGCTGGTTTCCATTCTATAAGTGTCGACTTGATACCGCCATTATGTTTTATTTCTTGCTTAGTTCCATTGAGTCTATGCGCCTCGTGTTCTTCTGCTATCATTTTCATAGCAGCAATCTGTAGCGAGGGTGTTTCTGAATTAATCCAATTAGAAAGCATTTTAGTCTTTTTACTGACTCGCATATTTTCAACCGCCTTTTTTATAGAGTCCGATTCGTGTAACTTATAATCATAAAAAGTACTCTTTGAGCAAGGCAAATAAGCCACAATATGCTCGATAAACATAAGTTTAAACTTCTGTATTACCTCCAGAGATTGCTTTTCTAGTTCTTCGTATTTATACGCCATTGTTATTTTCTGTTTGTAGTCCATCGGAACTGTAGTCCGACTAATAATAAATATATTGTAAAGGTGTGAACTTTCTCATCTGAGAGCTGTAGCTCGTCCATTTCGTCGTTATAATAGTCAGCACCAAATACCAGTCCAAATAAAGGATAAAAACTAATTTCTGCCATTATTATATTTTTTCCAAAGGTAGATATAAAATTCCTTTTGCTTAATATCAATCTCTTTGCGCTCGTACTCTTTTCCAGAAGTTTTTAGCTTGCCATTATCCTCACAAAATAAAACAAATTTAGAACCTCTTTTAACTGGATAGACCCTAACGTTGTTTTTTTCTGCCCAGCTAAAGGCTTTGTAAAAATCATCTAATAAATTAAAATCTTTAGAACGGAATTTCATCTTTAACTACTGTAATTCGGTGAGAGTTTTTATTTACATCCTTATAACTACCTCCATTTTTAAAATCTGGAGCGACTAGGTAAGAGCCTTGCTTACCGTTTTCTTTTCTTTTTACTTTTTGAATAAATATTTCTACGGCATCTGAATCTAGTTTAGTTCTTTCTCCAAGTCTACGGTAGACAGTAACGCAATTATATGCCTTATTAAAAAAGTCAGAACTCCCAGAAATATCGTAAGGAGTTGGCACTTTGTAAGTTTGATTCATAGCTTCCATTTTTCTAGGGTGAGCTATTAGAAATAAATGCGTATTGGTTTGTTGTACGAATTGGGTAATCTTAGAAAGAGAAGCACCTATATATGAAAAATCTTTTTGAGCAGAATGGTCTAACATATTCCAAGGGTCAATAGTTAAAATGTTTACGCCTTTTTGAAATACCAATTCTCTAAATTTTTGCAGTATTGATTCTAAACTCAGATTTTCTAAATCTATTTTGACAAAGAAAAAATGTTCTTCTATAAAATCTTTAGTATTATTTAAATCCTGAGAATTACAGTTTTTTTGGTTTAGCTTATTGGCTAGTCTTTTTATATGCGCCTCGTAAGGAAAAGACTCTGGAGCAAAGAAAGCAGTTCTAAATCCATATTTTAAAGCCAAATTGACAGCTATCTGGTCGAAAAAATCTGACTTTCCTGAGTTTGGGATACCAGTTACTACTGTCCATTCTCCCATAGCTATTTTAAAATAATCGTCGTCAAATCCTAAAGAATAATTTTTTATGCCTTGCTCATTGAAAAGAAGTACGTTTTCCCAGATATCGTTTATTGAAATAATACCGTCTAATGGAAACGATTTGGATTCTTTTAGAATGTTTCTTAGAACCTCAGCGCCTTTATTAGTTAGTACATCGTTAGCGTCTTTGTACTCTTGAAACTCAACATAACTACAGCGATATTTACCTAATCGTCTAGCTAATTCATTTCTAAGAGCAAGTCCAGCCTCGTCGTTATCAGTACATAAAACTATTTCTTCTTTGTCCTCGAAATATTGATAACAGTTGTCTAAATATTCTAGGCGATTATTCCCTTTAGAAGCGCCATTGGGTACAGAAACTACGGAATAAATACCAGCCTCATGTAGACTAAGAGCGTCCATTTCACCCTCTACTATATAAATCTTTTTTGATTCTTTGATATTATCTAAGCCATAAAAGATTAACTCAGCTCCAGAAACGAGTTTAAAATTTTTCTCGCCATCTCTATATTTAACGTTAATCAGTTCGCCATTTCTATAGTAATTAAAATTTATGGCTTTTCTGCTTTTGGATATTTGCGGAAAATATTCTGTAGACTCTGAGACTTTCCAATGACTAAGAGTAGCTTTAGAAATACCTCTTTTATTGAACCAGCTAACGGCTCTATCTCCTAAATCTACGTTAGCCTCTGGAGGTTTTACAAATTCTTTTTTCGGTCTAAACTTAACATTTCCACCCCAGCCACAGTGATGACAGTTATAAAGACCTTTTTCAATATTAATAGATAGAGACTTGTCATTTTTATTTTTTCTTGTTTGGTTGCATTTTGGACATTTTAATTTTTGTTCGATTGCGTTTGATTTGACCTCGATTCCAAGGTCTAGAAATTCGTTTATCATAGTGAGTTTATCAGTTTGGTTATTTTATAATGGTTAGCTAATTTATATAAACATTCTTTTAAATTTTCTTTTCTTTCATAATTTACCCCTTGAGTATATATTCTAGTTACTGTAGTGTTAGCCATTGTAACTATCTCTGAGGTATCTGTTTCGTGTTCGCAATAGATAACAAAAGCCATACCGTTAGACTTCTGCCAAGAGTCGGCTATTCTTTTGAATAAAAGCTCTTGTCCAAATGGTACGTCTACGCCTTTTAATTTTACTTCAAATAGAATTAGAAATTGATTGTCAAACTCTAAGACTGCATCTATATCACTTGGGTGAATCTTCGAATCGCCTACTCCTCTAAAATCTAAAATCTGTTTTATTCTTTTCTCGTGTTTTATCATTTTAATAAATCGAAATTATCACCTTTAAATTTTACCAGTATTTGGTCTAGCTTAGAAACCCCAGAAGCGTTTTTTTTTCTTAGAGCTGGTAGTGCTAAAAATATATCTTTCCAAAATGAATCCTCTCTAGCGGTTTTAATTAATCGATAGAGTTGTCTAGGATTTACATTGTCGACCTCATCTGCTAGTCTTATAGTATCAATCCATTTATTTTTTTGTGCTTCTGTTTTGGGTCTATTACGTTCTGGAAACAATTCTATAAAATGGTCTATGGCGTTTAAATATTTCTCTTTTGTGGGAGATTTTTTTCTTCCACTATTAATTTTTATATTATTAATATTATTAGTATATATATTATCCTCCGTCTTTTCGTGGAGAGGGTATCCATCTTTTCGTGGAGAGGTAGGAACGATTTTAAGGATACGTCTATCGACTACCTTAGAGTTATTTCTTATAACTTTTGATTTAACAAATCCAGCTTTTTCTAACTCAGAAATCCATTTAGAAACGGTCTTTTTATGGACTTTATATAGTTCGGCGAAGTATTTATTTTCCGCCCAACAAAATCCCTCCTTATTGGTCAGACAAGTTATTTCACCATAAAGTAATTTAGCGTTAGGCGACAACTTTTCCGAATACCTAACCTCAGCTGGTATTATTGCGTAGTAGTTTGGTTTGCTCATTTTTTATGCTTCGTCTACCATATTTTTTATATGGTCGCAAAAGGTACGGATATCGCCAAAGTAATTCATAAAATTATCGAGGGTAATATAATCGTCCTCGAAAATCTGAAATAATACTTCCAAGAGCAGCTCGTACTCTGGTAGGCTCATATTTCCAACGTACTCATAACGGACTGGAATATCTCCAGCAGAAGTATCAGTACGCCAAACCTTTTGGTCTAGTTCATTATAGTAGACTTGCTTGTATTTACTATAAATCATTTTTAAAATATTTATCTATTAATTCTATTGTTGTATCTAAATCTTTAACCCAAGTTGAATACCAGCCAGACGTTTTAAGAGCTTCTAAGGCGTCTTTTTGGTTTTGGGTAGGTTTATTATACCCTACTTTTAATTCGAGCGCTAAACCGTTATAAGAGTCATTAGGAGCGAAACAGAGTACGTCTGGAATACCTGATTTACCACCAAGCTGTTTAAATTTAAATCGCTCATAAGGAGAACGCTTACCCTCGTTTGGAGGGTGAATAACGTAAGCCTCTGGATATTGATTCTTGAAATACTGCATAACGGCTCTCTGGAATTTATCCTCTTTTGACAAGTATTTTTCGTAGTTGTTTGACATCTCTAAAACGGTAAGGGTGAATTATATTTGGTTTATTTACCTCTACCTTTTGTAAATCACCGCTATTTAAACTTATAACTTTTGAGCGAACTTCATTAAAATTTTTTAAAAATTTTTTATCAACCTCCTTTAAGATTCTTGTCATTTTAATACCATGAATTACGGAGGCGTGGTTATAGTTTATTTCTCTAGCTATTTTATTTAATTTTTGAGAGGTCTGTTCTCTGCATAAAAAATAATAAGTAAACCTAGCCTCGCAGTAAATCCTTTTACGAGTTCTTCTTTCTATTTTTAGATTAAAATGGTCGTTTATTATTTCTTTTATTTGGTAGGGTTGTATCATGATTTTTCATAGTTGTTTTTAAAATATTCCAAAACTCTATCTTTCATTCTGTTTCCTGAATTACTTTTTACTTTATAAGGATTTAAATAATTATTTATTTCTTTTATTTCTTTTAAATGTTCTAGGATACCTTTGTTTTCAGATTCTAAAGTCTTTAAAACTCCATATCTCCATAAATCGCTTTTACTATTAATACCTTTATCTCTATATTTTTTTATTCTCCACATAACTTCTAATAGATTGTCAAATTCGTGAGAGATTCTAAAATTGCTTAGTTTAGTTTTCATAATTATAATATTAAACGTCCGTCCTCCGTTGTTTCTTCCGTAGTATAACCTAAAGCAATACCAGTCTCTAAATAAAACTCCCAGTCTTTTAAAGCGTTTTGGTAGGCTTTTCTACCTCTTTCTATTTGGATTTCATTCATAGCGTAAACGCCAATCTTATAGGGCGCTTTAGTACTTACTGCCACAAAGGCAAAGTTTGCTGGGTCAATACCTAGCGCATCGCAGTAAAAAGTAGCTTGGATATGGTAACCCCAGTAGTATAAATCTTTTCTAAAAGCGGAGGGAGAAGAATCCTGACAAGTCTTTAAATCGCCTATCCAGTTGTCGCCTCTACAATCAGGTCTAACTCTAACTGGTGTCCCATTAAAATCGCCGTAATTACTTTGTTCTACAATACCAGTACAATACTGTTTTGCTACTTCGTCCTTTTGAAAGTTTTCTAAAATCCCTTTTATTGTCTGACCCTCATTAAAGGTTAATAATTTTCTATCTCCAGCGAGTTCTAAATGTTCCTTTTTAATCGCTTTATTTACATTTAATCTAAGGTCTCCTATATCTGGAAGCATATAATATTGACGCTCGAACTCTTTTTGTCCCTCTAATAAAACAGTATGCACTGCAGTACCCAAAGCCATAGCTTTAGTTTCTCTTCGTGGTTCGTTTACAAAATAGTCTACCGAATATTTAGAAATCGTTTTTAATCCTGAAGCAGATATAGCATTTGAGGAATGGTATTCGTCGTTTGAATCGAATTTACTTTTGATGTTGTCTATCATTTTCTAGCATTGTTTTTAGAGTTATCCATTTGTTCTCGTATTTTGAGGCTTGGGTTTTATACCAATAAAGCATATTTTGAGCCTCGGATAATTCCTTTTCTAGCTCTTTTACTTTGGCTAAAAGTGTATTAATATGTTCGACCATAAAAAGAGGGTCTCTTTCGCTGGTATCGTCGTAAATAATATTTTTCATAATTAAAAAATAAAAGGCGCTACCTATTAAAGTAACGCCTTGATTAAATTAAAATGGTAGGTCGTCCGCTACCTCGTCTTTCTCAGTTGGCTGAGTTTCTTCTTTTTTATATGGCTCTTGAACCTTTCCAGAGAAATATTTAGTCCCTTTTTCAGATTCACTAATCCATAAAGCTATTTCTAATTTTTCTCCGCTTGGAGTTGTTAGATTACCTCTATAATCTGGTTGTTGTCCAGACTTATCGCTGTTTTTAAAGATTGCTACGTCTCCGTTTTTTTGTTCGTATTTACTCATAATTGTTTGATTTTAGCATTAAGATTTTTTCTGTAAGTTTCTGTCATATCGAAATCTTTTAAGATTTTTTCGATTTGTTTTTTAGTTCCGTTTTCCAAAGTTTTAAAATACTGCTCTTTGGTGAGGGTATTGCGCCCAGTTGGTTTGGTTTGGTTTAGCATTGCGTTTTGTACTTCGTCGGCAGAAGCCATAGCGTCGTCTATACCGATTGCTAAGCCACCCAAAGCTCTACCTATAGCAGAGGTCTCGCAGTTCTCTAAAAAAGAAGTTTTGTTAATGTTAGAACTGTTTCTAAATTCGTGGGCGTGACCAGCAGACATTAGTTTTTGATTTGCATCGTAGACGATACATTTAACAATGCATTCTTGCTCGTCGTGATGGATTACATTAGTGTCATAAGACCATCCCTCGAATTGCTTTGCGTTTCTGAAAAAGATAATCCGCTCATTTACTTGGACGTAATCTTTTCCTTTGATTTTAATACTCTTCATATTCCTAAATGGTTTAGTGTGAATCCTATCCTCTTTAATTCTATAACTTCGCAAACCTTAAATCTGTTAGGGTCATTGACTTTACATTTTAGGGACGGATAAGTTATCCCTAGTTTGTGAGCTACATCCTTTCGGCGTAGTCCTAGACCTTTTAAGTCCGAAATAAATTGTCTCTCGAATTCTGTCATAGGCATTTAATTTGTAGCTAAACTAAAACTAAATTTTTAAAATACCTTATAAAAAGAAAAAAAATTTTAAATATTATTTGGTAATTAAAAAAAAAGTTTTACTTTTGAAGTGTAATTGATTTTTCAGTTACAAAGTTCTTTTAAATAAAATCTTAAAAATGCGCTAAAATATTTTAGCACTAAGGTTCAATTGTAGTTAAAGATTCAAATAAGACTTAGCAGTCTTTCCAAGAGTTTCAAGCTACTTCCCTGACGAGGGATAGTTTACGAATGAGGGTAGTGTTCCTCTTGGGCAGCCTTAGAAAAAGCAGCCTTAAAAAAACATAACCGATAATCTGTTATGTAGCTTAAATAAAAAGTGATAACGTAAGGCGGTTATCTTAAAGTAGGAAATGCCTTAAATATGTAAGGGTAGCAGAAATGTTACCCTTTTTTTTTGCCCATAAAAAAACCCTCCGAGCTTTTCAGCTACAAGAGGGTCAAACAAACAAAAGGGATTTTTTACTCGAATCTAACGGAATAGCTAGAGGCTACGTCGTCGTCTTGGTTTGGAATATGCGCCACTAATTTATATTCGTTTCTTTTTAATGAGTAATCCAAAGAATCTATATAGGCGCTAACCTCTTCCGAGCTGTTTGTAAAATTAATCCATAATTTATTATGTAGTGCTATTGGTATAGGTTGAGGGTTAGTATTAAAAATAGTTCCCTCAAACCGTTTTACATACTCTCTGTAATCGTTTAGGATTTCTTGGCTAATGAGTTCGTCTAATTTAAAAGTAGTAGCAGAACCATTTTTAGCAGTAAAAAAATTACCGTCAAAGCCTTGGTCGAAAATTGTAGTTTCTCCTAAATCATTCGAAAGCTGCAAATTTTTATTTTCATAAATACCAGTCAAGGTATTATTAGAAGTTTGCTCTCTTTCAATTATAAATTTAGAAGCGTCTGAAGTCACTGGGATTTCATTTGAAATAAATACATTGTCGAAATAGGTGTAATTATGATTTGATTGTTGGGTTGAATCCTCGTAACTAGTTCCAAATATTACAAGTCTAATTTCGTTGAATTCCTCACCTTGAACAATGGCTGGGGGAAAAATATTATTCCAATTTTGCCATTTCTTTTTAGCAGTATCTCTAACTACTAGAGCATGGTCGTCACCAAAAGCAGATAGCTGCTCCCATTTATTTTCTGACCAGTTCCAAAGTATATTATTTGAACTAGGAGAGTTTGGGTGTACTATTAAAACAATAACGTGCAAAAAATAATCTATAGAGGTTGTACTATCATTATCTATATAATATGAAAACCCCACTTTCATAGACCTATCGGACTTTACATTTGAATCAGTACTGTCATTTTGTAATAATCTAGCTGGTACATTAACCGCAAAAGACGTAGAAGCGAGTCTAACGGCACTATCTGGATTTCTATAAACGTGACTGCCACTTAATTTAGGTATTCCAGAAGTAGCCTCTACTACCGCTCCATTTGGCACATTACCGCCTATAACATAATGCTTTGACCCATAATTAAAACTTGGATTAGAATTTACTACATTAATGTTTTTGAGATTTACCTCTTGTATTACTCTTTTAAGAGGTCTTAAATATTCTACAGTCATATCCTTATAGAGAGGAATTGCTACGCTAGGAATCTGTAGTAACACATTTTCTGAATGGGTGTCTATAAATACTCCATCCTTATCGTAAACTTTATACTCTATAAGCTCCTCCGCTGTAGAAGTCAATAAATTATTTTGTACAGTTCTTATAGTTCCCATTATCTAGCAAATTCGTATCGTTCAACTATTTTGTTATTTACTACCCTAATTATAATAATTATTAAGTTATGAGAGATTTCGTCTCTGGTAGAGGTAGCAAATGGAAATTGAGTACCATTCTCTAAAGCGTTTCTAAGACTATCGTCTACCTCGTCGTGAAAATATCTCCTAGTAACACCAGCAAAAGTTCTACCTTGAGAGAATCTACTTGTAACTAACGATTGAGTAGAGAATCCATAAAATCCGTCTACTACATCGTAAGCAAAATTAGTAGCGTCTGCTACTTGAGGATAAACTTGACTATAGTTTGGATTAGTTTCTGCATCGTCTTTGAAAAGATTATAACGTACATCAAAAGCTAAAACTCCAGCTCCTACTCCAGCATATCTCCAAGTCTTTTCGTCTAAACTATTAAAAGCAGAAGCGCCATAAGCTAAAAAAGTTCTAGTAGCGCCTTGATTACCATAATTACTCATCTCGTTAGGGTGAGTTTTAGTATAATAATTAATCCAGCTTCTTACCCTAGATAGTGTTTGCTGTACAGTATCGCCTCTATATAAAAAGGCGAAAGGAGCTGCTTGTGGAAACTGTGGAGCGATTGAAGTCGTTTGTTCTACTACCTCGATATTTACCCTCCCAGCGTCAGAAGTATTACTTGTGTTTGAAGCTGTATATAAAAAGAAATCCTCTCCAACGTAGTCTGTAGTTGGTGCATAAGTTACCGTCTTAGTAGATAGGCTTGTTGTTCCATTTGATACGTCGGTAGATATAGCAAAAGTTAAAGCATTTCCAGCTGGGTCATTTCCGATAAGAGTAAAGTTGTTACCAGTACTATTTTTAAGTACAGTAAAACTTAAATCCTCTACTACTGGAATACTACTAAATATTCTAGTGTCGATTAAATTTGAATTAGAAATTATATACCAGCGACCATTAGCTTGGAAAATTCTAGAATTAGTAATCTTTAATATTTTCTCTAAAAGCTCTTTGGCATTAAAATTTTTAAAATTATTTTTTCTTAGTCCAAACTCGTAGGCTTGTATATCGTGAAATAAAGTCTCATTAACTGCTCCAGTAGCCGCTCTAATATTGTTGGCTATATAAATATCAAAATCTAAACCAGTATTCTCTAATATTTTTCTTATGTAGTAAAATAAGCTGTCAAAATTACTTTGAGAGGCATTAATATCTGGCTGACCTCCAGAGAGGATTACATTAGAATTAGGTGCTTCATATCCATTAAGCGTACCTAGTCCGTCGGAAGCTATTAATCTTATTGGAAATGGCTTAGTTAAAACCGCCTCTCTATATCTGTCTACAACTAAATAACCCTCCCAATAAAACTCAAAACCTTGCCCAGTTCCATCGTCCCATTCAATACTAGCCTCTGCCCATCCGTCCTCTGTCGTATTCCAAACTGGAGAACCTGAAATATCTCCAGTAAGTATTCTTACTTTGTATTCTCTCTCGTCTGCATCGTACCAGTCGTCGTAATCGGTGTCGTCGGTTACAAATAAACTAATCTCACAAGTAGAGCCAATTATTGGTGAATAAATATCGTCGTTAGTGTCCCATTTAATTCTAACTGGGTCATCAGTTCCAACTAGAGACTTTACGCTACCAGTATAATCCTTTTTAAGAATTTCTATTTTTCTAGGATTAGAGCTAACGTCCGAAAAAACTAACTCAAACTTTTTACCGTAAGCCATTTATTTATAATCTAGTTCGGTTTCTCTCTGCTCTTTGAAGCGCCATAATTAAGTCTTGACCCTCTAAGCGGAATCCTCCAGTAACATTTACATTAGTATCTCTATTACCAATCATTCCCTTTAACTTATTTAGTGGAGCAATAACTTCTGGGTTACTTTTGACTCCGCTGTATTCTCCCATAAGTCCAAGAGTTGGCGCAGAAACAATACCTCCGTCTGCAAAAGCTGGAAAACCACCTAAAGCAGCAAAAGCTACTTTAAATCCCCCTTTCCCAAATACGCCAGGGAATAAAGTTGATATTATGGCTGCTGCTGCCGCAGCGGCTAATAATTTTACTACTAATTGTTTAACCTTTTGAGTAATAACGTCAAAAGCACTAGCACCGCTTAATATTGCTTGAAAAGAATCATTTAAAACGTCTCCAGTCATTAGTGCGAATTCTTGAGTCGCTTCCGAGGTTTGTTTTACAGTATGGGATATTTTTACAAAGGTCTCTTTTAGACCCTCTGCTGATTTTATAGCTCCGCTTGTAGTTAATGTATTAACGGACTTAGCTACCTCTCTAATTGGCACTGAGGCATCCCCAGAATTTGAAGTAAGTTTTTTTAATTCATGATTCAAATCTATAATTTGTCCAGTAGCGCTTTCCGTCGATATTTGACAAGTATCAGCAGCCTCAGCTAATACCTTGGTAGCCTTAGCGGCGCTAAGAGACTGAAGCGCCATAAATTTAGTTGGACTACCTCCAGATTTAACAATATTTACAAAGGTCTGGAATCTGCTAACTATTGGGTCTAATTGGTGTAATACCTCTAAAAGTGAAGCACTTAAAGCCACAGCAGCCGTTAAAATAGCTCCAAATGGGTTGGCTGCCGCAGCTACAGAAATTAATCTCAAACCAGCCGCAATAGATGGCAAAACAGAGCCTCCTAAAAAAAGTAAAGGAGGTATTGCTGCCGCTACCAATCCAAATACTACTACAAGTTGTTTAGTAGAATCTGAAAGACCCGAAAAAGCCTTTAACATACTATTGGCTTTTGTTACTATTTTGGTAAATGTAGGAAGTAATATATTTCCTAATTGAACTCCTATCTCTTTTAATCCCTCAGTAAACTTTCTAGTTTGATTAGCAGCTCCCTCTCCAGTTCTGGCAAAATCACCATGAGCGTTTGAAGTAGCATCCATAACAAACTGGTATCGTAAAAGTGTTTTCTCAGCTTGAGTAAAATCCTTGATATTTTTAGTTATACCTTGAGATAAAGCAAACTGTTTTAAGTTGGTCTCAGTCATTACTACGCCCAGTCTTTTCAAAGACTCAGTTTCGCCAGTAAATACTCCAGCCAAAGCAGTAGTAACTTCTTCTATGTTAATATTTTTGAATGAAGCTAAATCACCAGCTAAACCTACCATTGAAGTTGAAAGGTCTGCGGCTGTTTGTCTGTTCAAACCCATCGAGGTAGACATATCTCCAAACATAGCAGCCATATCTAAAGCAGTACCAGAGGCGATTCCGAAAGACTCTAAAGTAATCTTACTAAAATCTCTTACTTCTTTTGAAGTTTCTCCAAAAGCAACATCTACCTTGTTTAATGACTCTTCAAAGTCAGACGCTAATTTTATTGCAGCACCCCCAGCTATGGCTAAAGGAGCTGTTACTCTCAAAGATAGGTCTTTGCCTATTGACTTTAGTCTACCGCTGAATTTTTTTAATTTATTTTCGCTTTGGTCTATAGCATTTATTAGCTTGTTAGCCTGACCAGATATTATTACTTCTAAGATATTTGCCATAATGCAAATTTACTAAATATTAAACTTAGCGACTACTTTTTGGTTTTCTAGCTTTTTTAAGAAATCCTCTAACTGTTCTGGAGTAGATTTAGCTTCTGCCTTTCTTTTTCTCTCGTAGACGTCTTGCGGTAGAGGAAATAAATCTTGAGGTTTTTTTGTCTGGCTGACCTTATTGCAGTTTACATTATAAAGCAAAGTACTTAAATAACGAAAGCGCTCCCATTCCAAATTTTGGTTTATGGTATGCGCTTCTCCAAGTAATTGGTTTTCTTTCCAAGTATTAATCCAAAACTCATTAGGACTAATACCTACTTGACCGATATAATAATCAAGAATCGTTTCCCAAGTTAGAACTATTGGCTCTGAGTTTTTTTTTCTGGGTCAGGGTTTCTCTCTATTCCCATATTAAGGTCGTTACCTAAGATTCTAGATTCTGTCATAGCGGTTACTATTTTTTCTAGTTCCGAAGAATCTACGTCCTCTAACCAAGAACCTACCTTGTAAATGTTATAGTCGATTTCGTTACCCTCCTCTTGGTCATAAGCCAAAAGACCGCAGTAAATAATCGCTCTAATTGATGAAATAGAAACTCCGTTCTCGAATACTTCTCCTAGTCGGTCTAGGGATATATTCATCTCGTCCGTAAAGGCGCTCCAGAAATTCATTGAAAAATGCAAATCTCTTTTGCGCCCACCAATATTTAGGCTATAGTAGCCTCTCCTTTTGTTTGCCATAATGTATAAGACTAATCTTAGTTAGTAGACTGTGTAATAGTACCAGTAACAGTAATAGTACCAGAGTAAGTAGCAGCGCTTTCCATTTCAGCTGTCTGCTCTAATGAAGCTATAAAGCCCTCCCCAGTAAATACAGTATCTCCAGTAGTCGCAGTCCCAAAAGACCAGTCGATTTTATTACGACCAGTAATTAAAGAAGCGATTCCGTCAACGTTTCTAAGACTGTTACCAGCGTCGGTATAATCTATTAAACCGTCAAAAGAAATCTCTGCGCTACGAAGTCCAGATATTACCTCTTGAAAACCGCTAGAGTCTTTTGTAGTTGCCTCTGGTAAATCGTGAGTGATTGTCATTGAGCAGCTAGTAGAATGACCTAGAGCTTCTAGAGTACCTCCGTCTGCAATTAATTTTAATACTAAGTTAGTTCCGTTAAATACGCTTGAAGCCATTATTATTTATTTTTTACAAATATACAAACTTTAATTTTCTCATTATGCTATTGCTAAATAGATGTAATTGTTGCCTGATGCGTTTACATTATTATTATTGCCGTCAAATCTTAATCCACTTGAAGATAATTTAATATGACCACTATAATCTGCCTCCGCACCTGCATCATTTGCAAATAAAGCATATCCATTTGGTCTTATTGAATCTATCATAAGCCATCCTGTAGTAGCAGTTATGTTTTTAACAATTACAAATCTTGGAGTAAATCCAAAATCAACTATGTTATCTGTATTTAGTGTTTGACCACCACTATAACTCCCTATTTTTTGATAGCCTGTGACTGAGTGGAAACAGTATGTTATCCAAGTACCACCTGAAGAAGAAGAATTGCTTTTAATTGTAGTATCAGTACCCCAAGTACTTGATGAATCTACTTTTGCTTCAGTCGTGTTTAATCTTAATAAATCCCAACTTCCATCTATAACATTACTATAAGCAGACCATTGACTAGTCCCATTTCTTTTTTTATAAATAATTAATTGCGGTGTAGAATTTAATCCGTGACCAATTGTATCTGAAGAATTACTAGTAGCTGTCCAAGAACAAATACTAAACCCTGCTGCTTGATTAGCCTTTACGGTAGAAGTAATTGTCCCATCCGTGTTCTGTGCTGCCGCTCCAGTGCCTGCATTGAAACACCAAGCTACATAGTTGTCAGTGGTTGCATTGGTTTCTACTGAATTTCCAATTACAGTAAACCCATCAGAATCAAAAGAATCAACATTAAAAGATGTGTTAAAATCTTCAGCATTTGTAAGATTTGACCTTAAAACTCTATGAACTCCTCTTACAAAATCATACAAGGAATTATGCCTTGTGTTATTGCGACTTTTTATCCAAACCAAATCTGGCTGAAATCCTACCCCAGTAAGTGACTGACTACTACCATTACCAGTGTAAGTAATTGGTGCAAAGTTTTCACTTGGAGTTAAGCCAGTATCTTGAGGAATAAATATTCTTTTATTTAAACCCATACTAATCTAAATAAGGTAAGGTATAATCTGCTACTTCAGCCTTTGTGGTTTTGGAGTTGATTTCCCCCTCCTTAGTAGCGCACTCTGTTCTTAAATTGCCTCTTTCTGTAGCGATATCACTTGGCAAAGCAGTTCCTCCCTCTGCTTCACGAACTACATACCAGTCAGTTGTAGCTAGTTTAGAATTATAAATAGCTTTTAAATTAGCTATTTTAGACGATTTCATTTCGGCTAGAGTTTCGCTCCAAGTCTTATCACTAACTGGATAGGTGAATCTAGTATTATTCGCATCCCATTCTATAGCGCCTAACTCTTGAGTATTTGAATTGTAGCTAGGAGTATTTACATCGTAGAAACCATGACTTTCTAATTCTGAATCGCTCAGCAAATGAAAGTTGATAATATTGTTATACGTTTTTGGTACTTGGCTATAAACCTTTATATTTCCGTTATAATCTTTAGCTTTCATAAGTTTAAATTAGGGTGTGTCGTCTGAGGCTGTAGTTCCTATAGAATAATGAAAAACTGGAGTAGAAGCTGAGTCATCTAAGCAAACTACTTGCAAATGGTTAGTACTACTTCCATCGTAATCTACTCCGCCTACTTTATGAAATACTTCAGTCCCAGAAGCGGTAGAGTTTAATGTAATTGTTTGGCTACCAGTAAGCCCATAAATATCTACTACTTGGCAAACTTTATAATTGTCAAATTTCAATTCTATTGCACCAGTCAAAGAGTTAGAGAAATGGAAAGAGCTACCAGCTGACCAGTCAATAGTCACAGCACTACCTCCAGTGCCAGAGGTGTCTGTTTTGGTGACTTCGGCGGTATATCTGTCCTCTATTACGTCGTGCGTTACTTTAGTTAAAGCCATTTATTTATTTTTTACAAATTTACTAAATCTTTATATTAACTACTTCTACATTATTTGTACCAGTCGGAGGCGCTGTCGTAAAGGTAAGCGTAGTACCAGAGACAGAATAATTACTCTTAGATTGATATACCCCATCAATAAATACTTGTAAATGGTTTTCATTTGACGGCTCTGTAGTAACAGTAAATGCAGTCGTAGAATTATCTCCATTAAACGTATCAGTCTCACAGCCTTGACTTCCGCCCATAATATAATGGACTACTTCGATATTATTAGTTCCACTTGGAGGTGCTGTACTAAATGTTATTGTTACTCCAGAAGTAGAATAATTAGTCTTTGACTGATAAACTCCGTCTATAAATACTTGAGTATTGTCCTCGTCTGCGATTGTATTAGATAAATCAAAAGTAGTATCCGACCCATCTCCGCTAAAGTTTTCTGTATTAACAGTAAATCCTCCTCCAGAAGCGGTAGAAGCTACAGTAATATTATCTCCAGAGGGAGTTAGTGTTATGTTAGAACCAGCCACCAAAGTAACGTCGTCTGTAGAAGAATCGCTACCAGTTAATCTAATAATAGCATTATCTCCAGAATCTACAGCGGAAATCGTGTAACTGGTATTATTGTCAGTAGTAATATAGGTGCTTGAATCTACAGAACCGTCTGCCTTTAAAAACTGACTAGAAGTTCCTCCAGTCTTAACTATAGAAGCCGCCTCTACCGTTCCGTCAGCGGTTATATCTCCAGAAGTATTAACAGAGATATTTAAATCGTTACCATTACCGTCTGTAAGTTCTTTGTCTGTAGCGCCTACAGAGGTGTTATCGGTAGTCTTTATAAGACCGTCGTAGGTGTCTTTTATTTTTTTACCAGATAAGCTAGTTCCCATACTTATAATTTATACAAATTTACGAATTAAATTTCGTTCCAAATATCGTCAACGGAGTTCCAATTTCTATTTAGAGTTGAAAATACGTTTTCGCTCCAAAGATTATTAGAGGTATTCCATTTCTCTTTAGCAGACGACCAAATTTCCTCTAGCAGTTCCTTTAGTTTTATTTTCCTAAATCTACCAGCTTTATTTCTAATATTATTTGGTAGACCTAGCATTTATGGAACGTGCCTTAAGTAGCAAATTATATGACCTTTAGTTAATGTTATATCTGTAAAGTTTCCGTAGATTATTTGCCCATCTTGCAAGTCATAATCTGTAAGGGTAGTATCACCAGCTGGAGTATCATTAGTACCGCTAAAAGTAGCTGAAACAATACATTCAATCATACAGAAAAACTCTCCAGAGGGAGTCGACAAATTTTCAGCTCCTTTTATTAAAGTTCTCATACCAAAATCTCCGAAGCTCATTCGGTGAAAATTATTTGCTGAATATAAATCTCTAGTAGCCATAATTTAATCTATTTTTTTAGCCTCTAAAAAGCCTCTTTCGTATTCGTATTTTTTTTCTATTTCTAAGATACGACTCTCTAGATTGTTAATTACTAGTATCTTTTCGTCTAGTCTATCATGGACTAAATGAATCTCATCTTTTAGAGCTGTAAATTCTGCAAAGATTCCACCAGCTGCAAATACGGTTACTATAAAAGAAACCACTATAGATAGATTATTTTTTATAAAGGCGTCTGGCATCTATTTCTTTTTTGCTGGTTTATTTCTACCTTGCTTTTGCGCCCTTGTACAATGACTGTACTTCCCTCGTCTGTTTAGTGCCTTGCCCATTATTTGGTCTTTCCTTTTAGTTTCTCAAACGTTCTAAGACCTCCGAGTCCTAACATTCCCATTAATACAGTAAATAAAGGCTCGGTATTTAAAGTAGGGAAATCTATCTCTGGGTAGATTGTTCTAACAATAGGAAAAGCGACAAAATGATAGGCGAAAGCCAATCCGCATACCCATCCTATAAACGGTCTCCAACCAGCTACGAACATACTCCTATGTTGCGCCTCTACTTCGTTGATTTTAGTTTGAAGCTCTAGTATTTGATTAGGGTCTAATTCTTTTCCCTTTATCGCCTCCCTGAGTTCCATAGCTAGACCTCCTATAGCGGACTTACCTCCTCCACCACCTTTACCTAAAAGACTCATTAATATTTTAAGCATAGCGTATCTCCTACAGTTTTAGTAACACCAGATAACGTTAGGCGATTTGTTTGGGTCTGAATCAACGTGGATAAATTTGCCTTTGTTGTTTCCAGCAATACCAATTCTTGTAAATCCAGCTTTAAGCAAACCGTCGACGATAAGGAATCGACTTCTAGAATCGGTAGCAGCAATATCTGCCGCAAATCCGTAGAGGTGTGAGCTGTCGGGTTTTCCCCCAATAGCCAAATTTCTCTCAGGTCGACGTACTCCAGAAGTGATTTTGTAGGGGATTCCAGATATTTCTCTGGCTCTTTCGAGCATTTCAAGAAAAGAGCTATCCATATCAGAACCGCTACCCTTTTCAGACGGACAGTCGAACTCACTTAAATTAAAATATTTTAAATCCATTAATAAAGTAAAACGCTAAATACTGCTATTACACAAATTCCTATTCCCACCATAATTAATAAATCTATAGCCTTACCGCTTGTATATTTACTAATTATCCATTCTTTTGAAATCAACCAATACAATTTTATTTTATTCATTTCTATTTTTTATTATAGACGCAAATGCAGCTTCTCCTGCTAATGCTAGTTTCTCAATTATATCTTTCTGTAAATTTATCATAAGTGACTCGTAAGCATCTTTCTGCTCTACTAGAGTTTGTATTTGTTTTTGTTGAGATTCTACTTTAGAAGTTAAGTCAGCGACCTCATCTGGATTTCTGCCAATGATAGCATAAATTACGACCGACAAACTCCCGACTATCATTCCCACGATAGAAACAATTATATCCTTATTTTCAGTAGGTATAGTATTGTTTGCTAAGTATAATAATAGGAATATTACTAAAACAAAAATTCCCGCTGCTCCTGAGTAATGTACAATGTCCTTTTTTTTCATTTTAATTTATCTTTTATTTGAATTATAGTCCAGATTAATGAGGCGATTAGTACTAAAGTACTTAATACCATATTTATATTTGCTAATGAGAAGCCTACTGCCATTGTGTTTACTAAATACAATCTTAAATTTTCCACTTTATATTTTTTCTACTCTATTTGATAATTCTATAATAGCTCTAAAATAAGTCTTGTCTGACAAATCGTCCTCGAAGTAAGTTATACCCTCATTAACTGAAGTATAAACATTAAAGTTATCTCCAGATAAATCAAAGTAACCAGCGGAACGAGTTCTAACTATATTAAGAGCATCGCTTACTATTTGATTGCATTGTAATTCTCCTCCATCGTCTGAATCAAAAGCAGTAACGACTTCTATTCTTGTTAAGCATTCTAGATTAAAACTATCTCTATTTTGGTCAGCCTCGTTACTAGATACAGAATAGACCTTTATATAAGGCTCAGAGGCGCTACTAGGGACTCTATTATAAATAGGGACAGTAGAACCATTTATAGTAATTTGGTTCGTTAGAGCGTCTATAATCGCTTTTCTTATAAAATGAATCGCCTCTGTCATCTAGTCGCTTTTTTAAATCTATCGTCTAATCGGTCTAAAAGTTTCTTAAATTCAAATCTAATAGAACTAAAAAAGTAAGGTCTTGCTGGTAGGTTTACGTCTCTTATTCCTTTGCCTTTGAATTTAGCCGCATAAGAAGCTGGTAAGCCAAGTTCTGTTAAATCGTCTAAATCTACTAGGCGACCAGTTCCAAACTCAACGTAAGGCGCATATTTAGCTTTTGCTCTTAGGACAGCTTGATTTTTAGCTCTACTATAAAATATTGATTGCTTTAAATTACCAGTATCTACTGGAGCTACTGATTTCATTCTAGCAGAGGATTTAGCAGCTGTCAATCCAATCTCATTAGAAAACTCTTGCTCAGATATATTTTTGAGCATTTTGAGCTTTTGCTGCAATTCTTTTAGGTCGCTATTTTTAATTTTTACTTCAACCAATTTTAGTCGCTTTTAAGGTGCTAAAATATTTATGGGTAGAATCGAATCTACCATTAATTCTATAGTCGCCAGAAACGCCCTCTATTCTAAGAATATCAGTATCGTTTATAGTGTCAGCGGTTCGCTTTCTTACTATCAATTCTATCTCTAGTTCTCTCCTACGCTTTCCGTTCTCTTGGACGATATCTCCAGAGACTTCTTTTTTATTCGCCCAAATAGTAGAGAAAGTAGATATCGTAGACGTAGTTCCTCCATGATTATCGGAAGTCTTAGTCTGCCTTTTAATCTCTACTCTGGTGTCTAATTTTCCAGCGTCCATCTAGATAAAAGTATTTTTATAAGAGCTTAATTGGCTTTTTACATTCGTTGGAACTTCTGCTACGGTTTTTCCAGTTACAAAGTCAGAACGATTATCGTAATAAGTAGCCGCCAGTTGAATTATAGCTTGTTTTAATAAACTGTCATCTAGTCCAGTTGTTATATATGTAACTTCTATTTCTTTAGCTGGCAATTCGTTAAGCTCGACTATTTCCTTATCCAAACCTTTAGACTCGTAAGTAGCGGTACTGCCTTGAACGCTTACAGAAGAAATACTAGAAACTGGTGCAAAAGGTAGGGCGAATCTATCCTTTTCAAAGAAAGAAAAATACGTTCTGTTTTTTGCTACAATATCTTTGCCTATATAGTTTTCGATAACGATTCTCGCTTGAGTAATCATTCTGTCTATAAGGTCGTCATCAGTTGAAGTATCTATTCTCGCAAAATCTTTAACGTTAGCCTGAGTAACAATTTCACCCCCAGTCGTAGAATTTATCTTTAACTGGGAATGAAAATCGTTAGGCGTTTCGCTATAATACAATGAGCGGTAGTAAGCCATTATTTAGCCTTTTTAGTAGTTCGTTTTTTAGGAGCTTTCGCTTCTTTTGTTTCTGGCTTGGCTTTTTCTTGTTTAGCCTTTGGTTCTTCATAAGGGACGCCAATACCTCTGTCGATATAATGTTTGTAAAGTTTGGGAGATAAATCATGTACTTCACCCTCTCTACGCCATCCGTCTTGTCCAGAGATAACGTCCTTTTTAATTAAAACTTTCATAATAAGATAATTTAAAACAAAGATAAAAAAAAAGCGCTAGAGATAAATCCAGCGCCTTACAGCTAACCAAACTGATAATATGAAAAGAATTTACTATTCAAAAGCAAAGTTATTAAAATTTTCTGAATATTTACCTATAATACCTAACCTTAATGACTGCATATTTCCAGTATTTTTAACAATAAAGAAACCATTAAAAAACTCAGACCAGATAGCAAAGTAGTCAACTTTGGCTGGAGTATATTGTTGCTTATTATTTTGTAACGGTACTTGTATAGTTTTTCTGTTCTCATATAAAATCTTTTTGGCTGTTGCTTTTACTTGGATTTTGTGGACTTTATTTCCGTCGTCTATAATGCAGTCGTAAATAGACGAGTCTTTTAGAGGAAAAGAAACTTCGTATCCTCTCTTAATACATTCAGCGGCGAACTTATATTCAGCATAAGTCCCTAGACTGTTACTGTCCACGTTATAAAATTAAATAAAAAAGCCGAGAAACTAATCTCGGCTCAAAAAACACAAATCAAATTCTAATGAAAAAACATTTACTCATTTAGGTTTTAGAATAAACTTATTCCAATATACAATATTTTTTATATGATTGTCAAGTTTTTCTTCTAATTTATCTTTAGGCTTTTCTTGATTCATAAGCTAACAGACTTAAAATTAACATTCCAATGGCGTCTAAATGAGCGTTATAAACAATTACTAATCTAAACGCCCAGAGGGAAAACATTATTATTAGAAAATATCTAGCGTATATAGGTTTCATTTAATACCAAATCCAAACCAATAAAGCTACAAATAAATAACAGAAAGCTACCGAGGCTAAAGTTAATGCAGCTGAATAGCCTATTAACCTTTTAGTAAAATTCCAGTTTTTCTTCTTGAAAAAATCGTAGGGACTCATTAAGTCAATACTGTCCCAAAAATCATTATTATCTCTCATATATAAATTATTTAGTTAGTTAATTATAATACTAAATTAAAAGCATTTTTTTAATTACCAAACATTATTTAAAGTTTTTTTTAAATTAAATATTCGGTCAATAAAAAAGGGTAACCAAAAAGTTACCCTCTTTTGAACAAAAACAAAACTACAATTATGAAGTTTCAAGAGCAGTTTTAGCTGTGCTAAATGTACCTTGAATAATTGCGTTCGGCTGGTAGTTAGTAAGAGCTACTCTTTCTTGCGCTCTTACAGTAACAAATCCATCTCGGAAGTTAGTAGAATCCTCACGAGAGAACTCAACACCAAGACCGTCTCTAATCCAAAGCTGAGTAGCTTGAGCTAGATTACCTACTAAGAATTTACCGTTAGGCATAGCAGTCGACAAAGTGATTGGCACTCCGTTGATAGCTGGTTGGATACCTTGGATTACTTGATTTTTCAAGTACTCATTAGCCGTAGATTTCAACAATACAATTTTGTGGAAGTCTGTTGGGTTAATGATAATAGTATCCGCTTGGTAGTTACTTAGAGCTAATTGGTTTAACGCTACAATAAGAACATCAAATTCGTTAGCGCTCTCTACTGACTGATAAAATAATCCGCCAGAAGAAGTAGTAAACGCAGTACCGTCAGTTAAAAGACCGTCTAGGTTTGGTGAAGAACCGTCTCCGCTTAGGATTTCCTCGTCCTCTTTAGAAAGAACTTTACTAGGAACTCTTGCAGATAAGTAGCTTGTTAGCTGAGGCGTGTCGGCTAACATTTCTTCAGTAATTCTCATAAAAGTACCAATCTTTTCAACGTTTACAGAAGTAGCTGTAAGGTCGAAGTCAGATTGTCCTACGGCAGAACCTTGCGCAGTTGCAGCAGCTCCATCGTCGTAAGCAGATTCTTTAGGGAATCTAATAGTTTGAGCGTCTGTAGAACCGTTAGGGATTAAAGTACGAATATGTACAGAACGGCTTGGGTCAAACTTAACGTCTGGAATGATAGTTTCTCCAGCTACTACTCCAGTAAAAGTATTAGCCATAGTCATATCTCCAGCTTTGATTTCAAAACGAGCAGCATTAGAGTTACCTTTGACCATAGCCTCGATAGCTCCGTCTTTTAATGCTTCTTCGATAGAACTTTTAAAGCTCTTGCGAGTTGCTCCGCTTAGAGTCTTTTTAGACTCGATTTCGATAGCGTCCATTCTTTTTGTAGCCGCCTCGAATTTTTCATTATACTCATTAGTCAAATTAGAAATCTCGCTTTTTAGAGAAGCCTCTACTTCACCTTTGGCATTGTCTTGAGCAGCACCAAACGCTTTTTCGATTTTCTCATCAACGATATTCCCAATCTGGTCTAACTGATTTTTAATATCCTCAGTCATCACTTATTTTTTAAGGGTTGATAAAATATAGTTATAAATTTCGCTCTCCTCGTTCTTTACCTCTACTGGCTCAGTAACCTCTAAATTTGTTGGCTGAGTAGACAAACTGGCAAACAAAGACTTGAGTTTCAAAATTTCAGCTTCTAAGGCGTAACCTAAATCGTCGGAAATATCTCCTTTACGAATTAGCTTCGCCATATTGTCATAGCGTTTTAACGCTTTGTCTCTGTTAAAGTTTCCTTTAACGTCTAATATCATAGCTTGGTCGTTAGCCGCAAGGGTGACAGCGGAAACCTCAAAGAGCTTTACCTCTGTAATGTTACGAACTCCGTCAACCATTTCTTTTTGGATTGGTAAAATACCTACAGAGTTCTCAGTCAAGACCCCAGCTTTAATTAACTCTATTACGTCTAAACCTAAACGAGTTTTAGCTATTTGCGCCTCGAACATTAGTCCTTTGTTATCCTCCTCCAACATAGTCATTTTGCCCAAAGGCTTGTCCATGTCATGCTGGTAGAGGTACTTTACTCTTTTACCGTTTTCGGCTACTGTTTTTTTATAGGCGCCATAACGAATAATATCATTATCTGAATCTTTATTATCAAAGACTGAAGCGTAGCCTTTAACTACTCCAGCTTTCTCGTCGGCGTCTATTAGGTCTCCCATTGGAGACTGCTTATAGATAATTGAATTCATATTGCAAAGATATTAATTTAATTATATAATTATTCTCCGTCTAATTCTTCGGATATATCTGTAGAGGGTTTTCTCTGAGTTACGATTCTTTCACCTTGTAAGGATATTGCTTCCGCTGCTAATCCTAAAGCAAATCCACTTAAAGGCTGTTCTACTTGAGCATCGTCTTTTGGGATATGAGCAATCGCACAACGACAGTTAACTACATTTGCTGCCGAGCCTCTTGGGTCTCCAGCTCTTTTAAGTTGTTCTCCACCTACTAAAAAGTAATCGTCGAAATCTACTATCTGACCATTAGCCGCATTGTGAGCT
>Ga0208645_1000998_pt1 | contig 27131 bp, 35 predicted proteins | sample VirMetDEL_Sep_01_FD_184519 | JGI IMG/M metagenome (GOLD analysis project Ga0208645, IMG submission 184519) | Aqueous microbial communities from the Delaware River and Bay under freshwater to marine salinity gradient to study organic matter... | ecosystem: Environmental > Aquatic > Marine >... | reverse complement strand
GTACATCAACCGCCCCCCTTTTTTTTCTAGGCACATGGCCTTTTTTTAACGGCGTCCTGATAGGCTCGGATCCGGTCTATAGATTTCTCGAGGGCCTGGAGGAGAGCTGTAGTCTCTGGTATCCCTTGAGAGATTAGGGATCGAACCTCTCGAGCTATATCATCTATCATTTGTTCTTTCTCCGCCTGGAGATCTATCGTCTCGCTCATTTCTTAGATCGCTTTTTATTTGCGGCGACCCGTCCTCCTCTTTTCGGAAGTTTAGGGGCGGATTTCTTATTCTTCTTTTTCATCATAGGTTTTTTATTTTTCATGACCTATCCTATCGTTTTTTGGTGCGTTTCTTGCGTCCGGATTTAGATCGGCGGCTCGAGGCTATATCCGCAGCTCGAGCCGCCTCCTGGGTCCGTTTTTTCTTTCGTCTCTGATTAGCGAGTAGCCCGGCGACCGTAGCCACGCCAGGGAGAGAACTTTTAACATTGATCTCGCCCTCTGAAAACATTCTAAAGGCCACCGCCTGAGCGTTCTTCTCCGGGAGCCCTTCATCCATGAGCGCCTGGACCTTAGCTCGGATAGCTAGGTTCTCTTGATACGATCTATTTGTCCGAGCTCGTTTAGCCATAGCCCCTCCGTCATATGATATATATATCACATTAAAAGGAGGGTTCATCATGCCTAAATATAAAGTCCCGAGAGAGGTCCGAGAAATAGCCGAGAGAGCGATAGCCTATAATTTATCTCGCCCTCTATCCCAGAGAGCGGCCTATAAAGATCAGGACGGGAAAAGAGTACCGGGTACCGGAATGAGGACGGCTCGGAGATTAGCCTCCGGAGGCGTCGACGAAGCTCAATTAGATCTAATGATCGCATGGTTCGCCCGGCATGGAGAGAGTGAGGCCGAGACGCAAGCTCGGAGAGACCGGACCTCTAAAGCGGCGGTCGCCTGGGCGCTCTGGGGAGGTAATCCAGGGCGGAGATTTGCTAAGGCACAGAAACGCCAGATCGAGAGAGACCGAGCCAAAAAATAGCCCGTCCAGAGGCGTCCAAGATAGGTCCATGATCTAATGGACATTCGAACCCCCTTGAGGACTGGATCCTCGAGGGAATGTCCAGGATGTCCACCAAATTCTAATTAATAATGGGTTTATATCTATGTAAATTTTCTTTTTAGGTTTTTTCTTGGACATGTTGGACATTATATAAACGATCAAGTGTTTATCGAGATCGACCTGTCCATTAGATCCTGGACATAGTTGGACATGCTTGGACATTCCCTAGGGATAAACCTATGGATAACTCTGTGGATAACTCTGTGGATAACTTTTCGAGATAGCTATCTATTATAGACAGAGAGGGCGTTTAGCCTGTGGATAACTCTGTGGATAACTCTGTGGATAACTCTGTGGATAAGATGTCCAAAACTTTTCTATATATACATTTATTAAAAGTTTTGGACGCCTCCAAACGATAGAGACCCAGGACGGATCCTGGGCCTCACCTTTCCCTTACATATGAAAGACGGGCTTTCCATCTCTCTCCAGTAATATAACCAAAAAAGCTCCGGAGGGGCGTCCAGAGCTTTAAAGATTTTCATCTATTGACGGAGATTTGGATATTAAATCCTGAGAGGTTTATATCTCCATCTCCTCCGGAATGTCAATTCAAAATCTCGGAGATCCAGGAGGGTCTCGAATATTTCCTTTTCCTCTGCCCTGGAGAGATTACCCTCTCGAGCCCACAGAGTAGCGATACATTGACAAGTAAAGCGAGAGGGGACCGCTCCTCGGTTTCTCCATTTATAGATCGTCTCGACATGGATCCCCAGCTCCTCGGCGAGTTGACGATTAGAGAGCCCTCGAGACTTTCTCCATTCATGGATCAAATATCGGATCATCATAGACCCTCCAGATAGTCCCAGAGCGTTAATTGTGCCTTGCTATCCAGATAGTCCTCGATAGCTTGATCGGCTCGCCCCTCGATTATTGGGATATATTCGTCCTGGAGCTCACAACCTATACAGGAGAACCCCTCGAGGATGGAGGCGGCGAGAGTGGAACCAGAGCCGGCAAATGGATCGAGGACCACTCCCCCCGGAGGACATAGGAGCCGGATTAACCATCTAAGGATTTTTATCGGCTTGACTGTAGCATGATGATTAGCTCGATTAGGGGAGGCGTGACCATCAAATCTAGCGCCCTCTCCATTCCCGAGATTAAACTTAGATTTGCACTCCTGAGATTTGAGGTGATCTAGACCTTTCTCTCTCTCGGAGGCGGAGGGTTTAGGACAATAGTAGATATTCCCCGGCCATAGTCCGAGAGGATGATTAATTTTAGCTCTCGGATCCATAAAAGGCCAGGCGTCCTCCCCTTGAGCATGTCTCGAGGCGTCTATATTGATAGCTCCGGTTCCGGTCGCTCTCATTTGAGCCGTTATAGAGCTCTCCTGGAGAGGCTTGCGAGCGAGGACGGCGGGCTCCTGAGACGGCTTAAGATTAGTCCCCCATCCATTCCATTTAATGGCGTCCGAGTGTTTAGGCTCATAAGGAGGGAGCCCGGTCTGGAGATCAGCTCCATCCTCACTCTTTGGCCTCGCCTGGTTTGTCATGTGTTTAAGTGCGCCCTTTCCTCTCTGCTTTATGAGCCCCTCCTGTTTATCTATGGAGAGCGCTATATTTTGAGATTTAGGGAACCCTTGAGAGTAGATCCAAGAGATCATGTCTCGGAGCTCGAACCCGGCGTCCTCTATTGAGACGGCGAGCCGGTGATAAGTACGAGTAGCCGAAAAAGCGACCAAATGTCCTCCAGGCTTTAAAACTCGGAGTATTTGGCTCCACAATTCCGGATCATGCGCTATCCCGCTGCTGTCCCAGGACTTAACATGACCCAGGGCGATCTCATAAGGCGGATCCGTTATTACTGCATCGATCGAGGCGTCCGGGAGGCGCTTTAAGGTCTCCCGGTTATCACCTCTGAATATTTGATATTTGGGTCTCTCAATATTCATTATTCGTCCACCTCGAAATCATCATGCAGAAATACAGGCCACCGCTCCTCTCCTAGGTGATTTTCAGGAGAGATATTAAAATCGAAGTGCTCCAGGGCGCTCGCTCGATCTCCAATTTCGACGGTGAGGAGATCGATAATCTCATCATAGCTATAGATTAGCCGATCTCCGAAGAAATCATATCCGAGAACAGCTCGATCAAATAGAGACCGGGGCTCCAGAATGATCGCCTCCGAATGCTCATGAATGCCTAGCTTGATTACATTCTCGACTATTTCAGATCCAGTCATAACTCCTCCATTTGGCTTTAAGTTTCCATTTCAACCGATCCAAAAAGGACGCCCTGGAGAGATTATGATAGAGATAGCGAGCGTCTCTCATGTCAAATAGAGCACAATGCGCATTCTCCGCACTCATCCCGAGGAACGCTCGAGCGGAGCTCATTCCGAGACGATTTAGCCCAATTGGAGATAAATGCTCATGAACTAGCGTCATCGTATCCACTCCTCGGACCGGGAGCGGCTCGAGATTTTCCGGCTCGAACCAGGCGTTCAAATAATGGAGATCAAATTGGATATTATGACCTATATAGAGGGCGTTTTTATTATTGAGGAGCTCATGGATCCCCCTTGCGCATTTATGCCAGGAGGACAAAATATAACTTTTCATCCGAATATTATAATTATTGACCGAGAGCGCCTCTGGATGATGATCTCCCGGCTTATAAGGTAGAAATCGCCATACATGCTCCGAATAGCTCCCGTCCTCCGCCTCGAGACCGATAGCGAGCTCCAGGATCTCTCCATAAAAGCCTTTACTCCATCCCGGCTCTAATGAGGAGGTCTCTATATCAATAAACATTTTAATCATTGATCACCTCCGAAATTACGGATCGAGCCGGTGAAATCACAGAGCCCCCATTTAGCGCACCCTGGGTTAACTTTTGTCTCCATATCAAAAAGCTTTAATTGCTGTCCTGATAATTCGTCTCGGCTCCATTTATAGACCTCTTGGATAGGCCCTCTCCGATAAAAGGGGCGTGTCAGAAATCCAAATTTTTCCTCTACATTGATTAGAACATTTTGCGCTTTATGATCCGCCGGATAATGAGCTCTCGTTTTTTGTGCTAGAAATCGCTCTACTCTATCGATTAAATCTATACGAGATTGATCTAATAACTTAATTGCTGCTTTACTATCGGCATAAATACAAGGCCAGCACCCGACCCGAGATAATCCATTTAAATAAAGCTGATTAGGCACTAATCCGAACCGGTGGTGAATGTCGATAACGTCCTCCTCCGTCCAATTATATAGTGGTCTCCAGAGCCAGGCGTCCACATGTGGGTTCCATTCAAATTCTGAGACCTGAGAGCGTTTCTGGCTCTCCTCTCTCCGAACTCCGACTACATTAATAAAATCATTTTCGAGCGTCTCAAAATATTGATTTAAAGGGTCGAGTTTTAATTCACGAGTACACCACTTAGTAAAATATGAGGGCCACATATACTTTTTAAATACTTGACGGATCATGGCACTTGGACGCCCTAATCGAGCCTCCTCCTCCAGAATAAAAGCCTGGGTCTCATCATCAAATTGATCGAGGGGCGTAATATTAGAAACCCGGTGAATTGGACCGATCGTCTTTTCGAGCTCATCGAGATATTTATATGTCTCCAGGCTCTCCCATCCAGTATCCGCAAATATGCGTTTAAAATCGGAAGTACTATATCCATTCTCAAATAAGAATAGACATGTCGCCGTACTATCTTTTCCACCGGAGACCGAGACGATTAACTCGGATCCATCCTCGAGGCGCTCCAGGGCCTCCTCTGATAATTTAAATTTACTCATTTGTTTTTAATCTCCATACTCGAGGCCGTTTCTGAGTAGTCATAGGATGAGAGGAGGGCCGTAATTGCTCCGCTCCTATGGATTGAAGGATAGCCGTTATCCGCCTGGCGTATCCTGAATTACGATATGGTTTCTCAAGTCCTAATTGGTCGAATATTTGATCCATTAGAACGCCGGTGTCTCCGAACTCCGAGAGGAGACCCTGGATAGAGGGAACCCAGGGATCGTCCACCACAAAAGACTTCTGATATTCCTGGAGCTCCGTCTCATGATCTCCCTCGAGCCACCACCTCTCTCCATTTTTAAAGCGATAGACGGCCTCCGCCCAGATCTGATCTCGGTCTCTCCGGAGGCCCTCTATATCAATCGCTCCAGTATTGACAGGCCAGTAACGGCGGTTCCCGGTGCTATCTGTCAAGAATGCGAGCTCATTAGTCGTAGAGGTGAAAACGAGAGAGCGCTGTCTCTTGACTGGAGCCTTAGCATAACTCGGACGGTATCGATCGGAGGGGCTCGAGAGGAACATCTTAGCGTTCTCATTATCTCGATTTTTGAGACTATAAAACTCCGCTAATTCCCAGATCCAGACCCCGCTCTGGTGTATGAGCTGATAGCTATCCTTGGATCGAATATCGAGGTGACTATCCGAGAAATATCCATCCCCGGCTAGCACTCGGAGAGAGGTGGATTTTTTTGCGCCCTGGGGACCGCATAGAATGAGGACGGTATCCACTTTGCATCCAGGGCGGAGGCCTCGAGCGACACAGGAGATAGCCCACCGGAGACCGATCTCCCGGAGGAGGGGTCGATCCTCCACTCCCCAATATTCTTGTAGAATGGACCCGATCCGATCGGCCTTATCCCATTTTAAAGATTTGAGGTAATCCTGGAGAGGATGATAAGAGTTATCTCGAGCTCTCCGAATGATCAGATCATAAAGTGGCTCCTTTCCAATTGAGACACGATAGATCCGAGAGAGCCATAAAGACAGCTCCGTTATGTGGTGATCCTCGAGGAGGTGATCATCCTCCCATATTTCGTCCGAGAACTCATTATAGCGATAGCGATCTCGGAGGCGGCTATCTAAACTCATAATTCGATAAATGTTAAGTTTGGTCTTGAGAGGGCGTCCTCTCTCGAGTATGACCTGTCTCCCGGCGTGGTCAGTCTCCACCCGATCCGAGGTTCGGTCCAATTGAGCCAGGACATTATCCTCGGCTCGATCTATAGGCTTTAAAAAGCCCGCTAATTCTGCGATTTGATCTCTATCCATTATTTCTCCATCAGTAAAAGATCATATAAGTTTATGAAATATCCACATGAATTCAGGTGATTACATGTGGCGCTAGATTTTTGTGTCGGATCTATAGCAAACCATAGATCCTCCCGTCCACAGGATGGACATATCATCCCACGGGCTATCCCGTCCTCTGATATTTTGGCCCCTAATGCCTCCGCCGCCCTTCTCCGAGCCTCCGGATCAGTCTTGAGAGACATATAAACCGCCTTGTCCTCATTATAGGCATAAACGGCTTTTTGATATGTTTTTTGTATTTGTTTTGGTTTCTCCTCCTTTTCTGGAATGTGGCTATAGTCGAGTTTTAAGTATTTGCCGTTATGAAGATTTGAAAACTCCAGGGCCTCTCTGGTTCCTATATAGTAGAGCCTGGAGGCGTCCGAACAAACCCCGTCTATCTCGCATCCAGTCCGAGATTGAAAGATCTCTTTTCCGGCTCTCCAGGCTCTCCTCCATTCAGCTCCGGGAACTGGACGCTTTAAGGGGAGGATTAGTCTCCATTTCGGAGCCTCTGGTTTATGTGAAAACGTCGAGTGAGCATAATAGCGATAATCACTAAATAGATTATGCATGTCGAACGGAGCTCCGTCGTCTATGTCATAGACTAGACATGAGACGGAGATCACATTCGATTTAGCTCTGAGCTGTCCAGGGGCGTATCTCGCCGGGCTCCAACAAAGGAGATCCTTCTTTTTCGGAGGCTTGCTCCAGGAGGCCGGCCGAATGATAGTCCCGAGACGCTCCGGGGGCTCGAGGGTAAACCCTCCGCCTTTATTGTCGAAACAGGACGCATAAAGCGTTAAATGTAGCCCTCGAGGATCTCTCATTACTCCGCCTCGAAAATGTAAAAAACCGTATATGGTTTATCAAATGTGGAGCCGTAATATTTTTTTGCTGTCACTTGAGAGACGATATTATCATCCGTCCAGATCCCGCTTTTAGATATGCCGTCCAGAACTAATTTGATAAGATTATCGAGATCGGGTTTAGTCCCTTTAATCACTCTCCCTCCCTTCCTCATTCTTTTTGGTCGAGAGTGTGTAAAATCCATTACGACATGAACAGGTTTAGAGATCGTCTCGATCTTCATCGTGTGATCTTCATAATCTCGGATAGCCTGGACCACTCCCTCGAGCGCCTCCTCCGTTTTTTTCGGAGTATAGACACGCCCGGTCCGAGTAAATCGAGGGCGACCCATAGCGACCGGCTCTCCAAGTATGAAAAAGGGCCCTAATCTAATCATCCAGGACCTCCACAATTTGAGCCGTAATCTCGAGGGTCGACAGCTCCTCTCCGCTCTCACGATAAGCAAGGTGGAGAGCTGTAGAGAGACGGCGGATATTTTTCGATTTAGGCTTGACCTCTCCAGAGACATATCGAGAGAGGAGACTAATATCGACGCCGCTCAATTTAGAGAGCTGCGTATAGTTGAGATCCAGGCGTTCCATTTGAGCCTGGAGCCATTCTGAAAAGTGCATTTATGACCTCCTGGTTAGTGTGTGCACTTTTCAGACTTAAACTTTTATTTGCACAATTGCAAAATATATTTGCATATTTGCATATTTGCATTTAACTTAATCATGAGAAATCAATCTCACATAAACCCGAGGAAAACATGTCATATCTCAAGTATTGCACCCTGGATGAAAAAAAGATCGTTGTTCAGCTTGTCACAACAATTCTATCAACAAATAAAAGTATCTCAGTAAATGACGGAGAGGAGTGGACCCTTAGCAAGTCCACAAATAAATTAGATATTTTAAAAGCGCTTAATAGTACTGATCATGATCTATTGCGTATCCGTTGCGCAGAGACGAACGAGCGTCTCGGATGGATAATCCTAATTTGGGATAATAATTATGATCAACCCTCATCCGTAATTTGTGATCATGCGGCGAATGATTACACAGAAGCTCTCATAAACCCAATCTTAGAGCAATGGAATTAATAGGAGAAACCATGATCTCACAAATCATTATAGACATTCACAATTGGGCATACTTGACCCATTATCTAATATTCGCCTCTGCGCTCTGTCTCTGCGCTATATTTTGGGCGTATTGTACTATCGACCTCAAAGGAGATAACTCATGAGTAAAACCCATTTTAAACAGCCTCTCGCTAATTTCCTCCTCCCTTTTCCCTCTGGGGATCTCGAGTGGAGAGCGGGCTCAGTCTCAAAAAAAGGAGATAAGGTCCAATTACTCCCGTATATCACCGCTCGAGCCGTAATGGATCGCCTGGATAATGTGGTCGGTCCTGAAAACTGGAGAGCCGAGTATCATAAAACACCAATTGGAGAGGGCCTCGAATGCCGTCTCTCGATCCAAATGAAAGACGGCTCCTGGGTGACAAAAACGGACGCCGCCGAGCCGTCTAATATCGAGCCTATAAAGGGGGCCTATTCGGACGCCTTAAAGCGAGCGGCGGTCCACTGGGGGATCGGTCGCTATTTGTACACCTTGGACGTTCGGTGGCATCAAATAAAGGATAAGGGCGATATTTATATCTCCTCGAAAGGTCGCTTTATTGGATATGCAGATATTCCCGCTCTCCCTCTCCAGGCGCTCCCTCCGTCGACCCCCTCTCCAGAGCCTCCTCGAGTATCAGCTCCAGTCCAAAAGACAGAGCCTGTCCAGGAGACAGAGGAGGAGGAGAGAGACCCAGGGTGGAAGAATGATCAGAAATGGTTCTGTGCCAAATGTGATCAATATGGAGGATACGCTAATATTAAGGCGTGGACCCTAGAGAATAATTGGGGTAAACCCTCCGCCTGGACTACAGAGCGCCGTCGAAATTTCGTGATGAAATTAGGCAAATCTCCAGACATGATCCCGCCGGCCTGGAGATAAAATGAAAACGATATACAAATCCCCAATTCTCCAAATGCTCCGCTTTAAAGTAAAGGAGATCCGATTAGCTCAAGAATATCAGATCGAGAAATGGCCCCAAATGGATCGAGAGGAGAGAATGGAGATAGTCGGATATATCCGTCTCCTGAGAGTGGAGATTAGAGATCTCCTGGGCAAGATAAACTTTTATAAATAGATAGATCTATCTCTTGACCATGTTATTAATTCTCTGGAGAGCTACTCTCTGTTTATTTGGTTAATTGGTACCCCCCGGATAGTCCGGGGGGTTTTCACTTTTAGGCTATGCCTTGATTACTTGTTTCCAGTCTGTACCATTACAAACCACCAGGGCCGCCTCTCCCGCCGCTAATGATACAATAGTCGCCGCTGCGTCATTCTTGACCACTAGAGCATTAGTAGCGCCCGCATTTGTGATCCAGAAATAGATACCTTCCTCCTCCGCCGGGAGATTGACATCATAATCAGAACCGCCTCCGTCTAGAACTTGGAATGTGGAGCTCGCTACTGTGAGAGTATCGTCTCCGGTAATAGACGCCACTCGGACGCCGCCTAAGAATTGAATGTGTTTTCGCACCTGAAAAGGAGCCTCGTTGTTATATGCCATTTTTAGCCTCCATCGCTATTTGTGGTCTTTTGCTTATTATCCTCGAGTTTGAGGTAATACTTTATTTCTTTAACATCGTTTTCAACCGGATTAATTCGAGCGTGGAGCCCGCTTATCATTTTCCGATATATCTCTCGGTTCTCCTGGCTATCTCTCTCCATTTGCTCGAGCCGTCCGATTATGGCATCGACTTGAGACATATGTCGATCAATCACCCCAGGGAGGATCTTTCCGGCGTATCGAGCGAGACCCCAGAGGAGAGAAACCGCTAGCGCTAAAGCGGAGGCGGGTCCAGTTAATATCATCAATATACTATCATCCATTATTCACCTCTCCTCCATTTGTGGATCCCGGCGGCTATCGCAAATCCGAGTTGAGCCATTCCGGCCTTATTAAAATATTTTTTATGACCCTCGAAGTCTATAAAAGCGGGCTCGCTACAGATAGCGACCGGGCGTCCTACTCCTTTAATCGTGTAATAGGCGTTTTTGGTCCAGTCCGCTCCAGAGCATGGTATTTTTTTGGTAATCTCGAGACCGGCTAAATCCTCCAAGGCATCACATATTTTTGAGGCGAGATCCGCCCCGGCTCCGGATCGGTGATCATAAAACATCGATCCATAATTACCGCCCCCGGCGTTAAAATGCAGAGCGAGATAGACCTGAGGACCCTCATATCTCGAGGACATTTCATTAACTCGAGCGTGTCTCTCTGAATAGGAGCCGTCCGAGATAGGTATCACATGATAATCGAGAGCTCGGAGAGATTTCTCTATCTCGATCGAGAGATAGCCCGTCCAGATAGCCTCCGCCTCCTCTATACTCTCCACTCCATCTCCATCCAGATCGGAGACCGCTCCGAGACTATCCAGGCGGCGGATTTGTCCGGAGTGCTGTCTATCCAAAAAAACTAACATTAGCTTACTCCTCTCGAGGTGGTGAATGGATTATCCTCGATTAATATATCATAGACCCAGGAGGTCCTATCCCACTTTTTGGATACAATTGTCGCTATCTGTTCCTCGAGATAGAGAGAGGCGGAGGTCAATCCGATAACATCTCCGACCATTAAAAATCCATATCTCGGAGCCGCTCGATACTGGATCCGCCTTTTTACTAGACAGGAGCTCCGGAGAAGATAGCGAGCCACTCTCCCGGCGGTCCCTGTATCATAGATATAATCACTCTCGATCACATTCCGTCTCACTCCATATCTCTCCTGAGACAATTTAGCGTATCCATCTCGATCTATTGTCACCGTCTCATAATCGAGATCATATCCGATCGAATAGTAGCTCATAAAAGATCCCGATCCATCTTTAGCATAACGGAGCTCAATAACATTGTATATTTCATCCAGGCTATTAGCCGCCTCGAGAGCTGACACTCTCTGGAAATCTGAGCCCTCGAGAATGTGGGTAGTAAAATGTATTTTTGTACCTTGGAAATACTGGAGATAAATCACCGGGCGGAGGCCATAAGGTCCAGAGACTACAGAGACGGGCATAAGGGGGAGAATATTCTGATTTAGCCAGTCCCAAGAGGTAACGGTCGGATCATTCACATAGCCGGCGAATTGATACTGATTTAGGAGATCTGAGACAGCTCCCCAGGCGGTCCAATCGACCTCCATTCCCGTCTTTGATAGAGCGTATCGAATGAGGTCTCCTCCGCCCTCGAGGATCCCCTCTCCATAAGGGTTTAAATGAGAGCCCGCATAACTCCCGCCGGCGCCTGGATTATACCACTTCGTAAAATAGGATTTGCTCGAATGTCCCGTATCGTCCGGTTCATAGACAGAGGAGCCATGAATATCCACATAAGAATATACAACGCCATTACTATCCTTGCTCTCCTGGACTGAGACAGTAGCTATTCGATAATCTCCATCTCGGATCATTACTGTAGAGGCCTCAACTTTATGGCCCGCTATCATGAGATAGTCATGGTTAGGAACCCCCTCTCCTCCGCCATGTCGGCTCTCAATTGGATAAGCCGGGGTGGAGTGGAGATTAGGAACGTTCGATCCATCCGACCGGATAGAATTGGAGGGATTACCAAAAACGAAAGGGTACGCTTTTCCGGGACCTATATCCTCCGGGAGATATGGAAATTTTCCAGTATTGATCAGATCGTCTCTGTCTATCAGATAGCCGCTCATGTCATAAGGTTGTTGTTCTATCGAGAACGCCGCAAATCCGACCGGCTCCTCTGGATCTCCGATAATTGGCTGACTAATCTCCCCCTTAAATAATAGGATCCGCTCCTCCCAAGTCTGGAGAGGAGCTCCACCTCGAGACATGATATAGGAGAGCTCCGCCCTGGAGCCGTCTAATATTCTCCCCGCTCTAAACTCTTGGACCATATCCACCGGAAAAATGACAGAGACGGAGATCGAATTAGCCTCGACCGATATATCAAATAGATCGGCGGCCTCTGTATAGTCCAGGGCGTCCAATTGACCCTCGAATGGTAATTCGCCGCCATTATATGAGACCTTGATCGGAATATTGGAGAAACGATAGAGGGCTCCTCCCCAATTGACCTCCAGGAGCCATATCAGATCCGCTCCTGAATATTCCCTCTCATCCAGTATCCGTCTAAACATCTATTTGATCTCCTCGAGGATAACCGAGCCTATCCGATAGACCTCTCCAGAGCCGAGACCCTCGAGCTCATCTCCGAGGATGGAGGTTATTTGGACCGGCCTCGAGATCCTGGAGGTCATGTGGTCCGCCCGGCGGTTAAAGACTTGGACCACGTTATCTCCATCTATAGAGCCTCCGAATGAGGGGATATAGACGGTTTGATGAACGCCGCCCTCGAGATAGCGATAAAAGCCCTGGAGAGCCTGTGGAGCGTCTCCATAATTGGCGATAGCGTCTCCTCGATTTGAGCCTCTCCAATAATCCGGTTCTGGGTTGACCTCATAAAGAGCGCTAATATCTACTCCATCCGTCCATGAGATCCGAACCGTCCGTCCGTTATTTCCGGTATTTCTGGAGAATATTGTCCCGTCTAAGGTCTCTATATCCTCGATCCCCTGGGTCTCTGTTATTTGCCGTCCTCGGCTATATTGACGCCCCGGAATGAAAAGGGGCCCGGCGGTTATTAGTCCGATCTCCAGATACTCCTCGAGGGTCTCCTGAGACGATATTAGGATCCCGATCGCCTTTGTATCTCTCCAGGAGGTGCTCTGATTATCTAGATAGATAACGGCGGCCACGCTATCCGGAATGATAGTCGCCGTTCCGGAGGTCGGCTCCGAGCCGTCTATCCCCTCGAGAGTGAGGACGGCAAATTTAGAGCTTGTCTGGATGAATGGCCCCTCTGAATTACTCGCCACTTTTCGGAACTTTACATTCCCGGCGCCGTCGTCTAATTTGACCCTCCATCCTCGACATTCATTAAACATGAAATAAGGAAAATCAACAGCTCCAGGAGAGGCGCTCGAAAAGATAGAGGCTCCGGTCCGAGTAAAGCCTCCACTATAAACCGAGTTATCCACCGTCCCAATATTTATCCATGCGGATCCATTATGTCTCTGGATAGTGAAGTTTTGAAAATTGACATTATCTAGGCACACTCCGAGAATATCATTCTCGAGCTCCGTCACCTCTTGAGACGGATCGACATAAAGAGCAATCCGAGCGGAGGGATTAGGCCCCGGAGAGGTCACAGGAGATCTCCAGGGCGTCCTCTTGGATGGAGAGATCGTGTAGATAGTGTTCTCGAGTGGATAATCAAATCTGGGTTCTATTTGCCATTGATCGACCTCCTGGGTAGCTCCGTCTCGAGTGGAGATAAATAAATCTCCGTCCAATTTGACGCTAAATCCGAGCCCTGGATACGGACGGCTCCAGAGCTCTCTATCATTCTGACCGAATGCCAATTGGAGACCGGTCCGGGCGTCTGCGGAAAAGTGACATTCATAGAGATCGAGGTCTCGAGTGGAGCCTGTGGATATGGCTCCAAAATAGATATAATTCGAGGTTGCACTCCCGGCGGTTAGGCTCGAGCTATTTGCTATCTCGCTCCAAGTCCGAGGAGAGCCGCTCGCATTTGATCGATACCAAGCATAAACATTAGACCCGGAGACCGCTAAATATACATCTGTCCCCAGGGTATTATCTACCGATCGAAAGGAGCCTATCCGAGCCCCGGCGACTTCATCATAAAGATCGAGGAGAGAGGCGCTCGCTCGAATGGATACTTTATAGGAGGTCGAGCTCCCGTCCGAGATTTGCACCTGAAGAACCGGCTTTAAAATTACTCCGGTATTAACGGAGAAATGGAGGCGGGCTATGATCCCACTATCTAAGCCTCCAGTGTATCCAGAGCGGCTATAATATCTCTCATCTCCCGCACCTGTCGATATATTGACATATCCATTCTGTAGAGTTTGAGTAGCCGCTCCATTTGCTGTCCATCCGAGAGAGCCGGGCAATTGGAGAGGTATCCAATTAACGCCCCATCTCATTCTCTCAGTATCTCCAGAGAATGTCCTATATGGAGGAGCTGTAAGAGTGGAGTATCCTCCGAGCTGAAAACATCCGAGAACCTCGTTATAGCTCGAGGCGGCGCTCCCGGCGGTATTATGAAATAGGAGACCCTCTCCACCTTGAGAACATCCAATAAAGGGAGAGAGATAGAGATTTGAGGCGCTATCCGAATTGTGGATAGAGCTATCCTCATAATTTACAAAAACAGTACTTGAGCCAGAACCCATCCTGGACCAATTTAAACCGCCGTCCTCACTCTGGAGAATGATCGTCTGATCTGCTGTCGTCCCCTGGATAACTCTTGAGACGGCGTAATATTTCCCGTCTCTATCTATCCATACTGAGAGATCGCTCTCATGAGTGGAGGGCGCTCCGCTCTGGAGATTTGTATCTGTATCTATATCATATCGGACGGCGGAGGCGATCGGACTAGAGGCGGAGGCCAGGCGAGCGAGAACAAGGGTCCGAGGAGAGGCGGGATATTCAACGAAAGTGACATTAAATCCACCGTTCACCACCTGGAGATCATGATTAAAAAACCCGCCGTCGTCATTCTCTGCAACCTGTTCGAATGTCAATCCTCCATTAGTGGAGAGATACTGATAGAGGACGCTCTGTGTAAAATTAAGTGTATTATTATGCTTTACGATATGGAGGGTCATTAGGGTTTGTCCTCCGATCGATCGGATCCGTATCCGAGACAGCTCCGCCCCGGCGGTTCCGCTCCCGAATGTCCCTTTATTTTGAATATCGATCGGAAAATCCCAAATATTATTTGGGATCGCATCTGTGGAGACCTGAGACCAAGTCGCCCCGGCGTCCTCTGATTTTTGAATATTCACCTGGGCTAATTCAGTATCTGGATCGATCGTCCAGTGCGCTATCAAGATAGACCCGTCCTCGAGCTCACATATCCCCGAATGGAGAAACCCCTCCGCTAAACTATCGGAGACCGTATAGAGAGAGATCGGGCTCTCATATGTCCCGGAGGTGGTCCGCTTTATAACCATTACATCATAATCGGAGCCGTCCTGTTTCTCTGCCGTAATATAAACGCTCCCGTCCGTAGCCTGGAGAGCGTCTCGAGGTCTAAACTTGAGAGTATTAGAGCCGGCGACCTTCTCCCACCAGGAACAAATATTATATGCGTCTCTCCCGTAAAAGTCACCACTTGTCCCCGGTCGCCATTGCAATTGAGATCGACCCGCTAATCCGACATGTCCAGCTCGGACGGTTCGGACTTGGACTATATCGCCCTCCTCCATTGATCCGGACGCCTGGAGAACCATTGGGCTATTCTGTGAGGCGACCGGAACGCCGGCTCGAGGCGTGCTCTGGAGAGCGGAGGTCTGATCCATCCAAAAGCTATCAATTGAAAACTTGAGAGGAGAGATAAATCCTCTCATCCGATTAGGGGTTCTATCCTGTCCCATTAGTACGCTCCGGAGCCTTGAGGTTTAAATCTCCGGGTCAAGACAGAGCCTCTCCGGAGTGCACTCCTATTATATCTATCTAGATGTTTAAATGGAGAAATTACTATCACTCTATCTCCAGGAGTGTCTCCTCTCTGGAGTGCATCGATCCCGGCCTCTCCACCTAATCTCCCGACTGTGGCCTCATCCAGTATCGCCTCCCCGGCTTGCGCTCGAACCAGTCTCTCCCCAGGGCGGAGAGGGTCCATATTTCCTATCATGCCCCCCATATCATAAGTCGGCACAGGTTGAGAGAGAACGGCGGCGGTTTGAGCGGCTCCGGAGGCGAGTAGAGCTCCGGTCGCTAAACCCGCTCCGATCGGTCCGAGTTGAGCGGCGGCCTTTGTTATTGCTACAGAGGTATTAATCGCAATGTCAGAGACGGCGGCCGCCTGTCCTAATCGGAATATTCTTTTTGCGCTCTGGGCCGTAAATGCTCCAGTATTTGCTTGTATGGTCATTAGAGCATTCGCCGTTTGAGAGGCGGAGTTAATCATAATATTGAGCGTCTCCATTCGGAGCTCTTTCTCTTTCTGGATCTGTTTCATCTTTTGATTATGCATATAAGCGGCTCGCTCCGCCTCCTTTGCATCGAGGGCCGCCTGGACCGCCGCCTGATCCTGGACGATTAGTCCGAGCTCCATTATCCGCTCTTTCTCCGCCTCAAATTTCATGAGCTGTAATTCTTCCTCGGACATTTGAGACTGGATAGAGGCCTGTGTCATAGCCTCGAGCTCCGTTTTAGCGGCTAATAGATCTCTCTCCGCTTGCTCTCGAGCCTTTAAAGCCTCCGCCTCTGCCTTAGCTCTCTCCTGAGCTGCCTTAGCGGCGGCCTTTTCATCCTCTGCGGTTCTCTGTGCGTTCTTCTGTCGCCGCTCTGCCGATTTAGCCTCCTCCTCCGCTTGCTCGAGGATCTTTCCTCGGAGGTCTCGGAGGTCTGCAACCTTTTGATTAGCCTTTTCAAAACTATCACCGAGATCGAGAACCGCCTCCGCTCCTTTGGTTAATGGTTCTGATAATTGCTCGACCTCAAATAAAGTCTGAGTGGTAATATCGTTTATTTTGTCAAATTCACCAGTGAAAACGGCCCCTATAGAGCGAGCCACTCCGAGAATATAGGTCAGAGTAATCTCGACCGACCGAGACAGAAACTCGAACGCCCCCTGGGCCGCTTTGATAACATCGGTCGCTATTGATCCAAAAAAGACAATTGCATCCGAGAGCGCAAATATCGAATTATTAAGACCCTCCGCTCCGGTCGCTGTCATGAGCATATTAGCCCCGACCCCCTGGAGGACTAACTGGACCTCCGCCATAGCTCTCTGGAATGTCCCGGCCATCTCCCCGGCTTGCTCCATATTGACGCCGAACTCTTTTGAAAGCTCATTAAAGGCGCTCATATTGTCCAGGGCGCCGCTCTGCATTAAAGCCGCTCCCGCTTTTGCTCCGAATATATCCATAGCAAGCGAGTTTTTAAGGGTCTGGTTCTCCACCTGAGAGAGAGTATCGGCTATCTCATTGAAAACCTCATCACTCGAGCGGAGATTACCCTCCGCATCTGTCGCCGAGATCCCTAATTGGTCGAATGCCTCCGCCGCCGGTCCAGAGCCCGCCGCCGCATCTGAAATAGAGCCGGTCAATTTGATTAGACCGCTCTCGAGTTTCATAAAGGCGACCCCAGAACCCGCCGCCGCTAATCTCAATCCACCCAGGGTCTCGATCGCAATTCCTGTTTTTGTGGAGGCGTCCGTTAACTCATTTGCTAAATCGGCGATATGCTGTCCAAATGCGATAACCGCCGCTCCGGCGACCGCAGCTCCCCCGGCTATCATTCCGACCGCTTTTCCGGCCTTTTTGAACTCGGCTCCTATATTTCTCGAGGCTCTCTGAGCGTGTTTCTCGGCTTTTTGGAGCTCTCGGTCCAAATTTTTAGCCATCTTCTTAGCTTGCTCCTGAGTAACCCCAGGGATCCGCTTTAATGAGTTTTCGAGGGAGGCGGTCCGAGCCTCATAAGATATCGAAATCGTCTTGTTTACATCTGCCATTAATCCGCCCTTTCTATTTCTCTCATTAATTCATTTGCTAATTCTTGGACTACCTTATCCGCCGCTTTTATAGATGGAGTATATAGGAAATACCACCACGCCAGGCGGCCGGGTTTTAATGTGCTCTCCCGTCCGAATTGATTTAGAGACGGTTTCAATTTGCCACCTAATATCCCGGCGGCGTACTCCGCCTCATTCTCCAGAGAGACCACAATCCCTCCAGTGGTTAACCCGAATGTGATCTCAAATTGATCTACGGACCTTTGAGATTTGCGTCTCCGAACTGGCCATTCTCTCTCCGCATCTCGCTTTATTTTTTGGAGAGTGGTCTCGAGGGTTTTTGTGATTTCTGGATATGCCTTTCTAAGCGTATCCTCGAATAGAGACTGGAGAGGACCCTCGAGACGAACGGTCGCATTACCTCTAATTGCTGTAAATTTTCTAGCCATTATCCCTCCTCTCCTGGAGTTTATCAAATTGAGCCTGGATCCGTCTCTCGGTTATGCGCTCCCGTCTCCGGTTCCTTTGCTCTTTTGTCTCATTCTCGAGGGTCATATCGGCCAGTAATAGCGATTTGAGATTAGTGTCGAGAGCTGTAAACCATCCAGGGTCCCGGTTCCACCGTCTCGACATTTGGAGATCTAATCGCTCGAGGCGGCCGCCTCTGGTAGAGACAAAAAATCCGCCGTCTCCTCCACCTCCTCTCCATTAGGGAGCTTATTTATCATTTGAGACATGAGATAAGCTCCCTGAGAATAAATATCAGCGATCGAGACATTAGACCCGAGGAGATAGTCTAAGCATGATACGCCATATCCAAGAATATTATCCTTTACTGGATTATATTTAGGAGCTCCTGGAGAGGAAATAGAGAGACATATCGCCGCCGCGCAAATCCGCCCGAGCTCAGTCTGAGAGGGCTTATCACTCCAGGCGGAGATAATGTCAAATATTGAGGCGAGAGAGGAGGGGATCTGGGGATCTATAGTCCCCAGGGCTCCGAGTTTAATAGTTTTCATTCTGGGTCTCCTGGGTCATTTATGCGTAAGTGATACCGCCGTAGCAAGTAAAATTAAGCGTCCAGGCGTCCGGATCTCCCTCTGCGAATGAGAGAGTACACACACATTGAGAGAATGTGGCGACATGATCCTTAGCGTCTCCGAGACTGGAGCCGGCTACAGTGAACTCCATATCGACCGCATAATGCTCCACATAGACAGAAACTCCCGAGCCGGTGGAGGCATTAGCGTTATAATTTCCTGTCCCGGTTATGAAGTCCTGAATGCTCCCGGCGTTCGAGCTATCCGTAAATTGACGGAAATAGAAATTAAATGATCCGGTGATAGGTTGTTCGTCACCTTTTCGGACTGTGGTTATCGTGCCTCGATCTCGAATGACAGTCTGATCTCGGAGAGGGGTCTCAAATGTAAAATTGCCCTCCTCATAAGCGACCGTTAATTCTACTGCGGTCGGAGTAGTTGCGTCCGTCAATTTGATAACGCCGTCCTTCTTTGCCTTTGGTATTGTTGAATAGGCCATGATTTATCCTCCTAAGTTATGGATATAGTGTGATAGGTCGTGAATTCTATATCAAATAACATGTACTCCATGCTATCCGTTATGTCTCGAGCGCTCCGGAAAAACCGGATTTCTACGCCTGGTCTAATGCTCTGATATGAATTGAGGACGGCGGCTATTACCTCCTCCTCAGTATCTAGGGCGAGATCGTAATCGGTCGGATATGCGTCCTTTGGTCTGAGACGATAGGCAAATTTAACCCGAGCTGTAGTCTCCATCATCACTCCGACCGCTCTCCTCTGTCTCTCTGGAAATGCATTCGAGATCGAGACCTGGACCCCAAATCTCTTGTGAGCTACAGAATTCTCGTTCCGTCCAAAATACTCCGGAGGAATGAGGCTCTCTGTGAACCCACTAGCTCCGAGAGCGGAGGTGATTTGTGAGGCTATCGCCGATCTGATTTGTGATACTGAGATCGCCATTAATAACGCCCTCTCCGGTATCTAAACCGGCCATGATAGCCAGGAGAGGAGGTGTAGATAACCGGCGTTTTTGCCTGTCTCAAATCTGGATCATCCGGGCTCCCGTCGTGCCCGTAATCATAGATCCATGATATCCTTTTCCATTCATCCTGATACAATCTATAATGTTCTTGACTGAGATCCAGGTAGCGTCCGTTTGATTGACCCAGGGAGGAATGGAAATCTCTCCAGATCAAATATAAAGAGAGGTGTCTATGGCTCTCATAAAAGGCCTCTGAGCTCATGACCAAATATTCAAGCCCTCCACCCTCCGTCCTGAGCCGGCGAATAATAGTGAACCACGCATCATCAATGTATTGTTGATAACTTGTGAGGCTCGAGGGGCGGAGAGCGGAGAGATCGCTATAAACGGCGGTGAGATCTGCATCCGAGATCACAGGATAGAGCCGTCTCCGGACTAGGGCCGCCATTCTTCGGAAATTATAAACATCTCCTCCGATAGTCAGAGCCCACTCCTGGACCCATCCCTCTCCGAGCTCGAGCGAGCCGGTGAGATTAGCGGCCGAATGGCTATATTGAGCTATCCCTCCGGAGATAGTAACGGCGGCGGCGTCGACATGTGTTCCGCCGCCTGGCGTCTTGAGAGTATATGTCCCGGAGGTCGGCTCGACTAATGCTCCGTCTCGGTAGATCGGGAGCGTAGTTAATTGAGCCTTCTCTCTCTCGAGGAGCTCGACAATTCGGATTTGGGGGGCGTAAGGAGTGGAGCCGGCTGTCATTCTTTACCTCGTTTTTTTCTGGCTTGGATGATCCGGTTTTTGATCTCCTCATGAGAGATCCTCGAGTTTCCAGAGCGTCTCTGGGCCTCGAGTATCCGGGCGGCGGCTCTATTCATGGCCTCTCTATCATCCATAGTATTTTATTCCTTTGTCCTGGAGCTCGGTAATTCCCGCTTGCATGGCTTGGACCTCTGAGCGGATAGTCTCCATTTTTGCGGCTAATTCTGGAATGTGTTGTTGACGAACGTATCGGTCGATATGTCGAGACCGTCTCAAGAGGAGCCGCTTTAATAGTTGAGGATGAGGTAATTTAATTTTGCCCTCTCTCACTAATTCCATTCTCCACTCATTCCAAGAATTGCGATCCAGGGTCTCGACAAATTCGCCGGCGACATCTTCGAGGATCATAAACTTATGAGCATAATAACGCCCGCCTCGACATGGATAAACGCGTAAAAAATCAATCTGATTAGGGAGGAATATTGTATATCCTCTCCGAGCTAATGCGGCCTGTCTCCCGGTGGCGTCGACAAATTTTCCATTCATTCGGATACCATTAACTCCGGGCTTTTCTGTCTCGCTCTCGATTATTGGGAGCCATTTCCATACCATCTCGACCTCTCCCTTTTTCTTTCCGGGGATCTGTACTTTTTCGAGGGCCCAATTCTTAGGATGATGTTTAAAGAAGAACTTCGAATTAGGTCTGACAGGTAAAATTGGAGCGGTCTCCGGACCGGCGCTCCAGGGCATAGCTAAATTATTATATTCCATTTTGGGTCTCCATATAGAGAGGAAAGGGAGAGCCGGTAGATTTGAGACCCAGGTTAAATCTAATGCTCCGGGGTCTCCCTTCCTCAAAAATAAAAGGGTCTCTTTAAGATTATGCTAATGAGAGGAGCTTAACGCCTCGATTATCGTCTAGAACTCCGATACCTAGATAGCAATGTCCCATTACGATCGTGGAGGCGGTCGCCGCATCACGCTCGAATTCTACGACTATATCACCCATAGCCATAAAGTCAGAGGCTCCAGGCATGTCTCGAGGAACGCCGGTTCCATAGCCGAGAGCTCCAACTCCAAATAGACCGCCCTGGAGATCGCCTCCACCTGAGGTCTCAATATATGAGGAGGTGTAGAGATCACAATTCAAAAAGCGTCCGACATAGCCGGGACCCTTAGCGGAGATCGCCTCGAGTGTCGCCGGGCTATACGCAAAAATAGAATTGCTTTCATTTCGGAGATCGTCCTGGAGCTGTGTAAGCTGCTTTGGATGGAGGACGGCGGCGAATGGACCGGGAACGCCTCGATTGCTATCTGCCTTCTCGAGCTCGAAAATACCGTCTAACATGCCGTCGACAGTAAAGGCGGCGCCTGTATTGCCGGCGGAGGTGGTGAAGGTCGCAATTGCGGCGGCGGTGAGATCTGCGAAGTAGGCCTCATATGATCCCGCCATGCTCTGAGCAATTCGGAAAACATCAATTCCATTAGCGGCGCCTTGGAAATTGGTAATATTAGCCAAGTCGGAGACTTGATAACGGAGAGCGGCTCGAGCCACTGCGATATCTACTGAGTTATCGGTAAGGCTTGTATTTGAGGCGGCGTCTACTGCGGTATCCTCGGCGGCGGTAGCGCTGAAAACGTCTCGGCCGTCTAAGCCGGCGAGAGATACTCGAATGGTATCTGAGCCGAGACCATTAATCGATCCGATAAAATCAATAAATGGAGAATTGCGGAGGTTGTTGGTATCGGTGAGGAGGAGGCGGATCTCCTGAGAGAGCATCGCCGCCAGGCGCAAGTCAGTCTCGAGTGACCCTTGCGAAATAATGTTATTTACTGCCATTTTAAGGCTCCTATAAAAAACGGTGAATTAAGAGAGTGCTCTGGGTTATCTGCTGTTCTACCGGTGCGACCGTTCCCAATTCGCTATTAAGGCTATCGCCTTGGAAAAGTTATATCATGTTTTTTTTGTGGTGTATAGAGGGGACCTCCGGAGAGGCCCCTCAGATCCAAATTTATGATACTGTGTACATGAATTGAGGCTGAAACAGTACAGGATAAACTCCGGTGCTGATTGCGCTCGCAGAGGCTAATAAGCCTACTCGGACCACCTGATCTCCACTCGCCGCCGGGGCGGTTAATGTGACCTGTCCGGGAGTGGTACTCAAATATACATATTTGCCCTGATCTCCACTCGAGGGATTAGAGGTGAATGTCATTCCGGCGAGTTGTCCAGGGGTCGACATTACAGACTTAACGGCGGCGGCTCCACTTGGACCGGCCTCGAGAGAGACCCCGGCGACATTATAGATTAGAGACCCGGCGTCCGCATCTGCCCGGACTAACTCTCCACTTGTATTAAAGGCGAGAACCTCAAAGGCGGCGACCCCTGAAGATCCGACTACTGTTAATTGAGTGGCTAGAGCTGCTGTATCATTAATGACGAGATTTTTTCCACCCTGGACGGAGAGATTATCTCCATCGGCGACTAATAGATCGCTCGAGTTGACGCTCAATCGGACGCTTGATCCGGTCGGAGCGTTTAGAGTGACATTCCCCGAGGTCGTACTGATAGAAACGGCGGCGTCTCCTGTGGTTATATCATCCGCCGCCGTTCCGCCCCCGGCAAGAGTGGTTACTGTCATAGAACCGCCGGCGTCTCCGGATACGGACTGGATAGCTCCATTCGCACTATCGGTTTTAATACCGGTCACTTTTACGGGGACAATTTCAAATCCGGAGGGGAGGAAACTACTCGCAGAGCCATAGTTATTTAAAGTCGTATTGACGAACCCGGCGACATCAGAGGCCGGCGAGCCTGTACTCGCTCCGTTTCTGATCACAATATAGGCGGAGCCTCCAAAAGTCCCCACGTTCTCGACTTCGTAAATCCCATTATCGGCGGCGGTCGGATTGCCTTTAATGAGGACTAGATCCCCGGCGGAGGGCCATGCGGCATCACTGGAGGGAGCGGTCGAGCCTTGAAATTTGATACTGGATGAATTTTCAATGAAAATATTATAATTGTCACTTGTCCAGGCGGTAGAGGGAGGATTAGGATCTGTAACCGCCATGATATACGCATCTTCCACAGAGGCGGAGGTATAGTCTGAATTCATGACGATCGAGCGATCGGCGGTCTGGATCTCGGAGTTAACTGTAGTCGTTGTTCCGTTGACCTGGAGATTACCGTCGAGGACCGTATCTCCTGTTACTGTGAGATCATTCGGAATGGATACCGTATCACTACTAGAGGGGACAATTGGGAGTTTATTGGAGCTGTCAAATGCGAGCGTTGTATATGTGGCCATGCGGCCTCCTATGAATATCGAATTATGGTTTGGGGTGAGACTAGACAGGTCCTATCTGTAGAGGAGAGAACCCCTAATCGAATGAGAGAGGACCCGGAGGAGGAGGGCGGAGATAATGTCGCCTCCCCTGGAGTAGAGGATAAATAAACCGGCTTGCCTATATCACTATCAGAGAGCGTCTCTGAAAAGTTAACGACAGCTAAACCGAATTGGATAATGTCTATTGTCGCCCCGGCGGAGCCACTCGAGACGGCTATCCCAATTACAGAGGTTCCATTCGAGGAGGCTCTCTCGGCTAGACCTGAGCTCCCGTCTATATATGTCCTGAGAACGTCTCCGGAGTTTACGCTCTCATTCAGTGTTACGGGAAAAGATAGAACCTCGGCGTCCGTATCATCCCCAATTAATCGATAATAGGCCATTCTAAATCCGCTCGAGGATGATCTCTATATTTGCGCTCCCCGTTTGAGAGGCGACAGCGAGAGAGGAGGCTCGGTCCTCTTTTGAGTGACCTAGATCGAACGCTAGGATTTGATCCGCCGGAACTCGGACTTTATCGGCCGGCATTGCTGCGCCGTCCGAGACGCCACTCCAGGCGACATATAAAGCGGCGTCTCCTGAGATGGATACTCGGAGCTTACCCTGGGGGAGTGTGATCTCTTGCTGTAGTGTACCGCTCGAGGCGATATATTTAATAGATGGATAGGAGCTGGTAGCGCTCAAGTCAACAATAGCCATTTATGATCTCCTGTTTTGAAAAAAGGCGTTTTTGATTGCGTCTCGGTTCTGTCGATAGAACTCAAGATCCTTGAGACCTCGATCGACTAGATTATCAGTTATTGGAGGAGCCTGGAGCGCTCCTGAATTCATCTTCGGAGGAGCCGGCGCCTGGAGAGAGCTATCTGGGCGGATAGTCTGCATTTGTGGAGCGCTCTCCTGGACCTGTGGAGCCGCCTCCTGAGGAGCGGAGGTCTGGAGGCTCTGGAGGTGAGGACGGATAGAGAGGGGAGCCTGAGACGGATCCTGGACTAATCCCTCGAGCCATTCTCCGAGCGGCATCTGATCTTTTTTCGGTAGATTAGACATAGATCTCGAATATTGCCATTCGACTAACTCGAGGTGGTCCGGATCCGTCAATCCATATTTAGAAACAGCCTGATAGCGATCGAACCGTCCATTCGCATTATCCAATTGACCTTTTAAGGTCTCGATCTGCCCCTGGAGGTTATCTAGGGCTCCGAGCCGTCCAGAGACGCTATCTAGCTCATTTTGGAGGCTCTGGACCTGTGCCTCTGCCTCCGCCGCTCGAGCGCTCATTTTTTGGATCCTGGACTGGATAGCCGCCTCCATTTCGGATTTGAGGACATAGGTCTCGCCCTCATGTGATATTGTTTTCATTGGGTCTCCTGGGTTATAGGTACTCCGCCCGTTCTCGGCGGATTTTTTGTAATAAATCGATCGCCCCGGTCTCATCCAGATCGGGGTTAAGCATTCGGACCGCATCTATCGGACTGATTAAACCGGCTCCGAGTTTTGCGATTATGTCCTCTCTCTGAGCTCGGAGCTCCTCTGGGGAGAGCTCGAGGCTATGATAGCTCACTCGATAGCCGGTCTCCGGGAGATTAGTCCCGAGAAATCGATTACAGAGAGCGGCGGATTTTTCGAGGAGGTCCTCATCCGAGACACGAAAGATAGGAGCGAACCGCCTCTGGCTTTCTCTCTGTCCCGCTCGATCGATAGAGAGGGCATAACCCGATCGAGGGTCCGCATTTTGGCGAGTAAGGCTCTCCGGGCTTACTCCCGAGGATATGGCGACCCTCATCTCATATTTAGCGATACTATCTAGGAGATCCCCTGGACTAATCGGAGGAGCGAAGGTTCCGATTAGCGGCTGTCCAGAAGTATCCGGATCCGCCTGGAGGACTAGAATGGAGGATGGATCCGTAGCAATAGCCGCCCGGCGAGAGGTGAGGCCTTGATCCATTTGTGAGAGACCGGCGACCGAGGCTCCTAAAACATACTTCTGGCTCCAGGCGTTATCCCTTACACAGTGAAGATACATGGAATAGAGCACTGCCGAATTGAGGCTCCCTGTTACGGTCGTTAATCCGTCTAAAAAATTCCACAATTCGCCGGTCTTTTGAGCATGATAGACGGTTAAGGGGAGGAAAGGAGCTCCGGTTTTATTTCGAAATGGATATTCGTCTCCTCTATGCGCCGGGTGTCCCATATAGATCTCGGAAACATCTTCCCCGAGGGAGCCGTCCTGATTTACTCGATAGAGAGCGAACTCCGGATTTGATATGTCTCGAATGTCCAATACATCACAAATCCATTCCTGGTCTCCGGTCTCTGGATGGATCCTGAGACGATATTCTCGATAGTAAACTGGAATATCCGGTTGATCACTATCGACCTCACAATATACACAGTCCGGAGTTACCATTCGATAATAGAGCCCTGGATTAGAGGTCGAGCCGCCTCTCACATGAGGAACGACCTCTACTCGGACGATCGTCTCTCTGAGACCTAAAACCATTTGCTGAACTCTCGACATGAGAGGCCAGAGGCCCGCTCGAGTAGCATATCCCTCTCGACCCAATAAAGGCGAGAGATCTCCAGGGGCGGAGACCGCCGGGGCCTCCATATATAAAACGCTTAATTGGCGTGTCACTTGCTCAAATGGATTAGATGATAAATCAGAAGGACCCCAGCTCTCTCTCCGGTCCGGGGAGAGGTGTCTCGCTAATTCGTCCTCGAGGTCCTCCTCCCAGGCTCCGGTTAACATGCGGCGTCTTAATGAGGTATGCTCCCATCTTTTCTGATCGAGATTACTAGGAGCGAGAGGCTTTAAAGGAAAATCATATCTAATCATTTAGTACATCCGAATTTTAGCGGGTGGAGTAAACCTCTCATGTATAACCGGGAGGACGCAATAACGGAGAGCGTCGATCGCATGGCCATATGGATCCGTACTCTTTGCCGAGCTTGTTCTCTTGAGTGTCCACCTCTGGAGAGAGGAAATCAATTGACGGCACTCTGGACGGATCCAGAAATGCTCTCGGCTTAATATGCTATATATCATACTCGCCGAATAATAAACTGAATTTTTAAACTTGAGAGCTGTCCTAATCGTAAAGGGGAGCCCTCGAGGCGGTAAATTGAGGACCCGCTCGAATGCTCTCATGAGGAGACCGTTCGACATTTTAAATCCTCGGTTCCCTCTCTGCGCATAGTGCGCCCCATCTCCGGTCCATGTACACATAGCCGGATCGACTTGGTATCTCTTTAGGAGCTCCAGGATCCCTCTCACATGTACTTCAGGAGAGGAGGCTCCTCCGATATACTCTCCGAGAATGTAGATCCTCGGCTCCTGGGGTTCTTTCATATCAAT
>Ga0208645_1000996_pt1 | contig 27149 bp, 44 predicted proteins | sample VirMetDEL_Sep_01_FD_184519 | JGI IMG/M metagenome (GOLD analysis project Ga0208645, IMG submission 184519) | Aqueous microbial communities from the Delaware River and Bay under freshwater to marine salinity gradient to study organic matter... | ecosystem: Environmental > Aquatic > Marine >... | reverse complement strand
CCATCTATATAAAGTTTACAATTACCAATAGTTGTAGCATCTGCATATACTACCCAATGATGCCATTCCCCATCATCTTGTGCAGTAACATCTTGCCAATAAACATATGTATTACTACTAAAACCTAATAATGGTTTATCTGATAAATAATTTAAACTAAAACTCCCTTCAGTTAAAGCACCATGTCCAAAAACAGTATTAGAACCTGATTCACTTGTTTTACACCAAAAAGAATAAGTAGTATTTTGTAGTACAGTATCTGCACCATCAGTAATAATCCTATCATCTACTCCATCAAAGTCAATAGAATACTTATTTACAAACTTGTAAATAGGTTGAGTTGTTAAACTTAATTTGTTTGCTAATGCTAACATATTATTCTACATATCCGATAGCCAATCCACTCGTAAGAGTTATAGCCGTAACGTTCATAAAAAGAGTTGTACCAGCAGGTATCGTAGTAACTAAGTTACTCTCTCCTGTACAATCTGCTACAGTTATACTAGATATTACACTTTCTAAAACAAAATAAACTGCATAATAATCTTTGCCTGTTTGTGCAGTAGTTGTAAATACTTCTACAGTACCTTTTCCTAACTGCTCTCTTAATAATTCGTTATTATTTTCTATTACCATAATTTTTTATTTATTATTAACTAACGTATATGTAATTTGTACCACTTGGTTCAGGATGCTCTGTATATTGTACTTCTTCTTCTCCTGATGCTTCTGATACTAATAATTTTCCTTTCTCTACTAGCCCTTGTACTATACCTTTATCTGCTGCTGGTGGTGTTAGTACATCATTCTCATTTACTGGTGCAAACCCTGCTGACAAAGTAGCAACATCTTGCCAACTAACCTCGTATATCTCATAAGTCCAATAGCCATTTGGAGTAAAATCTACTGTGCCTGTATAAACATCATTAGTTCCATGATTCATAGCTACTAATGTGTATCTATCATTTACTGTTTGGCTTTGTCCATAGCCATATACAACACTTTTAGACATATTATTGGTAAATTTAAACAAATATCTTATTTTAGAACTTGGTACGCTTGTATCTATTCTCTTCTCTTCTGTTGTTACATAAAACCTACCTTGTTGTCCGTATTGTATATGTATCATACTATATAATAGAAAAAAGTCGTTTTTGTTTGATAAAAAAAAGAGCTACCGAAGTAGCCCTTTAAGAAATATGAAAAACAATGATTAAGAAGTTACTATTGTTTGGTAAGTAAATCCTGCATTATCTAATGGAGTAGTAGTATAATCTTCAACAGTTAACATTGGGTTTCTTTCCATACCATCGAAAGTCCATGTATAACCGTTCATATCCCCAAAAGCAGCACCAGTTGCATTAGTACCTGCATTTAGTTCCATACCATTTTCTAATCCTAAAGCTAATAATACATTATTACCAGTAGCAGTTATTATTTCATTTAATTCCAAAAATATAACTAATCTATTAGAAGCTAATAATTTAATTTGATTTTGGTCTTCTTTTGTTAATTTGTGTAGCATTATTTCAACTGATGGAGTATAAAATACTGTACCATTCTCGCTAGAGCCTGTAATAGTTTCTGTACAAGAAGCAGTACCCCTCTTTAAAGTGTATTTATATATGTCATCAGAAGCACCCATTGTAAATGTTACTAACGAACCTACATCAGTACTTGTACCTTCAGCATAAGCAGTAACTTCATCAAACTGTGCGAAATAAATTGCCTTTATCCCACCTACTGTATCTCTACAAGTTATATTTCTTCCTTTTGTTAAATTACAAGACATATTATTTATTTTTAAAGTTAAGGAAGTAGCCGAAGCTACTCCCTTTTAATCAGTTATTATGATTGGTTTACAATATCAGAACCAACACCAACCTGAACACCACCTGAGAACTTAGCAACTACTCTTAAGTTATCTGAGCCGTCAAGGTCAGTCATATCTAGGGTACGGATGTTTGTATTATCTGAAAGCAAGTCTGTTCCGAAGAAAAGATTTGATTTTTCAGCAGCTACCATTACGTTATCTGCCATACCTGGACATGGTTGGATATTGATACCTTCAAATACAGGCTTGTAGTCTCCTGTCATGTTGTAAGCATTTAAGTATCCTAATGTAGAAATTGCAGAAATGTAGAATCTGTAAGTTTTCCAGTTCATGTAGATACTTAAGTCATCTCTTCCGTATACATTAGAAGGAATGTCAGCTACTAAAGTTTGTAGGTTCTCTATAATGTTTGCCTCTGTATAAGCAGCCGTAGCCGTTGAAGCTACAACTGTACCATCTACTGCAAAAGCACCTGTAGTAGCAGTTTGGAATCCTTCAAATTGTCCTGCCGTTGCATCAGCACCTTGCCAAATAGAACCTTCTACTGCATCTGCAATAATTTCTCCAAAGTAAGATAATACATACTGGTCAAAAGTAGGTGCATTTCTATTGAAAGCCCCTGCTCTCATTTCTTCTGCCTCCCATCCTGATAGTAAAGTTTTTTTACAAAGGTCAACATTAATTTGTAGATTCTTAGGAGTTAATACTTTCTCTGTAAGTGCTAAAGTACCTGCATCAGTGAAATCACACGTCGCATCGGCTACTAAAGAACTCCCAGCCATTTTCCTTATATTTTCTTTATATTTCACGTTTTCTAAGACAGTTAATCCTTCTAAAGATTTTGCCTCTTTTAAAGCAGCCGAAATATATTGTCCGAATGCTTTACCTGAATAATTTGATGTTACTGTAAAAGCCATTTTTTTATTTATTTAGTTAAGTTATATAATATTCTTTCTCTTTTAGTCATTTTAGAAATATCGTTAGATGATAACTCTCTCCCTAAAGCACTAAACTTATTAATATCTACAGGGTTTGCAGCAGGTTCATTTGATAACTCTACTACTTGTGCAGATAGTTTTTCTTTTTCTGAAGATAATTCTTCATTTGCTGACTTAAGCTCTGCTATTTCAGATTTTAAAGATTCAATCTCTGTATTAACACTGCTCATTAAATCAACAACTATAGATTTAACCTCATCCATTAAAGCTACTTTGTCAAATTCTACTGCTTCAGTTTCTTCAACTTCTTCAATAGTATCTTCTGTAGTATCTTCGTTCATTTCTTCCTTAGAAGCCTCTTCAGTTACTTCTTCAGCAACTTCTTCTTCTACTTCATCTTCGTATAATTCAGCAACAACGCCTTCAACTTCAACGCTGAAGCCTTGCCCATCCTCTGTACGATATTGACCTACAGGAAGTAACATAGTTGTTCCATCTTCAGTAAGAACTGATACATCCACTCCTGCTTCTAATGAGTCAGCAGTAGAAACTATTATAGTACCATCTTCTAATTTTGCCTGAAATTCAAGGCTAACACTTTCTTCTTGAGTTTCAAGACCAAGTGCTACTAGTATTTGTTGTTTTAAATCCATTTGTCTTTTTTTTATATAATAGAATTAATTATTATTTGTTTGATTTTGTAAAATCTCATTTAAAGCAGAAAGTATCTCTTCATTTGTAGGTTGCTTTTGCATTTTCTCAAATTTATTGACAAAATAGCCTTCAATACTTAATCCTTTAAGTTCTCCTTCTTTAATTTTTACCCACATATCATCATTTTCTATTTTCATCTTAACAAACCAAGTTCCATCAGGTAAATCAAAGCCATATAATTTTGACTTATCCATATCTCCTTCTTTAATCCAACTTTCTACTGTTAAAACACCTGATACTCTATCTTCGTGTTGATATGTAGCTTTATGATGATTATTGTGCTTTAAATATAACTCACTAGCCTGTCTTACTGTTTCTTTCGAAAAATATACATAATAATCCGAATCAGTATTAGCGTCATATCTAAATATTTGTTTATTTGGTATTAAAGCAGGGCTTACTAGCATTCTTTTTTCCTCATCTATCTTAGCTAGTGTTAAATTATTCTTTTCTTTTCCGAAAAAAACAAAATCCTGCTCTATTGCAGGGCTAGTAACTAAGCTAATAGCGTCTATTGTTAGTTCTTCACTATCATCAGATACTACTAATTCTACTATTTTAGTGTTTTTTAGCTTTTTATAGTTATTAGCATTAGCTATTTCACACTCTTCTATAGTATCGTACTGACATTCTCCAGTATCTCCCCACTTATATTTTCCGTTTTCACATTGTTTACAAGGCATAATATATAATAGATTTAATTAATATTCGTTTGATTTTTAAATTGTAGCCCTTCTTCTAATATTAGCTAGTTTATTTTGGTTATTTGTCATATCATCAGTAACAACATAAGCCTGTACAGGTTGTGCTTCTTGTCCTCCTCCTAAAGTAAACTGTCCACTTAGCATTTCAGGTGCAGGAGTTCCTGTATCTCCAGGTGCAGCAACATTACCACCACCTCCAGGCACATCTGTTTGTAGTATTCTCTTAACATTTGCTAGTCCATTAATAATAACGGCTGCTGCCATAGGGAATTTAGCTACACTAGGCAAAGTTTTGTCTGTGAACACTGCATTAGCACCCTCAAAAGTACTCATTATAGCACTCGCTACGGCAAGTTCTTTACTTTCTGATGCAAAATTACTCATAGCACCCATAATTGCTGAAAAATTGCTTATTTTAGCTTTTGCGACCTCCTCATCTAATTTTTTATCATTTTTACGTTTTTGGTCAAGACCTTTAAAGTAAGAATCATTTGCTTTAAACATTTTCATATTACTTTCTTCAGCTAATCTTGGCATTTCTGTTAAAATACCCATTCTTTCTTGGTCTAATCTCTTTAATTCTTCTAAAGCTGCTATTTCTTTTGCTTCTGCTTCTCTTTTTATACCATTTATCTTGTTATTTAATTCTATTTGCTTAGTAATACTTTCTTGTTTAATATTAAAAAGGTTTATTTCCGCTTGTGCTTCTTTATCTAAATCTTCTGCTTGAGTTTTACCACCTCTCATTATATTTAGTTCCCTTTGGATTCTTAAATCTTCTTCTGCATTAGCAACTCTTTTATCTAATAATTTATTTTCTATATCGAAAGCATCTTGTGCTGCCTTTAATCTTACCTCTTCATCTTTAGTTAAATCTTCTGCAATTAATTTTAATCTTTCTATTTCTGCTCTTTGTTTTGCAGTTTCTACATTTAAATCTCTTTGGCTATCTCTTAAATCTTGGTATGCTCGTTTTAAAGCAACTGTAGCATTAGTATCATTAACTATTTCTGTTCCTATATCTTTGAATGTTGCTTTTACATCTTCTAATGCACCTTTAGTATCTCCTTGAAATAATTTTACAATAGCGCCACCAAAAGTTGATATTCTATCTATAATCACATTAACTGCTGCACCTACTCCTGCAAAAACTCTCTCTAAAGCTTCAGCACCTTCTTTTGTTTTATTAAACCATGTAAATAATGAACCTACTGCAATAACTAAAGCACCAATACCTGTAGACATAATCGCACCCCTAACAGTAGAGAATGATTTTACTGCTGTTGTTGCCATAGTTTGAAAGCCTCTTTTTACATCATTAAGAGACACACCCATAACTTTAAATTCATTAGCTAATTCACTTGCCTTTTCTGTTACATCTCCTATGTTTGTTTTTACTTCTGCATTAATTATTTCTTTTGCCATAATTATATCGTTTGTGTTATTTTATTTTGCCATAATTTTACTTCAGCAGTCCATTGTATATATGTTTCTGCTAATCCTGATACGTGAACACTAAAAGATGTAGCCGTAACATCCTTTACAGTACCAGTTAGATTTAATCCACTATGCCCATGTGGCACTACTGCATGAACGTCTACATGATAAGTAGAAGCTAATCCATTACTAAATTCTACTCCTCCTGTAAGTTTAAAATAGCCGTATTCTCCTGCCGTACCAGCTCCTATACCTGTATTAACTCCAATAACATGAGCTTCAAAACCCATAATACAATTAGCTACTTTTTGTATATATGTAGTAGGTAAATATTGAGTTAATAAAGCAATTTCTGTATCATCTTCTGTATTTCCTGATTGTTGTATATAAGATACTTGTGCTAAACTTAAGGTAGTACCAAAACCACCACCACCCATAACCACTTCTCCCTGATTCCTAGCTTGTGCAAATGAACCCCCTATTATTGCAGAGTCATTTAACCCATTATCTACTAAATGGTTTTTACCTGAAATGAATACGTTAAGATTATTACCACTAGATGTATTATTTGTACCTAATATAGATGTATTTTCAGTTCCTATATTAGTTGTGTTAAGTTCTCCGTTTACTATATTATAAATATTATCTGATGTATTAGTTATTTTAGTATTATAATCAAAAGCAGTACAAGTTCCTGTAGCTTCATTATAAGTATATCCATAAGCCTCACAAGTTAGTTGATTAGGCTCTACATCATTTGTACCATCAGTAAATATTACGTTACCTATACTTGTAACATATTTTGGTTTTATTTTAAATCCTTTTTTGTATTCCATTATGGTATTAATATAAATTCTACAGTTGATAAATCTCTAGGTTTGTAATCAATTTTATTTACTCTATATAATCTGTTTTTTATCATTACTTTTTCATTAAACTGAAATGTATTAATATCAGCAGGACTTAGATTTACTTTAATTGTCATAACTCTAGTATCTGCATTATACAACTCATTATAGTAAGGCTGCCAATATATATTGAATAAATTATTTACAGGTATAAAAGGACTTCCTACAGGATTTATTAATTGTGATGATTCAAAATTTAAGTCGCTTGTATCTACAGTAGTAGGGCTTACTTCTGATAAATGAGTAAACTGTCCAAAATACGTTTGATTCTCACTAGATAACCCATTTTGTGCAGGTATATAATAAGAATTAGCCGATAGCTTTTTGCCATTATCAAATAATATTCTAGGTGCATTATCAAACCCTTCAAAAGCACTTTGAGTATCATTAGATGAAAATATTGCAGGTACTATAAAGTCAGGGAATCTATCAAATAATGGTTTTATAACTGTAGCAGCAAAAGGAGAAGCCGTTATTTCTTCTTCTCCAGTAAGTAATGTAAAGCCAAATAAAAGATGAGAATTGAATATTTTAGAACCATATAAAGAACCACCAGTACCATTTCTATACAAAGTGAAAGGATAATCTTCACTATCTTCTTCATATTTAAATATTGTTTTTTTCTTTAATTCTAAAGGTGTTAATTTTATTTCAGTAGCATCTACTCTATCTGTCCAATCATGTTTTATATTTCTATCTGCTAAACTTAGCCCTGCCGTATCTTCAAAAAATATCTTATTATACGGCTCTATGCGTATATTTCGTGTGTTGCTAGGGTCTGGCATAGAAACTAAGTTAAACATCGTAAAAAACGCTTTAACGTACTCCCACTGCCCTATCTCCCCTCGCTTTGAATTAAGCAAAGTAGAATCTATTACAGTTGTTAATCCTACAGTTACATCTACTGTACTAGGGAAAGGTGCTACTGTACTATTATATTGTTTAAAAGTTCCTGCCGTTGTACTTCTAAATTGAAGTTCAAATGTTTCGTTAGTATCTAAAGTAGTAAATATAACACCTGATTCTACTACGTAAACTGTAGTAGTATATGCAGTTGATGTTAAATTATATATATCTGTTATATTACCTCCACTATCTTTTTTTACTCCCCTAAAGGTTAAGGTGTCATTTGTTATACAAGTAAATCTAACACTATACTCTATTTTATAACCTGAATTATCTGATTGTCCTACAAACTTATAATTTACATCATCCCAGCCCATCTCATCTGAATATTCGTTATAAGATAAGTTTACATTTTTAAAAGTTGTAGCTGAAAGATAATCAGGTAGGGATTGTCCGAATCTATTATATACACCCTGTTTTGTTTCGCTAGGAACTTCACCTGTAAAGTTGAAATCCATATAAAGCTTAGTAAAATCTACATCTCCTGTGCTTAAGTTTAAGCCATCTAAAAAATCAGATGAATAAGTAAACCCAGCATCATTCATTATTTTTTTAAACAAATATCTACAGTTTATAAAAGGTCTAAAAGCATCTTCTAATCTATTTAATACAGGCTGCCCATCTACTGCATTAGTTCCTGAAGGTGCAGTTAAACTAATATTACCAGTCCAATCAACAAAAGGGTATTTTAGCACATCTGTATTGTTTGCACCTAAAGAAGCCTTGTAAGCAAATGAGTTTACAGGTAAAGAGTTAGTTAAAGGAAGCCCTGTTGTTTCCCAACTAGCCTTTATATTTGTTTTGTTATAATCGTGTTCTAGTTCATCTAAATCTAAATCAGATAATTTTTTATTTTCTAGTACATCTTTTAATGCTATAGTTTCTGAATATAGATTGACATTATAGCTTATTTCTCCTTCCTTATTTACTATATCTATAAGCCTTAAAAATCCTTCAAATAAAATATAGCCATCTTGTTTTAATATACACTTAGTTTGTACATAAGGATTAAATGTATTTTGTGCTAATACTCCATCTATTTGTGTAGAGTTCGTTATTTCAAATATTTGTGTAAATATTCTATTGTTTCTTTTTGTAGCAGGTAAATTAAAGTCCTTAGAGTAGCTTTGTGTTTTTTCTGCTGCATTTTTAAAGTTGTCAATAGATAAGCTTAATGGTATATCTTCATCTTGATATAAGTCGCATATTACTTGCCCATCTGCTAAGTCAGTAAATACTAAAGGCGGTGTAGCACCTGCACCCCTAATTGTTATTCTTCTTACTTCTATATAATCTGCACCACTATTTTGGTAATCTAATATTAATACTTCTGATGAGTTTACTGCCGTAAAGTCAAATGTTTTATATCCTGTAGTAGATGTTGATATAGCAGTAGCACCCCCACCTCCTAAGTTGTTACCATAACTATCATTACCTATAAATAAAAAACCACCTGTAGCAGCATTTACTATTCTAAATTTAAGTTGATAGGTTGCTCCTACTACTAAATTGTCTATTCTTTGATATACACCACTACTAGAATTTACACCTCCTGAAGCTGCTTTAAATCTAAGCTTAGGTGCTACAGTACCTATTTTAATAGGATAATCTACATCTGCATACGAAGTACCACCAAAAGACCTAAATTTTTTCCAATTAGTTATTGGTGCATCATTTGTTACTGCATCAAAAGCAGGGTTGCTAGTAGTAGAGCTATATCCTGTGTGGTTTTGTATAGTATTAAAGCCTACTCCATCTGCTACTAGATTAGTATTAATTACACTAGAGTTATATTGGTAAACTCCCTGATAATCCTGTGGGTATAATATTAGTTGTACACTCATTATGCAGATTGTATTCTTTTATTCTTAGTTTTTTCTAATTCAAATGTATATTGTATTAACTTATCATTTGCTTTAGTTTTTCTAGTATAGCTAGAAGTAGTAACAGTAACAGGCTCTACGTATTTATTTATCATACCACTTGTGTCTGTATCAGAGTAACCATTTAGTATATAAACTTCAGGGCTATTTATTAAGTCCTCAAACCATACTGCATCTGCATCTACTAAGTAATCAGTATTTATACTTATTCTTTCTTTACTATTTACTCTAAAGTTTTTCATGCCTCCTCTGAAGCCATCTATTTTATATGTGCTTTCATTCCAAGTACCATCTAATTGAGTATATGATGTTCTATTAGTTTGTAAAGACCTTACTGACTTTTTAGTAAATGTATAATAATCCCAAGTACCATGAGGATTTAACCAAGTTAGCCTAATACCCTCAAATCCTTTACAATCATCTGTTATTATGTTGATAGTATATAATTGACTTATAGCTATATTTTGGTCGTCAAAAGCTTGTATTGTATAATAAGATGTATTTGCTTTATGTGCATCCCAACTAGTACTCCATCCATCTAAGTTAGCAGGGAAAGCACCTAAGTAATTTATCCTTGTTCTTGCTAAATTATTTGCGTTTGTAAAAGCACCGTTAGTCCAATTAGCAAAATTTTGTATAGTAGCTAGTAGAGTATTAGAACTATCATATAGCTTTATATTAAAATAATTTACCCTATAGTTAGTAGCAGTATCATCTCCTACTTGAAATGAATAATCTCCTGTAGATAAAAAGTTAAAAAAAGGCAAAGTACCATAATCAGATAATCTTGCATATTGTGTAGTAGGTGCATTACTTAAAAATTTAGCATCAGTATCATTCATTACATAATTGAAGTCAGATAACTGATAACCATAATCTGCGCCTATTTGATTTAATACATCATCATACTGTAAATAGCCATTATAAAATAAGTATGGTTCTGATAATACTGAGTTAGTTGTATCTATAGTTACCACCCCTGTTAGTGTTGTTGAGTATTCTAATAAAAACTCTACTTGAAAATATCTAGCTACATTATCAGAAGTGGCAAACTTGTCTATTAAGTGTATAGGGTGTGGTGTGCTATCTGAATAACTAACTGTTTTATATGTACTAGTATTACCAAAATCAGTTCCTTTATTGTCAGGCTTTACAAAGCTTTCTAAAATAGGTTGCATTGAGAATATACCTACTCCTGCGTTATTTGGAGTTGTTTTTAATACGGCTACTCTATTTGATATATCATTTAAGTTTGTACTACTATCATTTACATATACATAAGCTACAAATTTTACGTTATAATTACTAGCTACTATATTATCATCTTTAACTGTAAATATTATATCCTGACCTACTGGTAAGGTTTTATATAGTGGTTTTTGTTGTATTGTTATTGCCATTATGCTTTTATTATATTTTCTATATCTTGTTTTACTGCTTTACCTACTTTATCATAAAAGCCTCTTAACTCAAGTTGTAAAGGCTTCTGAAAAAAACTTATCCCTTCTATACCTCTGGTGTATATTTTATTAGCTATTAGATACTGTAAACTTTTACGTGATATAAACCTACCCTGCTCATCTCTAGGTGCTATACCCCTACGAACTATCCACTTATCTAATAATCTCATAGGTGGTCTTTTATTCGTATATCTATAAGGGCTTTCTTTTCTTTGCCCTTCATAGTCTACATAGTATCTTTTTTCATTAGTACCTGATACTCCTTTGTCCATAAAAGTACCGTAGTCAGCCATCAAAAACTCTACAGATAAATTATCCTTTTCTTTTTTGATTCTAAATTTTATACTATTAAGTAAATCTCCTGATACTACTTTTTTCTTTCTCTTTAGTATTCCTTTAGCTTTATTGACTACACTTTTACCGAAACTATTTAAGTATCGTTCTAATGCTTCCATTATACACTAGCTACAAATATTTCTACGTCTAAATCTGCTGAAGGATTTACTTGTAAACTTCTTAAATCAGACATAGTACCAAAGCTAGGTGTAGTACCTTCTTCTGCTAACATTACATCATCTGCTGCACATAGTATATGTGATTGTCCTGCATTAAGTAGTACTTGGTAATTCGTAGCTGCACCTACTACTGCTAGTTCTAATGAGTTAGTTTGGTCTAAATTTGTTACTCTAATATACCTAACATCCTCTTTGTCTATTTGTACTGCTGAACCATAAGAGTTAGAATCAAAAGTTGCTAAGTGAGTAGTTTGTGCTGAAGTACAAGTTACTATTCTTTCATATACGTTATTTATACCAGTTGTTGTTACTGTATTAGTCGTGCCTCTTACTGCACCGTTTAATGTAACGCTTTCTGTTAATGTTGTTGTTAAATCTGCCATATTATTTATTATCTATTTGTTTTAATTTATTTATTGCCCAATTAATTCCACTGCTCCCTCCCCAAGCATCCCACATTAGACCTCCACACCCTTCTGAGTATGGTACATCTTTATGTTGTTGGTGTCTTTTAAAACTAGCCATTCTAGCTATAGTATCTCTGCTAATAGGTTTCTTATCTGCTAATTGTGCAGACCTTGTCCAGCCTACTCTAGTACCACAGTCGCTACCATTTTCTTCTTTCCACTTTCTAGCCCTTCTAGCGTTATTAGTTGCGCTTTGTGGATAGTCTGTATAGCTTTCTAGATTAATACTAATTTCTTCTAGCTTCTCTAATATATCTTCATAGTTCATAAGTTATCTTCGGTGGTATTAGTTGTATTGTTAATTTTCCTATTTTTATTTTAAACATTATTTACCTGCATATACTGTTTGTTGTGGTGCTATACAAGTGTTATAATCATTCTCAATTATTATTGGTAACGTAAACACCCACCCACTTACTGAGTTGTCAAACCTTTCTGTAAACGGCTCTATAGTAATATCTCCTTCTGTAAAATATGCAGGATTTTCTCCTTCACTAGCACCTGATAAATACAGGCTTTCTCCATTTTTTAATGTACCTATTAAATCATTACAAATACTTAAGCAATCTGATAATACTTCCTGTTCGTTGCTTTCATCAGGAAATACTAAGTCCATTACAAAGACCTGAAAGTTTAATGTCATTTGATTATTTTGTGCTACTGCATTAATTGGATTAATATGCATTAAAGGATATAGCGTATTTTTTTCTAAGTCTATTTCCCAAATATCTCCAGTTGTTACTGTCTTTATTTGATAGTGATTAGTACCTAATTGCTTTAAGGTATCTATTGTATTGTTATAATTTTTAAAGTGCGTCATCTACTAACTTTTTTTATTTCGTTTAAATCGACCTCATAAGTAAGCCAAGTTAAACATTCATATAAGCTTAATTTTGTTATCCTTTCTAAGTTTACTATTTCTCCATTTGTTAATCTATACATCACTCCGAACCATCCCCACTTTTTTGCGAACTTGTCGCTTGTAGTGATTGTATCATCTGATTCGCCCGTTCCGTTAAATACAACGGCAAAATCTTCGATAGTTCGTTCCCTAAAGTCCAAAAAAAAACCAATGAACTATGTACATCTTTAGCCTTCATTTTTTTAAACTTCTCAGCTCTCATTCTAACCTCACTGCCATTATAAGCAGTTATTGAGTAGTGTTTACCATTCTTCTCTACTATAGGTCTATAAAGAACTGCCATAATTTTTGATAAGTTTTTTTCTATTCCTGCCTGTATGTATGTTTCTATATCTGCATACTCTCCAAGTGTTATCTCAGATAAATCAGGATGAAAGCCATACTCTACATTATCTATTTCAATTATCCTTCTTAACTTACCTTTAGCATCCTTTTGCAATTCAGCTATTTTATTTAAGATATTAGATACATCATTTATACCTAGTTCTTTAATTAACTTCTTAGGTATATCAGATAACAAGCTTATTGTATCTAATGCCTCTTTTGACTTTGAATCACTATTCATAGTAATTAACTTAGCCCATTTTTCAAGTGTTACATCATTCCAACTATTTATAAGACTGTAAGATTTTTTCTTACCATCCTTTTCAATGTTTACTTGCATAATATATAATAGAATTATTTGTTATTTAGTTTAAAATTGTATATTTGTGCCGTTTTCTTAAAGTTTTTGTTTTTCAAAAAGGTGTAGCTTTGCAAGGCTGCACCTTTTTCTATTGTACATAATACCTTCCGTAATTACTATCTATTTCATAGTACATTCTCATAGCTAAAGCATCTGCATAATCAGGAGACCTACCTATAATATCTTTAATAGTATCTTTAGGTATTATTTGTAGTTTATTATCCTTATCAGCATCTTTAGTTCTTACCTGCTCTAGCTCTTCTATGATTTGATTCTTTACTGTTATATCATTACACTCTATACCTATCTGTGCTTTATTTACAAGGTCTGCTAGTTTGTAATAGCATTGTGTTTTTAAGTTCTGATAGTTTTCTCCTTTCAAAGGCTTAGAGTTATTTACAAATCCTCTGCAACGCATATAATCTTTTACACCACCACCAACGCCATCTTCATCAACAATTATGTTATTTAGTTTAACTGCATATTGTTGTTGTAACTTCTTAATTTGCTCGACAACGTCATTTATAGCCGATTTAAGCATACTTTGTATATATTTAATATGTAACCCTTCCCAAACTATAATAATCGTTTTATCGCTTCCAAAACGTGCTATATCGCAAGATATGTATTTTTCGCCCTCTTTTCCTGTTTGACTAAATAAATTAAGTATAGCATCATATTCTATTAAATTATCATTACTAGCATCATATTCCCAGTTACCATATAATAGTCTCTGTTTACTAAGTTCATCTAATGTTAATAATTGTGTCTTATAGTGTTTTGATATAAACTCATTATCATCTACTAAGCTTTGTATAAACTTTCTGTAAGGCTTTTGTACACCTTCTTTACTAGGCTTATAGTATTGAGTATATACCCAGTTCTTAGCAGGATTACAAGTCATAAGCAGCTTAGGTATTAAATCATACTCATCTAATTTATAACGCATCCTAGAAGCTACTATGTTCTTAGCCTTTTCAGTTATTTGGTTTGCTTCATCTATAAAAGCTGCCGTTATTTCTAATGAACCTAAGCTATCAAAGTTTCTATCTGATGGGTATAGGAAAAGGTCTTTAAGTATTATCTCGCTACCATTATAAAATGTAACTATATTACTAGAGCCATTAAAGTTATAATGTTTATTAGCTACTAATCCCCAAGCCTGGCATACTTCAAAAAATGTATTTAACGTAGTTTTTTTCAGGGCATCTAGTTTTGACCTGCCCATAAGATATCTAGTCTTTGGATATTTAACACATAATAATATAAGCCAACTACAGCCTACCCATGATTTACCACCTCCTGCTGCACCTCCGAATAATATCTCTGTAGTAGTTTTATCAAATAAGTATTCAATAGCTTGTCCTTGTGTTTCTGTAAATTCAGTATCAATATTCAACACCTTTTATATTTACATTTATCTTTATAGGCTCATCTCCTGATGTTAGGTCTAGTTCACTTCTTTCTATATATCCTCTTTTCTTTCCTTTAGTCTTTAAATAAAATATAGTAGCTGAAGTACTACCGTCTTTTATTTGTGTATGTAATTGGCTCTCTGCAAAATCTAAAGCAACATTTTCTATTTCTTTTACTGCCTGAGCAAACTCCTCATCTTCTTTAAGCCATTTGTAATAAGTGCTTCTAGGTGTATCTGTTTTTTTACAGGCTACAGTTACAACACCTAAACTATTTTCTAAAGCTTGTAACATAGCTTCTTTTTTTATATGTCTACTTTTGTTCATAATTTTTTATATTTTTCTTCTAATATTACAGGTGTAGCATTATTCCAAGTTATTCTATGATGTAACCTCATATGCTTATCACCCATTAATGCAACTTTTACTGCTGAAGGTGTGTACATAACTGAATAAAAAGATTTAACATAAGTTCCTTTTGATAAATATATTTCTGTTAATCCACCTTCATTTGATTGTGTTACTTTTTGAGTTAGTGATAATATAGGTAAAGTAAAAAATAAATCTCCTTTTGTAGCATTTTGTACATAAGTATTTACATCTTCATTTATTCTACCTACAAAGTTAAAAGGTCTATCAGTTGAGCATAAAAAACTATTCATACATTTTCTTCTAAGTTTTGGGTTTTTAGCATAAGAATTTTCTGAACCACCTATAAAATCTCCACCCTGTGACATAGCAATAGTTTTAGCAGGAATACTTTTGTAAAAGTTTAACATTAATTCTAATACTTTATCTAAATTTCTTATTTGCTCAGGTTTATTCATATAATATAAACGATAATGAAAAGCAATATAGTCATCATCTAATACTAAAAAATATTTAATACCTATCTTTTTAGCTAAATCAAAACAAGCATTTCTTGCATAAACAACCACCCTTTCATCATTAAAATTATCTCCTATATCAAATTTGTCTTTATAATTTTTTTTACTAAATACAATAACTTTATCTTTATATAAGTTTTGATATGTTTCTAGTTCTTTATCATCATCTGAACATATAAAATATACTTTACCTGTATATCCTCGTTTTTTTAAAGTTTCATAGGTTATAACTCTGTCAGACCTTCCGTAAGTTAGTATAAATATTGCAAAATCTTTATTTTTCATAATCTGTTATATATGATTGTTCTATTTCCTTACTTAGTTTAACATAACCATTCTCAATAGCTTTATTAAAATCAATTATAACTAAAGCACTATCTTCCATTAACTCTTGAATTACTTTATTCGAATGAGCATAAAAATCTGCAATACTTTGATAGTTAAATACTGTATGCCTATATGCAGCTTTAATTAAAAATTCTTTTTCTTCTTTTTTTATATTACAAAGCTCTATCTTTTTTATTAACTCTTTTACTTTATCTTCATTGTATAGTTCTTTTTCTTTTGGCTTTTTATTTTTTGGTTCATAAGTAGGTGCTTCAATATTCTTTGTATATAATTCTTCTTCCTCTTTTACATCATCTTCATTCTGCCATACATCTAATCCCCATTCTGCTAGTTTAGTACTATCCCATTCATTAGCTAATATATCCCATTCCCACTCTCCAAATCCTACATTATCTTTTATTATAAATTCCTGCTTTTGTTCTTTTGTTAATCCTTCTGCTATTTTTATATATACTTCTTTTAGACCTGCTTCTATACAGGCTTTGTATCTCATATTACCACCCAGTATAGTCATATCTTCATCTACTACTATTGGTCTAAGCTCTAGCATTTCAGGAAAATCCTTTATAGATTTAACAAGCTTTTTAAACTTATCATCTTTTATAATTCTTGGATTATCTTTGTTGGGTTTTAACTTATTGATTTCTAGTTTCATAGTATATAATAGAATAAATTAATAATTAGTTTAAAAACTTTTCTTTAGTATCTTTCCATAAATTATCCTTCCTTTTACTTAGTGATGGTTCTGTTCTTCTTATACTTGGAAAGCCACCAAACTCTTTAGCTATCTCCTGCATATATTCTCCACATTCACATTGTGCCTCACGAGTTCTAACTTTACCACCCACTACTTCTAAAGTAGCTTTAGCTAAGTCCTTAGTATTACCACATTCATTACATTGATATTTTAACATAGTATTTAGTTTAAAAATAAAGGAGAGCAAAAAACATTTAATATATTATTAGTGGCAATATGCCTACTCTCCCTTATTTAGTTTTAAATCATCTAACTCAAACTCCAAATGTGCAATAGCTTTCTTTATACATTCTTCAGGTCTATTATGCTTAAAATTTGCCCTCAAAAGATAAGTTACTGCGTTTCCCACATTGTAAGAAAGTTCCCAATCAGATACAACTTTCCTAGCCTCGTATTTATAATTCTTTCCTATATAATAGTCAGGTATTCTTTTATCCATATTTTTCTTTTATTTGTTTAATTCCTTGAAAACAGTTGTTTAGACAAGTACCACAATTACTTGTAGGTTTGTATCTTGTACCATATATTGTATTGTATAGTTCGACCATTTTCTTTTTTACTGTAACATTCTTTGCCACTCCTGTCTTTATATCATCCCAAATCAAAAGACATTCTTCTATCAGTTCTTCAGGTATATCATCAGGTCTTTCTACTTCTGTTGTTTTACTCCAATACTTTTGTGGACATTCCATTACTCCTATCCTAGCTTTTACTTTCATAAAACATAAGCAGACCTTACAAGTACCTGTAGGCTTAAAATAATATACACACTCTCTACATAATGCTATACGTTCTTCATACACCTCATTCTTTACAAAAAAATTACTCATCTAAAACTTCTTTAAGATATTCTCTTACTTTGTCTATAGTTGTAAATAAGCTATTTCTACTTATGCCTGTTTTCTTTGCTAGTCCTGTTAAAGTGTTACCCTCGTAATAATATAATCGGAAAACTGAAGCATCATACCAATAAACATTTTCTAATGCTTTGTCTATTTTTTCAAGCTTTTGCCATTGTTTATACTCTTCAGGATTAGGTATGTTGTAAAGATTTTTTTCATTATTACTTTCTGTTATATCGTAGGTTATATTACTAGCCTGTAAATCTAAATTAGTATAATATTTTTTATACTTATAATAGTAAGGGCTTCTAGGGCTTGTGTAGCTATATCTTAATACTACTGCGCCATATCTTATTAATCCTTTTTTTCCATCTTTAGTATATATTTTTTCTAATGTTGCAGGATTCATTTGCATAAAATATAACATTAATTCCTGTACGGCTTCTTCGATTTCATTTATATCTTGCGAGTAGGTGTAAGACATTTCTATAAATGTTTCTCTACAATCTGCTACTGCCTGATATATTTTATTCATTATTATTTTTTATATCTCTTAAATCTCTAACAACCATTTCTAATGCATTGTCTAATAATAGTTTGTATGCTCTTATAGCTTCTAAATTTCTTTTAGTTTGTATACCTGCAAAATATCCATTTACCATTACTGAAGTATGTGAAGGTATAAGTGTTAGCCAATCATCCCAATTACCTGCATCTACATCTTTACCATAACTATTATGGTATTCTATTATAACTTGTAAAACTTCTTTAAAATTATTGTATTTACTTTCTGAAGAAATTTCTTTGACAAAAGATAACATTAAGTTTAAATAATCATTAACAACTATTTGATGTGTAGTATTGGCAAATATTGGTTTTGTCATGCCTCAAAAATAAAAAATAAATTACTCTATATTCTTTTCCTTTTTTATTTTATTAACAAGGTCTTTGTAATAACTTATCATTTCTACATAATCTACTCTAGTCATCTTAACATTTAACTTTGCTAAAAATTCTAAATCCTCAGCAGTACCTTTACCATACTTAGCATCTAAATACATACCAAACTTATACTGCTCACCTTGAGAATACATATTGCATTTGACGCACTGTACTTGACAATTTTGTTCATTCCATCTTGTATTATGATGCCTACGAGATTGAAAATGTCCGTTCTGAAGTTTCTTATAATGGTCTACTTTACCACAAGTGAAGCACTGAGCTGCACCAGTATCAGTAGCTTCTCTTAATCTAATATATTTAGAGAACCAACTATCTAATTCTTTCTTAAGTTTGCTTACAGGTTTTTTTATCCCCATATTACTTTTTGCTCATATTGTGGTTTCGGTTTAAAATAAAGGTATTTGGCTACAGTTGTTTTTTTACCAAATTTATTCTTAAAGTGTAAGTCGTCTCTATGTATATTATATCCTTCTTTTTTTAAATTAAATATAATACTAGCTAGTCTAGTAGCACCATATTCTTTTATAGCTTCCCAACTAGTTATATGTCCATAGTTTTTTAAATGCCATTTAATAGCATCCTTTTGAGTTTTAATTTGGTCTTGTGTTATTTGTATAGTTTTCATTTTAATAGTTTTTTAGGTTCTTGATAAAATGGTACTTCTTCAGGTTTTTTATTTAGTGTATGTACCTGATAGTAAGCATCATTTACTGTCTTCTTATGCGCAATTATCCATCTATAAAAAGTTCTTATATTTAGGAATGGTTCAAAGTCGCAAAACCTTACTCCTATATGAAAAGCATCTTGTATCTGATTAAAATACAATCGTTTAAATCTGTTTTCAGTTTGTAAATCTTGTGCTAGTATTTTTGCTAGTGAAGCCATAGATTTAGCATCTGCTCTATGTCCTAACTCTACTGATGTCTTAGCAATTAGGTCTAATGTCTTTTCTGTAAGTTCTTTGTTGTTTTCTTCTTGTAATGTTTTCATTTCTTAAATTTATATTTACTCATATCATTATTTATTATAGTTCTATGTTTATATACATAGTCTCCTTTAGGCTCTTTAAATCTTTTACCTATTTCTAATTTACCACTATACTTAAAATAATTATTCAAATCTATAGTATTTTTTTTATATAACTTTTCTAAGTATATCATCTGTTTGTATTCATCTATCATAATAAATCCTTTGCTTTTTGCCATTCAGAAATTTGTGAATCTAATTTAGAAGTTCCTTTTTTATTATTATTTTTTTCACGCAACTCCCAAGTCCTTATTGCAGCTTTCCAATCTTTCATTTTGTTTTTACCAACCATCCAGCCTTTACTTTCATAAAAATTAAAAAATGAATTAACATCTATATTATTATTACGTTCAATACAATAAAATTCAATTTCTTCAATTTTTGGCTTATTAAAGTATTTATTATTTATTCTTATTACTTTATTCTTATTAATAGTTGTTGATTTACTTAAGGACAAGTTGTTAAGAAACTTCACAACTAGTTGTTCATTTATTTTAAAATGTTGTTTAGCTGGAACGCCTATTCGCTTAGTTTCTATTATATTAAATTCTTTAAGTTTTTTAATAGCTTTTCTTTGTTGATACGGTGTAAGAGTTGTATCCTTTTCTATATTAGCTTCAGTATTAAAAAACCATCCATCTGTCATTCCATTATTTTCAAAGTATTCTTCTTTACTAATAAGGTCTGCTAATAAAACAGTTTCTTTTAAACCTATGCTTCTAATAAGTGCTTTGTTTACAATTAAAAATGCAGTACTACTTAATAATTCTCTCATAGTGTTATTATATCTTCTGTATAGTCATATTCTTTTAATGCTTCTTTTATAATTTTAGAATTATAATCCATTTGTAAATATGTCGTAGGTAATATATATTCTGCCTTGCCACTTTTTATTTTAAGTTTTACTTGTTTATTTTTTGTAGCAATCTTTATACCTGCATCTATTAAACATTTACAAAGGTCATCTCTATTATCAAAAACAAATTTAATATTTTCAGATTTATCAAAAGCTGCATATACTTTATTAAAAGCATCTCTATATTTTTTTAAAGCTGAATAATTATGTTTGTGCATTTTATAATAATATAATACAGAAGTCCTATCTTTTTTTATTACATCTGCAATAATATCAGGATGTATTCCTATATTATTTATTCCAATAAAACTAGCTATCATTCTTGAATAAACTAATTCTTGTTTTCTTTTTTCTGATTTTAAATCATCTTTTTGCAACCCTACTATCTCTGTAGTAAGGTCGCAAATGTTTTCAAATTTTTCTTTATCTGTCATAATTAAAATGGTAAATCATCATTAGTATCTTCAATCATTTCTTCTACTATATTTCCATTAGCAGTTTCACAAGTCCAACCAGTTATATTATGATACCATCTTCCATTATATTCTCTAGAAGAAAGGTTAATACTACAACTTAAATTATCTCCTATATTTTTACCTTGTAATTTTTTAATATTATCATTAGTATATGTTATAACTAATTCTTTATTATACTCAGTATATTGTTCTACTAATATAGATTGTTTTTTCCATTCTTTACCTGCTTTAGATATTCCTGTTTCTATATCAAATATTTTAACTAATTTACATTCTATTCTCATTGTTTTATTATTTATTAATTATTACTTTTTTTAAAATCTTCACTTTCATCTTCTGCTTTAAACCCAAGTTTATACATACCAGTTATCTCAAGAGTAGCCCTAGCCATTGCTCTTTTTTGTGCCATCTCTAAAACATACCAACTGTTAGTATTACCATCTTTAAAGGTTTCTCCTTTATACGCAGAGCCTAAAGTTTCTAATGTTTTTTCTCCTTTAATAGCTATTGCTTTTACTCCTGCATATCTTGGTTCTAATTTTAGAACATCATAACGTATAAATATATTTTCTATATCAATTATTTTTTCTATTCCACTTCTAGTAATTATTATATAGTGTTGATGTCTAAATACATCACTAGGTTCTAAATTATATTTGTTATATATTTTTTTAATAAGTTCTGTTTTCATTTTTGTTTTATATATTTTATTAAACTTTCTTTTAAAGATTTGGTGTCTAACCATTCTAGTAATTCAAATGTTGGTATGCAAATTGAAAAATCTGCACCATTTTCATCTTTCCCTACCAATACAGTTTCATTATCTTTAGAATAATGAGTATGTATATCGTGTAAATTTTTGTCTATCATATTCGTATAATTAAAGGTTTATTATTATTTTCTTTATATAGTTTTTTATAATACTCAAGTTTTGTTTTAACTTCCTTATTTCTTTGTTCAGGATTAGAATAAAAATCATAATAATATGAATTTTTTTCCTCTACTTTAAAATCATAAGCTTCATCTAAACAATAACCTGTGTCTTTTATATATTTATTTTTGGCTTCTTTAACCTGTTCTTTTGTACCAAATATTCTTATACTAGGTGTATAAGTTTCTAAATCTGTATAATACTTACTAGTTTTAATGTCATATTTTGTATTATTAATAAACACAGGGTGGTCTGCATAAAAGTAAAAATCTTTAGCTATTAAATCCATTGCATTATAATTTTAGTTAATAATAAAACAATAGCTACTATTAAACAACCAAAACCTAATATTTCTAGCCAAGTTTCTTTTTTAGATTCTATTGGTGTAATTGTATAATCTAGTTGTCTTTTATGTTTAAAGAAGTTTAAAAGCTCATTATAGTTTAATATAAGTTCGTCTCTTGTTTCTCTATTGATTACTCTATATTGTGTTTTCATTGTTTTTATTTATTATTTAATTGTTATTATTATTTTTTTAGTAATGTCATGTCAGAAAAGCTTTTAAGCTGCTCCATTGAAGCCCATGCCAATTCAGGAGACTGTCCTATACCTTGATAAAATGTAACGTATGCAAATTGCATATCTTCTTTAGATGGTAAGTAGTCTATTGATTTTAATACTGTTAGTGTGAATTCTTGGTAAGTCATTGTTTTCATTTATATTTTTGTTAAAATTAAAATACAAATATACAAATTAACTTCGTAATTAACTAAGTAATTAAAAAAGTTATTAACAATTAGGATGTTAATATATGATTATAAGGGCATTAAGAGGTTAATAGGAGTTTCTCCATTTAAGATAACTCCACACCCTATTGCTGGTTTTTTACCGTATTTAGCATAAGCCATAGCATAACTCTCGTGGTCTATACCACAACCTACTTGCATACCAAATACTCTAAATTTTTGACCTACATAAGTCTCACAGTAAGCCTGTGTATGTAGATGTCCTTGTACTGTATTCATCATATCTGCCCTACATTTAGTACGAGCAGTACCCCCTTCTCCATGTAAAAATTGTACACCATCTTTTACATATCTTTCAACGAAATTCCAATTAGGAACTTCTAATACTTCTTTGTATGATTTAATCCATTTACTAGGAATTGCACTTGTCTGCGCTTTACGCATTATCATCCTGTCATGGTTTCCTATAATAACTGTAGCTTCAGGAAAAACTTTGTACCATCTAGCAATACGTTTTATAGCTAATTCTAGCTCTTCTAAGCCACCCATTCCATCTGCTGAGGTCTCATGGTAGCTGGAGTAGTGATTGTCGATTATATCGCCTATAAACACTACTTCTGTACAGTTCCAAGTGTCGTATTGTTCTATACACCAGTCAAGATAAGAGTCCAAACAAAAAGGCTCATGTAAATCTCCTATAACTAGAATATTACTAACCTCCTGCTCTCGCATCTTTTGCAGGACTTTTATCTCGTGTGGTTTTAATCTGTATCTATTACTTCGCATCCTTACCGAAGTCCTGTAATCCAGTTACTCCTAATAAAGCTAATAAAGCCCAAAATATTTCGCTTACATGAACTTCATCTACTCCTAAGCTTCTAGCTACAAAAGGTACTACAATAGCCGCTATAGTGTACCATACTTTCTTTGATTTTAACATTGTCATTATTAAATATTCTTTCATTTTATTTATTTTTTATTAATAATTTAATATTCTCACCGCCCAAATTAAGTATTCTCCTCATTAAAAAATCCATAGCATAACTTGACTTACTAACATAGTCCTGTTGATTGTTCGTTCCTACTAGAATACAACCTTGTGTATGCTCTGGTTTATTACCTTTATGAAATAGAATATAACTTCTATCAGGCACTTCCTGTACTAAAAGATGTAAATAATCTCTTGTAGCACTCTCTCTAGGTGTGCGCATCCTTACATCGTATTTACCTGTAGGGATACAACTTATATTACGTTCATTATTTATATAAGGGTTTTCTAATGTATCACAAACATACTCATCATTCAAGTATAGTTTACCTACAATAGATTTATCTGTAAATATTTCTCTAATTAAAAGCAGATTAGCCTTGCCCTCTGCTTTTTTTCTTGAAACCAACTTGACCTTTGGAAGCATTTTTAGAATGTACTCCTTTACGTTTAGTAGGAGATTTTTTAATAATAGTATATGATTTAATTTTTTTTGGCATTTCTTTTCCTTTGACTGTACCATTTATCTATAGTATAAATTATTGAAACAACTAGCAGTATTATTTTTAAGGCTAGTTCTAAATTAGTAAACGTTGTTACGCTGAGGACTGTTCCATTTACGGCTAGTATTTCTGCCGTGTCCTGTGCTGCTTTTTGTATTGGCATTTGTCAAATATGTTTTTAATTTAATCTTATTTACTTCTTTTACTTTATAATTTTTTCTCATTATTTTAAATCAGGTGTTAGAAAATCGCCTAAAGTTATTTTGTTGCCTTGACCTTGTGGTCTTTCAAGATTCATTCCTGCATAATACGCATTGCTATCAGGGCTGACATCTGCGCCACTATTCGTATTGTACTCAGGAAAACGGCTTATATTATTTTTAATATATTCAATCATTCTTTCTATATAATACTCCCCTGTATTTCTAACCTCTTCTCTTAGATGTTGTGCTTCTTCTGTAGTTAAAGCTACCCCATTTTCTGATGTTTTAGAATATATATTACCGTTTTCTATTTTAAATCTTAGAAAAGGTATAGCATGATATAAAGCCATATTAGGTAAATAATCTCCTATATAAGTATCTAGTAATGTCTTATAGTATTCATTACCTGGATTATTAACTGTACCTGCCGTTATAAGGTCTTTTAGCTTCTGATTAAGGTCTGTGCCTAGCTTAGTCTCTACATAAAGCTTTTGCGCCTGTTTTACAAAAGGGAGTAAAAACTCAACATCTACATTTAAGTTTATAGCCGTAGAGTCCTTAAGCTTATCTTCTGATATAAATAATACGTATGCCATTTTATCTCTTTTTTACAAATCCATTATTAGGTAAATCTATAGGTGCTACAGAAACCTCCTTAGCGTTTCTAGGTAATTTTACTCCCCTACTTCTAGCTTCAGTTGATGATATTATAGTATCTGAATTTTTAGGTCTACTACCTTTTTGTACAAATATAACTCTAAACCATTTATGGTAACAATTAGCGCCTCCTTTGTATTTCCAGATTGAATAAGTATCTGCACCTCCTTTACCCCAACCTGGATTTACTGCTCTATTACCCATAGCTATAATATCCTCTTTACGATAAATTTTTCCTGCCTTTATCATTTTTCTACAGAACTCTCTTTCTCCACTAGCTTTACCTGCATATCTATATCTTACTCTATAAATATCATTTTCATATTTTTCCTGCTTACTTCTTTGGTCTTGACCTGATTTTCTATTAGGATAAGCTGAACCTGTAGTAGCAAACTCATAATAAGTAGAATTTAATTCTTTTTCAAAATCAAAATCTTCTAACTCTTCATCTACTTCTTCTTCACTATATAACTCCCAATCTTCAGGAATATCTTCTCCTAGTTCTTCTATAGCCTTATCTAGTTCTGTTTTTTTATAGCAATCATCTATACATGAATCTAGTTTTTTACTACAATTACAATCCATTTCTAGATTTACATTTTCATCTTCTTCTACAACCTCATCTTCTGCTAAAGGTTTTAAGCCCAGCTCTTCTCTTATCTCATCTTGCGTCATAACTGCCTTCATATCTTCTATAGTAAACTTAGTAGTGATAGGCTTGGCTTGTACAAATGAGAAAGGTATATTAATACCATTAATTTCAAATATTTTAGATAGTGTTTTTATGATATGCTTTTGGTAAGGTACTACGACTGTGTTTAAATATATCTCAAAGGCTGCATTCATCTCATCAACATTAGAACCTAGCCCTGTATCGTTTTTAATACCCATAAGCATAGGAGAAGTAACTCTATGCCCTGTAAGTATGTTTTGTACTAAAAGTTCCTGTAACGCAAGATATTGCTTATCTGCGTTGCTTACAGTAATTGGTGTAATTTCAGGAGTTCTAGTTTTATCATCTGAGAACGTAAGTACAAACTTTCCTGAATTACTAGCACCTGTAAACTTCTCAGCTAAACTTCTTTCTATTTGAAATCTTTCCTCTTGTGTAGGAACGCCATTAGCAAAGCTAATCATGTACGAGCCTGAAAATCCGTTACTTATGTTATTTAGATGAAACTCAGCAACTCTTTGGTCTACTAAAGCCCAATTATTTGCAGCTAGATAATCAGGAGTATGATATATATCCATATTAGGACTATATAAACCTGTATATAATAATTGACTAGGATTAGTTCTATCCTTAGTATTAAAAGCAGCTATTTTCATAGGTTTGTTTACTCTTGTGTTACTCCAATCTGCACAAACATAGTAGCAATCTACTTTACCCATAGCATTAGGTCTAGCAGCCCTAATTCTCTCTACAGGTACGTGGTGTATTTCTGCTATTTCTGTTTTAGCTTTATTCCAAATAATATGTAAAGCAAAAGCGCCTTGTAGCTTAAAGTCAAATGCAATCTTTTTAATTACTTCGTGTAGTGTTTCTTTACCATTAGCTTCAGCAAAGAATTTTTTAAGCTTAACAAATTGTTCTAGGTTTTCGCTTTCATCTACTATTATATCTTCTCCTGCAATCATTTCAGAAGTCGTGTTTATAATAGCAGCATGACTCGAGCTATTGTAATACAAGTCAATTAAGAACTGAGGGTAAAGGTTTTTCCAATGCTCAGTACCATACTCTATATATTCTCTCCCTCGTACTTCTTGTACGACAGGACTTGTTTCACTCGATAAATCTACACTTAGTATATTTTCCATAATTATATTTATTCTTGTTCAGGTGTCCAATCAGAACCTCTTACTATTGCTAATATCTCCTCGTGAGTATATTGAGTTAGTCCTTCTAAAAAAGATGGAGTTTCGCCCATAAATTTAGCAATAAATAATGTACCATCTAATGACTTTCTTACAGTTGCAGGACTATCCTCTATAATTTGTGAGAAATCACATACAGGGTTGCCTTCTGCATCTACTTCTGTCAATAAACTTGTGTTTGGTGTTGTATATATCATAATTTTAATTTTTTAAGGTGTATCTTCTACTATATCTGATGCAGACATATTAGTCATAGTACCATAGTTGTTTTCTGTAAATAAATCTATTGTTACAGGTAATCCT
>Ga0208645_1000995_pt1 | contig 27208 bp, 42 predicted proteins | sample VirMetDEL_Sep_01_FD_184519 | JGI IMG/M metagenome (GOLD analysis project Ga0208645, IMG submission 184519) | Aqueous microbial communities from the Delaware River and Bay under freshwater to marine salinity gradient to study organic matter... | ecosystem: Environmental > Aquatic > Marine >... | reverse complement strand
ACATTAGCGACAACAATGATTGTGGCTTGCAATTTGACGCGACACTAATTCGCCCTTGTGATTCTAGTGGCGCTAATAATGATAACGCTATTGATTTAGGCTCTTCTGGCGCACGCTTCAAAGACCTCTACCTCTCCGGCGTTAACTACAGCAACACGGTATATTCAGACCTTAACCTAACGCTGGCGGCGGATTACAACAACAATAGCAGCACCGGCAACAGCAACATTCTGTTCCAAACGGATGGCGCCGAACGCGCCCGCATCGACTCCAACGGCCACTTAATACTGGGCCGGTCATCGGCAACGGCAGTAAACACTGATGCTGGGAGCAATTTCTACGGCACGGGTGAGTGGTACAACTACGGCGGGGCGGGGCAACGTGTCCGGTTTTACGACACAAGCACAGGGGGCGTAGTCGGGACCATTACGACCACAACGTCTTCCACCGCCTATAACACCTCCTCCGACGCTCGCCTAAAGGAAAATATTGCGGACGCAGAAGACGCAGGCGCAACCGTAGATGCCATCCAAGTCCGGTCTTTTGACTGGAAGGCTGACGGCTCACACCAGAAATACGGCATGGTGGCGCAGGAGTTACTTGAAGTAGCCCCGGAGGCTGTGTCCCAAGGCGAAACCGAAGAGGACATGATGGGCGTGGACTACTCCAAGCTGGTGCCCATGCTCGTTAAAGAAATCCAATCTTTACGCGCCCGCGTGGCGCAGCTTGAAGGAGCATAACCATGGCAGCAACCTTTAACTGGACCATCTCCACCCTTGAGCGCGAGCTTTCTGACGGCGGAGTGTGCGTGGCTCACTGGCGCTGCACGGCCTCTGACGGCGACTACAGCGCTTCCAGCTACGGCACTTGTGGCTTTACGCCTGATGCCGCTGCGCCTGACTTTAAGCCCTACGACGCCCTCACCGAGGCTGACGTACTGGCTTGGGTGTGGGACGCTGTGGACAAGGACGCCACCGAAGCGGCCCTTGCAGCTAACATCGAAGCCCAGAAGAACCCGACCAGCGCTAGTGGAGTGCCGTGGTAATGGATGCTTTCTTCGCTTTCTTCGACGCATTCCCTGCATGGCTTACGGCGGTTACGTCGTTAATCTCCGCAGCGACGGCCATCACGGCACTAACGCCCACGAAGGTTGACGACAAGTACGTAGCCATTGCGCTGCGTGTCCTTAACGTCGTGGCCGGTAACGTAGGCAAGAACCGCAACGCTGACGGCTAGGCCGCATGGACGGGCCTGATCAGCTAGAGTTGTTGCTGTCGCTGTGGCCCGTTTTTGCTGGCTTTATTAGCTTGGTCATAGTGTTAGCCAAAATGCACAGCGAACTGGAAACCGTAAAGGAAAAGGTTCGCGTACTTTTTGAACTTTGGAACTCAAGGGAGCGCTAATGGCTTTTGACGCAATCAAGAACATTATCGGGGCCGTAGCGCCTACCCTTGGAACGGCCCTTGGTGGTCCGCTAGGAGGCGCTGCAGCTTCCGCTATTGCTGGCGTATTGGGCTGTGACACCGACGAGCGCAGCTTGCAGAAAGCGCTAACGCAAGCCACGCCTGAGCAGCTTACGGAAATTAAGAAAGCTGAGCTGGACTTTGAAGCGCGCATGAAGGAGCTAGACGTAGACCTCTACGCTTTGCAAACTGCTGACACAGCGGATGCGCGCAAGCACTTTAGCAAAGACTGGACCGCACGCTTTTTAGCTATTTCTCTGTGCTGCCTGTTTGCTGGCTACATCATCCTTGTAACGGTTTTACCACACGAGCAAAACAGTGATGCTATTATTAACCTTATTCTCGGCAGCATTACTGGCAGCTTTAGCACCGTTATCGCTTTTTACTTTGGCTCTAGTCAGCGGCAGGACTGAGCAATGCGGACAGGACCTCAAGGAATTGAACTCATACGACACTTTGAAGGCTGCCGTTTTGATGCTTACCTGTGTCCTGCTGGGGTGTGGACTATTGGCTATGGGCACACTGCTGACGTAAAGGAAGGAGATAGCATTGACCAAGAAGCCGCTGAAGCATTTCTTATTGAAGATTTGGAAACGTTTGAGCAAGCTGTTACGCGCTTGGTGGAAGTCCCGCTTACTCAGCAGCAGTTCGACGCTCTTGTATCCTGGACCTTCAACCTTGGCGCTGGCAATCTGGCAGAGTCAACGCTCCTCCGAAAGCTAAACAACTATCAGTACGTAGAAGTACCAGAGCAGATGATGCGCTGGGTGCGTGCTGGCGGAAAAGTCCTTGATGGGCTAGTTAGACGCCGCGCCGCTGAAGCTGCACTATTCCAAAGCAAAGATTGGCGCGGAGTCCAATAATGCAACAGCTACAAGATAATGCACACAAGGTTGCGGACCAGTTGGCCGCTACGTCCGTGCTTGGGGCCATTACGGCCAACCTTCCGCTCATCACTGAGTGGATGCAAATGATTGCTGCATTGATTGGTATTTGTTCCGGTTTGGCGGCGCTGCGCTTTTATCTTAAGCGCACCTCCAATCTTGACAAGGAAGACTAATGGGTGGCTTTAGCTTTGGCATTCCTTTAAGCTTTGGTGGCGTAACGCTTACGCCTGATCAAATTGCTGCTGCTGTTGCGGCACAAACTGGTCAGCCGGCTCAGACTCTTACGCAAGCTGTAACGGCTGCATCACAGCCTGCTCCTCAGCCTACTACTGCAGTTCCTGCAAACGCTACCGGCATTGCTGCACAAGAGCTTACTGGCGACCCTGACATGGACCGTCAGATTCTTGCAGCACGGGACGCGCAAGGCGTTAGTGTTGACGTAGGAGCTGGAAGCTTAACGCCTCAAGAGTACCAACAAGCTACGGAAGAGCTTGCGGCATATCGTAACTTGCCAGAGAATGTTGCATATCGTAACACCGTACGGCCTGAGCTAGCGGCGCTTGCCGGTGGCTTAATGTCCCTTGCTGTTCCTGTTGCGGCTGGTGGTATTGTTAGTTCGTTGTTTCCTACCTTAACCGGAGCCGCAGCGACAGCAGCTACAGCAGGTACTGGGGCTATTTTGGGTGGCGGCATGGCTGCTGCAACGGGACAAGACCCGCTTCAAGGCGCGTTGTCTGGTGCCGTAAGCGGCGGTTTAGCAGGCGTTGATATAGGCCAAGTGCTGCCTGCAGCAAGCCGCGCTACGCAAATGGCAGCAGACACAGGCGTTAGCGCATTGTCTGCACTAAGCGCTGCAGGCCCTGCTGTTATGGAAGCAGAGCGGCAAGACGACGAGCTAGACTTGCCCGAAATATACGGACCTCGTAGTGCTACTGTTGGTGGCGTTCCGGTTATCCTTGACCAGCCGCCTACGTACGTAGAGCCTGTTGTTGATCCAAAAGAAGAAGAGGGAGGAGGCGGCGGTGGTAGCTCTGCAGGCGGCGCTACGGCCCCTACAGGAGGCGCTGCGGCCCAGACTGATGGGGAAGTACAGGGTGACACTAGCGGCGCTCAGGAGGGCACACAGGAAGGCTCAGCGCCTGCTTCAGGTATTGAAGAAACTGTAGGCTATGACGACGTTATTGGTCGTCAAATGTATGAAGCAATTTTTCAAGAAACCGACCCGGACTTACGTGACGCGCTTATTAGAGAATGGGAGCGATACACTGGCGGAACATGGAACGACAACTTACCAGAAGACCTTTATGGTGAAGTTGACACTACACCGGTAGAGCCAGCCGTTATTGGTTACGTTTGGGACGAGATTGAAGAAAATTGGCGTCCTGTTTTTGACGGCTTTGAACCACAAGGCAATGTTATCTTTGAGCCGGGCGATGTTGTTCCGGGTTACACGCCGCAAGAAGACGAAGTTGTTGACGTTACCGGTGACTTGATTGGTGCTGCGGGTGGCTTATTAGATTCTACCATTGACGCCGATACTACGGCAGACATTGAGCCTGTCGATACGACCACCGTAGAGCCTGTCGATACGACCACCGTAGAGCCTGTCGATACGACCACCGTAGAGCCTGTCGATACGGCCACTGAAGGTGTTGAAAGCGGAGCTACCGGCGGCGACCAAAGCGTTGACGTAGGCGGCGAGGGCACTGGCGATGGCACTGGAGTTGGCTCTGGTGTTGGCGGTGGAGAAGGAAGCGGCGAAGGTAACGGAGAAGGTGACGGACAGGGTGACGGAGAAGGCGACGGCAGCGGTGACGGCACGGGCCTGGGCGCAGGCATGATGGCCGCTGCAGCAGGCGCTGCGTTTAAGCCGCAATGGTCCGAGTTGTTTAAGTACACAACCTTAACGCCATACCAAAAGAAAGCTATTGCGCCCTATGTTGATTACATTGCGCAAGCACGAGGAATGTTATCATGACGTATTTGGAAGCTGTGAATCAAGTGCTGCAGCGGTTACGTGAAGACACCGTAACGGACGTAACGGGTCTTGATGACCCCGTAGCTGAAATGGTTACTGCGTTAGTAAACGATGCTAAGCAGCTTGTCGAAGATGCACACACTTGGAATGCGCTGCGGCACGAATGGTCCATTACTACTGCTGCAGATGACAACCTATATAGCTTGACAAATGCAGGAAATTATGGTAAGATAGAGGCTATCCTTAAGGATGACGGAGTGGAGCTTAAGCAAGAACAGCTAAGCGCTATTCGCAAGCGACAAGCCGCATCGCCAGCAAACAACAAACCCAAGTACTATGCAGTCAACGGTGTAGACAGCAATTACGACATCCAAATACAGCTATTCCCGAAACCTGATGGCGTATACAACTACACCGTATACGGCTTCAAGCGTCAAGCAGAACTCAGCGACAAAAACGATGTATTGCTTGTGCCCTCTAAGCCCGTTGTGTACACGGCGCTAGCTATGGCAGCACGTGAGCGTGGCGAAGTGGGTGGTCAAACGGCAGCAGAGCTGTTCTCGCTAGCTAATGTGTATCTTAGCGACGCTATTGCTTGGGATGCTTCCCTTAACGATTACGATAACGTCTGGATGACTGTGTAATGGCGCAGCAACAACAGAACATTACGGTTAGCGCTCCGGGGTTTCAAGGGCTGAATACGGAAGATTCTCCGCTTCAGCAAGACCCCGGCTTTGCGCTTGTTGCCGACAATGCTGTTGTAGATAAGTTTGGTCGTATTGGCTCTCGTAAGCCTTGGACGGAGTTTACCACTGCGGTTAACGTAACGTATAGCGCAGCGGTTGGCGTAGCAGACACACAGATCAAGACGCACCGCCTGGGCCACGGCGACATCAATGGCACCATTTACGTGCTAGCTACGGTTGGTGTGTATCAGTATAACGCATCTGGCTCTTTGCTGCAAGACGACTACTTTATCTGCAAGCTTACCACCAGCGCCGGTCCTACGTACGAGCTGGATGAGATTAGCTATCCAACCCTCGTCGATGACAGCGCGCTGGCTGACGCCCGCATTGTCAGCTTTAACGACAAGATGTACGTGTTTAGCGCCGGTAACGAATGCCTTGAGTATGACGGCAGCACGATTGTTAAGCTGTTCACTGGTACTAACGACGTAGACTACATTAAGCCACAGGACGACAGCGGTACCATTGCGGCAGTCATTAACGGTGACGTAGCCGCAGCCGCTTATGGTCGCTTGTGGGTTAGTGGCGTAAACGGTGACTACCAAAGCATTTACTACAGCGACCTGCTCATTGCCACGCAGTGGTACGATGGGCGTGCTGTGCCTGCCGATGCGCAGAACACTGGCGGCATCCTTAACGTCAACGAATACTGGCCCAGCGGTACTGACCGTATTGTAGGCATTGCGGCGCACAACGGCGCATTGTTTATCTTTGGCCGTCAGTCTATCTTGGTGTACAACAACGCCGCTGTGGGCGATCCTGCAGCCGCTGACGGCATCGTGTTAGCCGATACCATTAGTGGCATTGGCTGCGTGAACCGCGACGCCATCGCTAACATTGGCTCTGACGTGCTGTTTGTTGACGACTCTGGTGTACGCTCCTTGGGCCGTACAATCCAAGAGAAGTCTGCACCGCTTGGCGATCTAACCTCTAACGTACGCCGTGACATCACGGACATCATTGCGCTTACGGCAGACAAGACCACTATCTCGCTGTCGTACTGGCCTGATGAGAACTTGACGGTTGTCAACTTTAGTAACGACTTGCAAGCGTTTGCGATTGAGATGCGAGCGCCTAGCGTAACAGGTGGCAACAAGGTGACGCGCTGGACCAACACGGTCTGGGAGCGTGCCATGTACTACGAGGTGGCCGGCGAAGCCCGCGTGTTGCTAGCAAGCAGCGCCAGCGGCTACGGCTGCTTCTTGTACGATGACGGCCTAAACTACAATGATGAGCCGTTTGAGTTTAAGTATGAGTCTAATTCATTTACGTTTGGTCAGCCTGCCAACTCTAAGTTCGTAAAGCAGATTGACTTTACTGTTGTGTCTACGTTGTCTAACGCTCAAGCGTACGCAGGGTGGGGGTATAGTGGGCGCCTTGACTACACTAAGTCCTTGACAATCACCGCTCAGGCTCCAGCGCTATACAACGTAGCATACTTTAACCAGACTGACGAATACGGTCCTGGCCTTACAACTATTAAGCGCTATCGCGTGAACGCAAAAGGGAGCGGCGAGTCAGTGATTATTGGATTCCGCATTGAAGTTAACGGCAACACGTGTAGCCTTCAAGAGATTAACGTACAGACCCTCATCGGGAGGATTATCTAAATGAGCCTTTTTGATTTGCTGGCAGGTGCCGGTAGCGCTGCTGCTGGCTACCAAATGGCTGAAGATATTCGGCAGACTGGGCGCGAAGGCGCTGCACAGATTCAAGAGCTGGGTAGGCAGCTACAAGATCAAGCTGCTTTCCGTGGCTACGGTGTGCAGACCGGCCTAGGACGCTCTACGATTAGCCCTACGGGGAGTTTGGACGTAGGCGTAGGCCCACAGCAGGCTATGCTGCAAGCCGGTCAGAGCATGTTTGGAGGCGCTGGAGCGGGCTTTGACGCTGCCGGTCAAGCACTACAACAAGCAATGACCAACCCGGCCTATGCGCAAGCGCTAGCTGCGATGCAAGCTGGGCAGGCTGGCCTAGCGGGGCAACAAGCTGGCGCCCTGGGTGCGTCGCAGCAGGCAATGCAGCAAGCCATGCTGGACACGGCAGGGCGTGAGCAGCAAGTGTTTGAGCGCGCTATGGCACTGCAAGAGCCTGGACTTCAGCGCGCACAGGCCGCACAGCAGGCCCGTGAGTTTGCTATGGGTAGGGGTGGGCTGCGCGGTTCACAGTTTGGTGGCACCGCTGAGGATGCCGCTATGGCCCGTGCGCGAGCAGAGGCCACCAATCAAGCAGCGTTCCAGGCTATGGGGCAAGCGCAGCAAGAAGCAATGAACCGTGCCAATATGGCTGCACAGTTTGGTCAGCTTGGTACGCAAGCCGGTCAGCTTCAAGGCCAGCTTGGCACCAATCTTGGGCAGCTTGGGCTACAGCAAGCACAGCTTGGGCAGCAAGGTGCTGGCATGCTAGCAGACATTGCGCAAGCCGGTGGGCAGCTTGGCCTGCAGGGTTACACCACGGCCTTTACGCCGCTGCAGCAACAGCTTAATGCGCTGCAGGTGGGACAACAGGCAGCCGAAATGGCCCAGACCGGCCAGCTCACTGGCGCCGGTTACGGTGCGCAGCTTGGCCTTGGCGGCATTCAGGCACAGATCAATGCCGAGAAGGCAGCAAGCGAGCTGTTCGGTAACTTGTTCGGTGCGGGCATGACGGCTATTGGAAGTATTGGCGCCGGGGCTCCAGCAGGTTCTAGCTTGCTTGAGCAACTTGGGCTTGAAGGCTTATTTAGTTAAGGAGCGACATCATGGCAGGTAGAGACGCAAGCGCCAACCTTGGCGGAATGTTGTCGCAGATTGGGGGCGCTATTGGCGGCATGAGTGGAGCCGGAGAAGGGCTTATGCGGCCCATTGTGACTGCGTTCCGCCCACAACTAGACCCAAACAGTGTTGAGTCTTTGCAGCGTCAAGCGGCGTTTCAGGGGCGTATTGGTGACACTGAGCAAGCGCGGCTGTTTACTGGTCAGGCACAGGCACTTGAAGCACGTAACCTTGCTGAAGCAGAAAGGCAGCGCGAGCTACAGCTTGTTGAAAACACACGCATTGGTCAAACAGCGATTGCTAACATTAAACAACGCATGAACGAAGTGCTGCAAGACACTAGCCTTAATGAAGCACAGCGCACTAACCAGCTTGCTTCTTTGCAAATGGCGGCTAATAATGCGGCTTCCCAATATGGTTTGAATGCTCTTGAAACTGCTGGATTGGCTACTAGCACGCAACGCGAATACAACACGGCGCTTATTCAAAAAGGCCAGATTAGGGACCGCATTCGTGCTGAAGAACAACTAGATAAAAACGTTAAAGGACAGGCGGCTATTGCAAATATTGCGCAAGCAGTAGAGGCTACGTTGGCCGACGAAACTCTTGACGGTCAGACTAAACAAGCGCGGCTGGCTGCTTTGCAAACTGCTGCAAACAATGCGGCTACGTTCTTTGACATGGGCGCAGACGTTACTAGGAATTTAGTAAGCGGCGCACAAACTAATTATAACTCTCGTATTACGCAACAAGAAAATATTGAAACGCTTCGCAGGCAAAACGAGCGGGCGCTTGGCATGCGGGCGCTTGAAGCGGCTCAAGCATCTGGTAATCAAGACGACATTGACCGAGTTCGTAATGATATGAAAGACCGTGGATATGGTGACTTGCTTCGTCAATACGATGCCGGTATGGCAGAATACGAAGATAAGATGCGCGGCTATGAAGAAACTATTCAAGAAACAGGTCCGCTAACCGAAGAAGAAATTGCTTTGGCTAAAGAGCTGGGCGTATCTGAAAATGAACTGGCTACGTGGAAACAAACGCCTAAGTCTGGGCGTGCTAGTTTGCGACAAAGGGCGCAGTCTGAAGCGGCTAAAAGCCGGTCTGTTACGGCTACTAAAGCTTTGTCGTATGGTATTGTTAAAGACGCTGTGCCTGGAGTGCTGCGACAGCTTGAGCGCGAAGGTTCCCAGTGGTTTGATCTTTTTGACAAAGATGTTGAAGACCTTGCTGGCGATATTTTGGACAACGAAGAGGCTTTGGCTGACTTGGCTGCGCGTGCCGCCGCTGATGGCGTAACGGACGTAGAAGGTATTCGTAATATTGTCCTTGAAGAAATGCGACGGCGTGATAGTTCTATTTGGCAAGCAATGGGGCTTGGCACTAATGCTGTAGACGAGTTCCTTGGCGTAGAAACGAAAACTTTAAACGGAAAGCAGGTTACGATTAGAAAGAAGGGTAGCTAATGCCTATCTATGAAATTACTGTTGACGGCGAAGAGTATGAAGTTGATGCGCCGGACGAAGAGACTGCGCTTGCTGCTTTAAACTTAGCAGACCAGACCACAGTAGCTGAAGATATTCAAGGCTTTGGCACTAAGATTCTTGATGGCCTGCTGTTTGGTTTTGGCGATGAAGCGGCCTCTGCTGCCCTTGCTGCAATCGACTCCACGCGTGCCCGTATTCTTGGCAAAGAAGCATCTGTTATGGGTGAAGAGGATTTTAGTGCTTCCTTTGACAAGATGCTTGCTCGGCAGCAAGACGTAGAGCAGCGTTTCCAAGAGCAAAGTCCAGGCATTGCGCTTGCGGCTGAAGTTGCCGGTGGTGTTGGTACCGGCTTGCTTACTGGTGCTGCCGCGTTAAAAGGAGCAGCTAAACTAGCCGGTAAAGCGGGCACCACACGTGCTGCTAATGCTGCGGCAAGCGCTGCGGTCGGTGCCGTAGAGGGCAGCACGTATGCGCTTGGTGAAAAGCAAGGCGACATCGGTGAGCGTATTAACTCTCTCGGTATGCAAGACGTGCTTATTGCTGGCTTAGGAGCCGCAGCGGGCGCCGTTGGTGGCTCTTTGGTGCGGGGCACCGCCCCAGAAAGCAAGACGCTTGGAGAGCTAGCCGACGCTGCTATGAATCGTGTGTCTACAGCGGCTCAGTCTACAGCCATTAAAGCAAAAGATGTTGCGGAAGATATTGGAGAGCTTGCGTTTAAGGCTGCGGAATCCGTGTCGCCTTCATTAGCTAAGGCAGGACGGGACGCCGTGTCAGCTCTTAGCGATACTACTGGCGACATGATGACAGCGTTGCGCCCTAAGATTGAGGAAGTGCAAGACGGGTTTGACAAATGGTTCCAGCCTGTTAAAGACTACGCAGAGAAAAAAGTAAGCAAGCCGTTTTCAGCTAGGCTTAATAGGGGAGCCATTAACGGACAGCGTGTAATTAACAAGATTGACCAATTATTTGAAAAAAACAAAATGTTTGAGCTTCGCGATTCTATTGAAGCAGCGCCCAACGCTCCGTTGCTTAAAGCGGCAATTGCAGATTATGCAAATCCAGAGCTATCCGCAAAGCAGCGCGCTGTAGCGTTACGCACTGTGCGTAGAGAGCTTAATGATAAGCAAGGTTTTAATAACTTTAGACGGTTTATTAAAGAACAAGAAAGTTATCTTAATGATATTGCCAAAGGCACACAAAGCTTTAAACGCAATCGTGGCTATATGTCTATTGCTGCTGATAGAACAGACAAAAAATCAGATTTAGCAACAGAAACTTTAGAAACGCTTGAAGCTGAGCGTAAAGCCGCAGAACAAGCTTCTCGTTTGTCTACGGCTGATGTCAGCGCTAAGCAAAAACTTAAAGTTGCACGATTAAATGCTGACGGTACGGGTTTGTCTAAAGTGGGCGAAGAAGCTCCTGTTATGAACCCCGTAGACTCGCATCACTACTGGATGCGCTCGCACGCTCAGCTTAACGAGGTTAATAAAGTTCTTGGAATTAAGGCTGCCACGACCGCAGAAGAGCTGGCCGAAATAGCAAAAGGCAGCTACTTTGGGAAACGTCTTGAAAGCGTATTAAGAAGTTCTGGGCTTGGCGACGAAGAAGTAGGCAACGCTGTTGAAATTTACAACCAAGTAGTTTGGGGAAGCCAACGCAGTATGGCTAAAGAGTTGCAAGCGCTGCGTAATGTTGGCTACGCGTCTGCTATTGGAAACCCATACGGCGCAGCCTTGCAGTTTCATGACGTATTTAACAGCGCTTGGGCAAACGGCAGACGAGAAACTTTTGAAGCCCTTGCAAATAAAAACGGGTTTAAACTTTCCGTTGAAGATGTAGGGGTAGCCCAGCAGATTCATAGCGAAATTATGAACAGGGCTAAGAGGGCTGATGGGTCTTTTGTAAACAGCACGCTAGCAGACTGGGCCGTAGACCGCTCTCAAAAGCTTGTTGATTTTTCAATGAAATATTCAGGCTTTAAAGGCATGGACGGCTGGGCTAAAGGTAAAATTATGTCCGCAGCGCTGGGCAAGGAGTTTAACCAGTTAGCTGCTAATGCAAGCAAGTGGCGCGCTAAGTGGCGATATACTTTTAATCGTGCTGAAATTGCAGAGCTAGAAGAGGCTCTTAAAAATAAAGACACCAGTAACGAGCTTGTTAAGCAGTTGGCCCTTATTAACTTGTCTGACCTGCAGCCGATAAGCTCGGCAAGTAGTTCTTTAAAGCAGCTAAGCCTGCCGCAAGTGCGCATACTTTACATGCTCAAGGGGTTTGCCATGACGCAGCTACAGCTTATTCGTAAGCGGGTTGGCGCTGGTCTAAAAACCCGCGATAAAGCTAAGCGCAAAGAAGCTCTTAAAGATATGCTTGCGTACTTCTTGATTTCTGGCGGCGGCTACGGGGTGGTAAACGAGTCGCGTCAAATATTAAAAGGAGAGTCGCCTGATTACGGGAATGTTCCTATGCTGGCATTCTACCAAATGATGTCTATTCCTACTATTGGTGCGTTTGGCGGCAACCAATACGCTGCTCATTTGTTTGCGCAAAATCCGTACGAACAAATAACTTCTAACTTTCTGCCTGTTGTTCCGGTCGTTGAAGGCTTGATGAAAGACGTATCTAATTTGTTCACAAAAGGGGAAGTTGTGCCTAACGAAACGCTTGAAAGGATGCCTTTAATTGGTCCAATATATAAAGCCGTTTCTGATAAGCTAGACGAGGAATAAGCGTAGCGCCCGCTGAGCAGCACACTCGGCGGGCGCCTTGCCCCTCTACAGGTCCTCCTCCTTCACGAAGATGCCGTGGCGCATCTGTCCTTTGCGGTCCTTAATCTTGTTGTAGCTGACCGTTAGCGCCTGCTTCAGCGTAAACCCGTTACGCGTCGCAATGTTAATCAACACCACCAAGCAGTCGCCTAGTTCATCCCGCAAGTCAAAGCCATCATGGACATCTTGGTCCAGCTCCTGCACTTCCTCTAGCAGCTTGTGCATTTGTGCTGCGTCGCTGCTGCCTAGGATTAGGTTGCGGTCGTCATGCCATTCAGCTACGCGCTGCTCTAGTTCTTCAAAGCTCACTTCGTCAACTCCCTTGCCCATACACGTTCATTGATGTGGCTGTTGTAGCAGTGGTTCTTGTCGAACCAGAACAGGTCATCCAGTGCCTCTTCGGCTCGCTCCCAGCCCTCGCGGTGGCAGCGTCCTGATACGGACTCATACGGCAGTCCGTTCAGGAACACTACGTTTGCCAGTACGGATAAGGCGTGGAAGACGCGGTGCAAGTACCCTTTCACGGTCCATACCTCCGCTCAATCAGCAGCTCCAAGTAGTGAATGGCTTTGAGCAAGTCCTCCTTGCCGCCCTTCTGCTCGTGGCGTGTCACGTACTTCACCACGTTGCCTTCCATAAAGCCCAGCCCGTTCTGGTAGATGAAGTCGATGGGCTGAATAGCTAGGCGGTAGTGGTCCCCGCCTTCCTGGCGCTTACTAGCTTCAGTGGACGGGGCCGTCGTAGCTTTCTTCACTTTCAAAACCTCCCATGATGAGTTGGTACTTACCGATGTCAAACAGCATGTTAACGGTGTCGGGGTGTAGGCCGTTAGAGGCCAGCACAAACTCCCTGCCTTCGATGAAGATGACGCAAGCGCTCTCCACCGCTACCTCTGGGTTGTCGTCTTCAAAGGTGCCGAGCGCGTCGCGCAGCGACTGAAGCATATCGACAACCTTGTGCTTGTCCTTGCTGTTCTTCTTGAAGTCTCCTTTAACTACCTTCATGCCCAATCATCCCATCGTTCCATGTATTCTAGGAAGCGTTCTCGGTTGTCTAAGATGTGTCCTCTAAGCACTTCTACCAGCTCCTCTGTAGTTATGTCGCATAGCTCAAAGATTTCTATAGCGTCGCAGTGGTTAAGGACACGCTCAATCAGCGGGTCTTCGTGCAGCGTCACGGCTCAAACCCTCCTGATCTTAGAGCCAAGGTCCATAGGCTCCGGGTATGGTACGCCGTCAATGACCACGCCGCAGCCAATGATGGGCTTGAGCTTGAAGTGTCGCCCATAGGCAAAGGCGAGGTGCTTCTGGTTGACGCCGCAGCCTACCGCCATGCCCCACACCAGCTCCCTGTCGCTAGCCGTGTAGCTCACGCCAAGGTTGCTGTGGTTGTGGCCTGACACGGTGCACTGCATGCGCTGCTTGGCGTCGTTGCGGAAGCCGTTGACACCGTTAGCGCTCTCGCCGTGATGGTACAGCACGCCGTCAATCTCAATCTGCTCCTCAATCTGCCAGCCCTTCGGCATCTCCAGCAGCTCCTCCAGGGGCCGCATGTAGATGGAGGGCTCCATGCCTAGCTTCCGTAGCTGCCGTGCCGGGATGCGGTCATGGTTGCCAAGGATCAGGGTGAGCTTGGGGAACGCTGCGTACCAGCGCTTAGCCCGCTCCAGCGCAGACTCGTACTCTCCGTGTACGTTGTGCAGCAGCGGCTCGCTGTCGTGGAATGACAGGCTGTGGTTGTCGATGAAGTCACCGATGTGCACCACAGTGTCCACCTTCCAAGCCTTAAACTGCTCTTGGCAAAACTCCAAGTAGCCGTCAAGCTCGTAGGGCAAGTGTGTGTCACCGATAATGCCGACCCTTGCCATGCTATTTACTCCTCTTCTTTGCGTCACGTTCTTCGTTAGTTTTAGCTTGGTGGCACTCTTTACACAGCACTTGGAATCCATCAGCTTCGCAAAACATACGCTCTACGAAACCGGGGAGGTCGTCGTAGTTCCGTAACGACCCGCACTGTACAATATGGTCCACTTCCACCTGCCTTGTCCCAAACCAGCCACCGCAGTGGGCGCATTCGTAGGTGTTGTACGCTACCTTAGCGGCTTGCTTGGCACTGTGCTTCGGGCCCCAGCGTTGGAAAGCAGAGCGGAGGGCGCTACGGATAAAGCCAAAGTAGCGTGCCTCCGTCCACTTGCCATCATTACGCGTCCGTGCTACTCGCTTAGTCATCCAGTGTTTCCAGTATGATTCTAATTCGGTGGCGGTCCTTAAGCCACATCTTGATCATACGCAGTAGTGGTTTAAGCTGCTGAGGGTAGGTCAGGACATGCTCTACGCGTCCACTGGGAACGCCCACAGCTCCCCCTCCTGCCTGCGAATCCATAGCTGCCTCCCTTGTCGTAGTAGCCAGTCGTCCAGTATCTGCTCCTTCTCGTCCACACACATGCCCACCTTATCGAAGGCTTCAGCGTACACGTTACGAACGTAAGCATACATCTCAGCGGGGTCGTACATATCTTCGATGGGATCAAGGAGTTTGCGTGTGGCCTTCTGGCCCAAGCGCTTGAACAATCCGGGGATGTTGTCCGTAGCGTCGCCAGTGATTAGCTGCTTGTAGAAAAAGCGGTCTGCATCTTCGGGTGACACGTGAAATAACTCCCTGCGCCTCCAGTTCCAGTGCCAACCGGGGACGCCGTAGAGGTCCTTGTCTAGCGTTGCAATACCGTGGCCGTGCTGACACGCCATATAGCCAAGCTTGTCGTCTGCCTCTTCGCCTTCAACCACAACGGCGCCCAAAGAGTCAATCATGTACTCCTTGAGCGCCGTGAAGTGTTGCGGTTTGTCGGACTTACGGTTGCCTTTGTACGGGTAGGTGTCACAGGCGTACTCGTGCCGGTAGTTACCGCCCCCTGTTAGGTAGATTTCAACGCCCTCCGCCCGAAGCTCCTGCATAATCTGCTCGCAGACGGAGCGCGCTGAACGACAAGCAAACGCAATGGGGTCATCCTTGGCGGCGAACGCCACGCTATACAGAATGATGTCGCCGTCCAGACCCCAGCGCATTACAGCACCTCGGCCATTGCGTCTTCGTCTACGCTGACTTCGGGCTTAGCCAGCTCTTCGATAGCCATGCTGACTAGCGAGGGGCGGCACACGCCGTCACGTCCCTTGTACGCCTTGATCTTAGCGCGCACCACAGAGCCGTACCCAATCTCGCGGGGGCTGCCCTCAAAGGGCGTCTTGCCGTCGTCTTCAAACAAGATGTTAAACTTGCCGCTGTTGTCAATCGGGTACTGCGACTTACACTCAATGAACTTACCACGAGCGTACTTGTCGTCGGGCTTCTGCTTAGTCTCCACTCCTAGCTCTTCCAACCGCTCAAGGGCACGGTCGCTGAGGTTGGTGAGTTGCACACCGTACTTGCCGGTGGGTGCGCCACGGTAGGTGATCTCGTCCACCAGGGACGGGAAGCTAATGGTAGCGCGGAGTTGAACGATTTGGTTTTCCATGTTTAGTTCCTTGTTAGTTGCGTGGCCGGTATTGACCACTGGTATTATCTTCTCATACTTTGCTTTGTTTGTCAAGCGTTATGCAGCCCTCCCGTGGTTAACATGAAAGCCATGCTTAACATCTGCTGCAGCACGTACCGCAACTGCATCTTCTAGTTTTTCAAAGCAACCAAGGTGAACTTTTTTTCCATTCACTTTCAGTTGTGCCCGCCATTTTTTGCTACGTTTGATAAAGTAGACTCCAGTATATCCTGAGGTATTGTCTGATCTACGTTTTGTGTTCTTTCGATTTGTTAAAGCGTCTACCATGCGTAAGTTTGAAAGCCTATTGTCCGACCTTACTCCATTAATGTGGTCAATTTCAAATATTCCGACGTCCCACCCAGTAGCCATCTTGTAACAAATACGGTGCGCTTTATATCGCACATTATCAATACATACTTTAACGTATCCATTAGGTTTGTCTATAACACCAGCAAGTTGTCCGGCCTTAGCTGTCCCTCTTCGATTAGTTTTCCACCGCAGCTCGCCGGTTTGAGGATTGTACCGCAGCAGCTCATTAAGTCTTTTGTTAGACGGCAGTTTTTTAAATTTAGGTTTCATTAGTGTGTCTCGCTCCAGTTGTTTCCAATTTTGTACTCACCGTCCAGTGGACAGCGCAACTCTAGCGTACGTCCTGCCTCCCTTATCGCGTTACGGAACACTGCGCCTACCTGCTGCGCATACTCTTCAGGCACCTCTACCTGAAACTCGTCATGCACTTGAGCCACCAGCTTGTATGGGTAGCCGTAGCGTGCCAGTTTGTTGGTCGCTAGCACCAGCGCTTGCTTCATTACGATAGCACCAGCGGATTGCAGCAAAGTGTTGAGTGCTGCGTGTTCGCTACGTATCAGCACACGGCGCCCGTCAAGCCCCGGTAAGCTGCCCTGCAACCCATGCCTAGCCACCTTGTTAATCAGCTTCAGGAGGGCAGGGAGGCTGTCTAGGAAGCGCTGCTTGAGCTGTGCGCCCTTGCGTGACGACCCGCCTACAATGCTGCCAATCTTGGCGTCACCGGCACCGTAGAGGAAGGCGTAGATGAACGTCTTCGCCTGCGGTCTAGTGTCCAAGCCGGCAGCTTGCTGATTGTAGGTGTGGATGTCGCCGTTAAGGATCAGGTCCGTGTACTCTGGGTCGTCCATGTAGTGGGCCAGCATGCGCAGCTCAAGGCCACTAGCGTCAATGCCGACAAGCTTGCTGCCCTCAGGCACAACGAAGCATTGGCGGTACAGAGAGTCGCTAGGAATCTGTGCCATGTTGGGTGAGCTGTGCGTCATGCGGCCCGTCACGGCACCGCACGTGTTGACACGGCCATGGATACGACCATCGTCTTGCACCGCATCAAGCCAGTTCTTAAGCATGCCGTAGCGCTTCTGAAGCGTAAGGTACTCAAGGACCAGAGCGGCTTCGGGAATGTGTTCGTTCTGCTTAAGCGTAGACTCGTCAACCTTGGGCTGTCCGGTAGGCGTGGTGTCTTTCCACACGGCGCCCTTCTGCGCCAAGCGCTTCGCCACCTGCGGGCGGGAGCCTACGTTGAACACAGTGACGCTATCCTTAAGGCGCTTGCCGGTCTTCTCAGACCACCGCTCCTCCACGATGGGTGGGAAGATGGCCTGCAGCTCCGCTTCAATTTCCCGCATGCGCTGCTCGTGTTCGCAATAAAGATTGCAAGCAGTGGGGAAATCGAAGGCGAAGCCGTTCGCGATCTGCAGTGCCGTAGCTTTAGCAACGTCATGCTCAAGGTCACGGCACTGCTGACTGAAGCCCTGGCGGTCTAGCTCTGCGACGATGTGTTCGTACACGTCCCAGTTAGCACGGCAGTCTTGCAGGCAGTAGCGGATCATTTCGTCCGTCAGGCCCTTGTCGAAGTCGGCGACATCGAACTCGTCCTTGAGTTCTTTGCCGGCCCGCAGCGCCCAAGCCTTTAGAGAATGCCCGCCTTCAGCAGGAGGGTTAAGGAGACGGCCCATGACCATGGTGTCATAGACCGTTCCGGTCCATTCCCAGCCCCACACACGGTGCAGCACAGGAAGGTCGAAGGACAGGAGGTTGTGGCCGATGATGCCATCAACGTCTTTCAGCGTTGCCGACAGCTCGGATGACGTAGCGCAGTGTACGCTGGCGTTCTGAGCGGGCAGATACACCCCAGCCATCCAGATCGTGTCGTGTGAAAGATTCGTCTCTATGTCCAACACTGCTAACTTCATGCGGCTTTCTCCTAAGCCAGTTGAGTTCCTCTTCTTCCTGCAGGGCTATTACATAATCACCCATTCTGCTCATAACGTTGCTCCTTTATGCTAGCGTTACGTAAGCGTTACGGCCTAACTAATATTGGTATTGCTGTATTAGGTTTGCCGTAACGCTACATAACGGTTTTATCTTACCATACGGAGCGGGGGTGTGTCAAGCCCCAGAGCCTACAACTTCACAAACTCCCCCGGTGCAGGCCAGCTCTTGGCTACCCGTGGTGGTGTCGCCCCGCTCAAAGGCAGGCAGAGCAGCCCAGTCAATCTCAGGCATCTTAGACGACAAGGACTTGTACTCCTGCTCCGTAAGCTCCTGATACGGCGCCTGACGGTACGTGCCGTTGTCGTAGGGCAGCAGGGAGATACCAGACATGATGTCCCAGTTGTCCCAAATCCATTGGCATACAGCAAAGAACTCGTCTTCCTTGTAGTACACCGTGATGGACGGCTTGTGTTCACACCAGTGTAGCTGATACTGCTTCCACACTTCAAGCTGTCCGATGGCGCCCACATCATTACGGAAGATGGAGGTCTTCGGTGCTTCAATCGGGAAGCTGAACACGGTGGTGGTGTCGGGCTTCATGACGCACGGCTCATACGGTACGCCCTGGGCGCGCAGGAAGTCCGTCATGGGGTCTTTGTTATCCTGCCGTACGGTGCGTACGTAGTACCGTGAGTAGTTGGGGTGGATGCCTGAAGCGCACAGCGCAAGCTGGCTCACCGTACCGCTAGGCTTGACGCACGTGATGGCCGCAGCAGGGTTGATGCCAAGGCTCTCCGCCCACTGCTTGTTCACGTTGACGGCACGCTCACGCATGACAGTCAGCCACTCTTCAAGCTTCTTGTTCCCCTTGCTGCCGTTAAGCACAGGGTGGTCCATGAGGCCCGTCAAGCTGACACCAAGCAGCGCCTCCTCCTCGCAGTTCTTCTTCCACACAGAGCGCAGGTAGCGGAAGTTGGTGAGCGTAGCTTGCAGCGTACCGAAAGCCGTAGCCACCTCCACCTTCTCCAGCAGTTGGTCAAGCGTATCGGTGGACCGCACGATCACTTCGCTCAGGTTGCAAAACTCAGCGGGGCGCAGGAGGATTTCGCTGCACGGGTTACACCCAAAGGCTGCGGTGTTGTCCCGCCTTCCGTTACGCCCTGCAATGTTGCGTGCTGCTTCCCGTGAGAAGATGCCACGCTCACCAGAGTAGCTCTCGTACAACGCCTTCATCTCGCTCATGAAGAACGGGAAGTCGGGCTTCTCGTCGTACACTGCGCTGTTGTTAGCGAGGGCACGCTGGCTGTTGCGCTCCCACCACTGCCCAGACTTAGCGGCCTGCATGCGGTCAGACACGGGGCTCGACAGGCTGATGAGGGCAGAGCGACGCACGCCGCCCACCACCACGATCTCAGCGATCTTGCAGCAGATGTCATGGCACTCTAGGTCGGTGAGCTTCCTACCCGCAGCGCCCTTGAACACGTCCACAAGGAAGCGGTGCAGGTCTTCCAGCGGCTCCGGCCCAGACGCCCTACCGCCAAAGGTCTTGAGGCGTGCACCAGCGGGGCGTACCTGGGAGTAGTCTAGCTTGGGCACCTCGCCAGCGTAGAGCATGGCGATTAGCTGCCGCGTACTCTTAGCCCAGCCAATCTTGCTGTCCGCTACGACAATCGTGGTGTCCGTGCTGTCAAACTCTTCGGCCACGATGGGCAGCTTCTTGACTTCCTCGCGCTCCACGCTGAAGCCTACGCCCGTTCCGCAGAGCAGGATGTACATCAGCTCGTCGAAAGCTTTCGGGTCGTTGATGGCAAGGTAGGCGCAGTTGAAGCCGGCTACGTTGTCACGGTCCAGCGCGGGGCCAGCCGTCATGAGGGCGCGCATGCTCGGCACTACGTCAAGGTCATGGATGGCTTTCTTGAAGCGCTTGACTTCATTGCCGCCGATCATGCCCTTGTCTTTCCAGTAGCCGACGTAGCGGTTAACCGTCTCGTCCCACGTCTCGCGCCGCTGCTCGTCCTCCAGCCAGCGAGCGTACCGACTCGCATGAATGAAGGCGCTGTAGCTTGGGTTGCTTGTTGGAATCATCATCTACTCCCTTGTTGAAATACATACGTTCTAGTTTGTCAAGCTTCTTAGACACTTGGTCTAGTAATCTTTCCAGCTCCTCGACACGAAGCGCTGAGGCTGAGCGGGGACGCATCCTAATTCCTCCATAATTTGTTCACGCTGCTCGTCGGTGTATCGTGACCAGCGCACGATTTGCTCCTTGGTTCTACCGCAGCCAGTGCACACGTCCCCCTCCAGCTCACACTCGCTGCGACACGGTGACTTCATAGCGCCTCCTCTTCCGGCGGCGTGTGTTCCGTAAGCCGTCCCGTCTCCATATTGTAGAGCAGGTGTCCGGCTGGTCCGGTGATGCCACTGAAGCGGTTCTTCAACACGCGAATGTGCGTGGTGTTGCGTTCAGTTACATTCTCAGCTTGGCCGTTACGCTCCAAGCCGATTACGAAGTCGCTGAGCTGGGCTATGGACGCACTGCCGCGCAGTTGCGCGACGGACGTAGCGGCCCCTTCCTCGTGGCCCTTACCGTCGGGGCGCTTGAGGTGTGACACAGCGAACAGCACAATGCCCGTGTCCTGGGTTAGCGTCCGCAGCTTAGTCATGATCTCGTCAAGGGCTTTGCGTTCGTCGCCCTGCTGACCAGCGGACACTAAGATTGAGATGTGGTCTAGCACAATGACGTTGCAGTCCAGCGCCTTGGCTAGGAAGCGTACACGGGACACAACATCGTCAACGCTAGCGCCAATGTCGAAGCCAGCGTCCATGATGAACAGCCTATCGTCCCCATACACACGTTCAAAGGAATCACAATACTCCTGAGAGCCGCGCGTTACGGTGCTGATGGGCAGGTGTAGCGGCGTGTCTAGGTCCACGCTCATGAAGCCTTCAGCGGTACGCTCGACGCTCTCCTCCATGAACAGACAGCCGATGCGGTTGTTCGTGGTGTTCTTGATGTGCATCACGATCTCACGCAGGATGCTGGACTTACCCAGCCCGCTGCCTGCAGCGATGGTGACAAGCTCCGTAGGGCGGAAGCCGTAGGTTAGTTCATTTAGCTTAGTCCACGGGTAGTCGCCAAGGCTGCGCGGACGGGGCGCTAGAAGGCGATCAAGCAGCTCGTCCTTGGACAGCACACCCTTCGGCGTGTAGAGCGAAGCGCTCCAGTACGCGTCCGTGAAGTCCTTCTGGCGGCCTGCCTTCAGGTAGTCGCATGCGTCCTTGCCGATGCGCGGGTCTAGCTTCATGACACGCAGCTTGCCAGCGAATACTTCCGCTGCCTTTTCGATAGCTTCACGGCCCTTATCGTCTGCGTCAAAGCACAGAATGATTTCTTCAAAGCCGTCAAGGAACTGGTACGCTGCCTTGAAGTCCCGCCCCGCAGCGCCAGCGCCGTTCTTAAGGGACACAACAGCAGCCTTACCATCGAACATTTGGTTGGCCGCTACGGCATCCAGCTCCCCTTCCGTAACCACAATGCGTCGCTGGTTGTGGTTGCCGTAACGCTGCTGCCCGAAGAGGCCAGCGTCTTTCGTATTACCGATAGACACAAAGCCTTTGGTGGCAACATGACGCACCTTAAAACCTACAGGCTCTGAAGACTCGTCAGAGAAGTATGGGTAGTAGTGCTTGCCATCATCGACCACAACGCCATAGTGCTTTGTGTACGTTGACGTAATGTTGCGCTCTGGGATGCTGGTTGCAGGCGCTGCGGCCCACTTAGCAATCAAGCGCTCCAGCTCTGCGTCCTTCGTTAGACTAACCTCCATTATCCGCTCCTGTTGTTTGCGGGTGGCTGGTGTGTATGTGTTGCATGAGAAGCAGAAGTAGGTGCCATCATCGTACTCTGCGTTGGCGTCGCTGCTTCCGCACGACTCACACGCTGTGTGTCTTATGCAATTAGCTTTTCGCTGCTGAAGCATTACGTCCTCCGTAAAGGGCCTAACATCTTACCATATTTTTCGGTGAAAGTCAATGGTCTATCATGGACAAAAGCAGATTCATCACATTCTCTCCATATTCTTTGGCGATGTCTTGCATTGCAATCTCGGTGTCTGTCTCCGGGTTTGACAGGTAGTAGTACAGCTCCTCCAGTTCCGGGCGCGTGATGTCCCGGTAGTGATCAGTCTTCGTACGGTTCGTCATCTACGATGTCCTCGGGGTCCGTTTCCATGAAGAAGTCAAGCTCCCTGCGAACCCTTAAGGGTCCATCTCCTGGCATGTAGATGTCCTCACCGTCAACTGTGTCGAAGTTGCCGTAGGTGCGGGACAGCAGGCCGGTACGTGCTTCGGTGCGCACGTCGATCAAGTCCCATGAGTTGTAGCTGCTGTCCATCTGCTGCTCCAAGTCTCGCATTGCGGACTCTCTGTCACGCCTTGCTTCACGTTCAATGTTGTGCTGCCGGTACTGCTCCGGCGTTATGGCTTCGGTCACGCCGCCCCTCGCCGTGTACTCTGCTACGTCTGCAGCGAGCCGGCGGCGCAGTATCTCCTTCTCCTTAATCGGTGTGTGTATCGTCACTCAAGAATCCCCCGTAGCGGTTGTCGCGCAGCCATGCGGCATGTTCCTCTGCTTCCATGTAGTCTCCCAGTACGGTTTCAATGGCCCGCAAAACGGTTACGTCCTCCGGGTACACATAAAAACTAACCATTAAGTTATAATAATCTTGAAGCTCTGCCACTACGATTTCCGAAGCGAACTCGTGCATGGCTTCCGTGAGTACGCCAGACAGCTTTTCAGTCAGCATTTTGCGCTTCCTCTGCAGCCTCAAGTCCCGCCTCTATGGCACGCAGCACGCCCAAGCTAAGGAACGCATGGGCCGCTTCGCTGTTCATGTCAAGCACCACCGTAGCGCTGCCGTCTTCGTTCTCCACTACTTCAATCACTTCGACGTGAAACTGTTTATCTTCCATCACTGCTCCTCCTCGTCAGTGTTCAGCTTTTCATCAAGCGTTTCAATAGCTTGCGCAATGTCAATAAGCAATCGCGCTTCGTCGTCGCTAAGCTGATGCTCCACACGGTACAGGATTTCGTACGTCTTGAGCAGCAGTTGGTACGCGTTAGCGCGCGCTGCGGTTAAACTCTTAGTCATCCCAGCTCTCCTTAATCCATTCGTCGTAAGTTAAAAAACATTTCCGATGGTAAGACCAGAAGCGACATTGTTTATACGGATCACTCATAACGCTATCATCCTGTGATTAATAATAACTTGTACTGTTACGTCCCAATCGGTTGAATAAGCATACGCTGCTGCCATCTGTTTTGCAATCTCCAAGACACGCTCGCGCACGTCACCGTTCACGTGATCGGACCAGAATGGCAGCGTAACGACAGGCGTTTTGGTGTCCCCACAGTACACTAGCACCTGAGCGTCCACCTCGTAGCTCTCAGGCGACGTAAAGGGGTTAGGCATAGGGCCGTACTGCCTAGCCTCAGCGGCCCGCACAGCGGCTTCTGCGGCGTCCTGGCCGGCTTGTATCAATTCTGCTGTCGTCATGGTCATGGCGTCACCCCGTACCAGTCAAGCACGCGCTCAAGCGCTTTTACCATACGCTTCACTTGCTTCCTGTCCTCGTCCCAATCGAAAGAGAACGTCCCCACCCTGCCCTCTTCCAAGTCCTGTTTAAAATAGCTTAGCTGTGCGGACAGCTCTTTGATTATGATTGCGTGCAACTGCTCTTCGCATATTTCAATGGTCATCATGCTCCAAACTCCCAGCGGTCGTTGGTTTCGTACACTGTGCCCCAGTTTGCGGGGAACACGGTTTCGTTGCGCAAAGAACCTTCACGCCTGTCTTGCTTCCACTTCACAATCTCTTCATATTGTTTTTGGTATGGCTCGCCGTTTGCTAAGCAGCGTGTGCGCTCAAGCCGGCGGTGTTGCAGGTCGATGCCTTGCGCAAGGTAGCGCGTTAGCTCTGTGCCAAGATTCATAGCGTTTTCTCCTGTTGAACTGGTAAGTAATCCTTACACGTTACACTTTACTGCGCATAGTTTGCGGCGATTGACACACTTTTCTGCGCATAGCGTGGGCCGTAGCGCCACACACTCATAGCCCATACTCCTCGTGCCAGTCTGTAATGCTTTCCATGTAGTCGTCAATCTCTTGATAATACTTCGCGTCTATGGCCTTCGCTAGCGCTTCCTCGAAGCCGGCGAAGCGCTTGCCCACTTCCAGCAATAGCGGGGTCAGGTCGTCCCCGATGGGGATGTAAAGCTCGTCCGAATCGCCTGCCGCTATGGTTTCGCGGAGCCACTCTTGCGCCAACCCTTCCCGTATCTTTGCTTTTTCGCAGAGCCATTCGTAATTGTCGTCGTAATCTATGTTAGCCATTGTGCTACCTTCCCTGCTTGCGTTGTTTGATGCCTTTATGGACCAGCATTATAAAGTTTATAACTGCGAGCGCTGGCCCAAGTGTTATGATTAACACATATTCCCACACATTGAAAGTGTCGCGCCTGTTCTCGAAGTCTTCGGCCCACATAGCGAGCGCGCACACTATCCCGAGGGCAAGGTATACAGTTAAAGCATTGATTTCCATTACATTTTTCCCCATTGTTGCGCCATTGCTTCGGCGATTCCTTTGTAAGTTGTGGAGCGAATCTTCCAGCGGTCAGCGCTCGGCGGCAGCTTGTGCACGCGCGCCTCTCGCCCGTCTACGATGTTGGTAGGCTCCAGCTTCGGCAGACCCTTTAGCCACAGACAGGTAGCCTTCGTTTCGCCGTGCCCAAACTGCCAAGGCTGGATGATCTGGTCGGGCTTTCGGATGCGACTTGAAATTACGCTGATTGGGTTCTCTAGCGCGATGCGCTCAATAGGTGCGTCGAGCAGCAAGCGCACAAAATCCAGCGCTTCGGCCTGTTCGGCCTGCTTGTCCTTGAACCACCGCGCACCGCTGACGGCCAAGTGTGTGCATGGTGGGTGCGCAATCATCAAGTCCCAGCCATCGTGCAGCACGTCGCGCACGTCGCCTTGGTAGTGGGGGCCTGGAACGTCTGTTGGCAGAAGGTCACACGAAAGGGCTTCGTGCCCTGCCGCAATGAACGCATCCCGCACCGTTCCCGAATACTCGCAAGCTACTAAAACTTTCATTTTGCGTCACTCCTATGCCGTGAATATTAGCGATACAGCGAGCCACCATGTCCCAAGCAGTAGCGAAGCGGCGGCGGTGATGGTAAGGGCCGCGATGGTCATGCCGGCCCATGCTGCCCAGCGATTAAGCCGGGCGTGGCGTTCGTATTCTTTGCGTGCTGCGGCGTTCATGCTGCCACCTCCTGCGCAAGGTCAAGGCCCGCCAGCATGGCGCGGATGAACTCGTGAACCTCGCGAGCCGTCCCACGTGGGGAGATATCACGAGCGCCGCCGCCCTCGCTGGTGATGCGCTCTAAGCGAAAGCCGCCGTATGCGCGGTCAATGGTGAAGGTCCCAACGTTGGCGCGGAACTGGCCCTGCTCGTCCCGCGTGTAAGGCTCACGGGCCGCGCCCGCTGCATCGTTAAGAAGTGCGACAACGTGGCGAAGGTGCTTGATCGTGATTCGTTCCATGGTGTTTCCTCCATTAAGTCCCAATTAGAAGCCAAGCTTGGCACAAACCATTTCTTGCTGCAAGCGCACCTTGAAGCCTAGCTTCTGCGCTTGCTCCAGCGTCCCTTCGGTGAGGGTTTTGGTGCCAGCGATGCGGGCGAGCGTTTCGGCCTTCTCGCATGCGGGGTAGAATTTACGCTGGCCGTAAACGTCAACCGCGCGGATGAATAGCTCGTTCATGTTGTGTGCTCCAAATTCTCTAGCGGCTTGCCTCGTCAGCGCGCGGGGAGCCACCCCGTCACGGACGCCCTCGCGGGCGTTTCGGCGTTAGAAGCTGTCTAGTATTTCTTCCAGAACAGTGCGCGGCGCTTCTTCTTCTTGAAGCTGGGCGCGTGCTTCTTCTAAATAAGGCAATTCAATTCCGTAAGTATCGGCAAATTCAACCATGACGCGATAACCTTCAAAGCGCCAGCGTGTCATTTCTTCTGCGTTTTCTTCTTTTGATGCCATTTCAAACAATATATCAGCAGCCTTAAGGGAATTAATAAGCCGCGTCAGGCCTTTGCGTTGTGCTTTCGTTAACTTTGCCATTGTGTGTGCCTCTGCGTTTTGTGGTGTGACGCTATATACAATGCACTAGGCGTGCCAACTTTGGAAACACTAACACAATCAAAGGCTTAGGCGTATTGCCCCAAGCGTAGCGCTAGGCGCAGTGTTACTTTGAGTAGCGATAGTGTTACCGAAGGTAACGTAACACGGTAACAGTAACGGTAACACTTCGGGGCGCGTTGCTAGCGCGTTGCTGGCGTGGCGCTGGCGTAGCGGCTCCCGCCTTGCCCCCTTTCTGCTACCAATTTGGTATAGAATACGCTGCGCGACCGCTGCGCTGGCGATGCGCTGCCGATGCGCTCCCGATGCGCTGCTGTGTGTAATGTTATAACATAACGCCTGGCGCGTAGGGGGCGGGGGAGGGCCTGTTGCGCGGCGGTCCGATGCGGGGTGCTGCTCCGCTTTGCAAAAAGTCCATTTTGAAACCCAAAACGGTCACCAATCTGCACACTTTGCACACAATTCAATTGGCCTGTATAGCGCATTATGCCTGCAAATTGTACAAAAAGTGAACAATATGGAAAACTGCATGGGCCGTAACGCTCTGCATGGGCCGCTACGCTACCATTTAGCCCTCTGCGTGGGCCGTTAAGCTACTATTTACGCTCTAGCTCTTGACTTTTGCTCTAAAATATGATAAGATATATGCTATTGTTTAGCTATACAGGTACACAGCGGCTAGCAGCTACAGCCTAACGACAACTGCTGACAACAAAAGCACAGCCGAAAGCCTTACGACGACAGCCGACTACCACTGACCACCTGTATAGGTACCATAATGTAGCAAAATATAGAGGATGTGTGTATAATGGCGGACAAGCCCGTAGCGAAGCGCGGTCGCCCCTCCAAAGCGGCACTCCAATCGACTAAGGATTTGAGTAAAAGACAGCAGGCGGCAGCATTAAAAGAGTTTAGGGCACGACTACTGCTAAACCCTAAGTCACCTGCGTTAATTGAGAAGATGTTTGATATTGCTTTTGATGATGAGCATAAGCAGCAGGCTGTAGCGCTAAAGCTTTTAGCAGATCGTCTTATGCCCGTAGCGGGCTTTACGTCAGACGGTAAGCAGCAAGCGCAAGTGTCCATTAACATTAGTGGTATTGGTGTCCCGTCAGGGTCTGTAACCGTTGAAAACGGTGCCGACGATGCTGAAGACGGGG
>Ga0208645_1000990_pt1 | contig 27353 bp, 34 predicted proteins | sample VirMetDEL_Sep_01_FD_184519 | JGI IMG/M metagenome (GOLD analysis project Ga0208645, IMG submission 184519) | Aqueous microbial communities from the Delaware River and Bay under freshwater to marine salinity gradient to study organic matter... | ecosystem: Environmental > Aquatic > Marine >... | reverse complement strand
GAGTTCTATTTCGCTTGGATGTACGCCGTAAAGTTGCAGCATTTGTTCAAGGCGATATTGAGGTATCATTCTGTATCCACCTTCCCAATGCGCTAATGAACTTTGATCCACGTCTAATTCTTCACAAGCCATACGTTGTGTATAGCCAGCGCGTTTTCTTGCATCACCTAAAGTTTTCATCTTGTCCTCACTCCCTGTTTTGATAATTGGATCTCCCGGCCATTGATTGCATACTCAATGTAGAACGCTGTAAACAGTTCCATATCTACCTCAAATTATATTTGTTTCGCCAGTAACGGATCGAGCTATCCGTAACACCTAGTTCCTCTGCAATCATAGTGTTGCTAAATCCCTCGCTGATCATTTCTTTGATTAGGGCTAAGCGCTCTGGGTTGTATGTTCCCTTTGGCTTGTAGGGTTTTTTCGGTTGCGCCTGTTGTTGTGGTATTGTTCCCCAGGCTCTCCGATGTGCAGCACGTTCTTGTTTGGCTAGTTCAAGCCATGCTGTTGCTTCGCTCATGTCTGTTTGCTCCTTCCATCACGAAACTTTAGTTTATATGTCTCGGACATGTAATCAACAGAATTTACATGAACCCCTAGTTCCTTGGCTGCTTCTGTTTTGCTAAGCCCGGCCTCTGCGAGCTTTCGATAATCTTCTGAGGTGTGTCCTCTGCGTCCGTGGTTTGCCAATCTGATTGGCCAGTTAAGCTTGTGCTTATTAACCATATAAGAAATCGAGCTTGTGTTTTTGCCAAGAAGCTGGGCCGCCTGGGAACGTGAATAACCCTGGTCGGCCATGCGCTGAAGAAACCCGACAATCTCCTCCTCATGCCGGGCTTTCATTTCAATCCATTCATTAATCATTTGCTAACACTCGCCTGGGTACGCGCCCATTTTGTTTTGTCTTGGATCTGTGTTTGGTTGTTAGACCCAAGTTGATCGATTGTATTTTTGTTTGCCTCTTTGAACTGATCGATCATACCCGCATCTGCCCCTGCCTTCTGTGCCTGGCTTAACAGTTCCAGGTATGCAGCGGTGTAATGGTTTTCATCGTTGAACGTGTCGCGGATCTGTCCATCACGGTTGTATAGCTCGAACGTCTGAACCTCTGGCTCGAGCGGGTGAACGCTGATGTCCGGGTTCTTGCGCGGCGGTTCTTTCTTTGGCGCTGGTTGCTGTGCAGTTACGTCCGGCAGATCTTCCCCCGCATAGATGTAAAGGCCCAGGCCATGCATGGCTATCGCCTTCACCAGGCAGCGCATCCGGGCATCGTTGACCGCTCGGGCGTCCGGGTTTTTGATTGCGCGGTTGTTGTTGTCCATCACTGCAAGCCACATCATATGCGAGATCCCATCGATGGTGACGCTGCATCGAACCTCGCGGCTGTTGTCTGGGTACACGACATCATCGTGTAGTTCATAGGTCGCACTCTCGGTATTCTGTTGAACGTGCTTCCAGGCATCGGCCCAGGACAGATAATCGAAGCGGCCTTTACGTTCCTTGTCTTTGTTGACGTTGACCTCTGATAAAGTTTTCCAGATCTTATTCATTTTACTCTCACTGTTACGCCTGGATTACCAAGCTTGATTTCGGCGCCAGGAACAAACTCCCCGGCCTCTAGTTGTTCTTTGATTGCAGCCAGGTCAGGCGAACGCTTCACCTTTGTTAGCTGCGTGGGGATCTCCTCCGGGTTGGTGACAAGCACACTCTGCCGGGCCTTTGTGCGGCTGACAGTGGCAAGCGGGTGCGCTACCTTCTTCGATCCGATAGCATCGAGCAAGTGGCCAATGGTCTGCGATATTGCATCGGCCTTTGCGTTGAGCTTGGCTGCGCGTTCCTGGTAAGTTTTCGCCAGGGCTTTCACTGCCACCTCGTTTGCCTGGATCTCCTGGCGTTCCTGGATCAGCTTGCCCAGGACATCCATTGCATCTGTCTCCCCGTCCAGGGTGTCTAGGAAACAATCCTCATCATCCCCGACCATCGCCCGGATGTTGTCGGACATGCGCCGGATCTCCTCGTAATCAATCCACATATTTTTTCCCTTCCTCTGTGATGATCCAAACGATTTCAGGATTGCCCCAGGCATTTTCCTTGCGGTCCCGGGTGTCCTCGATCAAACCCATGTCTTGCAATTCAGTAAGCCTTGGGCGTATCATCAACGGTGAAAGCCCGGCGGTCTTGGCAATGTCACTTCCTGACGCCTTACTCATCTCGGCCAAGACCTTTAACGCCTCGAGTCGTCGCCCGACGACTTTCCGGGCCACCTTGTGCGCTGCCGCGACTTCCGTATCTGGACCGTCACGGTGGTGCATTTTTTTTATTTCGATTTTATCAATCATTATTTTACCCTCCATACTCTTGCGGTACCATTTTCAAGAGTTCTCATTGTCACCGAATACTTACCCCAATGACTTCTTGCTATGACGCTAAAGCTGTGCGCCTTTTGTGCGTTCGGAAGCAAAACACTGTCGCCAACTTCCATTTTTTTAATGATTAAAGTTTGCCCTTTGTCTTTAGGTATTGGGATGTTCTTTTCGATCTTCATATTGTTCCATCCTTCCTGAAATGATTTCGTCATACTCTGCTATGACCTGGTTAAGTTTCTGGATGTCCATTTGCAGAAACGCCTGGTCGGTGCTGTAAGCGCCCGAACGCACCCCAGAGGGGATCTGGTCCAGCTCTGCCTGTTTCTTGTTCAGGCGGCGTTCTGCGTCGCTCCGTAGGCTCTGCATGGCCTTAAGGGAAAGCTCTGTCATATCACTAGCACCCAAAATAGACACAAGAGAAAGCCAATCACTAGGCTAAGTGCGCCTATGAGATCGCCTACAAACTCTTGTAGGGTTGTTTCTTTAAAAGCCTGTTTGATATTTTCTATTGCCTCTAGCATTGTTTATGCCTCCCAAAATAGTAACACGTTACCAATGACTTTGCTTTTGAACTGTTTCACGCCCCACAAGTAGTTGATGAAAAAGTTTTCCAGAGTCATTAGATTTTCTTCGTACCGATAGTAAACCAAGCCCTCGTCGTTGGTACAGGTCTCGACCTGGCCGTTCTCGATCATGTGGTGAATGTCTAGCACTTTGAATAGATCCTCCATTGTGTACCTCATTGAACCAGCAATGCGCCCCGGAGGGCGCTAAACAAGATCAACCCATCATCATTGCGCTAAGATCCATAACCTCTGGCGCGTCAGGCTTACGCTGGTAGCCCCAGGGCGCATCATCGTAGCCAGGGAATTTACTGACCATTTCCATGATAAACCGATTGATGTGGTAGTCACCGATGTAGTCGCTGTCGTATTGTGCTTCCCGAAACTCTTTGGCCTCACATGCCTGGTAAGCAAAGCACTGAGCAATTTTAATGAAGTCGATGGGCTTTAGATCAGGGTCGGGCCGACAAGCTTCGTGCTGGCAAGCTTGGCAGTATTCCTCGAAGCTCTGATCTCCAAGCATAAAGTTATCGCCAGGGTAACGGGCCTCGATGCTGATCCAGTTAGCTTTGGCTAGAAGCGCTGCCATTTTCTGGGGGCTGCTAGGCTGGCAGTACAAGCCAACGTTGGCGCGATACATGGCATTGGCAAGAACGCCGATGTGTTCTTCGTTACATAAATAAGCACTCATTTATTTTCCTCCTTGAAAATCAAACAATGGTAAGCCGAAGGTTTGGGCCTCTGCGATGTCGAAGGCTTCGGCTGCCTCTGCAACATCGATCCGCAACACGGGGAAGCTGATCCGCTTCCGCTTGCCGTGGAACTCAGCGATCTCTTTGACGCCGCCCTGGTCAAGCACCTGGCCGCCCCGGACCAACTGAACGTGTCCGGTAGTGGTGACCATGTAAACGTGGTTGGGGTTGGCAACGTCTTTGATGAACCGTTGCAAGGTCAAGCCATTGGTGTGGGCGGGATCTAGCTTGTCATACTTGACGCCAAGTTTATCCAGGACTTTGACCCGATCGCCGTACCGAGTGCCGCCTTTCCAGTTCCCCTGCCGTGCCAAGGCACAGTGTTCCTGGAACACCCGGAACGCCTTGGTCAAGCTGATGCCAGCAACAACAGCCACGGCCTGGACACCGCAGTGTCCACCCATGAAAGCGCCGCCTGGTAACTTGAACTCCATGTCTTACGCCTCACAAACCATTAACAAGCCAGGGTTTACCCACTCGGCAAAGAAGCCATTTTTATCAAGCGCAGTCTCGATCTTTTCATTAACGTATGGATAACCCAATTCGTAATAGTCAGCCCAGATCTCGTTGTCATAGTTCTGCTCGGCGCTGATGAACACACCGTCCTCGTTCTCGATCAACGGAGCGCCCATCTCTTTTAACGCCGCGATTGCTTTCTTGATGTTTGCCATGTCTTTTCCTTCCTGTAAAAAACAAATCACATATAGACATATAGCGAGTGATATCTCTATGGTCAAGCGGTATCGCTAAAAAAAATGAGGACAATATGCCAATTAAACGTCAAGTATCTGAAAACCTTACAGCTTTTCACTGTCGATTACCCCGGCCAATCAAGGACCGTCTTATGAATGAGGCGCAGAACCAAGGAATATCAGCCGCAATGGTTTTAACAGATCTCATAGAAAATTACCTAGGGCGGCCACAACCAAACCCCCAGGTTCATTACCAGGAACACGAAGAAAACCAGATCGATGTGATCGATTGGCTCGAGCGCAATGCGTAGAGTTGATTTTTGGTTAAAAGGTCAACCCATCGGCAAGGGCCGACCACGGTTCACCAGGCAAGGCCGGGCTTACACGCCAGCCAAGACCAAGGATTATGAGCATCGATTAGCCGCAGCCGCGTCCGATGCAATGCAAGATCTCGGGCTAGAACCAGCAACCGGGAAATGCTCGGTCCATGTACTGGCACAGTTCGAGATCCCCAAATCATGGTCTAAGAAGCGCAGAGAGGCCGCTACACGCGGGGAAGTGGTCCCAGGTAGGCCAGACATCGATAACGTGGTTAAGATCGCTCTGGACGCGATTAACGGCGTTGTGTTCGAGGATGATGCCCAGGTGGATCGAATCAATGCAACGAAACGTTATGGCGATCCGCTGATGCTGGTGAGCGTGGAGTGGGATGAATGAAGCCACCAATGGCAAAGAACAAGGATCTTAGGAACTACTGCATCATTCCCATCGAGGCCGTGCGTGACCATCGATTGCATGGAACCTCTGCGTTCTCTGTCCTGGCATTGATCTGCACCTATACAGATTACCTGGGCGTGACATGGGTAAGCCAGGGAAAGATCGCACAAGAGCTGGGCATATCCAGGCAAGCCGTGTGGCGCCAGGTCAAGAAGCTGAAGGAGTACGGCTACATCGTCGAGGAGAAAGCCCTGAACAAATGGCAGACCACCAAATCCCTCAAGGTCGTATTCAAGAACGCGCCCAAGGACATCGAAGAAGCCAAGGCAAACCTCACAGCCGGACAACAGATCACAGTCGAAGAACACCGCAGACAGGCAGCCAATGAGTTCAAAGCTAAAGCCAAAGCGCCTGTGGATAACTCAGTAGGGGGTGCAACATCTGAGGTTGCAGGGGGTGAAACACCATTAGGTTGCACTAACGAACCATATAACGATAAGGGTATTAGTAATTATAGTGATGAGGCTAGACAGTTTTGTGTAATGTTTTTGCGATCTGCTGAAAGTTTTGGAACTCCAAGAATTATCAATGATCGTGATGTCGATGTGATGTCAACGTGGATCAGGAACGGTCTGACCCGGGAGAAATGGGCCAAGATCCTCCAGGATCACTGGCAATACTGCCGGGATAAGCACCGGGATTACGCTCGAGGGATCGGATACTTCACTAACCCGGTCGAGCGCGTGACCACCAGGAAGGCCAGATCCTACAACCAGGACGCGAAAAGCCTGTTCCAGAAAGCAGTCAGATCTACCAGAGGTTGAGCAAAATGGCTAAGTCATTGATATCATTGAATAACAAATTTAACATAATCGACATTATACGTTATTATCGCTAACATCGTCAAAATGGAATGTGAGCCGATCCGCAACCAGGCACCCCTTGCCCCCCACCCCCGCGTGTATATGTGCAGTCCCCCACAAAAATATTTTCTGGAATTTTCCCACGGTGTGTGCGATACCTTTAGCTACAAACTTTCAGGAAGGAGTTTACAATGAAAAAGACATTGAGAGTGGTACAGCCACAGAAACGCCGGAATGATCCGGACAAGACGGATTGGGTACGTTTGGGTATTGGATGGTCTGATAGCAAGGGAACGCGGATAAAGCTGAATGCGCTGCCGTTGCAGGATGAGAACGGTGAAGTTTGGATTAGCTTGTTTGAGGATGATGGGTCTGACGGTGGTCAGAAACAGCAACAATCTTCTCAGCAAAATTCTGGTGACATGAACGATGAGATCCCGTTCTAATGGCTCGAACTAGGCAAACACCGATTGGCCGCTTTGGTGGTATCCGTGTTGCGCAGCGTCGATTAAAGACGAGTGAGACATTAGAGAACCACAAGGAAGCCGTTGCCCAGGAGCTAATAGCTCTTGGGACCACATCGATCACTGAGATAATGAATCTTGATGGTACGATGAAGAAACAGGAAGATATCCCGGATTATGCGTTGAGGGCGATCAAGAAGATCACGCCGATGCCGGATGGCCGGGTTGCAATTGAAATGCATGATAAGGTTGCGGTGTTGAGGGTCTTGGCAAAGGCCGCTGGGTTCTTGGATAATCCAGAGAAAGAAAGCGATAAGCCCTCAATCGTTGGGATTAATATGAAGGGTCCGGCAACCACAGAGTATGCCGAGGTGTTAGATGATACCGATAAAAATTGATGATGAAATGCCGATTGCGGCGAATATGCAGTATGCGTCAATGTATTTTTCTCACCGCGTTAGATCTTTAGAGGCGGCACTCGAGGAGATCGAGCGTGTTGCTCTGGTCAGTGAGGGCGTCCAGTTCTATGCAATGGTGGCGCGTAAAGGCTTAGATGGAGAGTTTGATTATGACCGAGATCCCGAGCCTTGATTTGAATTTCGAGAACAGTCCGACTGTTTGGAAATTTTTACATGACGATAGCTTCGTTAGGGGCTTGATGGGTCCGGTGGGATCGGGTAAATCCTATGGCTGTGCAGCCGAGATAATGCTTAGGGCAGTGAGGCAACGACCTAGCCCACGCGACGGTATCCGCTATTCCCGATTTGTTATCGTTCGTAATACATATCCCGAGCTGCGCACGACCACCATTAAGACCTGGCAAGAGCTATTTCCCGAGGATACCTGGGGATCGATGCGCTGGCAGCCGCCGATTTCACACCACATTCGTATTCCTACGCGGGGTGATATCCCTGGGATCGATTGTGAAGTTATCTTTATGGCACTTTCTTCGCCGCAAGATGTGCGGAAACTACTATCACTGGAACTCACCGGGGCTTGGGTGAACGAGGCTCGAGAGCTTCCGAAGGCAGTTATTGACGGATTGACGCACCGGGTCGGGCGATATCCCACGAAATCTGATGGCGGTCCTACATGGTATGGGATATGGATGGATACCAACCCGCCGGATAGCGATCACTGGTGGCATGAGCTTGCGGAGAAAAACCCGATCACGGGTAAGTTTGCCTGGTCATTCTTTCGACAGCCTGGCGGTGTCATACTTCCCAAGAAAGAAGATATCCCGAAGGAAAACCCCGATGCGCAAGGATTTGTATTCTCTGGTGGTAAATGGTGGCAAGTTAATCCCAACGCGGAAAACAGCAACAATTTGCCGCCTGGATACTATCAACAGCTACTTGGCGGTAAGAATGCCGATTGGATCAGGTGTTATGCGCAAGGCATGTACACATTTGTCCAAGAGGGGCGTCCCGTATGGCCAGAGTATGATGATGAGCTTATGTCCGGGGATGTTGAGGTAGATCCATATTATCCGATACAGATCGGTGTTGACTTTGGTTTAACCCCGGCTGCGATCTTTGGGCAGAGAACCACGGCGGGATCGTGGCGGATCATCGATGAGCTGGTGACGTTCGATATGGGCCTGGAAAGATTTGGACAAGAGCTTCTAGGCCGTATCGCGGAGCGATATTCTAAGCATGAAATAATGATCTGGGGCGACCCGGCGGGTAATAAACGTGATGAGATCTATGAAGTCACGGCCTTCGATCACTTGCGATCTATTGGTTTCAAGGCGCAGCCAACGGAAAGTAACGCCTTTCAGGTACGCCGGGAAGCTGGGGCGGGGCCGATGTCACGCCTGGTAAACTCAAAACCTGGGCTGATGGTCGATAAAAAGTGTATTCGTCTGCGCAAATCTCTGAGTGGCGGCTACTTCTTCAAGCGTCAATCGCTCGGCGCCGGGCAAGAACGGTTTAAGGATGCGCCAGTTAAGAACGAACATTCACACTGCGGGGATGCGTTTGGCTATCTGATGCTGGGCGGCGGGGAACAACGTCGATTGCGCCGGGGGACTTATGGCAGCGGATTTGCCCAGGCTCCGGCCATGACTGCAAATACAGACTTTAATATCTTCTGATGTCACTGATACAGCTCCCAACATTCCGAATGCGCCCCGATGAACAGATCGTGCCGCTGCAATACGAACATCTGTTTATGATTAAGCTCGGGCCGCACGAACAAGAGTATGAGCGCGTTATTCCTGGATACCGGGATTACATTTACGACATTTCAGAACACGGCTGGTCCTGGACTGCAATCGGTCGAGGTAAAGTCGTGGCTTGCTATGGGGTACGACAGATCTGGCCGCATATGGTCGAGTGCTGGTTTATTCCAGGGGAGGGATTGGATAACCACGCCAGGACAACTTTAGTGGGTGCTAGGGCTACATTACAGAGTGTATTTGATGACTATGATATCTCTAGGATGCAGATATTTGTAAAAGATCAACATATGGTAGCGTTAAGGTTTGCCAAAGCACTACATTTTGAGGTAGAGTGCAAATTAAGAAAGTTTGGTCCAGAGGGGGCCGACTATTACTCAATGGCGAGGTTTAAGTAAGATGGGCGGATTTGGAAGTAGTCGAGCGGACCCAGCACCAGCACCAGCCCCAGCGGCACCACAGGTTTCGGAAGCGCAACAGCGACAGGAAGCTCGGGCGGAAGCTCAAGAGAAAAAAGAAATGCGAGGACTGCAAAAGCGTAGACGATTAATGCGCACTGGCGGTTTGAGATTGTTATTCTCCCCAGCACGACAAGAAGGCCCAGGAATGGCACCCAAAACTAAAATGGGCGGCGGATCATAGATGTTACTGAGCGCTATATTCAAGCCGAAGCAAACGCAAAAGCAAAAAACGCAAGAAGCTTATGCGCAATATGCTGGCACTCGAATGGCGTCGCAGGGCAACTATACAAGCAGTCGAGGCCCAATCGGTACGGCTGTAAGTGATGTGGCGATGGGTTTGGGATATCAAACCAAGGATGCAAGCTATTATGCCAGAACAGAGAGGACAAAAGCTAGGAGAGCTGTAAGTAATCGAACAGAATACGGAAACGATGACAGTCCTAGCCGTGCGGCACCCAGGCCCAGACAGCCAACGGCTGCGGAGTTAAAAGCACAGCGCAAAGCGGCAGAACTGGCGGAGCGTAAACGTCTTGGACAGATCGCTCGTAAGAAGTTTGAAAAAGAGAAAGGCGAAAGAGTTGCCAAAAAAAGAGCGACCCTTTTGAATATAGCATGACTAAAATCAAAGATGATCCTCGAGTATATCGCAAGGAAGGCGATGATCCAAAACGCGCTAGAAACGATAAAGGCCAACTTATCGCTGATGATCCATCAACGCCTGATGTAAATGAAGCCTGGGAAGGCGGAGAAGCTCCAAAGAAAAAAGCAGCTCCAAAAAAGAAAGCAACAACCCGTGGTAAAAAAAGCGCATCAAAATCCTAAAGGCGGCTTAAACGCCGCTGGTCGGGCCTACTTCAAACGGACAACAGGATCGAACCTGAAACCTCCGGTGAAGAAAGGCGATAATCCTCGTCGGGCGTCCTTCCTGGCTCGGATGGCGGGGAACCCTGGGCCGGAGCGTGACAGTCAGGGAAATCCCACCCGGCTGCTACTGTCCCTCCGTGCCTGGGGTGCTTCGTCAAAAGCGGATGCACGAAAGAAAGCCGCTGCCATAAGTAAGAGGAATCAGAATGCCTAAGCTAAACGTAAAAGAAGTGATGCAGCGCGAAGCCAAGGCACAAGCGCGAAAAGATGAATGGCGCACAATCTATGAAGATTGTTACGAATACGCCCTGCCACAGCGCAATCTTTATGGCGGATATTGGGAAGGTAAAACACCAGGTAAAAGCAAGATGCAGCGGGTCTTTGACTCTACAGCCATGTCCTCGACTAAGCGCTTTGCAAACCGAATGCAAGCTGGGCTATTCCCGCCCAATCGTCACTGGTGCAAGTTAGAGCCTGGAATGGCTATCCCAGCTCAAGAACGCCCTCGAGCGCAAGAGATCCTGGACGCATATGTTGATATCATGTTCGATCAGCTACGTCAGACAAGCTTTGACCTGGCAATGGGTGAGTTTCTACTAGATCTCTGCGTAGGCACAGCCGTAATGATGGTGATGCCTGGTGATGAAGTTACACCCGTTCGCTTTACAGCGGTCCCACAATACTTGGTTGCCATCGAGGAAGGCGCAAACGGTACTATCGATAACGTCTATCGCAAGCTGCGGATCAAAGCGGAAGCAATACAACGTGAGTTCCCAGACATTCAGATGAGTGTTGAGCTTGAGGACGCAATGCTTCGTCGCCCAAGCGAGGAGTTAGATTTATTCGATGCAATTATTTTCGATCAGGAGAGCGGCAGATATCATTATCATGTCGTTTGGCCAGCTAAATCCCAAGAGCTTGTCTATCGTGAAATGGAATCCAGCCCGTTTATCGTGGCGCGATACAGCAAGACAGCCGGGGAAGTTTATGGCCGTGGGCCTTTGGTGGACGCAATCGCGGATATCAAGACGCTAAACAAAACCCTCGAGCTGGTGTTGAAGAACGCAAGCTTGGCGATCTCTGGTGTTTTCCTTGCTGCGGATGATGGCGTACTCAATCCGCAAAACATCAAGATACAGCCAGGGGCAATCATTCCTGTCGCTCGGAATGGTGGCCCAGGGGGTGCGTCCCTGGCTCCTCTCCCTAGAGCCGGGGACTTCAACACAAGTCAGATTGTGATCCAGGATCTACGGGTGAACATCAAAAAAATGATGATGGATGATACCTTGCCGCCAGACACAATGTCGGCTCGATCAGCTACGGAAATCGCCCAGCGCCAAGCAGAACTGGCAACAAACCTGGGATCTGCGTTTGGTCGATTAATGACAGAGATTATGAACCCATTGATTGCGCGGATATTGTTTGTCTTGGACCGCCAGGGCTTGATCGATCTACCGCTCAAGGTCAATGGCGTTCAGATCAAGGTAACACCTGTTTCACCATTGGCAGAAGCGCCAAAGATGGAAGAAGTAAACAAGGTGCTAAACTTTATGCAGATCGCCCAGGCTATGGGTCCAGCGGGGCAGACAGCGATCAATACACAAGAGGCCATTGCATTCATTGCTGAAAAGATGGGTATCGATCAGCGCGTTCTTAACACAGCGGAAGAACAGCAAATGATGATGATGCAGATGCAGCAACAGATGATGGCACAACAGCAACAAGCATTGCCAGGTGATGAGCAAATCGCGGAGGCAATGCAATGAGTTCAGTCGAAGGGTGGGAAGGTTTAAGTCCAGCGTTCGCTGAACCGCCAAAGGCGGATGAGATCGATCTATTGTATGGTCGGCTCTTTAAATCTGAGGAAGGTCAAAAGGTGTTAAGTCACCTGAGACAGATAACTATCGAACAACCATCCTGGTTCCCAGGCGAGGATGCAAGTCACGGTTATGTCAGAACTGGCATGGCCGAGCTTGTTCGCTTGATCGAGCGCAGGGTAGAAAGGTCAAACAATGTCTGATGAGACACAAGTAGCAGAAGCGCCCCAGGAAGGGCTTGTCAGCTTTCAACAACAAGAAGAAGCGCCAACACAAGAAGAAGCGCCTATTCCGGTCCATGAACCGCAAGAGGATGCGTCCTTTAATGATGTTGATGATGAAATGCCGCTAGAGCGGCCTGATTATTATCCACAGAAATTTTGGGATGAGGATGGACCCGATGTCGAAAAACTTGCAAAAAGCTATGCCGAACTGGAAAAAGCCTTCAAAGCCGGGAAACATAAAGCTCCGGAAGATGGCTACAACATGGAGGATTTGGTTGATCGAGGTCTCGATCTGGAAGATCCGACTGTCCAGGCGTATCAGGAGTGGGCGCAGAAATATGGCATATCTCAACAGGCGTTTGAGGAATTGGCTGGTAACATCCTGGAAATGACCGGGGAGCAAGAGCAAGCCATACAATATGACCAACAACGGGAAATGGAAAAGCTTGGCGCGAAAGCCCAGGAAAAGATCTCCTATCTCGAGCGTCATATCACTAAGGCAGCATTGAACCAAGCGGAGCGTGAAGCCCTGGCGATTGGCCTAAACAATGCCGACAGCATCAATGCAATGGTTAAGTTTATCCAAGGATACACTAATGAGGGCATCCCGACAGAACCCGTTGTTGCAACGCCGGAAATGAATGTCCAAGACCTTCGCCAAGCTATCGCAGACCCTCGATGGACCACTGATCCAGTGTGGCGCACAAAGATCGAACAACAATGGGCTGCGGCCAACAGCTAGATATTGTTGCAATATGGCAGACTTGCGTGTATATGTGGTGTAACGGCTAACCGCTGCGCGGCCCGTAGATCTGGTAAACCAGTGGTGGGCGCGGCCACATTCGCGCAAGCAGACTGCCCGAGATACATCGGCCAACAGTAAGCGTTTTAATGGAAACTCTATAGGAGGCTTCTGCTATGGCGCAGAGTATTACTAACGCCTTTGTAACTCTCTTTGATGAAGAAGTTAAACAGGCATATCAGGGCGAAGCCCTACTTCGCGGCACCATGCGTACACGCTCAGGTGTCCAAGGCAACACTGTAAAATTCCCGAAAATCGGTAAAGGTGTTGCAACAGTTCGCGTTCCACAAACAGACGTTACCCCGTTGAACGTGACTTACTCACAAGTAACAGCAACAATGACAGATTACATTGCGGCTGAATATTCAGATATCTTCCACCAATCACATGTGAACTTTGATGAGCGCCGTGAGTTGGTTCAGGTTGTATCTAAATCAATCGCTCGTCGTATGGACCAGCTTTGCATCGATGCGTTGGACGCAGCATCTTCACCATCCACAGTGGCAACATCTGTTGGTGGCGCGGCGTCAAACATGAACATCGAGAAGCTACGCGCGGCGGCAAAAGCGCTGAACGACAACAATGTCCCAGCGGAAGGTCGTCATTTGCTGATGCACTCATCACAGCTTGACGCTCTACTAGGCGAGACAGAGGTTACATCCGCTGACTTCGCCACAGTAAAAGCGCTTGTTCGTGGCGAGATCAACTCGTTCATGGGCTTCAACATCATCACAATGGGTGATCGTGACGAGGGTGGTGTTCCAAAACCATCTACACGCACATGTTTTGCATGGCACCAGGACTCAATGGGTTATGCTGAATCAATGTCTCAGAAGTCAGAAGTAAACTACATCCCAGAGAAAACATCGTTCCTAGTAAGTTCAATGTTCTCAGCGGGTGCGGTTGCGATCGACGACGAAGGCATCGTCAAGATCTCATGTACTGAATAAGGAGACTGAACAATGGCTTTCGATAAAACAGGTTTTGCAACCATTGGAGCATCTAAGAAAGGCTCTGCGCCTTCTATTTACTCCTATCAAACGGCAGACACCATTGCGACTGTAAACACAGCGGGTTACTTCAACGACTTGTCAGATACTCTGGCAGTCGGTGACTTGATCTATTGTGTTACATCTACTGGTGGCACTCGCGTTAGCACTCTGACGCAAGTTCTATCAAATGCAAGCGGTGTTGTAGACGTTGCTGACGGAACAACACTAGCCGCAACCGACACAGACTAATACTCCGAGGGGCTGGGCAACTGGCCCCTCACACTTACCTGGAGGGTTACAATGGCAACTGGTGATACTGACGTTTCAATTTGTTCGGATGCTTTAGTCCTCTTGGGCGCTTCCCCTATTTCGTCTTTTACGGAAGGCACTGACGCCGCATTGGTGTGTGGCCGACTTTACCCAGATATCAGAGATTCAATACTAAGCTCATATATTTGGTCTTGGTCAATCACTAAGTCGCAGATATCCAGATTATCCACTGCCCCAACAAATGAATGGCAGTATGCCTATCAACTTCCTGGAGATATGCTTTCCGGTGTTCTAGCTGTCTTTGAAACAAGCGGGACTACTGAACGCCCCCGGCGCTATGGCTGGGAGATATATGGCGATCAGCTCTATACCAACATGGAAACCGTTTATATTGATTATCAGCAAACGGTAACAGAAAGCAAAATGCCGCCTTACTTTGTGCAGCTATTAAAGTTTGCTCTGGCATCTGAATTGGCCATTGTCATAACAGATCAGGGGTCTAAGGCAGAATACTTCTATGCAAAAGCATACGGAAACCCTGGTGAAAATGGACGCGGCGGTGAAATGCGTAAAGCAATGAACATCGATGGCCGTGGCCAGGCAACACAGATCGTTGAGGATTATTCGCTAGTTGAAGTGAGAAGCTAAATGCGCGTTACACAGTTTCAAACAAACTTCTCGGTTGGTGAACTGGACCCACTACTTAGAGCGCGTACAGATCTCGAACAGTATCAGAACGCTCTCGAGGAAGCGCTGAACGTCATCGTGCAGCCTCAAGGCGGCCTAAAGCGCAGGGATGGCCTAGAATTTATCTATAACCTGGGAGAAACCTTTACAGAGGTGAAGCTTATCCCGTTTGAGTTTAGCGTTAATGATAGCTATCTTTTGGTCTTTGTAGATGGCCGTATCTATGTGTTTAAGGGCGGAACACTACAGACAAACATAAACGGATCTGGGAACGATTACATTACTGCCTCAGATATTACTGCGGCAATGCTCGATGAGCTAGAATATACCCAGGCTGTTGATACACTTATTCTTTGCCACGAAGATCTGCAAACAAAACGCCTGGTGCGAAATACTGATACAAGCTGGACCCTGGAAAACTTACCACTGACCAACTTGCCACAGTATGCTTATGCGTTTGATACACATCAACCAAACTTTACAATTACGCCTAGCGCTGTTGATGGCAACATTACGATTACTGCATCTGCCGTAACAACTGACACTGGTACTGCCCAGGCTGGTGGAGCTGATACCATTACGCTCAAAGCTGCAACAAGCTACACATCTGATGATGATCCTAATGGAATGTTCATTACCTTAACATCCGGTACTGGATCGGGCCAAACGCGCCATGTTGAGGACTATGTTGCATCAACCAAGGTACTAACGGTCTATCCAGCGTGGGATACAGCGCCAGACAATACAACCGGATATAAGGTAGAAGCCTTTGCGGAGAGTGCGGTGGGAGAATATGCCCAAGTCACAAGCACCTTTGGCCGCGCAAGATACGTTGAGTTTACTAGCTCCACAGTAATGAAAGCTGTTGTCGAGGTTCCTTTCTTCGATAGCAATGCCGTTGTTGCCGGGGAATGGGAAAGCGAACACGGGTATGAGGATGTCTGGTCAACCACCAGGGGGTGGCCTCGATCAGCAACATTCCATGAGGGTCGCTTGTACTTCGGCGGATCTAAGTCCCGGCCCAATACTGTCTGGGGATCTCGGGTTATAGATTACTTTAACTTCGATCCCGGTACTGGCTTGGATGATGAGGGCGTAGAAGCCACGATCAACACCAATCAGCTCAACAGCATCGTAAACATCGTTGCATCGGCCGACTTACGGATCTTTACTACTGGCGGGGAATTTGTGGTTATTCAGTCAGAGGATAGTCCGGTAACGCCTTCTAACTTTCTTGTACGGCCACAAACGCGCCAAGGATCAAAGCCAGGTGTCCCCGTTGAGGATTTAAATGGGGCTTCAATCTTTGTTCAACGCCAAGGTAAATCTTTAAATGCGTTCCAGTTTGGATCAAATACAAGAGCGTATCAGATCCAACAAATATCTGTTCTATCATCTCACTTAATAAAAAATCCTGTAGATCTTGCGGCCCGGAGGTCAACGTCAACAGACGAAGCCGATAAGATTTTCGTTGTGAATGGTGATGATGGATCTATGACTTGCTATTCAATCTTGGTCGGTCAAAACGTGATATCTCCCAGCAAGTTCACAACAGACGGGGACTTCATTGCAGTAGCAGTAGAAAACACAGAAGTCTATGCCGCTGTCAAAGCGCCAATCATTGATTGGAATTTAACTGATGGATTGGCTAAGGCGATCAAAGACATTGCCGATGGGGTCAAAGATGCAGACGATGGCGGTGTATATGCCTGGTTGCTTGAGCAAGTTGATACTGGTGGCGGTTTATACCCAAGAGCTGATCTTGGCAGAAACCAAGTGGTCGGTTCTTTAGATGCTGCTTTTTGGGATTCATACGGTAGTGGAACTTTAGTTGTAACCTTCAACGGAAGTGGCGTGGTAACTCAACTACAAGTTATCTCTAGTATTATCACGATAACTATCACTAATGATGTTGAATATATCTATAATCGGATACTTGAGTTCCAAAAAGCTTTCTGGGTAGCGTATGAGGCGGGAGAAACTTGGGTAAGCGATTATATCAAATACGAATACCATATTCAAAAGTTCAACCCAAATATAACCTTAGATCGTGCTGTAACGGGAACATCAACCTCTGGGACTGTTACTGAATCCGGCTTGCGTGATCGAGCTGTTAAATATATCCGCGATGGAATTGTTGGCGATGATACGGTTGCGGATCACACTGGCCGCATGGATTTGCCCACAGATGCAACATCATCATATGCACTAGGATTGGATTACACTGTTCGAGCAAAAACAATGCCCGTTGAGCCTAGATTGAATACTGGAACCGTCCAAGGCGTTCAAAAACGAATTGTCCAAGTCGATGCGCTTGTTAATGAAACAAAGGATCTTGTTATCAACAGCAAGCAAGTTTCATTCAGAAACTTCGGTGAAGGCGTCTTGGATTCAGCAATCGAGGCATTTACGGGCGTAAAAACTACGCATGGTATGCTTGGCTATACGAAAACTGGACAGATTACGATAACACAGAATGTTCCGCTTCCCATGACTGTCTTGGGCTTGGAATACAAACTCAGTGTGGGGAACTAAGACATGGCAGCATTACAACCAATCGCAGCGCCTCTTTTCCTGGCAACAACTGCAATGAGCGCGATGTCTCAAGCTCGAGCGGGTCGGCAGCAACAGGCAGCATATGACGCGCAAGCGGCTGATGCATTGATGAAAGGACGCTCCGAAGCGATTGCATACAAGCAACAAGGCGCAGATGTTTTGAGAAATTTAAATGAAAACCTGGCGGCAATCATCGCTCGAGTGAGTGCTGGGAATGTTTCAGCAACATCTGGATCTGCGGCGACAACGGCTTTGTTTGGCATGGCGGAAGGTGCTAGAGAATATCACCAGGCCCAGGACAACGCGATTACGGCAGAAGGCCAGGCGGCATCCCAGGCGCACCAATACAGATTGGCTGGACAGGCCGCAAAAGAAACCGGGCAAGTCAATGCGTTAGGCACAGTGGCGCAAGGCATATTTATGTTCGGGCAATTATAAGGTTGTAAAAGATGGGCAGAATACCACGATATCAAAGATTAGGGGTTCGAGCGCGGCAGCCTCAAAGCATCGATTACGCTGGGTTTCGTGGTCAGGCCCAGACAAGCCAGGCAATCACCAGGGCATTCGATCAGATGTCTGGTTTTCTTTATAAAAGCGCCGAGCGGGAGGCGGTTCAGACCGGGCTAGAGCGCGTTCGTGCAGAAGGAGCGCAGCCAATCCTGGAGGAGCTACAAGCCCAGGGCGGTCCTCGAGGTCTACAAGAACGTACAGCATATGAGGCCGCAAACCGTGTTGCGGTGGCGGAGATCCGCACAGAGGCCGAGCTAGAGATCACAAAGATCCTGGACCAGGGCCAGGCAAACAAGCAATCGTACAGCGCTATCCAGGCAAAGTTGAAAGATGTCTCTGATGGTTTCCCGGCGGCACTATCTAACATCGATCCCGTATCTGCCGGATTGCTACGCACACAGTTACAAGAGGCGACAGGCAAGGCCGAGCTGCGTTATTCTAAGTGGTGGACAGGCGAGATCGCCAAACAACAAAAGATTAAACAGAACAATGTCGCGGCAAATGAGGCCGAGTTTATCCTGGGTAACGCGGTTGTCCCTGGTTACACTACGCAAGCAATCGATGATGATATCGCAAAGGGTGAGCAAACGCTGATCGATCTAGGTGTGAAACCGGAGTTGGTCGAAGCCTGGTCAGACGATATTAAGGAAAAAGCTTACAAAGAAAACTTTTTATTTGATTACAATCAAAAGCCCATCGAAGAAAAACGTCAGGTAATAAATTCGATCATGGAGGGCAAAACAACTTTGCCTGGCATGGATTACGAAAAGAGTGTTCGCTTTGTAAATGGATTATTGCGTCCAGAGTACAATCGCAATCTATCGGCTTTAAAATCCCAATCAGATTTTGTCGTGAACAAGGTCGATGATCTCGAGGATATACTGGAAAGCGGTGGCCGTGTTAGCCAGGATGTTATGGCAAGCTTGCGGGACAAGGCGAATGATGTTGCTGAGTTCGATGGCGGTGCAGCCCTGGGCGCGTCCAATCAGCTACAAGAGAGCGAACTATTCTTTTCTCAGCTACGCGGTGCATCACTTAGCGAAGTCGAGGCAATGGTTGTCGATCTGCAAGATGGCGCTGATGGCGTTATGGATACGGCAATCGAAGTCAAGAGATACGAGCAAGCTTCTAAGTTTCTGACCAACATGCGCACACAACTTGCGCAAGATCCTATGGGTTATGCAGAGCGTGTTGGGTTTATCGAGCGCAAATCGTTTGTTACGCAAGATGAAAACGGAGCGCTTGCTATAGATGATGCGGCTCTGGAAGAAAGAGCTTTGGCGGCTGCAACTGTTCAACGTCATTACGGATTGGCCGCTCCTAAACTATTATTTGCTGATGAGGCTCGAACTATTGGCCTTGCGCTACAACAATCAGAGGGCAACACAAAGCTGCAAATCTTAGGAGCGCTTGCCGATTTTGGGGAAGCCTCTGGCCAAGTTCTAACGGACATTGCAGACTACAGCCCAGAGCTTGCCTTAGTTGGTGGCCTGGTAAATGCTGGATCTACTCGAGCGGCTAACTTAGCGGTGGCCGGGTTTGACAGAATTAAAGCTGGCCAAAAGCCAATGTACTTCACGGATGCAAAAACAGATCCAGTTTATCGAGGTTTGTTTGGTCAAGCGATTACAACGCCAAAACATGCACAAGCAATTAAGGGCGTAGCAAAAGCGATCTATCTCGAGCTATCAGAGCAACGTGGCGTTTCTGGCGCTGTCTATGGAACAAATGCAGAAGATTTAGACACTGCGCTCTATGAAGAAGCCTTGCAATTAGCGGCGGGATATCGAGAGGTAAATGGTCAAGAATTTGGCGGGGTGCAGCAAATTCGCGGCAAGCCTACATTTATTCCCCCATCAATGACCGGGAACGACCTAAACTTTATCTTAGAAAACTTTAACGCTGGCGGCGTCGAGAAGGCCACAGGTCAAAAGATAGATGAGTTTTTGGCTCAAGGCGTCCAGGGCAACGATAGTTTTGGATTTAGAAACATAGGCGGCAACAAGTACGTTATTGCATATGGCAATCAAGGATTGTCTGTTTTGGGCGACAATGATGGCAACCCCGTAGTGTTTAACATGATGACGCTAAAAGACAGTATGCTAATTGCTCCCCAGCCGTTTGCTGCAATGGAAGCCCAGGCTACCGCACAACCAGCACAACCTATGACTGTTGATGCCCCGGACCTACCTGGTCCGATACCCGCTCCCGGTATGACGCAACGCCCAGAGTTCCCAGAGGCGAAAATGGTATCGAGAGCGCAACGAGGCAAGCTTAACAAAATGATTAAGGATGCTGGCGTTTCTGGAGATGAATTTAGAGATCGCGTTCAACCGCTTATGAGTACAGCCCGAGATAATATCTCTGATGATCGGTATCTTGATTATGTCCAATCTCTATTAACGGGATATAATAAATCATTTAGTGATTGGGAGAAGGAAAACCCATGATCCAGTTTGATCGATCAGATGCTTATGATCTTGGGAATGTCCAGGTTATTACAAAGCCATTAACTGGTTTTGCTGAAAACTTTGCAGCGGCCAGGGAAAACGCAAAGCTGAATGACCAATCTCAAAGCAGAGAATTGATCCTAAAAGAATTGTGGGATCCGATTGTAGAGGAACTTAATGATGCATTCCCGGGTCAAGCTCCGGTAGGCTATTCTAGAGCTGGCAACAATTTCATTAGTCCAGGTGAAAAGCTTGGAGTTGGCCTTGGTGTAAGTTCAACAAGAGGCACAATCGATCAGGAATATGATACTTATTCTAGGATTATCCTGGACTTTATGGAAAAGAACCAAGAAAGCTTGCCCGATCACCTAAAGGGCATAACCCTAGAAAGCTTAGAACAAACCGCGCTGGATCGCGCAACCGCAGCTCGAGAGTATGCAACAGAGATTGCATCCAGGGGTGAAGGGTTTTCGGCTACTCTAGGATCTTTCACTGGCAGTGTTGTTGGTGTCGCACCTGATCCAGCTAACGCATTTGGATTGGCGTTTGCCTTTAAACATGCACCTACAGTTTGGCGTCTAGCATTTACAGAGGCAGCGATTGGTGCCGGAGTTGGCGCTATGGCCGAGGCCGGGGTTTCTGATTGGTATAAGAAACAAGGGCTAGATTATACTTACCAGGATTTTTTAAAGAACGTCAGCATTAACGCGGTAGCAAGCGCTGGGATTGGTGTTGGCGTCAAGATATCGATGGATGGGGCAAAGTCTGGTTACAACGCTTTATTCAAATCTGGTAAGGCAAATAAAGATAGTGAAGCCCTGGCAAGCTTGGCGGAATCAGCGGAAGAACTAGAAGCAGACAATCCGTTCCAAAATGCAAAACAGCCAGAGGCACAGGCCGAGCATGAGTCTCGAGCGGCAAGCGCGGAATCAGCGGTCGAGAATAACAATGCCCCGGCCATGACTGATGAGCCGACCATCGAGCCAACCCCGGAAATGATCCAGGCGGCTGCAGATAACCTAGACGGTGTGATGTTTAAGATCCCAGCGCGGGATGTGACAATCGATGCCAAGCGGTTCCAGTTCAAAGAAGGCGGTGACGAGTATGGCGTGACCGAGCGGCTGCAAGGCGTCACAGAGTGGGATCCCGTAAAAGCGGGGACAGTTATCTTCTGGGAAGATGCTCAGGGCAAAGTATTCATTGCAGATGGCCACCAGAGGGCCGGACTAGCCCGTAGAATCATGGATCAAAAGCCAGACCAGGATATTAGCCTGATCGGGTACAAGCTGCGTGAGACCGACGATATAAGCGCAGAGAAGGCCCGTGTCATTGCAGCGGTGGCCAACATTGCCCAGGGAACGGGTACAGTGATTGATGCGGCCAAGGTTTTGCGTGTAGAGCCTGGGCGGATCTCAGAGCTTCCTCCGCAATCTGTCCTGGTACGCCAGGCAAAAGACCTGGTAAATCTTACCGATGATGCATTCGGTGCAATCGTAAACCAGGTTATCCCGGCAAACTATGGCGCAATCGTTGGTCGTTTGATCGATGATCCCGAGCTACAGCAAGCCGCAATCAAAGTATTATCGAAGTCAGATCCATCAAACGCATTCCAGGCAGAGGCGATTGTTCGCCAGGTGCGCGAGACTGACATGGTGAAAGAAACCCAGGTATCGTTGTTTGGTGATGAGGATGTAGCTACAAGCCTATACACTGAACGCGCGAAAGTCCTGGATCGCACAGTAAAGTTATTACGCGCAGACAAGGCATCGTTTGAGAACCTAAGCAGAAACGCAGAGCGTATCGAGGCCGAGGGAAACAAGCTTGCCAAGGATCAAAACCAAAGGAGGGCCGACCAAGATGGCCAAGCGATCACGTTACTCCAAGCCCTTGCAAACCGCAAAGGAACCCTTAGCGACGACCTCTCAGCCGCAGCCAGAGAAGCAAAGGACCAGGGATATGCAGCCGCAGCCCGAAACTTCGCCGAAGCTGTCAGACGAGGAGTTGAACGAGGCGATTTTGATAGGGCGGCAACTGGCGATGTTGGACGCGCTGTCGATGTTGCGCCGCAAAGCCGCGCAGTCGCGGTTGAGGACGAGCCAACCCTAGAGGGGTTCGATGAGCCAACAGGTCCAGCGGCAGAGGCCCAAGTGGATCAAATGGTCCTGGATACATTCCGCACACTCGAGGAAGTTACAGAGATCAAACCTGTTGAGCGTTCATTAAAAGATCGGCAGCCCGTCGAAACGGTTGATGATATCTTCAAGATCGCCCAGGAATCCCAAGATTTTATTGCAAACATTGGTAAGAGCCTCGAGGCAGACCTGGGGATTAAGTTTAAAAACCCGGGTCTAAAGAAGATCGAGACCGCAAAAGAGAAGATGCAGCGCAAGAGTTATGCATCTGCCAGGGAAATGACAGATATCTCCAGAGCTGGTTTTGTTATTAACAAAGCTTCGGATGCTGATGCGATTGCAGAGCGCCTGGCGCAGAATGCAGAGATCCTGGATGAAGGCTGGGGCGTCACACTCGCCGGATACTTTGACCGCAAAATCTTGGTGCGTACACCAAACGGGATTGTTTCAGAGGTGCAGATCTGGTCGCCAAAGCTGATCGAGGCAAAGAACACAAAGGGTCATAAGCTATACGAACAACAGCGTATGACTAAAGATCCCGAAGAATTTGCGCGCCTTGAGAAAGAGCAGAGAGAGATCTATTCGAAAGCCTTGTCCGAAGAAGATCCTTCGTTTGCAAAGCTAGTCGGTATGGAGAAAGGCCCAAAGGTACTTTCAAATGTAGACATAAAAGCGCTTTCATCTGCAATTACACGCCCAGAGTTACGGACATCGAGACCGTCAACGGCAGTCCAGGAACCGCCTGGGGTAAGTATTGCCAGGGCTTCTGAGGGTGAAAAAGAGATCGCTGGGCGTCCGTCCCAGGAAACTAGAAAAGTGTCTGACATAGATGATACTCCTACTGATCTTTTAACCGATATCACAGATGATATCAAGCCCGAGGACTTTGATCTAGAAATACCTTTAGGCACTAGGTTTAATGAGAAAACCTTGGAAAATGAGGCTGTCACAAAAACATTGCGTGATATCAAGTCAGATATTGATGCAGAGGATGCACTAATCAATCGCCTGGGAGTATGTGGTCTATGAGTACGTTTAAGAAATGTGTCGAGGATGGCGTAGCGGCTGGCGAGATCTCCCAGGAACAAGCGGATGAATACGCAAACTTGTTCGATGATCTGGTGGATCAGTACAATAAGCAGCTAGGTCCAGGTCCGGCGGAGACAAAAGCAGGGATCGATGCAGCGGCAGCGGTGCGCAAGAAGTCAATCGAGCGCAAACGCCAGGCAATGTTGCAAGCTCAGACCTGGAAAAAGATCACCCTGGACATGCAGAACTATCGCACGATCACCGGGCAACAGGACATGAACAAGGCGGCCCTGGCATTCTTCGAGCAAGACGCAACGTCTAAGCACACAAGCATTGTGCAGCTCCAGGCAACCATCGAGCGCAGCGCAACCCGTAAGATGGACAAGTTCCTGGCGACATTCCGCCGGGATCTAGTTGGCCGGGTAAGAAACAAAGCCCAGCTAAACAACATGATTAAAGAGGTGTTTGGCGAAAGCACCGGGGATGCATCTGCCAGGGAGCTATCATTAGCCTGGAAAGAAGCGTCCGAGTATCTGCGCAAGCGTTTCAATGCCGCCGGGGGCGCAATCCCAAAGCGTACCGATTGGGGGCTTCCACAGCAACACAGCACAGTGAAGGTGCGTGAGGCAAGCTTTGAGGAATGGCGCGACTTTATCTCATCGCGTCTTGACCTGGACAAAATGAAAGACATGGAAACCGGGCTACACTTTTCCTCGGAAAAGCTTGGGCTTGTTTTAAAGGATGTTTACGAGACAATCCGCACTGATGGCATGAGCAAGATCAAACCAGGCGGTCAGCCAACAGGGGGTAAATCCCTGGCTAATCGAAACGCAGACCATCGCTTCCTGGTGTTTAAGAACGCGGATGGCTGGATGGAGTACCAGGAGAAATTTGGCAATGATAACCCGTTCGATGTGATGATGGGCCATATCAGCAACATGTCCAGGGACATTGCCTTCATGGAACGCCTGGGGCCAAACCCAATGGCGACCAAGAACTTTATCAAACAAACCCTGGCTAAATCAGCGGCGGGTGAGGATGCAGCCGAGAGTGCAGCAAGATCCACAAATAAAAAGGTGGATGAGCTTTATAACATTCTCCAGGGGACACATAACACCCCGGTCAATCGCTTCTGGGCAACAACATTTGCTGGCACCAGGCAGATCTTACAATCCGCACAACTAGGGGCAGCGGCGATCTCAGCAATCACCGATGTAAACTTCAACCGCATTGCACGGCGCATGAACGGTTTGCCGCAAACCAAAACCATGATGCAGTATCTCAAGCTATTGTCGCCCCTGGGTGCAGAGGAAAAGGGAAGGCTTGCAGTTCGCCTGGGACTAACCGCAGAGGGTTGGTCTACCCTGGCGGCGGCACAGATGCGCTATACAGGGGATATCTCTGGGCCAGAGGTAACGCGCCGGATCGCAGACTTTGTGATGAGGGCATCGCTTCTTTCGCCAATGACACAAGCCGGGCGCTGGGCGTTTGGCATGGAGTTCCTGGGAAGCCTGGCCGATAACGTGGGCAAATCCTTCGATGAGCTAGATCCGATGTTCCGCAAGGCTATGGAGCGCTACAATATCAACAGTGATCGATGGGACATCATCCGGACCACTGAGCTATACGACTATAAAGGCGCTAAGTTTCTACGCGCCGAGGACGTTGAGTTCCGCACAGACATCGATCCCCGGCTTGCCAGGGAATTAGCGACAGACATCATGCGGATGGTCGAGACAGAAACAAACTTTGCGGTTCCATCGACATCTGTTCGCGGCCGAGCGGCATTGACCGGGGATCTCCCACCTGGTTCGATTGGCGGTGAAATGGTCCGTTCGTTCGCCATGTATAAAAACTTTGGCGTTACCCTGGTGAACACCCACATCATGCGTGGGGCGGCAACACCAGGGGCGAAGGGCAAAGGACGTTACTTTGCAGATCTACTAATCAGCACAACAATCATGGGCGCCCTGGCTCTACAGCTTAAAGAAATGGCAAAGGGTCGAGATCCTCGATCAATGGATGATCCGGAGTTCTGGGGCGCTGCGTTCATGCAGGGCGGTGGCCTGGGGATTTATGGGGACTTCTTGTTTTCAGATCTAAACCGCTTTGATCGAGGCTTGGCGGAAACAATCGCTGGCCCGGTCGTGGGCTTTGCTAATGATCTTCGCAAGCTAACAATCGGTAACGTGATCGAGGCAGCCCAGGGCGAGGATACAAAGATCGCTAGTGAAATGATTAGCTTTGCGCAACGATACACGCCTGGTGCATCGCTTTGGTACATGCGCCTGGGCTTGGAGCGCATGGTGTTTGACCAGGCTAAATTGTGGGCAGACCCGGATGCGGGTAAGAAGATACGCAGAATGAAGCGCAAGTATGCTCGAGAGTATGGACAGGATTTCTGGTGGGAACCTGGTAAGATGCTTCCCGAGCGCAGACCGGATATTGAAAATATCTTGGGTAATTAATCAACATCTGGTATAAACCGGATAAACAAACGGAGCATATAGATGGCCGATATCGCAATCAACCCGGTTACTCGTAGGGTTCAGTTCACAGGCAATACTGGAACTGGGCCGTTTGCCTTTACGTTCAACATCCTCGCTGATGAGGATATCGCTGTTTATAAAAACACAACACTACTCACACTCACAACACATTACAGCGTTACGACAAACGCAAATGGAACGGGATCGATTACCCTGGTTGCGGGGCAAGCTCTTATTTCCTCTGACGTTCTGACAATCATCGGTGGTCGGGATTTATCCAGAACAACAGACTTTGTAACAGCCGGGGATCTCTTGGCATCGAGTTTGAATGAACAGCTTGATAGCCTAGTGATTATGACTCAACAGCTTGACGAGAAAGTTGGGCGCACAATCAAAACAAACCCAGGAGATGTTTACACAGATCTTGAGCTGCCGACCAAAGATAACCGCAAAGGCACAGTCCTGGGTTTCAATGCGACATCTGGTGATCCGGAGGTTGGTCCAACAATAGCGGATGTTTCTTCTCTAGCATCAATCACAGCGGATATTGCTACGCTTGCCGACATCGAGGATGGCACGGACGCCACTGATGCAATACAAACTGTGGCCGGGATCTCATCGAACGTAAGCACTGTTGCGGGGATCAGCTCAAATGTCACAACGGTTGCGGGGAATACATCAAACATCAATGCTGTTGCGGCGGATGCTACTGATATCGGTACGGTTGCTGGATCTATTAGCAATGTAAATACGGTTGCCGGGATCGATAGCAACATCACAACGGTGGCGGGTAATACCACAAACATAAACACTGTTGCGGGTAATAACTCTAACATCACAACGGTAGCTGGTGTTTCTGCGAATGTAACGACTGTTGCCGGGATAAGCTCGGACGTAACGACAGTGGCCGGAATTAGCAGTGATGTGACAACTGTTGCTGCCGATGGTACTGATATTGGAACGGTTGCAACTAACATTGCTGATGTAAATACTGTTGCGTCCAACATTGCGACGATATCCGCAAAGGTTTCTAAGTCTGGCGATACCATGACCGGAGATCTAACGATCCAGGGTAACTTAACGGTTAGCGGCACAACGATTACTGTAGACAGCGCAACAGCTCAGACGATTGATCTTGGCGATGGCGACAGAATGCGTTTTGGTGATAGCAACGATGCTTACATTGAATGGAATGGAACATATTTTGATGCTCGTTCAACAGGTCGCTTTGATCTGTTAAGCTCTGGCAATGATCTGCGGTTGTCTACAGCTACAAACGTAGGCTTGATTGTAAATCATACAGGTGGCACACCAGCGGTACAGCTATATAATTCTGGGGTTGAACGCCTCGCCACCACCAGCACAGGCGTAGACATCACGGGTACTTTGACCAGCGATGGGCTGACTGTTCAAGGTGTTTCTACAGTTGAAGGTAAATCATCTGGATTTGGGCCAAATGCTGTTTTTGAAACAA
>Ga0208645_1000988_pt1 | contig 27395 bp, 42 predicted proteins | sample VirMetDEL_Sep_01_FD_184519 | JGI IMG/M metagenome (GOLD analysis project Ga0208645, IMG submission 184519) | Aqueous microbial communities from the Delaware River and Bay under freshwater to marine salinity gradient to study organic matter... | ecosystem: Environmental > Aquatic > Marine >... | reverse complement strand
ACAACCCCTGAAAACCAAACGTACCGCCCCTACTATTCGGCTGAATGTTTGGTGGATTATTATTTTTCCCAGGCTTCGGGTGTAGTGTATGATTTGGAAATGACGGGTACTGACTTTGAAGGAGCCGCAGCATTCTTGGAAACCACGCCCGAATACGACCCCGACGGATTGTTTGATGGAGTGTATTTTGAAGCGCCACAATCGGGTGTTTACTTCTTTCAGGTAACGGGCACTTGGACGCGGGCAGCAGGGACAAATGACAATTTTTCCATAGGTGTAATGCCACTAATTACATCGACGGGCGTAAGCCTTACCACCCAATGGACAAACTTTTCTGCGGACACCACGACAACTTCGGGGATATACCAACAAACTTTTTCAATCTATTTAAGTGCCCAAGACCAAGTTAGCTTCTATGTGCAATGGTCTCAAGTTTCTACGGCAGTCCCCGTCGTGTTTGAACAAGGAGACTTGAGCGTTAAGTTCGTCAGCTACATAGGTCAGAGCAACACTGTTTTGGTGCCACAAAGTTTGGGCGACGAGTCGGTAGGCGAGTGGTTCGAGGCATTGATGAAGCAATACAACATGGCGCTTGACGTGAATGTGCAAGACAAACGAGCGTACTTGTATCTGCGGAGGGAGTTGTACGACACCAACATTCAAGGTGCCAAGAATTGGAGCGCCAAACTTGACAGATCAAAACCCGTTACATTGCAGGGCAACGCGGGAGACTTGAAGCGCAAGTTGACGTTCAGGCACGAGTTGACCGACAACAACTTTGGAAATTGGTGGGAAGAAAAATACAAGAGGGATTGGGACTCGTGGACGTATCGGAGCAACAAGGAGTACACCCAAGGCGAAGAAGAAATTGGTGGGTACTTCAGCACACCACATTGGATGAAAGTGCCTGACGGGTACGACAACAATGGTGCGCTTTATCTTGACCAATTCGACCAAACCGCCAAGCCTAACATGCTCATGATGTTTAAGGACTTGGAGTGGGAGGCTACAACATGGAAGGTTAAGCCTTCAGGCAATTCAAGGTTCTTCGTTTACCGCACAACCGCTTCACAAGGGTTTACGCCAGGTCTCTACTTGTTTGACAATGAAGAAGACCCCACGGGCTTTTTGATTAACCGACACAAACGAGCCATTCCTTACTACGCGAACAATGCTCTAACGTGGTCGAAGAAACAATCTTACAATGGATTGTTTGACACCAACAACAAAAAGACGTTGTACGAGGTGCATTACGAACAAGAGGTTGAGGAAAGGTATAGCATTGACACCCGTATTTTGGAGTGTGAAATGTTCGTAAATGCCAGCGATCTGGCGACCATGACGTGGGGTGACATTATCCAAATCGACACCCAATACTACTACTTGGAGTCGGTGAGTAATTACTACGTCGGTGGGAACCAAGCAAGTAAGGTGACGTTGCGAAGGTTGCTCACTTCGGGTGCGGGGTCTACACCAATTGGTCAACCATGCACCTTGAACATCATGACTGTCGATATTGATTGCCAAGGCATTGTGACGGGCTTCGACCGATTTGGGGTAGAGGTAGCTTTGAACGAAGCATGTTGTGACTCTATTGGTGGAGGCAATTGGATGTGGGATGAAAATGCGGGCACATGTTCTACGGGCGATAGTTGTTACGACGCATCGGACTTCACCATGGGAAGAAACGCAGGTGCCGTTACACGCGGACACAACCTCTCTACTCATGTTTTCTTTGACCCGTTGCAAGTGATTACGAGTAGAGCCGATGCCCAAGTTATTACTTTCCAGCTCACGTTAAGCACAAAGGGTACCGCCAACGAGTTGGCGAAAAATAGCGCGGGTGAAACATCCTTTGCCATTGCTCAAAATGTCAACCTCGGATTCAATGTCGAATACATTGCAACCAACACAACGGAGGCGAACAAGGGCGATGTAGAGTTTGGGACGTGGACGGGGGTAATTCGAGCGAAGGACTTTGTGGGCGACAAGGCAGGTGCGGACGACGTGACCTCCCGCATTGGTGACGTTAGCCCCCTAACCATTGGAGTACAAACCGCAGTCGTCGATGACGTAACCTCGGTGCAGTTCTATTGTGGTGGCATGGAGGCAGATTGGTTGTTAGACGTGACTGTCACCGCCCGACTTATTGAGCGGGAGTCTATCGCACCCACACCTATTGTAATGCAGGGAGGGGAGGCTTTGGCAACCCAAGCGGGCATAATTGTAATTGAACAACAATGAAGGACTACATAAACGACATTGGACAAATCCTACCGAGCATGGTTGCCATGGGCAAAGACCTTGAGCAAGGGAGGCACGACATCTACAAGTTGTGGTACGGCTACTACGATCTGGACACTTCGCTTTGGTCAAAGGTCAAAATGATTGTGCGCCATGGCTGAAACATTGACAGTCACCTTGCAGGTCAAGGACGAGCAAGCCAAGAAGAAACTTGAGGACTTCAGCAAGTCGTTGGAGAAGACGGGTGAGAAGGCGGGCGAGTCAGCGAAAGAAGCCAAAAAGGATTGGAAAGGCTTGGGTGAGTTGTTCACGGGCTTGTTGCCACGAAACATCCAAGGGTTGTTGCGGTCGTTTAAGGCTACCCAAAGAGGGGTAAAGGGTGTGTCCAAAAGTTTCAAGGCGCTTAAGGCGGCTTGGGCATCCATTGGTATTGGTCTTATCATTCTTGCCCTTGAAGAACTTGTAGCTAATTGGGATGCCATTAGCGAAGCCTTGGGCTTTGTAGACAAAGAAGCGGAGCGCAACGCGGAACTTGTGGCAGAACAAGACCGAGCGGTAAGGGACTTGAACACAAGCACACGGGGCTACGTTCAAATTTTGGGTGACGCTACCGCAAGTGAAGAAGCCAGGGCGGAGGCTTTGAGTGAGTTGAACCGCGAGTTTAACGGCATCATTGACTTGGAGGCAGACCAAGCTACACAACTGAAGCAAGCCAACGAAGCGTTGGCGATTAAGGAGAAGTTGGAGCGGGCACGAATCAAACAAAGCCAAACCCTTACCACATTGAGGGAAGCCGAAGTAGCTGCCGAAGCGGACTACAACACTGTTGTATCGGAGTACAAAGGCTTTTGGGAGTCAGGAAGGCAAGCCCAAGAACGATTGCAAAGAGAATCGTTGGAGGCTAACGAAGCCAACAAGGAGGCTACCGCAGAGTTGGCGCAAGCACAAGCGGAGTACAACGCCCTTGTAGGTGAGGCAAAAGAGTTGGTACAAGAACGGGCGGATGCGGAGCGCGAGGCGGAGCGGTTGCGTAAAGAGGGTGAAGCGTTGGCAAAGAAGCAAGCGCAAATGAGAATGAAGATTCTCGAAGACCTTGCCATCTACGAACAAGAATTGGGATTGCAGGGTGAGGAAAACGCGGAGGCATTAGAGATTATGCGAACCAAGCGGAGGCAAAAAGCCGCGATGGAGCAAGCGAAAGAGGCGAAGTTGAGCCAAGAGGACATGGAGCGGTTAGAGGCACAACACCAACAAGAACTAACTGACATCGAAAACAAGTACCAAGAAGAAAGGGACGAGCAAGCAAAGTCAGATTTGGAGCGGTTGGAGCAAGCCGAGATGACACAAGGAGAGCGCCAGATCAAAGCCGTAGAAGATAGGTACGCGGAATTGATTGCTTTGGCGGAGCAGTACGGGCGGGACACCACCGCGCTTGAGGCACAACGCCAAGCGGAGTTGGACAAAATTCGTGGAGGCGGAGCGGACAAAGAGATTAAGGAGTTGACCGCCATGTACGAGCTGGAGCGTGAATTGCAGTTGTTAAGCATGGACGACCGCACCGCCAAGTTCGAGAAGGAAAGGGACGACGCAAACGCCATGGCACAAGACCGCATGGCTATCGCGCAAGCGGGGTACGAAAAAGAGAAAGAACAATTGGTTGCTCAAGGGTTGGACACTTCCGAGCTGGAGAACCAACACGCCATGCTCATGAAGCAAATCCGTCAGCAATTGGCGGATGACCTCGTGACCATTGACCAAGCCGAAGCGCAAAGTTTTGTCGATAGCCGACGCGAAATGATTGAAAGCGCGTTGGACTTTGCGGACACTGTTGGTGGGGTCTTACAAGAAATGCAAGCCGTCCGCGATGCGGTAACGGAGTCCGCAATAATTGAAGCCAAAATTCGGGGGGCAAGTGATGAGGAAATTGCACGAATCGAAGCGGAAGCCGCAGAACGTGAACGTCGATTTGCCGTTGGTCAAGTTCTTTTGGCGCAAGGTCAATCTATCGCAAACGCTATCTTGGGTGCCACACAAGCTGCCGCGGCTACGGGACCAGGTGCCCCATTTGCTATCGCGGGTTTTATTGCTACTGCGGTCGGTTCGGTTGTGGCGGGTTGGGCGCAAATCAAAAAGATTATGAATGAGGCGCAAGCCGTGAACATTCCTACGCCTGACGCGGGTGGTGGCGGTGGGGTGCAACGAGCAATGACCCAAGCCCTTGACCCAAACTTGGCTACTGACTTCAGCAACGAGTACACGGGGGAGGGCGGTGCGCCCGAACCAATTAAATCCTATGTGGTGTTGTCTGACATCGAAGGACAACAAAGGGACTACGACACCATTAGTTCCAACGCAAGTTTGTAAACACCTTTCTATTTAAGAGTATGGTACACATCTATGCTGACGGCACCGACACCTACGACATCGACGAATTGTGGGAGCAATTTTGGGAGGCGTGTGATGAGTTAGGTGTAAAGGACGTTTACCTATATGACACCGACGAGTCGCGTTCGGGTTTGAGTATTTATGACTTTCCCTATTCTCGGCAGGTCGCGAACGACATTGTAGAGTATCTGCAAGACGAATACCCAAAGGCTTATTGGCACACCGCAGGATGAGTAGAAAACTAATTGAGTTGGTCATTGACGAAGCCGAAGGCGCATTTGGTGTCGAGGCTATTTCGTTGGTCAAAGAACCTGCAATTGAAGTCAATTGGGTAGCGTTCAACAAGGAGCAAGGCAAGTCCCGTATGGTTCAACTTGCCCAGATCGACGAGGAACAACGCACCCTTATTGCTCCCGCGTTAGTTCCTGACTTCAACATCGTTCGCTTCGACGAAGAACAAAACGAGGAATACGATGTGTACTTCAGCAAGGAGACAGTGAAGTTGGCGAGTGAGTTGTACATGAAGTCACAACGCAATCTCAACCACACCTTTGAACATGCAGAACCCGTCGAGGGTGTTAGCGTTGTAGAGTCGTGGATTGTCCAAGACCCCAAGATGGACAAAGCCAACTTGTATGGCTTCAACGATTTGAACGAGGGCACATGGATGGTTCGCGCCAAGGTTGACAACCCTGAAGTGTGGGACAAGATTAAGTCAGGCGAGGCAAAAGGGCTTTCTATTGAAGGCTACTTTCTTGACCGCATCGAGCGGATGAGCAAGCAAAAGCCCAAAGCCCCAAGTGTTTGGAAGCAACTATACAACAAGGTAACGGGTCGGAACTTCTACGCGGAGGCTCGCTTGGGTGACGGAACTGTCCTTGTCACCGAGTCGGAAAACATGGAAGCGGGCGTTGCGGTGTACACCTTGGACGAGAAGGGAGAACCCACCGACCTTGCCAACGGGCGATACACGACCGAGGCAGGGATTGACCTGGAGGTTTACGACGGGGTATTGATTGAGTACAACGGGGAGGTAAAGGCTATCGAAGAAAAAGCCGAAGCCCCTGCGGAGCCAACACCTACCGAGCTGGACGCTTACAAGGTCGGTTTCTACAAGGCGTTGTTAAAAAACCGCTACTCCAAAAAGTTTGCCGTTGGTTCGAAAAATGTTACTTTGGGTGCCATGAAAGAGTACCAATTTTACAGCGAGGTCAACATCTTCGTGTACGAATACCATGATGACGTTGCCGACATTTTGTGGGCTGCGGATCTGGACTACCTCGTTGACCGCTACGAAAGCACGGGTGGCATGCTTGAACCCGCCACAATCCTACACCTGAAGAACACCACGACAAGTAGTGAGTGTGACGAGATTATTGAAGTCCTCGAAGACCGAGGGTTGAAGACAAGCAAATACTAACCACAACGATATGAGTACAGTTGAAGTTGAATGGAAAGGCGAAGAGCGCGATTTGGAAAAGGCGCTTGACGAATTTATGGAGTATTGGTCGGAGCAAGATATTGTCATCGATAGCATTGAACCCGACGGGTATGGTTATCTTATGATTGAGGTGTCCAGCGACAACGTGAAGGAACAACACAAATGGCTTGTAGAAGGCACAAGCAATGCGGAGGGTCTACTGGATTTTCTTGACGATTGGGGGCGTGTCAACAATTGGCGTTACATCTAAACCACAACGATATGGCAAAGACAGATATTCACAAGTTGAGCAGAAACGAAATTGTTGTGCTTGACTATATGAGCAAGGAGGTTTATGTGGTAGAGTTAAGTATCGACGTTGCTAACATTGACGACTTGTACGAATACTGCGACGCACTTGGGTTGCCGACCCGTGACGTTGCCATCATGACCTACGTTGACGAATACAACGACCTTTAAACCACAACGATATGAATTACAACAAACTTGAGGACGTAGTGATTAGCTACTTGGACGATGCAGACCGAATGGGCATTAACACCAGCGGAGCATTTGATGAGGCGGTCGAAATGGTTTTGGATGCAATCGACGACACCTACGACGAGCGGGAGTTTCAAGAGGTGTTGCGAGAAATTCGCATTGACATCTTCGGGGGCGCACGAGGTGAGGCAAAGTCATTGCTTGACAATATGCTTTACGAGTTGCTTGACGTAGTGTCCTTCGGCTAAACCACAACGATATGTATGGATATGGCAGTAGAGAGTACGGGGCATTAAACCCCGTTCAAAAACGTTTCTTTGACGCGTACCAAGAACACCCATCAATTCTTGGATATGACGACTTGGTTGTTGACAGCGATGTAGATGTGGAGGTGCGCACAAGTGTTGTTCGTGGCAATGAGGAGGACGTTCTTTTTTATGCGCAAGACCTTGCCGATGATTTGGGAGCGGATATAATTCACGCGTCAACGGGAGATGGATATGTCGACTTCATATTCACCTTATTGTAAACCACAACGATATGAAAAACCAATACCAAGACTTGGTGGATGAGCTGGAATACTACGGCTTGTTTTTCGAAGAATTAGAATACAATGGGGGCTACCCTTGCTTGTACTTCTCTACAACTTATGGCGGTGCCGACGACGAGACCTTGGACGACGTGTACGACATCGCAAGCGATTGGCATGCGGTTCAAGTGTCCGAGTACAACGGCATGGTAAAAGTTCAAATCCTTGACTGATGCAAGGTTGGGAACGACACTTCAAGACATCTGACTTCATTGAAGCAATGGAGGAACTTATTGAAGACAATAAGTACGATGCACAATTGGACATGGAAATTGTCGAAGTCTTCGAGGGTGACGGAAAGAACCCGCCCCACGTCGTGATTGAAATGAATGAGCCAAAAGACCGCATCCAATACAACTACGACCTATGGAGTGAGTCGTGGTGGGGATGGCTTGTGGATCTGGACGGCAACGAATTTTACTTTGAACCTTACGGATAATGCAAGCAAAAGACATTGTGATTTGGCACCGATTGTATCTTCTCAATGGAGAACAAACGGACATTAGTATTCAACCTTGGTCATTCAGCGACTACGACGATTACCGCGACGAGTGGAACACGCGGATTGAAGAATTGGGTGCAGACGAATGGGAAGCGGTAGACTACCCTGGTTGGTTGCCCGTTCAAGACGACGGAGTTACCGAAGCCGTATTTGACGGGGTAATGCAAGCGGAAGAAGCTGCCGACTTGTGGGGTTGGGATGTAGGCGATGTGTTGTCCATGCTTGACGACGAAGGCTACGGAGACATTGACGACGACATCACTAACGTCCTTGACCGACATGTAATGGGTCAATGGACTTTGGAAGAATGGGCATGGCACTTGGTTGAAGAAGAAATTGTCGGTCAAGAAACGATTGAACAATACTTCAGCTACGAGGACTTTGGACATGACGTTCGTGTTAGTGGCGACATTGACCTCATCCTTGAAGACGAATATGACGTTGACTCGCCAGAGTACGAAGAAGCGTACAACGAAATTGTGGACCAAGGCGATGCCTATGTGGGTGAGTGGGCATTGTTTGGCGAAGACCCTGCGACAGTCCTTGGAGACAAACTTGTAAACTACATGGACATGAAGGCGTTTCAACGCGACTTGTCCTACGAATACACCCAACACGGACCAAGCAACAACCCCGTGTTGTGGTTCGCAAACGCATAAACCTTTTTAATTAACCCCTATGTTCAAAAGAAAATTTGAAGAAGAAGCGGCACCCGCAGAGGCGGCACCCGCTACCGACCCCGCAACCGCGTTGGTCGAGGCACTTACCGCCATGGGCTTGAGTGCTGAACAAGCCGAAGCCGTACACCAAATGGCTATGGATTTGATTGCTGCCGAACCCGCAGAGGCTCCCGCAGAGGAACCTACCGCAGTAGAGGCTTCACGTCAGCGCGGTCGTGCCCGCATGAGCCGTGGTCGCAAGTCCCGCATGTCGGGTGGACGCTCACGCTCTCGCATGTCACGTCGTGGACGCTCACGCTTTAGCGCGGAAGGTCGCCCTTCACGTCGCCCATCGCGTAGCCGTCGCACCGAGATGAGCCGTGAGGAACGCACCATTGCTCGTCAGCGTCGCCAGATCGCGCAAATGAAGCGCGAGATGAATGCGTTGGGTAAGGCACCCGCAGCACAAAAGTTGAGTGCCAACCCTTACAAAGCAAACCCTATCGCTCTGGGTTCCCTTAAAGCCGAAGGCTCAAGTGTGAAAGAGCGTGTTTCCAACATGATGAAAACCCTTTTGAAATGAGCCGTTACCGCTCCTTGAACCGCACACGTCGTCGGGCGTTTGCGAATCCTAACTTTGCCAACCCCTCAAGCCCAAGCTATGCAGGGGATTTGGCGTTGCCATTCATTGCACCCGCAGTAAAGTCGGGTGAGACTTTGGCTAACAACTATGTCCGCACCATTGACGGCATCACAAACAAAGCCGTCATTCAATCTACGTCCGTTGCTAATGACGTTATCCAAGCCGCAGGGTGTGACTTTGCAGACGGCAATAGCGTCACCTTGAGCGAGAGCGTGTTGACGCTTACTGACTTGAAGGTCAACGAAGAATTGTGCCGTGGCACGTTGCTCCCTTCTTGGGTGTCACAACGTGGTGCCCGTGCTACTACCGATTGGGGTAGCAATGAGATTCGGAACTTCGTAATTGAGCAAGTAGCCGCGAAGACGGCTGAAGGCGTTGAAGATTTGATCTGGCGCGGAGGCTCCGTTGGCGGTGCAGGTTTCTTGTCAAACGACGGGACGTTTGATGCCGCAGGTCTTGCCGCGTCTTCTTTGGCAAGCGCGACGACTCAAGCCATTACTTCAATGACGGCTGGAAACGTCATTGCCCAACTTGGTTTGGTTTACCAAAAAGCCGCATCTAATAAGTCAGCTATCTTGAACAAGCCCGACCTGAAGTTCTTCGTGTCCAACAAGACTGCCGCGTTGTACCGCCAAGCGTTGGCTACTGCGGGTGGTTCTGCCTTGACTACGGGCGACTCCGTAGGTACGGGTTACAACGCCCAAGTGACTAACCAAGCGTTCGGACAATTGAACTTCTTGGGTATCGCAATTGCCGAATGTCCAGGTATGTTTGATGACGCTATTGTTTTGGCTCAATCTGAAAACTTGGTCGTGGGTTCAAACCTCATGACTGACTTCTCAAGCGTTCAATACATTCCCGTGTACCAATACGATGGCTCCGACAACGTGCGGGTGGTCATGCAGTTTGGATTGGGAACTGTCGCGGGAACCCCTGCGGACGCGATTGTAGGTAAAACATTTTAACCCTTAAAACCATTGCATCATGCCGTGTGATATTTCAGCAGGACGCGCCACGAGTTGCAAAGATGCAACGGGTGGCATTAAGGGTATCTACATCCACAACTACGACGAGTGGTACAACAACACGACAACGGCTATCTCCGCAGACAACGAGATTAGTGACATCTCTGCGTACAATGACGGAGTGACGGCTGCCGCGTTTGAAGTGTACTACTTTGCCCTACGTCGTGAGATGGCAAACCTTTCGATTAGTGTAAATTCAGACCCTTCAACGGGCACCACCTTCTTTGAACAAGTCTTGACTGTCGACTTTATTAAGTTGACTTTGGAGGACGCAAACACCTTGCGCGTGTTGGCTTACGGACGACCTCAAATCATTGTTGAGGACAACCAAGGCAACTTGCTTATGCTCGGTGCAAAGAATGGTATGGACGTGACGGGCGGTAGCATCGACACGGGACAAGCCTTTGGCGACAAGAACGGAATGCAAATCACTTTCACGGGTCGTGAGACTGTCGCATTCATGGAACTTGTTGGTCCTACAACAACATGCACGACGGGTTGTAATTCGGCTCCATTTGCCGCCTACTCAACCTCGGAAATTGCGGTTGACCCAGCGCCTTAAGTTTGTTGAACAAGTGAACACGAAAGGGGGTAGGCTTCGGCTTACCCCTTTTTGGTTTGGTTTATATTGTAGAATGACATGGTGCAATTAATCCACAACGCCCTACGCCAAACAGTCCGCATCTACATTGCCGACTTTGACAAGGCTTACGACCTTACCTGCATTCTTACCAACCTTGAAACCAAGGAACAAACGACACAACAAGCCAGCTCGTTGAGCGTCAATAGTCGTGCGGTCAAGTTTGACATTAGCACAATTGACCACCCCGTGGGTATGTACACTATGGATCTGTTTCAACCTTCGGTGGATTTGGGTAGGCATTTGGTGTACCTTCGGTTCGATGCAGACTCACCTATTGAGGAACGCCCCTACAACACCTATTCAACCAACCCCAGCTCTGACGTAGTGTACGATGGATAAAGTTAAAATGTCGGTCATGCCCTACGCGGGCACACCAACCCCCACCTTTGAAGAAAGCAATCGCCACGAGTGGATTGATGCGGGGGAGGACAACATGTGGTTCCTCTATTTGGAAAGCCTCATGCTTGGAAGCGGAATGCACAACGCTATTGTCAAGGGTGTCGCGGACATGATTTTTGGACACGGCTTGGATGCCACCTACAAAGACCAACACATTGACCAATGGTTGAAGGTGAAGGTTTTGTTTGGTGACGAGACGTGTTTGAAGCGTAGTGCCTTTGACCTCAAGTTGTATGGTCAATGCTACCTCAATGTGATTTGGTCACAAGACCGCACAACCATTAGCGAGGTACACCATGTGCCATGCGCGAACATTCGATCTGGCAAGGTCAATGACGAGGACGAGGTGACGCACTTCTACTATTCAACCGATTGGGAGAACGTGTCACAACACCCTCCCCAAGTCATTCCCGCCTTCACGCCATCCGACCGCACGGCTGCAAGTCAGATTGTGCAAATCAAATTGTACAACCCGCAGTCCTTCTACTACGGATTGCCTGACTACATTGGTTCCTTGTCATGGATTGACGCGGATGCGAAGGTAGCTGACTTCCATTCCAGCTCACTTGAGAACGGCTTGTTTCCCTCTATGGTCATAAACTTCCGTTCGGGGGTGCCGTCGGATGAGGAACGCCAAAAGCTGGAGCGCCTTATCTACGACAAGTTTGGGAGCGCAAGCAACGCGGGTAAGTTTCTCATTACCTATTCAGACAGTGCAGACGAGGCACCGACCTTTGAAGCCTTCCAACCGAGTGACCCGCAAAAGACCTACGCTTTCTATTCAGAACAGATCGTGACGCAAGTGTTGTCGGGACACCGCGTGACCTCGCCCCTCTTGTTCGGTTTGCGTAGCGAAGGCGGGGGCTTTGGAAGCAACGCGGACGAGATGCGCGATGCCTACGAGTTGTTCCACAACTTGGTCATTCGCCCATTCCAAGAAACATTCATCCGTGGTCTACGCCCTATGTTGTCAGCGATGGGCATTACCCTTGACCTTCACTTCAAGAAGTTGCAACCTGCCTCGTTCTTGTATGTCGAGGAAATGAATTTGGAAGAAGCCGCAGTAGACAAGGATGCTTCGTACAATGGCGCACAAATCGCAAGCGCGGTGGAGGTGTTGGTCAAGGTACAAGAAGGCATCCTAACCGAAGAACAAGCCAAAGTCTTCTTGGTGCAGATGCTTCAATTCTCACCTCAAGTTGCCGAAGCATTGTTTACCGAGGGTGTCAGCGCCATTGGAATTGTAGAAGAAGAAGAAGCCCAAGAAGAAATAGACACCACCGAAGAAGAAGCGGACATTCAATTGAGTCGCCAAGGTCGCATCACTACCGAGCAAGGCGAGGAATGGTTGACGCGGTTAGCGGACAAGAATGCCCCCGTCGACACCGACCGCTTTTTTTTTCTCAAAGAGGAAAGCGTGACGGACACAAAGGTTGACCACCGCTTGCACACCCGCAGAAACTTCGGGTTAGAAGACTACTCTAACATCGAGGAATTTAGCGAGTGGGGAGAGATTGTCAGTCCCAAAGGCTACTTGTTTGCGGTACGCTACGCCTACGAGAAGACAAGCAAGGACACGCCCGAAGGTGCAAGCCGTGACTTTTGTGTAGAGATGATGGAGTTGTCAGACGCGGGAGTTGAGTACCGCTACGAGGACATCCAAGAAATGAGTGACGACGGAGTGAACGGGCAATTTGCACAAGCGGGTTCTTCAACCTACCCAATCTTCGAATGGGCTGGCGGTAAGAATTGCCAACATGGATGGAAGCGTCGCATCTACATCTACGACAAAGGAGAATACACTTTTGAGGATTTGGACGAAGCGTTGGCAGAGTGGAACGAACTTGTCGAAGGACGCTTCAATGATGTGATGAATGCGGTAGGCAATAACCCCTACGTTGTACAACAAGGTGAAGAAGCCGTAGCCCCACGAGACAAGCAATGATGACCGACCTATACCTACTGCAAGGCATGTCGTGGCGAGGGGTTGCCCGCAAGTTGGAGCGCACCACACAAGTTCCTATGTCGATCTGGCAAGTGGGTCGCGGGGCAAATAGTTGTGTCGCGGTACAATATGAAGGCAATAGGTGGGTTGAATCCGAGAAGGTCAAGGATGCGGTTAAGGCTTTAGCCCGTGACCACAACTTGGCTTTGAACATTAACATGGAACAATACCGATAATGGCAACGATTTACTTAAGCACCTCAAGGCTCAAGCGTGACACCCCTATTGGGTCGAGTGTTGACGACGACCTTTTGAAGCCTCAAATCTTGTTGGCTCAAGACCGACACATTTTGCCCGTGTTGGGTACCAAGCTGGACGACCACCTGAAGAAACTTATCATTGACAACAACATTGACTTGCCCGCGAACGCGGCTTACAAGACTTTGTTGGTTGACTACATCTTGCCCGCCCTTACACAATTTGCCTTCGTCGAGGTGGGGTATAGCCTCCGCCTTCGGTTTGCCAACAACACTGTCTCTTTGCCCGACTCCGAGCAGGGAGGCAACGCAAGCATGGCAGACATTAAGTTGGTGCTCGACCGAGCGGAAGACATGGCTATGTTTTACCGAGAGCGTTTGATTGAGCGGTTGTGTCACAACCAAGAGTTGTACCCACAATACCAAGCCAACGTTGACGACGACCTACACCCAACCACACGCAACTACTTTCAGAATCTAAATGTCTACCCCAAGCGCCCCGAAAGCAACCAATGGAAAGCCTTTAAGCAAGCCATTAACTACCGCCCATAAAGTGCGGAAGTCACAACTTGCAAACGTCGAACGGCTAAACCAATACCTGGAAACATGGCAACAAAAAAAGTAACCGACCTAACGGAACTGACAACCATTGCGGACGACGACTTGGTAATGGTCGTGGATGTCTCCGACACTACGGGTGACGCAGACGGCACAAGCAAAAAGATAACCAAGTCTAACCTTGTGACGACCACGCCTTATTTGTGCATGATGCACGGGTCGTTCTTCGATAGTTCAATTCGTGACGTGTACTTGCCTTGGACGGGCGAAAGTGAGATGACAGTTGTTCAGCGTTGGAACAAACTACCGCAGGGGTACAACGGGTACCTGAAGCGAGTAGTCATCCGCAGGGAGTACACTACCCCCACGTCGGGCGATCTGGCGTTGACCCTCTACCGATACCCTCGCAATTCCAATACGCCTACAAGCCTTGAGCGCGTAGTTGTGACCCCAACATACGGAAGCATTGTGCAAGTGAACTTCGATTTTACGAGTGCCGCAGTTATCGCGCCAACGTATTCCTACGCCTTGTTCCTTGAGAACAACTTGAACTATGCCATGGGCAACACTTCCTTTACCGCAATCTTTGAACTGACGACATGAGTTTCACAAGCCAAATCCTAACGTCCTTAACCGAAGATGTCGAGCATGACATCAATGATGTCCAAAACATTGTGCCCGTACTCCAAGAAGTAGATACCATTTTGGCTGCGATGGAGGCACGGCTTACCGCACTTGAAGCAACCAAATGAAATGGTTAGTAGAACGAGACAAATTAAAGCACAAGGAACACACGCACCAAGCAGAACTATTTGACTTAATTGATAAGTTGCTTGACCGCATCCGAGAATTAGAAAACGAGTTATCCAAAAGCCATGACGGGAGAATTGATTAGTGTAGCGTTGTCCGCCCTGGCGGGCATCCTTGGCACATGGGTGAAGTTGAACACCGACCTTACCAAAATCAAAGCCCGTTTAGACCAGCTTGAAAAAAACGAAGACAAGGTAAGTGAAGCCTTGCGTGACCTCATGGATGGGGTGAACGAGATTAAGTTGTTGCTTGCCAAGAACCGAGTAGAGTGAGGGAACTTAAGCGAATCATTTTGCATTGCACCGCCACAATTGAGCGGGCGCATTTTGATGTCGCCACAATTAGAAAGTGGCACACCGACCCAGAACCCGAAGGGCGTGGGTGGTCGGACATAGGGTACCACTATTTGATCTGGCTGGACGGAACGATAGAGTTGGGTAGACCATTACACAAGGAGGGTGCCCACGTCCGTGGGCACAACAAAGATTCAGTAGGGGTCGCCTACGTTGGTGGTCTTGACAAAAATGGTAAGCCCAAGGACACCATGACTCCAGCTCAAGACATTGCTTTTATCAAACTTGTTCGTTCACTTCGCACTGTCTTTGGTAACTTGAGCATTTCGGGACACAATCAATATGCGCGTAAAGCATGCCCGTGTTTTGATGTCCCCGACAAATATGAATTTCTTAAATAAACACCTATGGATTTTCTCTTTGAACATTGGAGTGAGGTAGCGTTGGCTATCCTTACCGCACTTGGCACCATTACTGCCTTGACCGAAACCGACAAGGACGACACAGTTGTCAACGTCTTGACCCGAATTGTGCAAGCCATTGTATTTGGCAAGTCACGGGGCTTGGGTCGGAAGAAGAAGTAAGCTATATTGCAGGGTGAATCGCGCTCGCGGTTCCCCTCTCTCCTTTGGTCGGGGGCATTCTCATTGCGAGGGTGCCCCTTTTCCATGGTCGTTTGTTGACAACTATGGTTTGACTTTTGCGGATGCGGTTGTAAATTGCGGTCATCAATTACAAACCAATTCATATTTCAATGGAGTATTTAGACCAAGACGTTCGCATGTACACACATGCAGAGGTGAAGGCGATTGTCGCCTTGGAGAGAGCCGAAGCCGCGTACCACGCCAAGCGGGAGTTTTACGACATCATTTTGCAAGCCGTTAAAGACGAACAAAAATGAGTGACTACAAAGAGTGCTTAGACCACAAGTCGCAAGAACCCTTTTACGTTGGACCAACACTTGACCTTCCTTCCATCGTTATGCCCGACAACGGCAATTCGATGGACGTGGAGCGAATGAAGGAATTGGGGTACAAGTACCGCAGGGAAAGTCAACATCCAGATCGAGACAAGCCCACCGCATGGTGGTGGAGAAGCGAACGACTTTACGAGAGAGTCGAACCCGCCATCCTTGGCAAAGGCTTCGTGTTCACAAGTGAAATTCAAACCCTCTAATAATGGAGACAACAAAAATTCAAAGCCTTAACCCGCAGGGTACATGGCAAGGCAACAATGGTGCGACCTTCTACAAGTTGGACATCATTTTGGAAAACGGAATGGTGGGTGAGGTCAACGCCAAGACACCTGACAAATGGAAAGTAGGTGACGAAGTGGTGGTCAAGGAACACCAACAAACCAAGTGGGGACCACGCCTCAAGTTGGACAAACCTGGCTTTGGTGGTCAATCGTTTGACAAGCCAAGTCCTTCGGGAGTCGATAGGCAAGAATCAATCGTAACCCAATGGGCAATCCGTGAGGCTCAAAGCTATGTCTTCAATGGCACCAAGGCTCCAGATCAAGTGACGTTGTACGACATTTGGGGAGTAGCCAAACACCTTAAGTCGATGCACGACAACTTCGACACATGGGGCGGTATCTACAAGAAGGAGACATCGCAACGAGCGCAAGAGTTGGCACCTGAAAATTGCCCTCCCGTTCCGCCCAAAGCGGTTGGCGTTGACGACGATGGACTTCCTTTCTAATGGTACTCATAAACAACGAATACTTGGTGGACGAAGTGAGCGAAGCGGATGTGCGGTGGGCGATGGGGCTTGCCGTATCCGCTTTGCAGGGAGCCGCCAACCACCAAGATTGGGAAGCCTATTGCAGCAAGGTAGCCGAAGGAACCATGCATTTGATTGGAACATTGAAAATGATTAAAGATGAGATTGACATTTGAAACACTTATCAAACGTCACTACGGAACCCAAGGCGATATGGAGAAGGCTTTGGGTTTGGGTCACAAGACAGTCACCCGTTGGTACTGCCACGACCCGCGACGCTTCTTGTACTACCTCGAACAATTGGTGGTGCAAACGGGAATGGATGCAAACGACATACTTGAAATGATTATCCAACGTGAAAACGATATTCGACATCTCAACGATGACCATTCCCGAACTGAAGGAGTGGCGCAAGATTCTTCTTTTTCGTCATGCATACCAAGACAAGAAGAAGAACTATCATAAAAGCGGAGCCTACGCACGAGAGATTCAAGCGATAGGCGAGGAATTGAATAAGCGATTGAACACGCATAAGTATCTTCCGCGCTAATGGAGAGACAATTCAAAGGGATCTGGATGCCCGTAGAGATTTTGGAGATGGACATTCCCGCAGTAGCCAAGTTGTTGTGGGCGGACATCCATTCGTTCACGGGACGCGATGCACACTTCTTCAAAAGCAATGAGCGAGTAGCGGAAGAATACCAAGTCAGTCAACGCACTGTCAGTCGTTCGATAACGATACTCAAGGAGAGAGGTTTGATTGAGGTAAGCACCGACGGAAGGGTGCGAAAGTGTCGAGCCAGGGTAGACAATTTGTCTATGCAGGGTGGACAAAGTGGCGACTCTGCCTCGCCAAAATGTCTACATAGTAAACAAGATAGGGAACAAATTAGAAAACAAGTTAGTAGGGCAAAGCCAAATTCAAGGGATGAAGTTCATATCTACTTTAACGAGCTGGGTTTGGACATGGCGGAAGGCGATAAGTTTGTGGACTACTACGAAACCAACGGATGGAAACAAGGGAGGGGCAAAGCCATAAAGGATTGGAAAGCTGCCGCCCGCAATTGGAAACGCAATGCAGAACAATGGAAACAAAAGCCTCGTGGGTTTAACGCGGGCAACTTCACAACTGACGGAGCAATCGACTTCGTTGTTAATGGGTGACATCATGGGGGTCACACCCACGGACGCTTGGAACTTGGGCACCAACATCCGAAGCGCCATGAAGGTCAACGAGGAACACGAGCAAGCTATACGCATGTGGGTTGTTACGGAAGTAGCCAAGTTGTGCAAGGAGGTTGACGCAAACAAGACGCTATCGACGGATGAAGAACTTAAGTTTTGTTGTCGGTCAATCATTGAGGACTTCCCCGCCCTTAAGCTGGAGGAACTGCGGGCATGCTTCGACATGATTCGAGCAGGGAAATTTGGTAAGCTATACGAGAGACTCAAGACCCCTGAAATTTTGGACGCGCTTCGACGCTACGAGGGAGAGGTGAGGGCACCCATCATGGAGCGCCAGATCCACAACCAAAAGTGGAACATGCAAGAACGCATGGACAACCAACTTAAGGATAGTAAGGAGGTGCGAGAGGTGGTTGGAAGTTTGAGCGTGACGGCACCGAAGAAACCAAAAGACAGTGGTTTAGGTCAGCGAGTCAAAAAACACTTGGGCACGGAATGACCCACGCATCTTTGTTTTCAGGCATTGGAGGCTTTGACTTGGCTGCCGAATACATGGGGTGGGACAACATCTTTAACTGCGAATGGGAGGACTTCCCCAGGCGCGTACTCAAACACCAATTTCCAAATGTCAGACAATACGAAGACATCCACGACTTGGACGCAACTATCCATCTTGGACGAGTTGGAGTCCTCACGGGGGGGTTCCCATGCCAACCCTTCTCAAGTGCAGGAAAACGACTTGGAACCGAAGACGAGCGCAGTTTGTGGTCCGAGATGTTTAGAGTTGTTCGAGAGTGTCAACCCCGTTGGGTCGTGGCGGAGAACGTTCGCGGGCTTACTGATTGGGATGGAGGCATTCAATTCGAAGCGTGTCAAGCTGACTTGGAAGCTGAAGGGTACGAAGTACAATCGTTTATTCTTCCAGCTTGTGCCGTCTACAATGCACCCCACCGAAGGGATAGAGTGTGGATTGTTGCCCACGCCCCGCACAACGGATGTGGAAGGGGGTGCGGTGAAGGATGTAAAGACCAACGAGGCGGGCGGATTCTACCGAGAGAACAAGAAGGGGGAAAGGTGGGGTGTGAAGTTGCGGGATGTGGTGGAGTCGGGACTACTCGCGACACCAACGGCAACGGATTGGAAGGGTGCGTACTCGCCCGAAGCAATGGTGAGCAGGGACGGAATAGACCGAAGCCTTCTTCTACGGAATGTGTACGTCCACACCGACCAAGATTGGAAGCAAGAAGATGGGACGACTTCCCAACTGTCTCCCCTATTTGTGGAAGAAATGATGGGCTTCCCAAAGAATTGGACGACATCTCCATTTCAAAGTGGAGAAAGGAAACAATCAAAGCCTACGGAAATGCCATCGTCCCACAAGTAGCCGTCCAGATCTTTCAAGCGATACAAGAAATGGAGGGTTTATATTGTAAGGCATGAGTCGTCGCAAAGAAGTCAAGAAGTTGGACGCGGTGTTTAGCAAGTACATCCGTAACCTATATGCGGACAAGGCAGGTAGGACAAAGTGCATAACGTGTGGTGTCCTCAAACCCGTAGCCGAAATGCATGCGGGTCACTTCATGTCTCGCTCCAAATACTCTACGCGATGGATGCACGACCCAAGCACGGGCATGGTCAATGTAATGCCGCAATGCCCAAGATGTAACTTGTACGATAGTTCACAATCCTACAAATTTGGTAAGCGATTGGATGCCATCTACGGAGAAGGCACCGCAGAGAAGGTACACCAGGCGAGCCAACAAATGAGCAAGTTTAGCCTTACCGACATCGTTGCCATGCGTAAGATGTACGAGCAAAAATTGAAGGACTTGTGACCGACTGCATTACATGTACGCAAAAGTTTTTGAGCAAGCACTACGATAGGCTTCAAGACATGTGCTGCATGTACGTTGGGGAGGAACTTGGACAAGACCTCATGCACGACTTGTGTGTGACAATCTTGGAGGACAACGGGGAGAAGTACGAAGACATCTGCAATCGCGGTGAGTTGTGGTACTACCTTATCCGAGTCGCCAAGATTAACGCCTTCAGCAAAACCACACGATTCTACTACAAGTACAAGAAGCACAAGGAGAGAGAGACAAACGATCTGGACTTTCATGTGTTGCTTATTCCCAACAAGACGAACGACCAACGCACCGACGCTTGGACAAGTCAACACATGCCCAACGTGGATGCGGTACTTGGTACCCTCCCGTTCTTTGAGCGAGAAATTTTCAGAGTTTACTACCTTCACGAACACACACTAAACACCCTTTCCCATGCCACAGGAATCAATCGAAACACAATCCACAAAGCCCTCCGCAGAGCAAGGCGCAAAATCGACAAGTACAACCAAGCCCAAAGCCAAGCGCAAGGCTCCAGCTCGAAAGAAGTCAGCGCCCAAGAAGAAGCAAAGTGAAGGGTTGGGTGACACTATCCAAAAGATAACCGAGGCAACCAAACTTGACAAGTTAGCCAAGGCGATTGCAGGGGAGGACTGCGGGTGCGAGGAACGCAGAAAGAAACTAAACGCCTTGTTCCCATACGCCCAACCGATGGACGAGGAAAGCAAGAAGACATGGGAGACAGTCTTGAAGCCCGCGTGGGATAGGCAGACGTTTCGTAGACCCGACCAACTTGCCTTGTCCAACGTGTGGAAACAAGTGTTCGGTAAGCCAAAGAAGTTTACCCAATGCGGGTCATGCCTCAAGGATGCTTTGGTGAAGTTGGAGAAAGCCTACAAGAATAGTTGCGAGAATGCTTAAGGTGTTCCATGCCGCCATTCTTGACGGGTACCAAAGGAGAAAGGATAAGTCGGTGAGCATTCGATTTGTCACACAAGAATTGACGACAAATGAGGTAGCCGAAATTGACCGATGCTTGGACACGTTTGGAGTCTTGTACTACCGAGGAACCGAACACGTCAACACCGAAGAAATAGACGAGCTGGACAACATAGAGTTAGACTTATACGACCAACCCAAGAAGCAAAGCCAACGCATGCGAAACATCATGTACAAGGTTTGGATGGAGCAGGGAGGTCAAGGAGACTTCAAAGAATACTACAAGAAGGAAACCGAGAAAATCATTCAACACTACAAAAACAAATTGGAGCAATGAGCAAACAAAGTAGAGAGGCTTTTTTGGAATTGGTACGATCTGGCGAACGCGACACAAAAGCACGTCGGGTGTACATGCACTTGAGTGGGCGACGCATGACGACCCAAGAACTACGGGACGAACTGAAGATGCCACACCAAACACTTGCCGCAAGGGTAAGCGAACTAATGGACTTGGGGATAGTAAAGCAAGACGACGACGGAAGGTTTTACCATGCCCAACCAAACGAGTACGAGTTTAACGCCATGCTCCGAGAACAAGAACGATACCTTAAGTGGTCGAGGTTGGGTCATGAAAACGGGTGGTTCCAACCCAATGGAACACCGAACCCACCAAAGCCCAGGCGAGTAGTGTTGAGCAAACAAACAAGCATCTTTGATGAGTTAAAATAACACGAGAAAACATGGCATTCAAGAAGGGAAACAAGCACGGCAAGGGTAGACCCAAAGGAAGCCCTAACAAGGTCACGGAAGAAGCCCGCACCCTATTCATTCACATCATGGAGGGGGAGGTAACGCACATCCAAGATGCGTTGGATGGGCTACGCAACGAAAGCGCGGACAAGTACCTTCGGGCATTGTCGGGCTTGTTCCCCTACTTCATGCCCAAGCAACAAGAACTTTCAGTCGTCATGGACATCGAGCCTACCGAGCCATCATGGTTTGAAGATGTCATGGAGCGAACAGATCAAAAGGAAAGCAACTTGGGCAAGGACGAGTGAGGCAACCCAAGACATACCACGACCTAAAGTCATGCAAGAAACGACTGTCGATACACCAAGGCGGTTCGCGTAGTGGCAAGACGTTTAGTTGTCTCCAAGTCCTTGCGGAGTGGTGTGCCCAAAACCCGAATGCAGGGTGGACGATTAGTGTAGTACGCAAGACCTTTCCTTCGCTTCGTGGTTCCGTCCTTCGTGACTTCGTGGAGATACTCATGACCCAAGGGTGGTACACCGAGAAGAACCACAACAAGACCGAACAAACCTACATGCTCTTTGGCAACATGTGGGAGTTTATATCGGTCGATAGCCCCGACCGAATTAGAGGACGTCGCCGCCACGTCTGCTACGTCAATGAAATAAACGAGCTATCGCGGGATGAGACGTACCAACTACTCCTTCGTACCACGCACAAATTCATCTGCGACTTCAACCCGTCGATGGAATACTCCTACATCTACGACGAATTGATACCACGCGACGATGCCAACTTCTTTGTCAGCACCTACCGAGACAACCCTTTCTTGAACAAGGAGACCATTGCAGAGATTGAACGACTGCAAGAAACGGATGAGAACTATTGGAGGGTGTTTGGTTTGGGCATGCGGGGTGTCAGCAGAGAAACAATCTTCACTACCCACACCTACAAGGAACGCCCAGCTCAAGCCAAATTGATTGCCTACGGGTTGGACTTTGGGTACGCCACCGACCCCTCCGCCCTCATTGCCGTGTACATCTTGGGCGACAACCAAGGTGACTTGTACTTGGAACAAGTGTTGTACGAGACGGGCATGACAAACCAAGACATCGCCAGGTACATGAGAGAGATAGGCATTGACCGCACCACCGAAGTCATTGCCGATAGCGCGGAGCCAAAGAGTATCGAGGAACTGCGAAGGGAGGGCTTCAATGTCAAGCCCGCCCGCAAAGGTCCCGACTCCATAAGGCAGGGCATCGACATCATGAGGCGACGCAAGTTGCACATCCACGCGGAGAGCGTAGACCTACACAAGGAGTTTCGGAACTACAAGTGGAAAACAGATCGCGATGGCAGGATGCTTGGTCAACCCGTCGATATGCACAATCATGGGGTCGATGCGATTAGATATTGTTGTTTGAATAAATTAGCCAAACGCCAAGGGCACTACGTTATCGCATGAAGAAGAAGATTACCATACCCACGAGCTGGAATGATGTAAGCGTGAGAGAGTACCAATACTACTCCGCAAGCATTGAGAAGGCTACGACCACACGGCAAAAGGCTATCGTTGCCATTACCGCCTTTTGTGGTTTGACCGAGGACGAGATGCCCTACCTCACACAAGACAGTTACGAGGATATTGTGAGTCGGTTGGCGTGGGTGCAACAACCACCTGAAGGTGACGTGGACTTGGTGCAAACCTTCGAGTACGAAGGCATCGAATACGGCTTCATTCCCAATTGGAACAACCTGACGTTTGGTGAGTTTGTAGACCTCGAACACTACGCTACCGAAGGTAGGTTCGTGGAGAACTTGGATAGGGCGATGGCTTTGATGTACCGCCCCATTACCGAGAAGGTGCATGGTCATTACCAAATCGAAGACTATGCCGTTGACGAGCCGCGCATTGAAGTGATGCGTTCCATGCCCATGACAATAGCCGTGGGAGCAATGGTTTTTTTTTGGAATATCGCAGAGACATTCGCGAGAGATTTGCGGTCCTCTTTACCTCCGTCGAACAATCGGAAGGGAAACGGGAGTTTCGGGATAAATGGGGTTGGTACCGAGTGATGTACTCGTTGGCTGACGGGGACTTGCTCAAGCTGGACGCGGTTAGCCGTATATTGATAAGTGAGGCATTCACGTTCCTTGCCTACGAAATTGACTTGCGGTTATCGGAAAGCATAAAAATCAATGCAAAGCGTTAAAGACATCGACAACACCTTTCGCAACATCGTTGACGAACACCAAACAATTCAAGCCTACTACACCAACACGACCAAGGAGGTAGACATTGACAAGATGACCATTGACAAATACCCGCTTTTGTACGCAGGGTGTAGCGGTGCCCAGATCAATGGGGGGTATGTAGAGTTTAGGTACGAGGTTATCATTGGTGACTTGGTGGTTGAAGAACAATCGGATGACCTTGTGGAGGTGTATAGCGAGACGCTTCTACTCATGCAAGATGTCATTGCCAAGTTTGAGTTGGCGTTGAGTACCCAAGCAGGGGGAACAGTCAACCACGAATGGTCGTTTGAATTGCCCGTCGACTGCACCCCTTTTACCTCAAGGTTTGACAACCTACTCACGGGGTGGTCGGGCAACTTTACCATTCGCATTCCTAACGTCGTAGACCTTTGTGATGCCTTGTACCCATGAGCCTGGAGTTGAAGATAAAACTTTTGGGGCGGGATGTCCGTGTCAAGCTATCCAAGGTAGCCAAGACCCTCGACAGTTACGGCAAATTTGTAACGCGCACGGCTCGTGCCATTCTGCAAAAGGAGGGCAAGAATGCCACGGGCAACTTGAGCGAGAGCATCCAACACAAAGTCGTTGTAGACAAGGACGGCAACACAAGTGTAGTGTGGGCGATGGAGGGGGCACCCTATTGGGCGTTTGTAGAGAAGGGTGTAAAGGGTGCCATGACCGCAAACAAAGCACCTGACTCACCATTTCAGTTTGGATCTGGAAGCGGAGAGAAGGGTACGCTACAACCTGCCATCCGTCAATGGATAACGGACAAACCCGTTGAGCAATGGCAAGACCGCAAGACGGGGCGCTTCATGTCCTACGATGGCATGTCCTTCATGATTAGTCGGAACGTCTACCTCCATGGCATCGCACCCACCCCGTTCCTTGAGCCGACTGTCAAGGCTCAATACAAGAGGTACAAGAAGCTATTGGAGAGCGCATACACGAAGGACATAGGCAATGCTATCGGAACTATCCTTGAGGACGAGGCAAGCAAAATCGTTGTTGAATACAAACTTATTGGGAACTAATGGCATTCAATGTTCACCAAGGTGGGGACAACCAAGCCGCAATACAATGGGCTTATGACGGGGTACCCATCGTCACGGAAAACACAGACGTAGGCAGTCACACCAACCACAACTACTTGTGCAAAGTCAGCTATTGGACGGGTACGGGGTGGAGTGCATTGGGCACTATGTCGAGCCGTGGCAACGCCTTGAACTACGGGGTCTTTGATATTCAAAGCGTGGTGTTGGCTGGCGACCGCATTGCCAAAGGAGCCTTGCAAACCCTCGACACCGAATCGACTTACGAGGACAACATCCAAACCTATGCGGGCAGGGAGTGGTACATTAAAGTGCAGTTGGGCTGGAAGTCGGACACACAACCCACGACGTACCCTGCCACCAAGTACTACCGCATCATTGGGGGTGCCCTGACTGACACCTTCACTTCGTGGAGCGAACGCCCCGTGAGTGACTACATACTCAAATCGAACGCGGGCACCTACCTTACGACAAGGGCAAGGGGTAAAGGTGAAGGGGCTTTTATCTATGGCAACCGCCCCATCATGCACGTCGATGTCATGCCATACGATAGATATTCGGTGACATACGTTGCGGCAAAGAAAGGGTCGGGTGTAGGTGACGACACATGGAATAGCAACGTCGGTAAGTTCCAAGTGAAGGTTATTGGTGGCACACCGCAAACACAAACATTCACCATCAATGCCCTTGAAAGCATCTATGTAGACACGCAAGCGGTACCCCAAACGGCAAACGGATTGCTCCTTCGTGAAATACACTTTGGTCCGCGAGACATCATGTCGTTAGAAGCTGGAGGGGTTGACGTGTACAACGGAACCATGCAAGGCGGAATTGCTTTGGGCACTTGGGAGTACATAGACCTTGTGCCCATGACGAGCGGTAATGCCACCACGGGAAACCAGATTGTTCGCTTGCACAACATGTTGAAAAAGGAGGGTGGCGCTTGTAGTGGTTCGGAGCGTCTGCAATTCAAATTCCGCAATCGGTTGGGTGGGTTTGACTACTTGTCGTGCCGCACCTACACCAAGCGGGTCATGAATAACCAACGAGAGGAACACATGAGACGCGACACCAACTACAATTCTGCCAACAACGTTGTAGGCATCGAGACAAACAACACCCACGACTTCACCCGCGTGTCTCGTGTTGCATCCATTCAAGACAAGTACACGGCAAATACGGGGTACATTAGCGAAGACATGAATGCAGTTGTCAGGGAGTTAATGACAAGCCAAGAAGTGTACGTCACCAAGTGGGTAGACAACGACACCCAAGTTTCTTCGGCACCGAGTTTCTACCCTTGTTTGATTACAAGCACAAGCATGTCGTACATGTACCGAGTGACGGACAAACTTGTGGAATACACCTTTGACTTCGAGTATAGCAACAACCCCCGACCCCTCATCTAATGCTTCGCATTTCCGTAGAAACGAGTGACCACGGGACTATCTTCTTGGACGTTAATGAATTGTCCTTGAGTCTAAATTGGCAGTTTGCCGACATCTCGACAGTCGGAAAGTCCAAGGCACCCCATAGCCTTTCCTTCACCTTGCCCTTTACGGAAAGCAATGATCTGGCGTTAACGGGGTACCGCAACCCTGCCACCATAGATGTTGACATTCGAGCGTCCTTGGACTGCATCGTTTATGAAGACGACAACGACATCTTGCATGGCTCCTTGAACGTCATGTCCATGGACTTGCAAGCCCGCAAGTACAAGTGTGCCATCTACGGCAAGGCGGCTGACGTGTACTCCAAACTTAAGGAGGCTCGGTGGGTGGACATCTTCACTAACCCTGACGGCACAATCTTCCAAGGTCTTGACCACGAAAAGACCGCGTACAACATCGACCAAACGTATGGGGGGTACGACATTACACAAGGTCAATTGGGAGACGAAAAGATTTTCTACCCGCTTCAAATGACCTACTTCTCCGATTTGAATAGCAATTTGGAGAGGGAATACTACCCCTTGTCTCAAGGGATGCTGGAGCTGGACAGTCAACCCAACTTCAATCGAACGTGGACGGCAAAGAGTTTTTGCGTTGGAGTGCAAGTGTCTTACTTGTTGGAGAAGATTTTTGAGTATTGTGGTCTCGCCTTGGTGTACAACGAGACCATGGACACGGCAGATAACCGCCCATGCTTCGAGGCTTTGTACTACATGACAACCCCTGAAAACCAAACGTACCGCCCCTACTATTCGGCTGAATGTTTGGTGGATTATTATTTTTCCCAGGCTTCGGGTGTAGTGTATGATTTGGAAATGACGGGTACTGACTTTGAAGGAGCCGTAACATTCTTGGAGACCACGCCCGAATACGACCCCGACGGATTGTTTGATGGAGTGTATTTTGTAGCGCCACAATCGGGTGTTTACTTCTTTCAGGTAACGGGCACTTGGACGCGGGCAGCAGGGACAAATGACAATTTTTCCATAGGTGTAATGCCGCTAATTACATCGACGGGCGTAAGCCTTACCACCCAATGGACAAACTTCTCTGCGGACACCACGACCACTTCGGGGACATACCAACAAACTTTTTCAGTTTATTTAAGCTCCCAAGACCAAGTTAGCTTCTATGTCCAATGGTCGTCGGTTTCTGCGGTGGTCCCCGTCGTGCTTGAACAAGGAGACTTGAGCGTTAAGTTCGTCAGCTACATAGGTCAAAGCAACACTGTTTTGGTGCCACAAAGTTTGGGCGACGAGTCGGTAGGCGAGTGGTTCGAGGCATTGATGAAGCAATACAACATGGCGCTTGACGTGAAT
>Ga0208645_1000985_pt1 | contig 27431 bp, 28 predicted proteins | sample VirMetDEL_Sep_01_FD_184519 | JGI IMG/M metagenome (GOLD analysis project Ga0208645, IMG submission 184519) | Aqueous microbial communities from the Delaware River and Bay under freshwater to marine salinity gradient to study organic matter... | ecosystem: Environmental > Aquatic > Marine >... | reverse complement strand
CAGGCTGAAGCCTTGGGTACGACCGATTTGAATGGTGGCGCGCTCTTCAACGCTGAGTTCGGTATAAGACATAGGGGCAGCACCGTACCGGAAAGGTCAGGTGTTGCACTCAGTTTTTGCCGCCGCCGCTGTTCATCTAACGACGGCAACACCAAAGGCAAGTCACCAAGGATGACCATGTTCAGCCCTTCCATTGTCGACCCTTGCGATTCCTCCCGCAGCCTACTTTGATATCGCAAGCTCATTAGCAAGATCTTTACAAACTCAGGAGCGACCTTTCTTTGCGCAAATTTATAGCGCACAAGCCGTGGGTTTATTATCCCCACCTCAACTCCAACAGGAACTACAGATACCCGTCCGATTGTTCCCATTACAGAGATGAGCACATCTCCTGGAAATACAACATAACGCTGCATTTCACTGAATTTTTCCTCAGAGATGTAATAGTCACCAATGGAAAAGTCATCCGATATGACTTGCTGCTGGCCGTAAACCCTATAACCAGAGTCGGTATACATGGCCTTCGTTAGTGATGCGCCGTAAGGGCCGGCGACCTTCTCGTCAACTAGAAATTTAAGGGGTGACACGGACCAATGCGCCGGCTCTTCGCCCAGCCACTCCACCCCGGAGTCTTTCATCGGCACCGTCGGGTCGAGGCCTTTGGTGACGGCGTGGGAGATCACGGCCTGGCGCTTTTCCTTGAGCAGTTCGATCAAGCGCTGCTGCTCTTCGATCAGGGCGTCGATGCGGGCGGTTTCGTGGTCGAGGAAGCGGGCGATTTGGGTTTGTTCTGATTGAGAAGGAATAGGGACAGGGAAGTCTCTCAAGTCGTTGAGAGTAATAAATTGAATAACTGAACCTATCGACTTGCCTTTGACAGAAACAACAAGATTTTCCATGTAGTGATACTGCAAAAATCTTGCGTTCATGTCACCAAAATCACTCAGAACATAAGTACGCTGGTACGCCTCAAACTTACCTTTGTAGTACTGCGTGTAACCGACCTCCCCATTCCCAGCCACGAGAAGCGCCTCGCAATCAAATGAGAACTGCCTAGCTTTTTTTGCATCTTTACTACAGGTGAAAAAAGGATAGATACCGTCTTCTTCTTGAATATTTACATCGACCTTCCCAGTTCTGATGCAAACACCCAAATGAAAGGTTCTCACTACCCGCCAAGCTGCTGGGACCAGCCCTAACCACTCCACCCCTGACTCTTTGTATTCCGGATAACAGGGAAACGTCATGCCGACAGCCCCTCGATCATCTGCTTGATGCGGTCGGTGCAGGCTTTCAGATCGCTATCGATCTCGGCCAGCGGGCGCGGCGGCTGGAACACGTAGAAGTGGCGGTTAAAGGGAATCTCGAAGCCGACGATACCGACCTCGCCGTCCTGCGCATCGGCTTTGCTTTCGTCGATCCAGGCATCCGGTACATGGGGGATGACTTCGCGCTGAAAGTACTCGTACACCGACTCGCCCAGTGGCACGTTCTCGTTATCGCGCAGGCCAGCGTCGGCTTCCGGCTGGCCCTTGGTCATGCAGATATCCGCCTCGGGGTCGCGCTCGCTTAGGGCGCTCATCAGGGCTTTTAGCTCCGGTGTGCTGAGGCTGACGCTGTGCGCGGTGAGGGCTTTTTTTAGTAGCTTGCTGAACTGCTCGCGGTTGCGGTGCAGCACGCTGGCATCCATCGATTTCAATGCGCGTTGAATTGGCTGCCAGCCATCGCTGCCCAGTTTCACGATGGCCTTTTCTTCCAGCACCTTGCCGATGCGCTCGGGGCTGGTCTGGAAGTTCAGGCGCAGCGGGCGTTCGATGGTGATACGGCGGTAGCCGAAGGCGTCGATGGGAAATATTTTGCTCTGTGCGGTTTGCTCAAAGCTGCCATACAGGCGCACCAGCTCACTGATTTGATCCTCGGTGATGTACTGACGCTTGCTGCCCAGCGATTTGCGCATTTTGGCGTAGTGCTGGCTGCCGTCGATCAACTGCACCTTGCCCTGGCGCGCAGCGGCCTTGTGGTTGCTGAGTATCCACACATAGGTGGCGATGCCGGTGTTGTAGAACATGTCCGTTGGTAACGCGACTATGGCTTCGACCAGATCGTTTTGCAGCAGGTAGCGGCGAATCTCCGACTCACCCGACCCCGCGCCGCCGGTAAACAGCGGCGAGCCGTTGAGGATGATGCCGATGCGCGAGCCACCGTCGCGTCGGTCACGCATTTTGCTGACCAAGTGCAGGAGGAACAGCAGCGAGCCATCGGACACACGCGGCAGGCCGGGGCCGAAGCGGCCGTCGAAGCCTTTGTGGCTGTGCTCGTCGGTGATCTGCTTCTGCACCTTCTTCCATTCCACGCCGAACGGCGGGTTGCTGAGCATAAAGTCGAAGCGCTTGTCGGCCAGTTGGTCGTTGGACAGGGTGTTACCGAGCTTGATGCTGGCCACGTCCTGGCCCTTGATCAGCATGTCCGCCTTGCAGATGGCATAGGACTCAGGGTTGAGCTCCTGGCCGTGCAGCGACACGCTGACCTTCTCGCTGATGGACTGGATGTACTCATCACCCTCGGACAGAAAGCCGCCCGTGCCGGCGGTTGGGTCATAGATGGTTACGATGCTGTTGGGCGCGAGCTTGTGGTCCTGATCGGTGATCACCAGCGAGGTGGTGAGGTGCACGATGTCGCGCGGGGTGAAGTGCTCCCCGGCGGTTTCGTTGGAGCTTTCCGCGAACTTGCGGATCAGCTCTTCGAAGATGATGCCCATGCCGAAGTTGCTGATGAACTCGGGGCTCAGGTCGGTGGCGGCGAAGCGCTGCACCACCTGATACAGCAGGTTGGCGGTTTCCAGCTGCTGAACGAAATCTTCAAAGTGGAAGTGCTCGAAGATCTCGCGGGCGTCCTTGCTGAAAGACTGCACGTAGCTCATCAGGTCTGCGGCGGTCTGGGTATCGGACAGCGTGCCGAGGGTCAACGGCGAGGCGTTGAAGAACTGCTGGCCCGCGGCGCGTAGCAGGATCATCTCGCGCACGGTATCGGGACGGCCTTCCTGCACAAAGGTCTGCTTGATGACCTCATCCTTGGTCGGCGCGAGCACGCACTCCATCCGGCGCAGCAAAGTGAACGGCAGGATGATGCGGCCGTACTGCGACTGCTTGAAGTCACCGCGCAGCAGGTCTGCGATGGACCAGAGAAAAGCGGCCGTCTGGGAATGGTTTTCCGTGTTCACGCAACAGCTCCTGAAGATACGGCGAAGCCGATGAGTTTAACCCGGCGGTGTGTGACAGAGCGCATGCACATGCAAGCGCTGAAACACATTAAGCCCCTCCATTGAGAGCGGGAACAACTGTCAGGATGCACAGGTAAACTTTTGCGGCGTTTGAGAGATACCTCGAGGGCGAGCGCACATGCGGCGCCGGCTGAAATGCTTCTGTATACGTAAATCAACTTGGCGGACGAGCAGCGATGGAGCGATAAAGGCCCTTCCCCTCCCCGGGCACCTCGGTTGTAATGACAGATACATCCACCGGACGGACACCTATGCACGGCCTGCCTACAACCAATACGATTTCCAGGGCTATGTTCGAAGCCGATCCAATGCACACCTGTTGCGTGGAGAATGCCTGCTTCGACGAGTATGACCGGGTCGCTGCAGGTGCAGTGGCATACCTGGAGAACGGCTATACGCTCTCCCAGGCACTGCACAAAGCCTTGCAAGACTCGTTCGGCCCAGAGCTGACAGCTGGCCGGGACCTGTCGCACGTTCTAACGTTCGTGGAGCTGTCTGCCGGCCGCAACGGTAAGGAGCTAGCCGACTCGTACCACAACGAGATCGAGGGTCGTTGGTACAAGGAATACTTCCTCACCTTCTCCGAGACCGGCACCATCAAGGTTCGGGTCAAGTTTGAGCAGAGCACCGCTTGGATCGCCGAACGAAAAATGCAGCCTCAAGACATTACCGCGCTGATCGATCCAGAGACGGGTGACTTCCTAACAGCCATGACCTTTGACGACTGTCTGTTCGAGCTGACCAGAGTGGACCTTTCATTGACCAGGAAGACGCTGACCATCTACGCGAGACAGCCCAGAGAAGAGCCGACGGACCACTGAGTTGCTACGGCAGTGCTCGCCGTGAAACAAGACGAAGACTTGTCAGGCGTCGCGTTCAACCCAGGCGAAGTTTTTCTCCGACAGCCTGGCCTCGCCGCTCCAGCGGTACGCACAGAGTTTGGCGCGGCTGGGATCTTGGCCCGCGATGCTGTAGTCCAGGCATGCGATCTGATCTGTCATCAATGTGGGTGTGCCACTCATCCAGTAATGACCGATGAACAGCGGCTTGCTGCCGTCGTAGCCGGGCTGCAGTTCGGCCGGCACGGGTTCGTGGGGAATCTGCTCGATTATAGAAGGCGGGACCATCGCCAAGTCACGATAGGTCAACTGCTCGCCCTCATGCCACCAGCGCGTGCGAGTACGGGAGCGCCGGTGCCCGTACTTGTCCTTGAAATGCAAACCCGACGGTAAGGGAATCTCCATTCCCTTCAGGAGGGTTTCCACTGCATCAAAGGCTTCACTGCCCTCGGTGCATACAGCCGACCAGGAGCCTGAGCGAATCCGTGCGTGCACATCCAGGTGAGATGCCAGCGCCTCAATCTGTCGGGGATGCCAGCAGGCATGAATGACCCGCAGGCCGCCGAGATCCAGATAAAGGGGCAGCGTTTTGAACCACTCGATCGTGTCCAAGTGCTGATGGGAGCCCTCGCCGATCTGAACAAGAAAGGCGTCGTGCTGCTCGCGATTCTTATCCGAGTGAACGCGTAGGAACTCCCCAGTTCGTTCAGCACAAGGCGTAGCCCAGGCAACCGCATTGAATTCATGGTTGCCCATGACAGCCAGCGCGTGGCCCGCCTCGACCATGCGACGAGCGATCTGGACGGTTTCAACTTGCTCGGGGCCGCGATCAACGAAGTCGCCGAGGAAAATCACTTTGCGCTCAACATGCTGCCAGGTGCCTTCCCGCTCCTGATACCCCAATTTGCGTAGGAGGCATTTGAGCGCCGACGCGTAACCATGAATGTCCCCGATCAGGTCGTACATGCGATTCGTCCTTGGTAAACGTTTTGGATAGGATCCAGAGGCCTTCCATGATGACACTATGGTGGTGCGCAAAAGCTAGTACGCAACATGGTGCGCACGGAATAGCCATTATCGGAGAGGTATTCTGGACGCATCAGTCCACGATATATACGAGCCCTCTTCTCGACGCATAACTGCGAGGATGCCCGCGCATGGTGGTATCCGGTCAGGTATCCAACCTAGTATCCATTCGATCGGAGTTGCGAACGTCTGCTACGGGACGACGAATCACTTCTTTGGGTCTTCATTTCTCTTTTGGCAAGGACGGTTATGAACGCGGATCTCGATCGCTACGAGGGCTGCCTAATGGGGTTGGCCTGTGGTGATGCCGTAGGCACAGCAGTGGAGTTCGTGCCGCGGGGGCGGTTTGCGCCATTAACAGATATGACTGGCGGCGGGAAATTCAGACTCCGCAAAGGGGAATGGACTGACGACACCTCGATGGCGCTGTGCCTCGCGGAAAGCCTGATCGAGTGTAACGGCTTCGACCCACTCGACCAGATGCAGCGGTACTGGCAATGGGCTGATCAGGGGCACAACTCGTGCCGGCCACATGCTTTCGGCATCGGCAAGACCGTTGCGGCAGCTTTGACTCGCTTTCACCGAACCGGCGAACCTTACTGCGGCTCAACGGAACCCAGCTCATCGGGCAATGGCTCACTGATGCGGCTAGCACCTATTCCCATGTACTACTTCAGCGACCCGGACCGAGCGTTGGATTTTGCTGCCTTGGGTTCGGCCACTACACACGGATCAGAGGAGTGTCTCGCTAGTTGCCGTTATTTCACATTGGTCCTTTTACGAGCTTTAGCCGGTGAACGAGACAAGGCTAAGCTATTTCTAACTCGCCTGGAGTTAGATGCCCCGGAATCAATGAAGCGGATCATCGACCAGCGTTTTCGCTATGCATCAGAAGCAGAAGTGTCTGGGTCCGGTTATGTGGTGGAAAGCCTGGAGGCTGCGCTCTGGTCTTTCTGGCATACGGACAACTTCCAGGACGCGATACTCGCGGCCGCAAATCTTGGCGATGATGCGGACACTACAGCTGCGATATGTGGGCAGATTGCTGGTGCGTATTACGGGTGCAGCCAGATCCCCGAGGACTGGATTAGCAGTTTGTATCGAGGTGAACACATCCGCCGGGTAGCTCGTCAGCTGGCAGCTTTCCCGGCGCCCTGCCCGTTCCGTGGCCCCGAGTCGTCAAAATGACGATTATGCTGAAGCGCCTGTGAGGACAATCAAACTGAACAAGGCTGCAGCAAGTAGCCGGGGTGTGAGTAGGCAGGAGTGTTGGCTTTGGCCAGTGTTGAACAGCAAAGGAAGCATCTATGACCGCCCAGTTAAGCGACTCGCTGCGTTACGAAGGTGAAACATTACGGTTATTTACCTTACCCCTAAACACGTACTGGAATATGGCCAGTGCGGCCAACAACAGCGATGACGACAGCCCGGAAAAGCGGCGAGACTTTGCCGATATGGGCACCTGGTGCTGGCGTAGGCATACCGCATCATGGGCAATCGAACAGGGGCATCTCTATCTGATCGGAATCCATGCGAATTACGAAGATGGGGGTGAAGCTATGCTGGAGGACTTTTTCCCCGGATACCCGAATCGCGTGTTCGCACATTGGTACAGTGGGCAATTGCGCTGCTCTCGCGGTGAGCTGCTGGAGTATGTGCACGCTGGCTTTGGCAGCCGGTATGAGGAAGATCTGCTCATCGATATCGATCGCGGCGTCGTCAAGGACCAGCACGTAATAGACAACCGCACGGAGTCGGAGCGGCAATGAAGGCGCTGTTACTCGGCGTCGGTGTCTATCTGCTGGGCGGGCTGGTGTTCATCGCTGTAGCCGAAGTCAAATCACGGCTGCAGTGCAAGGACGAAGTGTCCCTCGACGATGAGGACTCGTATCTTGTATGGCTTGTGTTGCTTGTTTTATGGCTACCGGTCATAGCTTATGCACTGTGCGAGTCGTGGTTACATAAGCCGCACGTCTCACCGGTCTACCGAGAATTTCTGGCCACCCCCGAGTCGCTCGTCCAACGCTATTCGAAGGAAGAAGTGGCACAGTTGGAGATCTACCATGATCCGTTCGGAGCGGTTCCGCCCGTTCCGTTTGGGCATCTACACGAGGCATGGCTACGTTTTCGGGAGCACGTTGGAAGTGAAGACGAGCTTTGGTCATTCACCATAGATACCCGCAACGACCCTGGCATCGAAGCGATGAGCAATTATGGAACCGTGCACGGTTACGCATTGGTAAGAAACAGTGCTGTAGTCCAGGAGATATATACAAGTATGGGGTAGCCGGATTTATTCAGATTGCCCGTTGCGATGCCATCCGGACGATGCTCGAAGGCGAAATGTTCCATGAATAGCCCAGCGAGGGGCATAAGCCCCACGCCTACGTTACGTGCAAGGGATGGCTAGCAAAGTGCGGGCACACCGGCTTCGTCAGACGGCGCGGGTGCGCCGTTGCAGATGTGTTCGCTTCTGCTTACCACAGCTTCCAAACAGCAGATTTGGTGCGGTGACCTGAGTCATCTTTCACGCGCACCTTAGAGTCATAGTCGATCGACAACATTTCGGAGTTCGATGACAGGGCTCGTCCAATCCCTGCGTTCCAGGACCCGCAAACCGGCGTATTGAGATCGGATAAGAATTGGCCCTTCAAAATTCGTATCACGTCTATCGTCTTAACATAGCGTTTGCCGCTTTTCCGTAGGCCTTCGATAATCATCATCAATATCGCCGCAAGCGTATCTGTATTTCGCATTTAGGATTCTCCGGTTCAGGTTAAGGGATTCGGAAAAACCGAGCGCCCCACCGATATAGTGAGTTTGGGCCGAGAATTTCAGACCACCGATCGGAAAGGAGTGCCGGTCGTTATGTCCATCCAGACCGAGCCGCTGTGAATCGAATCAACACCTGTAATCGTTGCTGGACCAGCGCCCCGGAACAATTCGTCGAGCTCGCTACCGATAGGTGAACTTGGAAACGCATCGAACCGGCCATGTTTCAGCGCTTGGGCCGCGCTGTAAAAGCCGCTCCATGCGGCGCGCGCCAATGCGCCGCCTACACTGACTCGTCTGACGCCCATAGCTGACAGTTCTTTAACCGTCAGGTCACTGTTCCAGCCAATTAGTACGTTGACCGGCTTGGGCGCCACGGCCAAGACGACCGCGGCGATGTCGTCACGCGTCTTGATCCCGGGTGCGTAAAGGCAGTCGGCACCGGCTTCGGCGTAGGCCTGCAGCCGCTTGATGGTGTCCGGTAGATCGGGACGGCCAAGGAAAAAGTTTTCCGCACGAGCGACCAGGAGCGTCCTTGAGCCGCTTGCATCGATGGCATCCCGTGCCGCACAGAGGAGAACTCGGCCTGTGAGGACTCTAGTCCACGATCATCAGCTCATCCCAGCGGGACGTATACCGCTTGCTCATCATCTCGCGCTTCATAGCCCATGCAGGCGCAGCGGGAATGCGCCCGAGCCGTACAGCTCCCCTGCCCTCCCGCGCATTGATACGGTCAACCACCGCCATCAGCCGATCAGCCCCTGGCCGAGGGGCTTGCGCGAACAGGTCGGCGGTGAACTCACCGCGTTGCCGCAAATCCTGGAGCAGGACCTCCGCCTTGCTGTAGGCATAGCCTGGCCGATAGATCGCATCCAAACCCCGAATTGCGGCGGCCGCCAGCACACGGGTGTCATCGGTCGGGTATGGCAGCGGGCAGTCGACAGCGTTGGCATAGCGCGGCTGCTCGGGATCGTGCATGCCGGTACGAATGGCTACCTGCAGCCCACCCGCCAAGCTCTGCTGAGCCCTTAGCTTCTCAGCGGCCTTGGTCACGTAGGCCACCACTGCCTCACGAATCGGTGCGATCTCCCGCAGACGCGAGCCGAACATCTTGCTGCTGCAAATCACCTGACGCGCAGGTTTCGCCTCCTCCAGCTCAAGGCAGGCGATGCCCCTAAGCTCGCGTGAGGTCTTCTCCAGAACCACCGAGAACTGCTTGCGCAGCGACGCCGGGTCATACTGTGCAAGGTCCCATGCCGTCTTGATACCGAGGGGTTCCAACCGGGCCGTCAACCGCCGACCGACACCCCATACTTCGCCCACTTCGGTGACCCTGAGCAGCTTGTCCCGTCGTGTCGGGTCGCGCAGGTCGATGACGCCGCCTGATCTGCCCCAGGTTTTCGCCGCCCAGTTGGCAAGCTTGGCCAGGGTCTTGGTCGGCCCGATGCCCACGCCGACCGGTATGCCCGTCCAGCGCTGCACACGTTCACGCGCCTGGTGACCGAGCGCGACCATGTCACCTGAAAGCCCCGCCAGGTCGGCAAAGGCTTCGTCGATGCTGTAGATCTCGATCCGCGGATACAGGCCTTCCAGGGTGGTCATGACCCGGGCACTCATCTGGCCGTACAGCTCGTAATTGCTTGAAAAGCAGACAACGCCCCACTCGCGCAGTCGATCGCGCCACTGAAAATAGGGAGCCCCCATCGGAATGCCCAGGCGCTTGGCCTCTCGGGTGCGCGCAATCACGCAACCGTCGTTGTTGCTCAGGACCACGACCGGCACGCCCTCGAGCTCCGGGCGGTATACCCGCTCGCAGCTGCAGTAGAACGCGTTGCAATCGATCAACGCGAACATAGGCGGTGCAAGTTGTGGGTGGCCACGCCCCAGACATGCAGCGACTCGGTTACCCCGATGGCTCGGAAATCGGGATGCTCGGGCTGCAACCAGACGCCAGTTGGCGTGATGTCGAGTCGCTTGACCGTCATACCGCCGTCAACATAAGCGACGACGACGTCCCCCGAACGCGGTTCGAGCGCCCGATTGATCACCAGCACGTCCCCGTCGTAGATGCCGGCGCCGGTCATGCTTGGACCATCGACGCGGGCGAGGTAGACATGGGGGGTGCGTAGGTCAACCAGGTCATCTATCGAGAGCGTGAGCTCTTCGTAGTCGGCCGCCGGCGATGGAAAACCGGCCGGCAGGCGTGCGTCGATGTACTGGCAAAAGCTGCTGGATGGGCCGAGCTGGCCAAGAATAAGGGCGCGCATGATACTGCTCTGCGATAACTGTATATCCATACAGTTAACAGTGAGCCGCGTCAGTGGTCAATGTAAACAGACCAGTTGCCGATAGCAGGCCGGAGGATACATGTGCGGACGATTCACCCAGTACCGGACTGCAGTCGAATATCTCGATGCGTTGCGGTACGACAAACCCATCGAGGGCGGGATCGACCCCGAGCCGATCAACCGCTACAACGTCGCGCCGCGTTCTCGGGTCCTGATGTTCTTCGAAACGGACGCCGGCTTGCGCCAGGCACGCCTGCCTTGGGGGTACCAGCCGTTCTGGTGCAAGGGAAAGCGCCAACCGGCGATCAACGCACGCGTCGAAACGGCCGCGACCAGCCGATTTTTTCGGGATATCTGGGCGACGGGGCGCACGCTCGTGGCCGCCGATGGCTGGTACGAGTGGGTCAAGGATCCGGACGATCCCAAGAAAAAGCAGCCGTACTACATACGGCGCAAGGGCGGCGAGCCTCTATGGTTCGCAGCCCTGGCCCAGCTGGACCGGAACGCGATGGTTGAGCGTGACGGGGATGGCTTTGTGATCCTCACGGCAGACAGCGACCAGGGCATGCTCGATATCCACGACCGCAGGCCGATCGTGCTTGAGGCCGATCTGGCTCGCCAATGGGTGAATCCGGACCTGCCCTTGGCGCGTGCCGAAGAGATCGTGCGAGACCTCGCGCTACCGGTGGAGGCGTTCGAGTGGTTTGCGGTCGACAGGGCGGTTGGGAATGTCCGCAACGAGGGACCGGGGCTGATCGAGGCGGTGTCGACCTAGCCACCAGATCGCCCTGCTATTCGTGGCATGGGATCACCTCCCCCTGGAGGGAGGCGTTGGGTTATCGCAGTGTCGGGTGTCACATGGCGTCAAATGCTGCCTGCAGGTCTTCTTGCCCCGACTTCCCGCTTTGCAAAAGCAGCATAAGAAGAATGCGCGCCTTTTGTGGGCTCAGATTCCCGCCCATGACGGCGCCTGCATCTGCAGTCGTTTTGCCACCGCCTTCGAAACCGTAGTTGGCCATGACGCGACCGTTATACACACGCGTCGAGATCACGACGGGCACCTGCTTATCCAGCGCGTACTTGACGGCCTCGAACATCGGCTGGTTCATGTTTCCCATACCCAGGGCTTGCACCACTATTCCTTTCGCGCCCTGATCGACTGCGCTACGCAGCAAACTGCCGTCGGCGCCCCCGTACATGGCAACGATCTCGACTTTTGGCATAGTGTCAGTCTGGATTTCGATGTGCTGTCGGCGCAGCGGCTCCCTCGCGAAGATCACACGGTCGGGATAGACCTCTCCGAGAAAGCCGTAGTCACCGGACTGGAAGGTTTCTACGTTGGCTGTATGGGTCTTGGTCACATGGCGCGCAGCATTGATCTGGTTGTTCATGGCCAGCAGGACCCCTTTGCCCTTCGCTTGCTCATCGACAGCAATACGCACCGCATTGAGCAGGTTGCGCGGGCCGTCGAAGTCAGAAGAAGAGGCGTTGCGCTGCGCTCCGATAACAACGACCGGCTTGTCGGATTTGACAGTCAGGTCGAGCCAGAATGCGGTTTCTTCGAGCGTATCGGTGCCGTGCGAGACGATTACGCCTGACACCTCTGGGCGCTGCAGCGCAGCGTTAACCGCTTTGGTCAGTTCAATCCACCGCGGCGGATCCATGTAATCCGAAGGCACATTCGAAAGGTTGTCGACTTCAATCTTTGCGAACTCCGCCACCTCCGGCACCGTTGCGATCAGGTCATCCCCCGAAATGGCGGGCACGGGCGCCTTTTTGACCGGGTCGATCTTCATGGCAATCGTTCCGCCAGTCGCAATCAACTGAACCGTGGGCTTTTCCTGCGCGTAGGCGTTACCAAGCAGGGCTGCGCAAAACCCGGCGACCAGCAATGAGCTTCTTCTCATGTCAGTTCCTTACCATCATTCATGTGGGGGTAAGGAAACTGACAAGCGATCTTCTGTTTGGTTGGGGCTCTGCCAGCAGGCCACTACCCCCGATGCCCCGGAAAATGGCTCGGTAATCGGTCGGCTGGAAGTGCGTGCTGGGCCTGGTCGCCACCTCGCTTCGAGTTCGCGCGTAGCTTTCTCCGAGAGCCCTTTTTCATCAGCGTTCGTCATGGGTCTCCTCCCGTCCCATCGGTCAGCGCTTGGCTGGGCAATCGCATGGAGAACCTTCATTTCCATGAAATGCCTGGCGTTATAGCCGAGGCTAGTCGTAATCGCACCAACCTGACGGCGGACGGCGATCTCTGGCACACCGCCTCGCTGCAAGAATTGCATCCAGCTCCATCGGCGGCCATAGGCGCCGAATAATCATCACTTATGGCCAGGCTTGTTTCACTTGTCCTAACACCGGCATTGCGTACTGCGCCGTGCTGAGACGCTTGCGTCGAATACGCACCATAGACGAGCGCAGCGGCCAACTGACGGGCGCTGACTACACACTCAAAAAGGCAATTAATCCATTTTCAAAACAAGGAGATAAGTCTGACCCACGGCGTTTTGGCACAGCCGATGCACCTTCAAACACAGGCGTCATGCCCTGTTAGTACAAGTTGCTCAACCGCCAAGGTGAAGACAAATGGACAACCGGAATAGCCTGCTTGCAACCTCATTGATCGGATCGCTAATGGTCTTGAGCGGACCTGCTGCGGCGGAAACCATCCGCGTCGGTATCGGCCATCAGAGCATGGTCACCAACACCGTTTCCGGTGGCGTCGTGCTTGAAAAGCTCGGCCTGCTTGACCAGTACTTGCCCAAGACCGGCAAGTACAGCGACGCCGACTACCAGATTGAATTTCGCGATTACGATTCCGGCCCGCCGATCACCAACCAGATGCTGGCCGGCAAGCTCGACTTCGGCGTCATGGGCGATTACCCACTGATCGTCAACGGTGCCAAATTCCAGGCCACTGGAAAGCAAGAAACTCGCTTCATCGCGGTAACCGGCTACAACCTGAAAGGTACCGGCAACGGCATTGTGGTGCCGGCGGCCTCCTCCGTGCAAAGCCTGCAGGATCTGGCCGGCAAGAGCCTGTCTACGCCCGTCGGCAGTGCCGCCTGGGGCATGACATTGAAAGTACTGCGTGATGCCGGTCTGTCGGACAAGGTCACGCTGGTCAACCAGAGCCCGCCTGTCGGCGCGGCCAACATCGCAGCCGGCAAGATCGACGCCCACGCCGACTTCTGCCCCTGGTCGGAGATCATGGAGTTCCGTGGTACAGGCCGGAAAATCTATGACGGTAGCGAAGCCGGAGTTCCAACCTTTCACGGCATCGTAGTGCGCGAGGCCTTCGCCGAGAAATATCCCGAAGTCGTCGAGGGTGTGCTCAAGGCCACCCTTGCTGCGCAGAAGTGGATCAGTGAGGACCCGATGCGTGCCGCCACCCAGGTGGCCGAATGGACCGGTGTCGACAAGGAGGTGCTCTACCTCTACTTCAGCAACGGCGGCATTTCGACCATGGAAGCGAGCATCAAGCCGCAGTGGGTCGAGGCGATGAAATATGACCACGCGCTGCTCCAGAAGGAAATGGACATTCCCGACCTGGATTTCGCCGCCTGGATAGACGACTCCTACCTCAAGCGCGCCTACGCCGCGTCCAACATGGACTACGAGGCCATAGTGCAAAACGTGGTCAGCCCGGCACCACGCGCTCCCGGCCGCAAGCCGGCGGAGATCTGGTTCGCCGATAAAGGCGTTGTCGCGTACGACAGCACCGCGGACATGCTCGCCGCCGAAGCGAAGGCCAAGGCCGACGGCGCTGCGATCTATGCCACCTACGTCTACGACAACCTCACCGGGCTGAAGCTATTCGGCAAGGCCGCCTACCTGGTCAAGGACCCGAGCGGCGAAGTCCTGGCATTCATGAAAAAGGGTGACTCCGAGCGCCATATCGCGGAGCGCGGCGGCATACCACTGGCCGCCACGCAGCCGGTCGCGATGTTGCCCTGACCCCTCACATGCGCCACAGAGCGCAGTGCAAACCTGAGCCGAGGAGCATAACCATGAGTGTCAAACCGAACCCCGTGTTCGATTCAGCCACGCCAGCGCCAGCCATAACCGTGGCGCCCGCGCTGGAAGTCGCCGCCGCGCCAAGCCTATCAGCCGAGCCAGAGTCGCCCGCAGCCAACCGGCCCTGGCGGCGTATGCCGGCCATGACCGGCCGCTATCTGGTGCGTGTCGCCGCGCTGCTGATGGCCTTGGTGGTCTGGCATTTCGCAGCCAGTAGCGGCTTCAACTTCTTCATCAATTTCGAGAACGTGCCGACGCCGCTGCTGGTAGGCGAGGCACTGGTGTCGCAGCTCTCCAGCTCCGAATTCTACCTGCACATCGTCCACAGCATGGAGCGGATCGCCATCGCCTATGCCTACGCCGTGGTGCTGGGCGTGCTGGCCGGGGTAATGATGGGTCGCTCGCGTTGGGCCGAAGACATCATCCTGCCGTACATCGAGCTGTTCCGGCCGATTCCCGCGGTGGCCTGGATTCCTCTGGCGATCCTGATGTTGCCCACCGAGCAGTCGAGCATCGTCTTCATCACCTTTCTAGGCGCCTTCTTCCCCATCGTGCTCAACACCGTGCACGGCGTAGAGCAGACGCCTGATGTGCTGGTCCGCGCCGCCCGCAGCCTGGGCGCCAGCAAGAAAGCCATTCTCTGGCATGTGGTGATCCCCGGTGCGATGCCGAGCATCGTCGCAGGACTGGCGATCGGCATGGGTGTGGCCTGGTTCTCCCTGCTGGCTGGCGAAATCATCAGCGGCCAATACGGCATCGGCTACTTCACCTGGACCAGCTACACCCTGGTCAAGTACCCGGAAATCATCATCGGCATGCTCACCATCGGCGGCCTTGGCACGCTGTGCACCCTGCTCGTGCGCAAGGCCTGCGCGCCGCTGCTGCACTGGCAGGCCAAAGGAGGTCGGCCATGAGCACTGCCGTTCAGGACAACCGCCTCGCCGTGCTCGACCACAGCCGTCTGCGCGCCAAAGCCAACAGCAAGGGTGAGGGACGCGGCCATATCAGCGTGCGCAACCTGCACATCGAGTTCGATCATCAGGGCGGTAAGCGCGCCGCGGTACAGGACGCCCAGCTGGACATCCGCCCCGGTGAGTTCGTCTGCCTCCTCGGACCGTCAGGGTGCGGCAAGTCGACCCTGCTCAACGCCATGGCCGGGTTCGTCAGCCCAACCCGTGGTGAGCTGACCATCGACGGCAAAGGTGTCGATGCGCCAAGCCCGGACCGTGGCATGGTGTTCCAGCAGCATTCGCTGTTCCCCTGGAAAACCGTTCGCGACAACGTCGCCTTCGGACCGCTGATGGCCGGCGCGTCGCGCAATGAAGCGTGCAGTGTGGCCCGCACCTTTCTCTCGCTGGTTGGCCTGGCCGCTTTCGAGGACGCCTACCCAGGCACGCTGTCCGGCGGCATGCAGCAACGAGTTGGCATTGCCCGCGCGCTGGCCAACTACCCCAGCGTGCTGCTGATGGACGAGCCCTTCGGCGCGCTGGATGCACAGACGCGAATCATGATGCAGGAGAACCTGCTGGAGATCTGGCGTGAGTTCCGCAACACCGTGGTGTTCGTCACCCACGACATCGACGAAGCGGTGTTCCTCTCCGACCGCATCGTGGTGATGAGCGCCAGCCCCGGCCGAATCATCGCCGACATCAAGGTCACCCTGCCCCGGCCGCGTGAGCAGCGCCTGCTCACCAGCGCGGCGTTCATGGACTACAAGCGCCAGTGCCTGGACCTGATCCGTCAGGAAACCCTGCGCGCCTTTCAGCAGCAGAACGGAGGCTGAACATGCGCAACCCACCCCGTTGTTCGCCCGCGCTCGACATGACCTGTCATGACAGGCTGGAGCACAAGCAATGAAAGGAACCCAGCCACTCGCCCCGGGCCACTCCCCACTGCCGCTGTACGTGCAGATCCGCGATGACCTGCGGCGCAAAATTCTCGAAGGCAGCTACGTGATTCATGAGCGCCTGCCCTCGGAAAACGAGCTGATGAACGCCTTTGGCGTCAGCCGCATCACCATTCGCCAGGCCCTCCGTGACCTGCATAACGAAGGGCTGGTGTTCAGCGCCCAAGGCAAGGGCACCTACGTCAGCAAGCCCAAAGCGGTGCAGAACGTCCAGCGCCTGCAAGGCTTCGGCGAAGCCATGGCCGCGCAAGGCTACGAGGCGACCGCACGGCTGCTATCGATTCAGGAGCGAAAGCCACCCAAGGCGGTCGTCGCCGCCCTGCATCTGCTTGCCGGCGAGGAAGTCGTCGAGGTCAAGCGCGTGCGCTACCTCAACCGTGAGGCGGTGTGTGTCGAGAACAGCTACTTCCCCCTCGACATCGGCCGGCGGATGTTCGGCATGGACCTGTCCGGCGACATCTTCCCGATGCTGGAAAACGCCTTCGGGATTGCTCTGGGGCGGGCTGACATCAGCCTCGACGCCACCTTGGCAGACGAGGAACACCAGCACTACCTGGCGCTCAAGCCGGGCGAACCCATCCTGCGTGTCGAGCGGCTGACCCACGACCGCGCCGGCCGTCCCATCGACTTCGAATACCTCTGCTACCGCGGCGACGCATTCAAATACCAATTCCGAGTGGATCGGAAATAGGAGGCTACATGACCACTATCAACGGCATCCCAGTCATCGATACCGATGTGCTCGTCATCGGTGGCGGCACGGCCGGCCCCATGGCCGCCGTCACCGTCAAAGAGCAGGACCCGAACCTGCAGGTCATCCTGCTGGAAAAAGCCAACGTCAAACGCTCAGGCGCTATTTCCATGGGCATGGACGGCCTCAACAATGCGGTTGTCCCTGGCCACGCCACGCCCGAGCAGTACGTCAAGGAAATCACCATCGCCAATGACGGCATCGTTCACCAGCCGGCCCTGATGGCCTATGCCACGCGCTCTTTTCCGATGATCGAAAAGCTCGACTCCTGGGGCGTGCATTTCCAGAAGGACGAGACCGGCGATTACGACATGAAAAAGGTGCACCACTTGGGCACCTACGTGCTGCCGATGCCGGAAGGCCACAACGTCAAGAAGATCCTTTACCGCCGCCTGCGCCGCGTGCGAGTAGAGATCGAAAACCGCTTCCAGGCCACCCGCCTGCTCAAGGACCCGGACGGCAAGATCGCCGGCATGATCGGGGTAAACACCCGCACCGCCGAACCGATCATCATCCGCGCCAAGGCCGTGATCATGGCCACCGGCGCCGCTGGCCGTATCGGCCTGCCCAACTCCGGTTACCTGTTCGGCACCTACGAGAACCCGGCCAACTGCGGCGACGGCCATGCCATGGCCTACCACGTCGGCGCTGATCTGGTGAACCTGGAGTGCTTCCAGGTCAACCCGCTGCTCAAGGACTACAACGGCCCCGCTTGCGCTTACGTCACCGGCCCGCTGGGCGGCTTTACCGCTAATGCCTACGGCGAGCGCTTCATCGAGTGCGACTACTGGTCCGGCCAGATGATGCTGGAGTTCTTCAAGGAACTTGAATCCGGCACCGGTCCGGTGTTCCTCAAGCTCGATCACCTGGCCGAGGAAACCATCCAGGAAATCGAGACCGTCCTGCATACCAATGAGCGCCCTACCCGTGGTCGCTTCCATGAGGGTCGCCAGGTCGACTACCGCCAGCGCATGGTGGAAATGCATATCTCCGAGATCGGCTTCTGCTCCGGCCATTCCGCGTCCGGTGTTTGGACCGACGAGACCGGTGCCACCACCGTGCCCGGCCTCTACGGCGCTGGCGACATGGCCTCGGTCGCGCACAACTACATGCTCGGCGCCTTCGTTTACGGGCAGATCTGCGGGGAAAGCGCCGCTGCCTTCGTCAAGGATCGCAGCGAACCGGTGCTCGATGAGGCCTTCATCACCGCCGAACTGGCGCGCATCCAGGCACCGTTCCTGGTCAAGGACGGCATCCCGCCGGAGCAGATGGAATACAAGGTGCGCCGCCTGGTGAACGACTACCTGCAGCCACCGAAGGTAACCAAGAAGATGGAGATCGGCCTGGAGCGAATCATGGCCGTGCGCAAGGACCTGCACATGCTCAGTGCCGCCGACCCTCACGAACTGCTTCGTGCCCTGGAAGTGCAGTCGATCATCGACTGCGCGGAAATGGCCGCGCGCGCCTCGCTGTACCGCACCGAATCACGCTGGGGGCTGTACCACTACCGCGTCGATTTCCCCGAGCAGGACAACGCTGAGTGGTTCTACCACAGCCGCCTGTTCAAGGACGCCAACGGCCAGATGGCCCACGGCAAGCGCCCGGTCGCCGACTACATCGTCCCGCTCGGTGAAGAGAAGGATGCTTACAGCAAGTTGCGGGTGAAAAAGGCCGCCAATGCCTGATCTTTTGGCCGCCGTTTCACCTTGCAGGGGCGAATTTAATCGCCCAACACCTGATGCCGATGGGCGAATGAATTCGCCCCTACAGAAAAGCGGGCTCACCGTGCCCGCTCGACTGGAACCGAGGAGATAAACCATGCCCGTAGCCAACCACCGCTCTGCCGTCCCGGTCATCGTCGACGAAGAGAAATGCATTGCCGAGAAAGGCTGCCGCGTCTGCATCGACGTCTGCCCGCTGGACGTCCTGTGGATCAACCCGGACACCGGCAAGGCCCACATGAAATATGACGAATGTTGGTACTGCATGCCGTGCGAGACCGACTGCCCGACCGATGCGGTCAAGGTGAACATTCCGTACCTGCTGCGCTGAGGACTGGCTGATGAAAACGTATGACGATCCGATGCTGCAGCAGATTGCCGAAAACCTCGCCTCTGAGGACCCGGGCATTCGCCGTGTGGCGGTGCTCGAACTGGTCGATTGCGGCGAGCCGGAAGCCGCCGAGCTGCTGATCCTCGCGCTCAACGATCCAGACGCCGCCGTGCGCCAGGAAGCGGCCAAGGTAGTTGATGAATTCGATGCGGTCGATATCGCTGACGCGCTAATTGCTGCGCTGCAGGACAGCAACGAAGTGGTGCGCAACGCTGCCGCCCATGCACTGGCTGACCTGAAGGACCCGGCCGCCGCCCTCCCCCTGTTGGAAGCGCTGGAAGGCACGGATGACCCCTTCGTCGTAGCCGGCATCCTGCGGGCGGTCAAACCGCTGCGCAACCCGGCAGCCCAAGCCCCGGCCCTGCAGCGCATGCATGCCGAGGATCCCGGTGTGAGACGCGAGGCGGTCGCCGTAATCGGCTGGCTAAAACAGACCGAAAACCTCCCAGCGCTAATGGAACGCGCCCAGCACGACAGCGATGCCGAAGTGCGCCGCGCGGCTACCGGTGCGCTGGTCTACGCAACGCCCGAACAGGTCGGCCCGACGCTCGTTGGCCTGCTGCGTGACGAGCACTGGCAGGTCCGTGTCGAGGCTACCGTCAGCATCGGCAAGCTCAACTACCAGGCCGCCCTGCAGCCGCTGGTCGAGGCCACTCATGACAGCTTCTGGCAGGTCCGGGAAAAGGCCGTGGATTCGCTCGGCAAGCTCGGCTCCGTCGGGGCCATTCCGGCGCTCGGCGTCTGTGCTCGTGATCCGATGAGCAACCTGCGCAAGGCGGCCATCGGTGCACTCGGTGCGATTGCCCATAACGACGGCCGCCCCTTCATCGAAGCCGCCATGGACGACCCGGACCCGGATGTCCGCAAGCTGGCGCGCTGGGCCATGTCCAAGCTCGAAGCAGCGGCGTGACAAATAACGTAGGGCGGGTGCAACCCGCCAATTGGGGTCGCCGCCGAGCAGGTTCGACGGGTTTCACCCGCCCTACGGTTTTGAGTTTTACGCCTTGTTTTATTGCACAAACTTGACGCCGAAACGTCACGAGCGCAGCGCAGGCAAGGCGAAGGTGGCGCGCGGAAGCGGAGTTTACAGGCCGTAAATGAGCATTCCGCGCGCCATCTTCAACGCAGCATCCGCAAGCGCAGTAGTTTCGAGGAGGACCAAATGACCTACGTCGTTACAGAGAACTGCATCCGCTGCAAATACACCGATTGCGTGGAAGTCTGCCCGGCGGACTGCTTTCACGAGGGGCCGAATTTCCTGGTGATCAACCCGGGAACCTGCATCGACTGCAGCCTCTGTGCACCGGAGTGCCCGGCCGACGCGATCTTCGCCGACAACGCGCTGCCGGTCGACCAGAGCCACTTCATCGAACTCAACGCCGAACTGGCCGAGGTCTGGCCGGTAATCACCCAGACCAACAGCCCGCTGGCCGAAGCCGATACCTGGGTCGATCAGGGCGACAAGCTGCAGTTCCTGGAGCGTTGACCCATGCCTGAACTTGTCATGACGAGCTGGCTCGGCCGCGCCCTGCTGGCGCTGGTAATCGGCAGCGCAGCCCTGATCGGTAGCGCTCGGCCGGTGGAGGACCAGAGCCGCTCCGTCAGGACGCCAGAAACGCCGGCCCTGATGGTGCCGGACGGCCACCCGCCGCACCTGCCCTCCCCCTTTTTATGATTGGTTAAGGAGTTGCCCATGACTACCCAGATCCTGACCGCCCCACCCCAGGAAATCCGCCTGCGAAAAGCGCAGAAAATGCTCGAAGTGCTCTGGCCCGACGGCGTGCGCAGCCAATTGAGCTGCCTCGCCCTGCGTAAGTCCTGTGCCTGCTCCGTATGCGCCCAGGCGCAGCAGCGCGGCATGCTGACGCTGATCGATGCCGATGTGGGCGTCGACAGGCTGGAAGTCTCCGGTGTCGCCGGCGTCCAGCTCTACTTCAGCGACGGTCATTACCGCGGGCTTTTTCCCTGGGCCTACCTGCGTGAACTGGGCGAGCGCCTGCAATGAATACCCGCGCCCAGCAATTGCTGGCCCCGCCCTTCGCCACCCTTTGTCGGCTCTATCCCGGCACCGCGTTGTGCGCAGTGCTGGCGCTGGCCGGCAGCTTTCTTGCCGAGCATTACGGCGCGCCGGCGCTGATGCTGGTCCTGTTACTGGGGTTCGGCTTCGCCAATCAAGGCGCGGATGTGCGCATGGAGCCTGGGGTCGCCTTTTGCAGTCGGCACATTCTGCGCATCGGCGTGGCCTTGCTGGGCGCGAGGATCGGTGTCGAGCAGTTGCTTGTGGTCGGTAGCCTGCCACTGTTGATGGTATTGACCTGCGTACCGGTGGTGATCGGTGCCGCACTGTTGCTCGGCCGCTGGCTGGGGCTGCCGATGCTGCACAGCCTGGTTGCGGGTGTGGCGGTGGCGATCTGCGGCGTCTCGGCGGCCATCGCCGTCGCCGCCGTCATCCCCAGCGGACGACTGGAAGATCGCCGACTGCTCGGCGTCGTTGTCGGCGTAACGGCGCTGGGCACCCTGTCGATGCTCGTCTATCCGCCCCTGCTCGCCACGCTGGGTTATGGCGACGTGGAGAGCGGCCTGCTGCTTGGCGCCAGCATTCACGATGTCGCACAGGCCGCCGGGGCCGGTTATCTGGTTTCGGAGTCAGCGGGTGACGTCGCTACCCTGACCAAATTGTTGCGTGTCGCGCTGCTTGCGCCGCTGGTCGTGCTGCTCGGCTGGCTGCTACGTCGCGGAGATTCCGGCCGCACCGAATTCCCCCTGTTTCTGCTCGGCTTTCTGGCGCTGTTCGGCCTGAACAGTTTCGGCTGGCTCCCGGTCGGCCTGCGTGACGGCCTGATCGCCGCCTCCAATGCCTGCTTGTTGGTGACCATGGCGGCACTCGGCATGCGCACCACCTTGGGCGATCTCCTGGCCCAGGGCTGGCGGCCGATGGCGCTTCTGGCGGTGCTTAGCATCGGGCTGTTGCTGACCGCGATGGCAATGCTGGCGATGGCGTCGCCCTGACGATTTGTTCTGCCTTGTTTCCCTTACTCGTGTTGGAGGATTTGTCATGGCTGCACTCGGTACCGAAAGCGTTCTCAGCGTCCGTCACTGGAACGACACGCTGTTCAGTTTCACCACCACCCGCGACCCGGCGCTACGCTTCGAGAATGGTCACTTCGTGATGATCGGGCTCGAGGTCGAGAGCAAACCACTCATGCGTGCCTATAGCATCGTCAGCGCCAACCACGACGAGCATCTTGAATTCCTCAGCATCAAGGTCCCTGACGGCCCGCTGACGTCACGCCTGCAGCACCTGAAGGTCGGCGACCCGATCATCGTCAGCCGCAAGCCAGTCGGCACACTGGTCATGCACGACTTGCGGCCGGGCAAGCATCTTTATCTGTTTGGCACCGGCACTGGTCTTGCGCCCTTCATGAGCATCGTTCGCGACCCCGAGGCCTATGAGCGATTCGAGAAGATCGTGCTGGTGCATTGCGTGCGTGAGGTGAGCGAACTGGCTTATCACGACTACCTGACCCACGAGCTCCCGCAGCATGAGTTTCTCGGCGAAGAGGTGCGCAACAAGCTGATCTATTACCCCACCGTGACCCGCCAGCCGTTCCGCAATATGGGCCGCATTACCACGCTGGTCGAGACCGGCAAGTTGGCGGCCGATATCGGCCTGCCGCCACTGAATAGCGAAAGCGACCGGGTCATGCTCTGCGGCAGCCCGGCGATGCTCGAAGCACTGACCGTAATGCTCGACGAGCTGGGCTTCGAGGCCTCACCACAGCAGGGCGAACCCGGTGACTACGTCATCGAACGCGCCTTCGTCGAAAAATAGCGAGCGGAACCTCTGGGAGCACGCTTGCTCGCGAAGCGATTGTGTCGCCTGTTCGCGAGCAAGCTCGCTCTTGCAACATGGAATCCAACGGGCCCGGCCCAGGAGTACGTCATGACCTTTCACCGCTTCGCGACACCCCTCGCCGGCCTGCGCCAACAAGCCGAACAATCACTGTCCGAGTGGATAGAACCCAGCCTGGGCTGCGACTTGCTCAGTGCAGGCGCAGTGCGTGAACTGCGCATCGACGGCTCGCAGCTGCACCTGAGCGTCGCGCTGGGTTTTCCGGCCGATGGTTATCGGGATACGCTGAGCCGCGCTTTGAAAGCCTTACTCATTGCACATACCCAAGCGACGTCCGTGGAGGTAGAGATCCACTGGTCCGTCCGCCCAGCCTCGATTACCCACCAGACCCTGCCGGGCGTCAAGCACATGATTGCCGTTGCCTCCGGCAAGGGCGGCGTGGGCAAATCCACCACCGCCGTCAACCTGGCACTGGCTCTGGCCGCCGACGGCGCACGCGTCGGCATGCTCGACGCCGATCTCTACGGCCCAAGCCAGCCCCGCCTGCTCGGCCTTAGCGGCCTGCCAGACACCCTCGATGGAAAGATGCAGCCGATGATCGGCCACGGCCTGCAGTGCATGTCGATCGGTTTTCTCGTTGATGAGGAATCCCCGGTGATCTGGCGCGGCCCGATGATCACCCAGGCCCTGACGCGCCTGCTGCAGGAAACCCATTGGCACGACCTCGACTACCTGATCGTGGACCTGCCGCCCGGCACCGGCGACATCCACCTCACACTGGCGCAGCGGATGCCGGTCTCGGCCGCGCTGATCGTGACCACACCTCAGGATCTGGCGCTACTGGATGCGCGCAAGGGCCTGCGTATGTTCGAGAAGGTCAACGTGCCGGTGCTCGGCATCATCGAAAACATGAGCCTGCATGTTTGCAGCCAGTGCGGTCATGAAGAGCACATCTTCGGCAGCGGTGGCGCGCAGCGCATGGCCGATCAATACGGCAGCGAGCTGCTCGGCCAGTTGCCACTGGATATGCGTATTCGCATGGGCGCAGATGACGGCGTACCGGTGGTCATCGCGGAACCGACGGGAGCTCTTGCACGGACCTACCAGACCATTGCTCGCAGGGCCGCAGCACGATTGTCACGGCGCGCGCAACACACTGCATCTACCGTACTGCCCACAGTGATTGAAGCCTGACGAGTAGCTGCGCTCGACGGTATCCAGCGAAAGAGCAGACTCGTTACCTTGTCGTCGTGGTTGGGCTTAATGTGTTATGTCGTGAGAAACGCGACCGACACCGCCGGCATGACGTCTGAAAACAACGTTGGAGTGGGTCTCGGGAGTTAACAGCGACAGCACAGCGTGTTTTCCAGTGGCGCCTGCCGTTTATCAACCAAAAGATTCTGCGCTGTCATCTAACAAAACGCGGCCCGTTTCGTTGGAAGCCCTACGCCCAGCATTCAGCCGGACCGCAGCGTCGAATCGCACCGTTTAAGGTCGATAAGCCAAGCTAGTTCAGCCTTAAGTATTCGAGAAGCGCTTGCCTAGCTCCTTGGACCGTTTAATCCGCCGCCAGACGCCAGGTAGCTCCGAAATCGGTGCAGTGCCCAGCCGAACCAACCAGTACAACCGAGCACCTGTCCTGCGTTGTAGCAACCGCTCCCGATGGTCATGTAGCTCCAAGAGTTCGGAGATAAAGTGATAGAACGCAGTGCGGCTGAGATATAGATCATCCAGCCACTCGAGCAGCGCTTCCACCACGTTCTTCATACCCGAAAGAATGATCGCTCCAGGCAGAACGCATAAGGCGAAAGGGAATACGATACCGAGCCAGAGCATACGGATCAGCGACCAAGCGTTATCCAGAAAATCCCAAAATGATCCGAACACAACTTCCGGTGACATCGTTGCAATGACGATGCCTGCGATGACCGCAACGAGACCCGTCACATAAGCGGCGAAGTTCGACGCAGAAGTTGGGCCGAAGAAGCCAACCGCTCGACGCCATAAGGGCTCTTGTGCGCGTTGCTTCAGTTCTCGCCGCCACTCCCATTCTTCGATCAGCGACTTAGCGAGCAGTCTCAGGTCATCCTTGTGACCGAAGGTCTCAAAGATCCCATTGAGGTGCTCGCGTTTTTCTCGGGATAAGGAAGTACTGGCGGTACGAAGGTTCACCCGTCTTACCGATGGATGAAGCCGTCGATATCGGGTGACAGCGCCCGCGAAATAGATCTGCAGTATTCCAAAGAGCAGCGGAACTTCAAATAGGAAAAGGCCGGCCTGCGCGCGTGGGCTGAGTAACGGGCGAGTCAAGGCGATCCGCAGATACAGGTCGCTCAACGTCAGACCTAGGATCAACGCAGCCAATACGGCAGATAGCCAGAATATAACCGACCCATACGCGTAATAGATCGGAGGGCGAAAGGTCTTACGAAAGTGGCGAATTTTGTCGCTAATTACACGCATCTCAGGCGTCCCCGCCGAGCGCATAAGGCCTCGAACGGGCCAGCAGTAGCTCTGAACTAACTTTCACGATAATCCGCAGAGCACCGACCATAAAGATCCGGTCGGGCTTATCGGCTTTGCCGGGGGCGACTTCGAGATCGAAGATAAGGCTTTTGGGTTGAGACGGTGAAGCCATCCGGACGGCGATCCTTGCAACAGACTGCGGGGCTATCGGCACTGTAGCGGCAAATGCCCAGTCTAGGTAAGGTGCATGGGGTCGCGGTTGGGTGTGGTTGGAGCATTTTCCGACGGGTGTGGGTTAGCTCAACGGCAAGAGCAAAAGAGCAAAAGAGCAAAAGAGTATGGCGTCATTCGGCTGGGCCGGGTCGCGCTGGCGTGCTGTGCATCGAGCCGGCGGAGCCGCCTCGACCCAAAGGCGCTCATCGCTGACGAGGGGGAACGGCGGGGATGCCTTGTTTCGGCCAAAAGCAGCCACTTAACAGATCTAAGATAAGATGTGGCCGGCGCCTAAAACATACCAATCGTTACGTGCAAGCGATTAGCAAGTCATTGCACGTAACAAGACAACTTTCCGCCTTTTAGTCGTGAGAATGACCGTGACTTTCGACTTCAGCTTGCGTCTCCGGCTCGCTGCCGCCACATGCCGACAGCAGACCTAGTAAACAAACCAGCAGCAGGGAGCGGCTCAGCGTAATTGAATTTGTCATGATGTATTCCTTCAATATCGATCAGGGATGTAAAAGCCCCGGCGCCCGTGACGCTGGGGCTATTTCTCTTAGATAACGCGTTTGACGCTCAGGTACTCACCCTTGGTCTTGAGCGTAATCGTCACGTCACGGTTGCTACGGTTTCGCCAGAACCAGCCGTGGGTGCCATCGAAAATGGCAGTGAATTCGCCTTTATCACCTTTGACCTGCTTGGCCTTGCTGTAGCTGTGGTAATAGCCCTTGGGGCCGTTGTAGGGCTCGCCATGGGTGTCGTGATTGACCGGAACGCCATCGGTTGCCCACTCGTAGCTGACCGTGGCCTTGTCCAGCATCTCCAGCTTAATTTCACTGGCCTCGCCCGGCTTCAGCGTGACAGTCACTTCATCGGACTTCAGGGCGGGCTGTGGCTCTGCTACCGGCTCAGCCACAGGGGCTGCCGCAACTTGCTCCTGAGGCGCCACCTGACTAGGCGCGGGGGCTTGAGCGACTGGAGCCGCAGCTGGCTGAACAGCTGCATCAGCAGCCGCTTCTTCGGCAAGTATTTCTTTCATTTCACCCATCTGGGTCAGGCCCAGTACGCGGCCGACGCCCGTGGGGTCGATGGCATATTCAGAAGGCATCACTACGGTGACCAGTAAGGCTGCGGCAACACCCACGGCGATCACAGTGGAGCGCAGCAGCTGGCGGCTGGTTGGCAGTTCACTCTGGGTTGGAAGCTTGGTATTGAACATGCTGAGAAATCCTTACTGAGAGACGATCAGGCCGGTGAGCTGGTAACCCATCAAGAGGAAACCGGCGCTCATCATGGCGACGTTGGCGGTGTAGGCATGGCGCCAGAAGCTGGCGGTTCGTCGCCAGTAGCCCATGACGATCAGAATGGCGCTCAGCGCCAGTAGCTGGCCAATTTCCACCCCGACGTTGAAGGCGATCAGGTTGGCGACCAGGCCATCCGCGGAGATCTCGTACTCCTGGATCTTGGTCGCCAGGCCGAAGCCATGCAGCAAACCAAAGATCAGCGTGGCCGCCTTGGTATTGGGCTGATGGCCGAACCAGCGCTGGAAGGCGCCCAGGTTGTCCAGCGCCTTGTACACCACCGAGAAACCGATGATGGCGTCGATCACATAGGAACTGATGGTGATTTCCGCCAATACACCGAGCAGCAGCGTCACCGTGTGGCCCACGGCGAACAGGGTGACGTAGAGCCCGACGTCCTTCAGGCGGTAGAGAAAGAAGATCACCCCGAACAGAAACAGCAGATGGTCGTACCCGGTGATCATGTGCTTGGCGCCCATATAAATGAACGGCAGCACCATCACCCCGGAGCTTTCCTGGATAAAGCCCTTGTCGCCCTCGGCAACAGCGTGGGCCAGCGCGTCAGGCATGCCGAGAAATAGCAATGCGGTGAACAAGAGCAGCAGTA
>Ga0208645_1000978_pt1 | contig 27578 bp, 36 predicted proteins | sample VirMetDEL_Sep_01_FD_184519 | JGI IMG/M metagenome (GOLD analysis project Ga0208645, IMG submission 184519) | Aqueous microbial communities from the Delaware River and Bay under freshwater to marine salinity gradient to study organic matter... | ecosystem: Environmental > Aquatic > Marine >... | reverse complement strand
GCCAACTCTTATTCTTTCAGTTTCATTATTCATCAAAGAACCTTCATGTGCTGAACAATAAAGCTCAACTCTTAGATTTCCACCGGGATTGTAGAAGTAGAATGGAATTGTTACATTACCGTGGTTTGCCTTAAAGACAGCATCTGTTTCACCAACCTTAAGACCGTTGACGTAAATTGAGAAAGCAGTTCGTGGTAAGTTATTTTCAAGTCCAGCAACGGCTTCGTAGCCAATGTAAGCGTTCTCATTATCAAACCCAATAGAGCCAACCTGAAACTGAACTTGCAAAAGACCAGAAGCCATTCCTGCTTGTTCGTTAGCGTGGTTGTGTGTACCAAACTTGTAAGGAGCCCAGCCTCCGTTGAGAGTATTGAAGCCTCCTCCAGTTCCATTTGTAAAACGATGAAAGGTTATACCTTGGAAGTCTTTTGCTTCTAAGCCTACCGTAGTTGAGCCAGCAGGAAAGTTGTGTCTGTCTAGCGCACCATTAGCAGTCTCAAAACAAATCTGAGTGTTGTCGTTTAGAGGATCAGGCTGTATGTCGTTGCCGTTAACAATCGTGTTGGTTACTGGATAAAGTTTCATTACGAAAGTCCTAAGATTGTCTGCATTGCAGTTACGTTAGTGTCTGAGTTTCCAGCAGCAAAGTTAAGTTGTTTGATTCCAGCAGGAGTTTCAAAGTTTATTTGGAATCCAATAAGAGCCATTGGAGCAGAGCCAGAGAAGCGGAGCTTCCACCAACGGGCACCACCAGAGCCTGACTCTCCCTTAGAAGTTCTACCCGGTCCTCCTACAATCTGGTGAGAACCAAATGGGTTAGAGATCCGAGTGCCAATAATTTCTTTTGCTGAATACCTGTTAACATCAAAGTTAGTTACTTTGTTTCCAAAGCCTTGATCTGTTTGTGCCGTGTTGTAAAGACCAGCCTTTGTCTGCTCAGAGTTGTAAGTTATAAAGTTTGTGTCAAGCGCTGCTGTGTCTGTGTTGTAATCAAGTGGCTTCCAATCAACACCCACTCTCATGCTCCCCCCGCCAGAGACGTTCTTGTATGTAAAGAGTGTAATGTCGAGAACACGCTTGATGATGTTTTGGTTTTGGAAATCCAGCCAGTTTGTTTCCCAAAGGTATTCAGGTGAGCCTGTTGTGCGAAGACGGTTCTGTGTTAGACCTTCCTTGTAACCAATGCCAAGTGTTCCGCACCAAACCATAATGCCACCGTTTTGACTTGACTCGTCAACACCATCAATGACAGGAAGGTTGGTCAAGCCAGAGTTAGAGCCAAAGGCAACAAAACGCTCTGGTAAGTAAGTGAAACATCCAACAGGAATATTGACACGTCGAGACCAAGCTTTGATCGGAACATGATAAACAAAGCCTTCCGTAGCAAAGCGACCTCCGTTGACCGGACAGTGTGCCCAATATTCTTGGTCCCTGTCAGAATAAACTGCAACAACTCTGCCAAGGGAGTTAGCAGAAATCTTTTCTGTAAGTTCATCAATCTCGTTACCAAGTTGCACAAGGCCAGCCTGTCCTGCGTAGCGTGAAGAAGCAGAACCTCCCTGAAGCGCGTAGAACCTCTTGTCGTGTCCTAGAAAGACTAAGCCAACGCCCGGCACGGATTGAACACTGTGAGGGCTCAGAGAGCCAACTCCGGTCACGAGAGGCTCAATTTTAAATGGAAGCTCTAGGTTGTCTGTGGGAACCAGAACATCAATCGCTCGCTCTCTAAAAACATAACAAACATTTTCAGTTGCGTAGAGTCCTGTGATAGCACCACCATCGGCTGAACCAAGATCAAAGAAGTTAAATGCTGGGAACTGCTCTGGGAAGTTACCCTTGCTAAAGTAGAGGATGCTGCTGTTCTCAGAAGAACCGGCTAGAATAAGATGGTTTTTAAAAGCTGCACCGTAAGTAAGGCCGGGTGGGATTGGAGCAGAGTGTGAAACTGAAGGAGCAATAGAACCTAAACTGGAATCAGGTAGGAAGTCAAAGAAGACTGTGCTTGTGTTGTCATTTAGATCTTGGCAGAAATAAAGGTCCGAGCCTGCACCAGCATTAAGGGTTTGTGCTCCCTGCGTTCCGCCAATGTTAATGTTACCACCACCACTTCTTTGGTTTTTGGTTCGGTAGATACGGCGCTTAACTGTGCCGGGAGGTCCAAGAGGGATGTAATCAATAGAAAGACCGTGCTTGTAGATGTGACGATTTAAGTTGATTACTTGACCGGTGGCATGATATTTCCAAGTAACTTGGCTGGAAATAGGTGAAATAGGAGACTCTGCACCAGTGTCAGAAATGAAAGAATAAGCATACTGGTAGGAGTTGTGTGTTTCGATTGGGTATTCGTTTGCGTTGTTGTTGTTTGAAAGAAAGACTGTCTCTGGTGAAAGAGCCATACCCAAGTTGCCACCGGGATCAAAGAAGTTAATGCCGGCTTTACCAAAGCGTTGTTTTAGTTGAAGGTCGCCGTTTGTTTGTGAACCAAGGTCAGAATCAAAAGAAGCTGGTGCTTCAACAGGCGTAGGAGCTTCTGGTGTGTTGTGGAAGAAAGCTGTTCTTATGCGGCGGCCTCCTTGGTAAATGAGAGGAGGGTCTTCACCGTTGATGATGAAAAGAAATTTTCCAATCTTGATGTAAGAGGTGCCGGGGTCATTACCACGAGGAACTGCTCGTCCAGTTGCTAGGGTATAGACGCTCTGACCAATAATGACTTTGAGAGTTAGTGAAGGAGAGGTGCCAGTTGTTAACTCTTCAAATAGAATGCACTGTGTGGAGGACTTGTGTCGCTGGTATGAATAAATGGAATAGATGTTGCTTGTGCTTGGCTCACCTGAAGGAACAGCATCTACATCTGGATTGTACCAAGAACGAAAGCTACGATCATTCTTCCAACACATACGGTCAATGTCATAGCGCATGTTCTCTATGTTCTCGGCAGCCGTGGCATAAGGTCTCTTGTCGATGCCGCCAAGAAATTTGATGTTCATATCAGCCATGGATTATCCTCTGTAAATGAGTGTCCTGTTAGGGTAAAGGCGAGACCACTTGTCAGAGCCCCAAGACATAGTTTGAGCGCGCTGAAGAACAATATCCCTATCTCCAGCATAGCGAGCATCAAGAGCCCTCACACGGTCGTTGAAGCGCTTCTCAGCAGCACGACTGGCATTAATGTTGTCATACTTAGCGTAAATGTCAACGAGAGCTTTGTCGATGATTAGGTGGTGAAACTCTGAAGGAAGATGCGGAACATCATAATCAGATGAAAGGTCTAGTGGCTTCCAAAGATAACGAAGGTGGAAGAAGGTTACTTCTGTTGGAATGTCTTCACCTCCGACAGTAAAGCTCTTATCGACAACAACAGGACGAGGATGGAAGCGAACCTTTTTGATTCCCGCACTTTCGTTCCAACGAGATTCAGAATACTCTCCTTGCTTAACGTTGTTCAAAATTGTTTGGTTAAAGGTAACAGATGCAACGGTCGTGTCGTCAAGGTAGTCGTTGAGTGTTCCAATCTTGTAGAAGATGAATTCGTTTTCGTCTGCCTTCTTGCGTGCCCAATAAACGTTGTAGCGATACTTTGCTGTAAGGTCAGGGTTGCCTATAGTCTGGTCAAAGGTAATGCTAATCGTGTCGTTTGAAGAAGTGGTCACAGAAGCAATGTCTGAGAAGCCTGACTCGCTTCCATCAGCAGCAACAACCGTGTAAGCAAAGTAGTAAGTGTTGTCTGGAAGAAGAGAGCCTGCACCTGCTGCTGAGAGGGAGAGAGTGTTTTCGATTTCACCGACCCACTCCTTTGAGTAGGACACATAGAAGTTTGGTCGTCCGTTTGTTGTAAGGTCTTGGCTGAGGTCAATATCAACATCAATTCTTCGTGGGATACCGTGGATCTTTCCTGCCCGAGAAGTAGCATTAATCGGGAAGTTTGGAAAGCTTATGTCCATTACTTCAATAAGGTCATCGGGCATATAAGCAAAGCGATGAATTATTGTGAAGGATGTGCTGGCAACAGTTGTTCCTTCATAGGGACGGTCAAGCTTGATAACAAGATTGCTAAGAACATTTTCAATTCGGTAATAGACACCGGCTGTATTGTCTTTAACAAAGGCACCAATAAACTTTGCTGTAGCATCTTGGTCAGTTGAAGGGTCAACAAACGCAGCGTTAAACTGTGCTACGTCAGACCCGTGTGTAAAGGTAAGTGTGTTTTCACCGATGGTTCCACCGGCATTTAGCACATCACTATTTAGGAAATCTTTAAAGATGCGAAGATCAACTTCCTTAATGTTGAACATGTAAGGACGACGCATCCAAATTTCCATGTAGGCATCATTGATAACTGAGTCTAGGTATCGGCTCAAAGGAGCACTTGGAACGGGCGTATAGTCTAGTTGGTTTTTGATTTTTCCGCGCAGTTGAGCCAAATTCATTTATTATCTCCGATGCAAAGATGCCCCCTGCTCAGACACTAAAGGACTGAGCAGGAGGCATAAAGGTTATTTAGCTGAAGAGTCCGAAGACCCAAACGTCAGCAAAGTTAGCAGTGTCATCCTCAAGCGCCTGAGCAAACGGAAGGAAGTTCGCGTCCACCGCGTCAGCGTCGTAGAGACCAGCCTGACCGGCTGTGCCACTGGAAGTAAGCAAAGCACCCTGAGTCGTGGTTCCAACAACGTTGCAACCCTCAGCGTAGCCCTTGACGACGACTGTTACACGGTCACCGTCAGCGGCATCTGTGCCACTTCCGTCGTGTGCAATGCAAACGCCGATAGCCTGCTGGGTAGCAGCCGCGCCAGAGTCAGCCTTGACAACGTTAACAACGCGGTCAGAGCCAGTCTCGGTAAGCTCAAAGCAAACAACATCGCCAATGACGATAGTGCCGTCTGCATAGAATGTCTCAGTGACGCGACGGTCAGACGCAGCAGCCGCGTCGTTCTTAGCGGAAAGGTACTGGATAAGATCTGATGTAGCCATAATTTACTCCTATTACTCAGAATCTGAGTCGGTGAGAAGGGCACTGGACCCAAGGTGGTTTGCAGTCAAACCGCCCATGAAGAGAATTCTACCGTAGCGGCCATCGTAGCCACTAATGTTCTCAAATCCAGTGAAAGCGAAGTCTGCACCCGAGTGGGTGTAGAGGCAGATGCCGTCAAGGTTAAGCATCATCATAGAAGCGATTTCGTTACCCTGCGGAGTTGCTCCGATTGGAAGAGCACGCTCTGGGACAATGACACCAGACGAGAACTGGAGGCTTGTAACGCCGTTCGAATCTAGCGTAGAGGCATCAACGTAACGCTCCTGCGCAAAGAGCGCGTTGCGGTAGTTGACGTAAGCTAGAGGAGAAGCAAGCGTTAGGTGGAAGCGTCCACCGTCACCACCAGCAGGCATGACGGTTGAAGCGTTAGCCTCAAGCTCGTACATGTTCTTAATGAGGTTGGTGACACCTGCGCCAGCACCGTCCTTGAACTGGTTCTGGAGACCGACAACACCGGTACGGCTTAGGGTACCCATGGTGTTGGTCTGGGAAGCAGGAACACGGTTCTCAAGGAAGCCAGTGCTAACACCAACAGCCACACCACCGTCAGCGGCAGTAAGACCGTTAAGCGTGCCCATGCTGGTGAAAGAAGAATCGTTAGCAACGATCTGCTTGTTCACCTGACGCATAAGAGCAGACATAGCGTTCTTGTAGCGAGCTTCAGCAAGGTCGATGATGGCCTTGTCGCCAGCGTTCTCGGCTTCCTCACGACCGGAGATTAGAACAGGAATCGCAATACGAGTCCAGTCGTACTCAGCCTGATCGGTAAAGTCCTGAACGCTAAGGTCGAGAGCTTCCCAACCGGAATCGAGGACAGTAACAAGGGAGTGCTCTTTGGTCTCTACGGGGACGACGAGCTTATAACCGCCAGAGAAAGATTTAATCTTTCCTAGCTTCTTTGCGTATGAAATAAAGGGAGTCGTTTCAAACAATCCTTCGGCGACCTCATTTTCGATCTCATAGATAGTCGTCGATAGAACATCGTTTGAAATCCCTGAAAGTGTAATAGCCATAATTTAAATCCTTTGTGTATGGTTAAGTGGGATTGAGGTTCTGTGGCTTAGCTCTGTTCTGAGGTGCCGATTTACATGTTTGAAGGTTGTTGCCTAAGCAGTCCTTACAGTTAAGAAACAAGTTGTCAAAACTAAGAATGAACGTCACGATACTCCTGCCATTTCAGGTAAAGTCCTGAGTCAGTATTCTCGCGATACTTATCTTTAAATGTGTCCCACAAGTCAGTAGCCAGAATCATTAGAAGCCCTTGCTCAAGATTGTATTTGTTTGCTATGGACTGGAAGCCATCACCTTGTCTTCTCTTCATAGCAAACTCGTAAGCCTCACGAACTTCGTCCCTAATTTTTTCAAGATCTTCTACTGACCATCTGTCGTATGCTTTACGCCAAGCCATCCCTTACCTCCTTCACTTTTGCTGCTGCCTCTTCCTCAGTAGCAAACCAACCATAATGTTTCTTCTGGCCATTAATCTGCAACCTCACTCTCCACTTCTTTGAGCCCTTCTGCTCAGGATAATAACGGTAGCCTTTACCCCACTTACGTCTATTGAAGCTCTGTGTGCTCTTTGTAGCCCACCTAAGGTTACCGGGGAAGTAACCCTCGTCGTTATTTATCCGATCGATTGTGAGGCCCTTCTCGGCTGCGACAGAGGCATCTGGAAGACTGTCGATGTGTGCGACATAATCCCAGAAGTCATAGTCCCACTTTTCATAGTAAGTTATTCCTCTTCCTCCCCAGTCCTTGTACCTGCTACCAGTTTCGTAATTGCAACGCTTCTTCATGTTCTGCCAACGCCAATAATGTGGATGATCTTTCTTGCGCATAGTCATCACCTCCTAGAGAAATAGTAGTCTAACAAAGACCCTAAGTCAAGCGTAAACACCCCAAATTTTCCTGCCGTGTTTTTCAAAAATGCGATTTGGAAATCAAGTGGGACTATAGTGCCGACCCCCCCTACCCTGCGTGTTAATCCACCTTACAAAGATCCGTTGATAATCGGCAATCAAAGGGTACTATCACCGAGGATTAGAGAATCGCATAAGACGCCTTTAAACTGCCTTTCTACGCCCTTCTACGCCTGATAATGAAGTCAATTATTTGCAATGCCTAATAACGCCCTTGCTACGCCAAGGATGCCGTCAAGTCTTAAGATGTCAAAAGAATTTAACGATTAAATGACAGCCTGCCATAATAAACTTTCTATCTCCCCCTTACCCGAATGTTAATTCGATGTGCATGGCCAGCGGGTTTATAAAATCAGACATTTCGCCATAGACGCCTTGCAACGCCCACTACGCCAACCTACCAGCATAGGTGCAGAGGGCTAGAAAGACAACAAAGATTTTACAACGCCATAGTTGCCTTACTACGCCTAGAACCGCCTACCATGCGCATCTATGGCCATAAGGGCTTGACTTTGACAGAATGTCAGCGCAGTAGCCTCACTAACCCTCAACCCCCACTAACAGCGGATCTGGGGGAATTGTCACCCAGTTATTCATTCACCACTTACTAACCCTCTAAACGACAAAACCCCCCTACATCGCTGGGACATAGGGGGGACTTATTATTATTTATCTGCTACTGTTTATCTATTACTACTGAGACTACCCAGTGAACTAAGACTAGGAATAGAAACAACTTAATCATCTGTTACCTCGGAAGAGATTCTTGCCTGTGGTGATAGACTTCATAAGGAGCCTCTCCATTTCTCTTTCGTGTGCTTGCCAGTCTTGCCATTCTTCATCAGTGATAGTTCTACTGAGAGCCTTATCAATCTGACCTCTTTCCATCTTCCAAGCATTTAGAATATTATTATTCATCATCCACCTCTGGAAACATAGAGTCTTCTACCCAGAACCTAACTTCATTTGACAGCCATTCGTTTAGGTCGTAGCCGTATTCTTCTAAGAATCTATCCCACTGATCATCTGTCAGGTTCCTTCCTAGAAAACCTTCGATGTGTTCCTTCTCAAACCAGTTAGGAACGAATGTCTTTTCTGTGTTAATAATCATTTTAGTTCTCCTTTACCTCGGTCAGATTTAGCAGAGCCTTAGTCACTATTGCTCTTGCCTGAAGTTCATTTATGTTGAACTGCATCACGGTCTTCAGCATGTGTTCTCCTAGCCTCCAATCTACCTTATTCCAAATTATCATCCTTGACCTCCGTCATCTTCGTCCCATTCCGGCTCTTCGTCCCATTCATAGTCAGCAACAAGCATTCCGTCTATCACCTGATAGTCAATGTCCGTAGCAATAGCTGGAATGTGTGAAAGCAAACTATCAAGGTGGCTGTTCAGTTCCTCTACATCCCAGCCAATAAAGTTATTGACTTCTCCCATAGTAGTCTGTTGCCTAGTCATCACTCACCTCCGTCATAAGTCAGTTCAACCTCGTCGGGCATGTTGCTTCGAATGTCATCAATCAAGTCGTCAGCACAGTGCCAGCCGATGCCTTCCTCAAAGTTGGGACAGTTCTCTAGCTTACAAAGCCAGTCATCTACAAGCGGGTTCTCAAAGACCTGCTGCATAAAGTCATTCTCGTCTGAAGACCTTATGATGAAAGTCTCTTCGCAGTTTGGGTCATCAATAGTCAAACTAAACATCACTCACCTCCATCAAACTCAATAGCAACAACCTCGGTTGCACGCCAGTCAGCAACGCCGCACTCGTTGACGAGGTAGTAATGCATTTCACTAGGGGATGTGCAGTCCCCCGCCCACGCATAGTAGGTGTTTACTAGTTCGAGAATCAGATTGTCTAGGTAGTCAGTGACTTCTTCGTCAGTCCGACCACTGTCCCACATCTGCTCTGCTTCTTGCTCAAAGTTCATCGTGTCTCTCCTGTGTCTCTCTATTAGTGTAAGCCCAAACGGGCAGGAAGTGAAGTCAAGGGAATGTCAAGGTCAGGGACAGTGTTCGTGGCGAGAGAGATTAAAAACCACGCACCATCCCTGACCTCGACAATAGTTAGCGCGTTACCGCCTGCCAACCGTTTGTAATCCAAGCGGGGGCATGCTGTAGAATTGAATTGTAAATGTCTCCTGCCTCTGCGTTGACGTTGTAGCCGGTTGCAATAAGGCAGGTGTGGCCAAGATTCTTCACCTTGCGTGCAAGCGTTGGCTTCCTAGCCCACGGAGACTGCTTACGAATCTGGCTGCTACCAATCCGAGCAAAGCCATAGTCATCAGCAAACTCGTTGAGCGTTTGGAAGATGTTGGTTGAACGGTAGAAGTTGACGAGGGCGTTCTTTTGCAAGCCACCAGCCTTGCTAATGGTTGGGTGTGGGTTAGCAACGAGAACAATAGTCTTACCCGGATGCCGCTCCCAGATAGCCTTGAGGCTCATCGCGAGAACTACCTTTCCATGCCCCTTACCACGGAGGTTGGGATGTACGAAGAAACCTGAAATGTAGATGTAGTTATCCGCAACTTCCCAGTGACAGCAACCAACATTCGGAATGAACTGATCAGGGTTGCCGTGCTCTGCCTTGAACTCCTCGCTCAAGTAAGGCGACGAACCAAGGTAATCGTCAGAGTTAGCAAGGAAGTCATCAACATCAACGATGTTGATAGACTGAATGTCATCCACCTGAAGACCAGACTGGATGTTGAAGATTGCGTAAGTGGTGTCAGTCTCCGTGTTACGCATAACACTATGCTTGACAGGAACATCGTCGTGACGATCTTCGCGGATTGCCTTGCATGAATCAAGGATGATGCTGTGGTAGTCGTGGCTCATGGTGTCTCTCCTGTGTCCTATTACTATTGTAGTCGAAGTTGAGTGGGAAGTGAAGTCAAGCGTCTGTCAAGTGGACTCGATAAGGAACTCGCACTCGCCGTGCGTCCGATGCACGCACCAACCGGGAGAATAATCCGAGTCGCTGAGGTCGTAGTCCGTAACTGTGTAACGGTCAAGTTCGTCAGAAGACAGGAAGTCTCCCCAGTCTGGCCGACCGGGTGCGGCTGTGTAGATAGTGAAGGTCTTATCAAGGTCAGCAGGGTTGTAGCCAAGGGCTGTCAGCAGGTCAGCAAAGGTCATCGTCGTCTCTCCTCTCTCTACTAGTTTAGTTGAAGTGGGTGAAGAAGTCTAGTCAAGCAACTGTCAACAGGTCAAAGTCGAAGTGTCTCCCGCGCTTTCCAGCATCGAACCAGTAAACCTCGACAAGCAGGTGGGTCGGATGGTCCTCGACTATGGCGGTGACAACACCGAGCAAGCCGTCTTTTCCTAGCCACCTAACCAAGTCGCCCCGCTGGCCTGCGCTGCCTTTTCCTAGCCACCTAACCAAGTCGCCCTTAGTAAAGTCGGTGTGCACGCTCTCCTCCCTACACTTACATAGTAGTTCAGGCTGGGCACGAAGTCTAGTCAAGGAAACGTCAAGGAGGATTTGACACAGGCTTGACTTGACCAGTAGACTTGACAGCAACTTGACTTGACCAGTAGACTTGACAGGAACTTTACTGGACTAGAAAAAAGGAGGAACAATCGTAGCCACGGTTCTCGTTGACTGGACTGTTCCTCACAGGTGGCGCGAACTAAGCTATCAATTCTTCCCACGCTTGGTCTACGGAAGTTGGCTGCCGAGTGTAGGTAGCAATCAACTCGCCCTCCTGATCCAAGTTAAACTCATTAATAGTTTCGTAGTTAGTACCAAGTGCTTGGTTAACCTCGGTCAAGAAGTGATGTGTGTTCTCATAAACTACTGGCATGAGCATGCACTGTTCGTAGTCATCGTGGCAGAATAACTGGTAGAGGTAAACCGGATTACTTCTATGATTGGTTAACCAGTGGACAAGCGAAAGAGAACGAGTCCTCTGCATAGCCATGGCATATTCCTCCGCGCTCGCAAAGAAATCTTCTGGGTTATCACGTTCAACATCTTGATAGTTCACACAACGAACGATGAAGTCTCCACCTCCAACCTTCATATGTTGTGCGTTGTATTCACGATAATCATTTACTTCTTCGATGAAGTCACAAGAAGGCACGATGTTCTTGTTAAACCAATCAAGGTTTTCCTTCATTTCTTCTTCACTCATTTGCTGGACACTAGGCTCCATGCCATCATCCCAGCACCAGTTGTAAATCAAGTAATCAATATACATCTTAATTCTCCTTTAGTTGTTAATGAAATCTACGATGTTCTTCCATCGTCTATAAACTACAGTCTTACTAATGTTCTGCCAGTCCTTTAACTCTTCCAAGCTGATGAAGCCACAACGCCACAACACAATCTCTACATCTTCTTCACTGGCATTGTCGTTGATCCAGTTGATAAATTCTTTTGCTCTGTCGTTCATCGCTTACGCCTCGTCTCTTCACGGATGTGCTTTCTAATTTCGCTAGTGCTATACGCCATCTTGGTTCCTCCTAGTTCATGAATCTAATTTTAAAAGAATACTTTCTGGCTACGATACCAACCAAATGTCGAGCCTTCTCGTCGTTCACCCACACAGGCAACACGTTCTTAAGGTTGCGTGTGCCTAGTGAAAAAACCTTTCTGTTGCTGGGAGTGTAGAAGTTAATGTAGTCGCCTTTGATTACACCAACTAAATTGCTTCGGCTTTCAATTGCATTCTTGAAGCGTTCAGGTTGACCATTGATAAAGTCAGCTTTCTTTGAAAGCCTGAACTCTATCTCCTGTTCCATCGCGGAATAGGAACGCTGCTTTGGATGCATCTTGTTAGCATTTTCCCAATTCATTTTAGCCATCGTCGTTACTCCTCTTCTCAAGATAGTCCTTCATCTTTTCGTTAAACTCTTTCTTACGATTGAAGAAAGTTCTTCGTGACACTGGCTTCTCTGGATAGTTCAATAGTGTCTTCTGTTCCTCACACCACTCTAGGTTTACAAGACCTAGATGATGCAGGAAAATAAATTGTTCCTGCAAGGTGCATTCGTTCTCAACCCACTTACCAAGTGTATCAATAAGCAATCTGTTCTTCACGTCATCCTCCAACTTCTTACGTTCAATAAGCTCAACTGCCTTTGTCTTTGAATTAAAGATCCAATACTGTGCTCGTTCTCGTCTCACACTCCTCAAGTTGTCCTTGATGTATCCATCAATCTCTGCATTAACCCAGCCTCTAAACTGCTTCTGGCTATCACTATCCTGCCAAGACCAGTCTCTATCAAGCCAAAGCTCTCGTAGTTTTGCTGGTGATTTGTTAGGCGATGACAGGATGAAGAGATAAATCTCTTGGATTAAATCATGGAACGTCCATCCTTTCAGGCTGAGTAACTTATCAGTATTAGGTTTGTTCCTGTAACTGACTTGCAAAGTTTGCTTCATCACCATGTGAAGTGCCAGTTCTCTTGAGCGTCTGCCTCTTAGTATAATCACTCTTCTCCCTCCTCTTTATCAATCTCATTTAGTACCTCTGCTACCTTGGCCTTTGCTTCCTCTTCAGTCTTAAACAAACCAAAGTATTTCTGCTTTCCGTTTATCACAACCTGAACATGATACTTTCCAGCATGTTTGTTAAAGTAGTAGCCCTTACCATAGCGTCTTCTGTTAGAAGATTGCTGGCTCCTTGTAGCCCACCTTATGTTGCCGGGGAAGTAGCCCTTGTCATTGTCGATGCGATCGATAGAACGACCCTCCTCGTAAGCGTTAGGTAGACTTTCTATGTGGTCTACAAAAGACCAGAAGTCATCGTACCATTCTTCACACACGTCGATTCCTCTGGCTCCATAGTGCTTGTAATTCTGAGCTTCTGAATTCCTACATCTGTGGCGCATTAGAATCCAGCGTGCATACAGCTTATGCTTAGTCTTAAATCTCTTACTCATAGCGTGTCCCTCCTTTGGTTCGCTATACTACATAGTTATATTCTACTGCCAAGTGCACTGGAAGGCAACAACTATTTCAGGAACCCTATGGCAGATCTGCACATCAACTATGTGCGATTCCGCTACACAAAAACTTGTAACTATTTTTGCACTAGGGCATCACCGATGACCAGTATTATAGTATAGAGCAAGCGAGGCGACGAGACAATTGGTTTGTTAGCTGAGGTAAACATGTTAGCTTTTACATACGAACAAACACTAAGCTCATTCTCTTGGATGACTTTAATCCTAAGCAGGATGAAACTTAAACCTGATACGCAAGCTCTCTACACAGAAGAACTATCTGAACAATTTAAATTCTTACTGGCTGCTGGGGACTGGAACTAGTTGACAACTTGCTTGTTAAGTAGAAACATATTGAGTCGGTTGGCTGGTTACAATCTCTCTCACTCATAGCACAGTTCCTTTCTTGTCCGTTCTCCTTACAAACCAGCCAACCGGCTCTCTTTATTTTAAGTCTTACCCTGCGACTTTAAGTATTCGTAGACTGCGTAAGCATTCTTAAACTTAGGCTTGGCCTTGGCAGATGGAGTTCCAGTAGAGATCTTCATACCTGCATCACGGACTGCCCTCTTATAACTTTCAATCTCAGAGTTCTTCTTCTCCATAGCAGCGTTGAACTCCTCACCTTTCAGTCTGAAGTAAGCATCTTCAATGCTCATGTTCTTCTCCTGAATTAGTTTGGCGATTGCTTCCTTGTACTTTGGAAGGTCAGGATGCTGTGCTTCAAAAGCCTTGACCTGTTCCACTCTGGTCTGACGCTGCATCTTCTCACGAGCAGGAGCAAGCATGTTCTCTAACTGCTTGGCTGCCTGTGCTTCGATGTACTGCTTCAGTCCTTCTGGATTGTAAAGGTCAATATCCTCTGGTAGATTAGCATGCTTCTTAAAGTTCTCAGCAGAGTTCTCAAGAAGTGTACGCTCTCTACTTTCCAGTTCCTTACGACGGTTAGAAAGGTCAGTCGTCTTACGCTGGTAATCAGACCTTAGGTTTTGAATTAACTTCTTAGCATCAGGTGGAAGGTTATTAAGAACTTCATTATAGTTCAGTCCCTTATGATTGCCTTCGTACTCTGGACCTGAAAGGTGTCTATCTAAAAGGTCATCAAGTGACATACGAGACTCAGCCTTCTTTACTTTGGCTCGGTCTAGTGCATCCTGCTTGATCTCATTTAGTCTTTCCTCACGCTGTAATATTCCTCTCGGCTCACCACGTCGTTGTAGAGACGCTTCAAGCTTTGGCGTGGGGTTTGATTCAACTTGACTTGTCGTCCTCTCAGAAGGGCTGTTCTGTCCCTGAGAAGAGGTGTCGTTATTATCGCTCATTTATTTCATGCTCCTACTTGGTTGAGTAAAATGTCCAACTCACTTCCCTCTTCCACAGGAGGAGGTGCTGAGCCAGCCATAGCTGTTTCGATTGGTGCCTCTTGTTCTGCTGTTGGTGCTTCCTCAACAACATCAACCGTCGGCTGTTCTTCACGCAAGAACTTACGGAACTCTTTATTGCGAAACAAAGAATCAATCTCAGCCGTGACTCTGGCAAGGATGCCGTCGTCAGTAATCTGACTTACCTCGAAAGGCTGCATCGTAACTTCCTCAGGCATAGTAGCTGCAAAGGAATCTACGGTCTGCTTGATAGCAAGCAAGCCACGAGTAAGCTGGTCAGGTAGAGGTCCGTTCTTTACGTCAGAGAAGTTAGTCTCAAGTTCAAAGCCAACGTCCATTTCCTTATTGATCTTGTTAATCAAAGTAGCCAGCGCCTTCTGACGCTTGCCTGAAAACGTTCCTACTGGAGAAGCAGCCTGCATTACATCAGTGACTGCTCCCTCTGCCTCAGTAAGCACTGGCTCTAACTGTGCCATCGCTGACTGTGCTCTCCCCTCTGGGGTTGTCTCTTCAATCTTAGCCATTGTTTGTCTCCTTTAAGACTTTGTTAGCTGGGGCCACGTCGTTCCAAAAGGCTTCCGTAGCTTTGATGCGCTCATTAGCTGAGCCATCCTTATCGGGTTTATCTAAATTGTATTCAATCATTTTGTTAAAGAAATGGTCTGACTCTGCATCAGCTTTGGCTTGCGCCTTCTGCTGAGCATCCATCTTATCAGCTACCCAGTTCTTAGGGAGATCACGCTCCCTCACTAGACCGCGAGCTTTAAGAACTTCGTCCTTGTGCTTGGGGCCAAGGATGTGAGTCTTTAAACTACGGTCGTAATAAGTTGTGTGACTAAGACCCTCAGTCCAAGAGTTTAGGTTTGACCCAATCAGATTGGGAGCAGACATTTTTAAAACAAAGATCTCTCCTGTGTCTGGATCAACCATAGTCTCTGGTCTTTCAGTGTGCTTACCAAGCCACTCAAAGATACGACCAGTCTTAGTTCCTCGGAATTCGTAGATAGGCATCAGGTAGTTTCTCCTAGCATTTGCTCAGCTATCATACGCTGTGCGCTGCCTCTAATCTGTCCAGCCACGGGACCACCACCAACGGGAAGTCCTTCCTGCTCTTGTGGACTCTGCTCACCACGAGAAGTCATGCCTTCCTCTGGCAAAGCCTGTGGCTCTGGAGCATCAGCAAACTCTTCAGGTAAATCAAAGACATTGATGATGTAGTCTCGTAGAGCTTCTGGCTTGACGCCAAGCTGAGGAAGAACACCGAGTAGCTGCATAACCGCAGAGCGCTTGACAGCAGAAGCAATAGGTGTGCTGGCCTGATCAGCATAAGCATACTTGAACTTACCTTCAAAGTGTTCGCGTGTAAGAACAACTGGCTCTCTGTCAATAAGCACAACCTCTTTCATATCCTCGTCGTCACCAGTCATAATGAGATGGTAAATGAGTGACTGGTAAACCTCACCAATCATCTCAATAGAACGATGGAAGAAGCGAGCCATGCGTCCTATCTCTGAGGCAGAGTATTGGGTTAGAGCAGCAATCTCTGTGGCACTAGCACCAGTTGCCTGACCTCTTGTGAACGGAGCCATAACCGTACCACGCTCTAGGTCAGCACGAATCTCAGCCTTGTAGATCTGATAGTCAGGCGAGAAGGTGGCTTGCGCTAGTGGAACAAGAACATTTCTAGCATCCACATCAGGAGGCACATCAAGCTCAACGATTGACATGTCCCGGTTCTCTGCTAGAATAGCCGCTCCTTCTTGGTCAATGGCTCCCTTGCGTGTGACATAGATACGAGCGTCACGACGGATGCCATTAGCCCAAACCGTTCTCATGGAGTTAATCTCCCACAACTGGTCATAGACGCGACCAAGTGAGGAGTAGCCACGGAGCGGTGAGTCTGGTGAGTAAGACAGGTAGACAGGCACGAGTGGTGAAATGGGTGAGCCGTCTGCCTTACGGAATGGAATAGTGTCTGCCTTGTAAATAACTTTGTTTGCTCGCTGTGCAGATGGCGAGTAGATAATAAGTTCGTCTGATTCAAAGTCATAGAACTCAAAGATCTCCACATAACTTAGGAGGTAGCTACCATCGTAAGAAGCATCGGAAGACTGTGAGTCGTTGCTGTTGTCATAGCCACCACCGATGGTTCCGTTGAGGTAGTCTTCTTTGACGACAGGATCAAACTTGATACCGGGGAACTTCTTCTTTGCTTGGTTGTAAGGCAGGTAGTAGCGGTGTCCAACGAACCTGCTCTCGTGCCACTCCTCTGCGTCGTGGTCAACAATAACATCCCAAGGATGAACCGTGCGAATCTCGACAGCATCAAGCAAGCTTTCGGTTTCCTTGATAGCAAGCTTGAAGAACGAGTAAGGGTAAATCAGTGAATAACGAAGTCCCCTCTCGGCCACAATCATCTTGTCGTAAAGGAACCTATTGACGCAAGCCTGCACGACCTCTGGGTTTCCTTCACCTTTAGCATCAGGTCCGACAGTAAGAGCAGGTGTCTTGCTGAAGAGTGAGGCAACAAAGCCTTCAACATAAGCATAGCCATCACTAGTGTTGACCGTGATGTTGTTTTCAAACATGCTGGCAACTGTGCTATCAAACATAGTTCCCATGTAAGCACGGCTGTAAGCCGTCATTCGATCTCGTTCTTTGTCCCAATAGTTGCGATGATAATCAACAAGGAACTCTACTTCTCTTTCGTTCATTTTAGCGTCTCCCTATTCTGAGTTTTTGCCCCGTTCGTTTGAGCGGGTTTGCTGTTGGGTCTGGTCTGCTGACCGGAGAGGTCGCCTCGGTCATCCAACGTTCGTAGTCTGGCAGAGGCATCCTAGTGTCTTTCAGGTGGTACAGCCCAATGGCATACGCCATACATCGGTCGTCATGGTAGCCGTCCGGTGCAGAGGGGGCAAGTCCCTTGTCTGAGCGAATTAACATTCGCATTTCGTTGTAAGTCTTTTCGTCTAAATAATTGATCATCCTCTCTTCGAGGTAGGTCTTTAACAATTCGTAAATTGTAATCTTGCTTCTGGCTGTGGTCTTAAAGGCTCGGTAGTTTGTCCAGTTATACTGGTGGAGAACTTCCTTAAAAGCATGGCCATGGTTGTTTTCTTCAAAAGCAATCTGTGCTTTATACTTCTGCGCCAAGTTCATACAAGCCTGCGCAAAATCGTTGACGCTCATCATGTTGCTATTCACGATGGCAACTGGAGCGCTTGTCAAACGAGAGAGAACAATCCCTACTGAATAGTCTCCACCTTCGCCGCCTGCTATGTCTACGCCCATAACGTAGTTGTCTTTGGTTGAGTGAGGTGAGATGACTTCAATAGTGTTGTCTGAAATTTTAATCTTCTGAACTTCTTCAAAGTGGTCGTCATAAAAGTAATTGTCTGAAGCCATAGCATATGCTTCTTCAATTGAAAGAGGATACTCACGTTTAAACAAACGCTCGTCTTTCATCTCTGCAATCTTCTTTCGACGCCAAGAGATTTGGTTCTTGTCCAAACCAAACTTGTCCATAATGGACTGCTCGTCATCGGTGACGACAAACTTATTCTTGCCCCACTGGAGAGTATGACGGTAAGATGGGAAGGACGACCAAGGAAGAAACACAACGTGCCAGCCCTCTGGGTTCGTTGCGATCTTGTGAAGCGCATCACCAAAGTGGTTAGCAGTTGATTCTAGGATAAGCTTGCCTTGGTTAACAGAAGCTAGTGTAGAAGCCAGCCAGTTCTCAGGGTCATCATAGAACGCGAACTCCGTAGCGTGAACTGTGTTAAGTGTGTAGCCACGGTCTGAGGCGTCTGACTGGGCGCTCATTGCAATGATGCTGGTGTCCGTGGAGTTGAAGCTGATGCGGTGCCTGTTAATCTGAGAAGGGCGTTTAAGAGGGTCAGGCAGGCTGTTATAAAAACGCTTGTCGATTCTAAGAATCTCGTTAGCTGAGCCCTGCTTGTTAGACACAATAACTGAGTTGATTGTCTTGTGGTTTGTGTAAGCTTCCCAGAAACAATAAGCTCGCACGACAGTGGTGATGCCCATCTGTCGCGCTTTAACAATTGCTACACGGTTGTGCTGGTGGAGAGCCTTAATGACTGTAATCTGTTCTGGCGTCATTACTTCGCCAAACTGAACCAGACTACCTTCCTTGTCCTTAATCCAAAGCCTAGCTATGAACAGAACTGGGTCTGAAAGGATCTCGTCTAATGTATATCTTTTACTCGTCAGACTCATCGTCGCTCTCAGCGTGTTCACGAATCTTTGTGTCAACACGCTTAGAGACTGAGATAAGCCATTCGTCAATTGGCGTCTTGCCCTCTTGGTTCTTTGTCATAACACCACGAAGTAGAATTAGAAGCTGGATAAGGTCGCCAATCTTAGCGGTCCTCCAATCTTCCTGATCAAACTTCTTAATCATCGCAGCGATGATAAGTGCTACTGACTTTTCAAACTCTCCTCTCTTGATGCTACGAATAGCGGACTGTGCATTTCTAGAGAGGTCGGGCTCGCCGTCTTTTCTTGCCATCTGAATACTCCGTTGCTTCTAATCGACACGTTTGAGGAGATTGGCTAATTGCTTCTCCTCTCGGCGCGTGAAGTCGTCGCCTTCTACTACTTTAAAATGTTTGTCAATAAGACCCTTCACACTCGTGTCTAATTCCATAAGCTTAATGAAAGGTCTTGTTACGTTAACGTCCCATCTTTCTCGCAAAAGCTTTTGCTGAAACCAAGTCTGGTCTAGCCTTGCGATGTAAGTTTCAATTCGATCCTGACTGTATTCTTTGGACATCTGGATTTTCCTTAATCTTATTCTGACAGCGGATAAACACTTGCCTTACTTTTTCGTATGAACAGTTTAGTTCTTTCGCTACAACACGAAGAGACTTTGATTCTTCAGCAATGCTGTAAAATATCTTTTGCTCTTCCTTGGTTAAAATTCCATCAATGGTGTCGCATAAAAGTTCATAGCGGGCTCTTGAAAGATTGCTTTCAATTGGGTCTTCTGTTTGCATCTTCGGATGGTAGATGCCGGGATTGAAAGAAATTGTTTTAATCCAATCATCATAGAGGGGACAGTCTACAACCTCCTGCCAAGTGTTGCACGCATTTAAACGGTCTGTGTTTGTGGGTCTAGGAATTCTTTGGGTCATACGACCATAGTGTCGCTTCTTCATAGTGCTGGCTCTCCTTACACTATATAGATAGTAGTAGAACCAACGGCAATAATCAAGTCTTTTTCTTGCGATTCTTACGAACTTTGTCAATATCAGCTTTAGTGATCTTCTTTCTAGGAGGAGCAACTGCTGCTAACTTCTTCTGCTTTTTAGAATACTTTGAATAAGGCATTACTTCTTCTTCGGCTTAAAGCCGCCTTTCTTCTTCTTCATCTGGTCATAAGTCTTTGAATCAATTGTAGAACGGGACTTTGATCTGCTTGTCCCGGCTTTCTTGCGCTTGTTTATATTTGCGTATAATCCTTGCTTGGCCATTACTTAACTCCTTTAAGTCTAGCGATTGAGTCGATGACACCTTGGCTTCCAATATAAATGCCTGAAAGAATAACCCAGTCGCCGCTATCAATGAGGCCATACAAAGCAAGGCCAGTAGCAGACAACCAAACAAGTAGCTTTCGGCTGATAACTTTTGATAATCCTTTGTCGATTGCATTTCTCATTTATTCCTCGCGCTTCTTATTAGAACGGACTCGTTGGCGCTCTGACTAGTCGGTAATAGATAGTCACATCACAGTCGCCTGCGAAGACAAGAGCGATGTTTGCACCAGCAGCGATGGTTGTTGTCTGGGAACCTGACACTCCACCGTTTACACGAGCAGGTGTGCTGGCATCATCATAAGCATAGATGGCTGGGAAGCCAGCAACGGCAGATGTATCAGCACTATCGTCTGCTAAAAAGATGTGTGTCTGATAAGCGTAGCCGGCTGAGTGAGTAAAGGCTGACTGTGAAGTTGCTGTGTAAGAACCAAAAGCTAGTCGGAAGCTGGTGCTATACTTGAAGCCTGAGAACATTCCTTGGGTAGTGCCGTCCCAAGCTCCAGCAACAAACTGTTCGTTTTGTGCGTTGGGGATGTTGGTTCCCATCTGAAAGTAAAACTCAATACCTACAATGTCACCATCAGCCGGGTCAACTGTTGCACCACTATCAGGGTCAATAAGAGCAAAGCGATACTTACAACCATCATCCGGGTTATCAAGGTTAGAGCCAACACGGGTGGTGCCTCTAAACTGTATCTCGGATCCAACGGTCGTAATGCTTGTTTCTAAACTATAAGGGTCAGAGGTAGATACTATGAGGTCTGACGTTAGGAGAGACCAAGAAGAGGTATCCTGCGAGCCGTCAGTAGCTCTTCCAGTCGTACCTCCTTCTGGGATAACCCTGCCAACATTTACTTTGGCAACAGGCATCAGGTTGCTCCTCGACCAAAGAAGAGACTAGCAGAATCAATGTCCATGGTGTTGCCCGCATCTGCCTTGAAGTGAAGGTAGAGCGTTGTTGCGCTGCTGGCAATAAAGGGCAACTGAATGGCATACCCAGCTAGACCATCAGTAGTGGTCGTCTTACCAAGAGCAATTGTAGCCTCGGTGTCTGGAATGACAAGAACATCACCATCACTGTCGGTAGAGATAGCAATGGTAAGCTTTGTTGCTAGGCCAATAGATGACACGTTTACAACAAGATACTCTGGAACAATCTTAACTGAGGAATCGAATAGCTGCGGCAAGGCAACAGATGCTGACTTGGCAGTCTGAAAACTGTTCTGGATGTTTGTAGAACTAGAAACGTCAAAAGAGACTGATCCTAGCTTTGGCGATGTTTGAACTGTTGGCATGTGAAATACTCCTTATTTCATAGATTTGGCACCCTTACACTTCCACCGCTTGCGGCTTAGGTTGTTGGGTGTATTTGGATCATTTTGCTTTTCTTTGGGTAGGCGCTTCTTAATGCCCAATGAACGAGCACAATAAGAATCGCCTTTCTTAGTACCGGGTTTAACACGAGGCCCGCCACCTTTGGCTTTGCCTGCTTGACCGTAAGAAACCTTCTTGGTTCTACCAGTCTTAGGATTCTTAACGGTCTTTACTTTGGCTTTTCCTTTGGCGGGCCTTGGCATATCAGCCTCCTCCCTTATGAGGAGCGTAGCCACCTTCTTCAATATATGGAAGCTTTGAACCCTCGATGACCTCGCCTGTATCAAGAAGTTCTTGTAGTCTTTCAAGAATCATATTTTCTTCCATTTCCAACTTCAAGCGATCATCCTCGCGCTTTTGAATATCCGCTGGGCTTCTGTAATCCTTAGCGGCTTCTCTACTCTTGGCATCTGATATTGGATCTGGTGCTAGTAAAATGTCTAGAACACCCGGCGTAGACTTGTAAGCTTCTCTTAGAAGATCCATTACCTTCTCAAGTTTGGATTGGGTCTTCGGATAACCTGACGGTTCGAAACCAAGTGCACGATACATTTCGCCCGGCTCCTTAGCTTCTCGGGCCATGGCCTTTTCAACCTTTGTTACAATCGCTGGGTCACCTGATTTGTATACGCGACCTAAGGCATCTTCGTTTATTTCATCTTCGAAGTATAGCATCGCTTCTTCCATTAAGTCCGTAGCAATTAGGCCGTCCATCGCGGCGCTGCTAATCGCTTTGTAATCCCATGGAATACCTTTCTTTTCTAAAACTTTTCGAATAGTTTGTTCTCTGCTTTCAGCCATAATCATTTCTCCTTTTTGGTTTTGATCATTAATTCAACATTGTCGAGCTTGTCTTTAACTTCATCAAGCTTTTCATCTATGCGTTCTAGCCTTGCTTGAACGGAGATGCTCTGCTCTCTTAACGCTTTGACTTGCTCGGCATTAACATCTATATCATCGGCATAAGCCTCTAATAAATCCAATCTATAACCAGTGCTGTAATAAAAGCTGGCAAGTGTTGCCATTACCGCGCCGATTGCTAAGATTTCTTTAACTGGCACATTTGAAAGATTCATGCGAGTTTCCTCATTACAATAAAAGTTTTGTCTATTCCAGTTCTTGCTGGACTGCTCTGCGAATAGTCTCGCGTCTTTGAGCTTCATCCTGCATCTGTTCCATAGCCCCGATGCCTGTTGCCACAGGAATGTCCCACCAAGGCTGGCCGATGCCATAGCGCATAACGTCTCCTTCTAGCTGAGGAACAAGAATATCTGACCACTCACGGACAGGTCTGTCTATTCCAGTTAGTAGGAGAGCGTTGCGGAAAAGTAGAAAGTTCATTCTTGCATCCTTGTCGTCTCTATTGATTTGCCACTCAAAGCCTGCGTGTGTTGGCTTGCCTCTGCGTGGTGCTCTTGCTACAACGTTGAAGAAAGTTTTAAATGTTTCCCAGTTTCCAGTTGCAACAAGGAAGTTAATGTAGCTTGGGTTGATGTAAGTTCCAGCTTCACTTATTTCACCAAACGCAATTTCGTATCCGGCAGCCGTAAGGGGCGTTCTCGCAACGGGGTCTGTCTCAGCGAGTGCTGCCATGCCTGCACCTGCTATGGCTCCTGTAAGGCTAGCCTCGCCTGCCGCAAGGGCAGCAAAGTGAGACGACACAGACACGAGGTCATCCATCGCGTCAATCATGGGAACGTCTGGTCCGTAGATTGCATAACGAAGTCTAGTGTCTGGGTCGTTGTAGATTCCCATCATTACCTTTGAAGTTTTATACTTTGTCATAAATGGTGTGTAGCTTTCTTCTTCGTCATCAGGTAGACCACGAACTAACTTGTATTGCTGCGCCAATCTGGTTGGGTTGTTTGTAATGTTTGAGATCAAAGTTCTAAATGACTGAGCACGGAAAGAGTAGATCCAGATGCCCTTCATAATAACATCGCGTTCAAACTTGGTTAGATTGTTGTAGTCAAAAAGAGACTCGCGTGCTAGCTTAATGGCGTTTGCCTCTGACTCTCCTCTGCGGAGAGCGGCTAGAAGCACGTTAACACGGAAGTAGTTGTCAGTAGCAGAGGCTAGTTCGCCCCAAATAGTTCTGCCTGTTGCTCCTACAGCGGCAAGAGACTTTTGGTAAATCTGTTTTAAGAAGTTTATAACAGGCTCTGTTCTACCAAACTCGCCAAAGTTCTCGCCTGTCCAACGAACAAAGTCCTCAAAGATTTGGTTAGGAATTTCTGCTCTGACTCTGGAAATAGCAATGTTGTTCTGCTGAACCATATCGGCAATCTCGCCAACGGTGTAGGTCTTGCCCGTTGGAGTTTCAACAATCTTCCTTGCACCCTCAGCCACAGGAATGATGCCTCCAAACTCAGCGGAGTAAAGGTGGCTAAGCACTTGGGTAGAGCCTCGTGGTAGAGGCGACTGAAGACCAGCTTTCAAACCTAGTGTTGACAAGACAATAGCTGGAGCAGACAGTGCGTTAACAATGTGATACTTTGGATTCAAAATCAAGTTGCCTGCTAAGATGCCGCCCTTTGTAATGTTGCGCACATAGCCAAATGAATTCCAAAGTTCTGAGGCTGTAAAGTTTGCAATACGACGAGCCAAGCGTGTATAGCCGGGTGAAGTATCCGTAGCCACAGAAAGAGCTTTCCTGAAGCTTAGCAGTTGTTCCTTGAAAGTTTGAAGGTCACCTTCTCTTAACGGAACTGTAACTACGTCTAAGCCATGAACTGCGAGGTCGCGTCTGGATCGTTCCGCGCGTGTGGTGGTGGGATCTCCAAACATATCACGAACAGGACTTGCACCCTCTATAGGTATCCAACGCTGATTAATGACATTGTACCTACGCACTAAGCTACTATCGTCCAAGACGCCTAGCAAGTCTGAGCGCATAGCATTTGGTGTGTCGAACACATAGAGCGGCAAATCCTCTACCGCTTGAACAAAAGAAGTAGCGTTCTCTTCTACCTTCATTTCAGATCTAAGCTTGCTCTTGAGCGCTTCCATGTATTCACTAACGCGCTCAGGTGGCAGGTTACGACTGACACTGTTCACATAAGTTTCTTGGAAGATTTCATTAACAAAAGCGTTGTTGTAAAGTTTTGTTGCAAAAACTTCAGATACAAAGTCTACTGTGTTTTCTAGTGTGATTAGATTAAGTTCATCGACTAAGCGCTCTGGAATTCCGTAATCAAGGTAAGCACCACCGGGGATAGCTAGATCTGTCATAAATTCAGTTTCTTCTATGAACAAGCTGGCGAGTCGATCGTAAACTTTATGTGGGTTTCCTCCTTGCGCAACAATAATTCTGTCTTCAAATGCTGCTTCTAAAATATCAAATGATTCTGTTTTAGGAAGAATTACTTGCTGGAAAACATTAGTAATAGCGTCGGAGGTTTGTTCAATTTCTAATAAGGATCCTCTAACTCCTCTGGACAACAACTCTTTTTCAACGTCTATGGCTCTTGGGAAAGTAGTTCTTAGAACATAATCCCATGTTTCAATTAAGTCCGGTACTGGATTTTCAAATAACTCTGGATGAAGTTGAACAATCTCTTTTGAAAAGTCGTCAATAATCTTTGTGCGCTTACCAGCCACCAATAAGTTAGCAACATTGCTGCCTGTTTTGTCTGGATCAAAGCGGAAGACTGGCATATCAATTGGACGAACCTTTGGAAATAATGAAACGATGCCTGAGTCAATTGTCTCTATAGACTTACCCGAAAGAAGAACGACAACTCCTGAAAGGAACTCAAAGTATTCTGGACTAAATCTGTCAAAGGTTTTGGCAGCCGCAACCAAGTCAGCAATCACACCATCACCAGAACTTATCAACTGATCAATCATTGAGTTAATTCTAGGCTGCTTTGTATTGATAAACTGGTTTAGACCGTAGCGTGTTCCCAACACAGTGCCAACGTCATCGGAAGCTCCAAAGCCAGCTTTGATAAATTCTATTGTGTGCTGCTCTGGATCTTTGAAGATGCGAGAGTGTAGGATGCCGTAGGCTTCAATATTACCAACCTTCTCTGTAACCTTGATGCGTCCGTATTCTGTTCTTAACTCCTCACCAATATTGCCTAGCCTATCCAAAAGCTTTCCAAATGTAGCACGGTAGATTGGTGGCTTGCCAATCCCCGGAACCTTGAAGTATTTGTTAAACGGATACTTGTCTAGCTGGAAACCTTCAGGCGCAATATAGTTCTTCGTGGCAGACATAATCTTTGTAAACGAAGAAGTCTTTAATTGTTCCGGTGTTACAATATCGTCAATACGCTCGATGTTCCTAACAGCACGAATTCGTTGTGCTCTGGTTGCCGGGACTTTGCCAATCTCTTCTGCCTTGACTGGGACTGCTTGTTGCTTTGCAATTTCAGCAGAGCGAGCATACAAGCGCTCTAACTCTGCGGCTGTAAAAATCCTGCCGGGAGCACGAGCCTCTGCCTCAAGCTCAACCATTCTATCAATGACAAGACGCCTTGCTCTATTAATTTCTGCTAATGGTGCACCTTCTCTAGAAGCAATCTCCATAGCAGTAAAGGCCGGCTCCATACCAAGGTTATCCCTTGGAATGCCTCGTGCTTCAAACATTCGTCCAACAGCATCTACGTTGAAGTCGTCAAGTGCTTGGAAAAGTTGTGTGTTTTCCTTGAAACTAGCAAGGATGGGACGAACAAGATCATTAGGCACAGCAAGCTTTGGTGTAAGCATCGTGTAGTCTGAGGGAATCAGAGACTTGCCTTGCTCTATGTTTTCTTTCAGTGCTCGCCTAGCCAAGCGCTCAGCAAGTGAGGCGGTTATAAGTTCAATCGCATCAACGGCATCGACGGGATCGACTCCTTCTTTTGGAATGACAAGCTTGTTGTTTTGATCAAACTTTGGTTCTTCGCCGATCTGTTTGACTGCTTGTCTGATGTAACCAATATAGGTCTTATCTGCTCCTGTTGCTGTTTCCTGAATTCTGGCTAGTGTTCTATCTGTTTGTTGTGTCGCCTCAATAATATCTAGTTTGTTAAGCTCACTGACTGGCTGGTCAGATTTGATAATGGCTTCTGCTTCGTCGCCATACTTTCCAATAGCCGCTGCTTCCTCAGCCATGTCAAGCCTTACGTCTGCTGGTTGTAGTCCTACGTCCTCAGCAGCCTCTACGCGGTCTAGGACACGGGCAACACCTGATGCCTTAGCTGGTCTAGCCCCTGATTCAGCAGCAGCACTAGCGGCCTTTCTGAAAGCCTTAGCGGCACCCTTGCCTGCGGCTCCTAAATAAAAGTCTAGTGGTAGAACGAAGCCTGCTCCAAGCCCTAGCCACCAAGCATAATCAGCAATATTATCTGCCGTGTCTTTACTGAAGCCAACACCTTCAAGCGTATCACCTGTAACATCAGATGCTAACTGCTCAAGTCCACGAGCCTCTTGGATGTTCTGTGCCCACCTGTCTGTAAAGTCTTTGTTGCCTACACGCTCCCCGCCAAAGAGTTCACCTATCTCCTGACCTACTGCTGTGACACCTGCTTCGATCGTAAGAAGGTCGCGTAGAAGCGTACCAACCAAACGCTCCTGCACCTCTGGTCCTTCTGGCGTAGGCACCTCTGCGCCAAGCAACTCTGTTCCTAGAATCTCAGCGCCTGCTTTGAAACGTGGGACAATGCCTTCTTCTTTTACAATATACTGACCACGAGTACCATACTTCTCCTTCATCGCATCGACAAAGTTTTGGTAAGTTTCTGTAGAATCTAAGTCAAGACCGGGGTCAGGCTCAGTGCCTTGCTGGACTGCCTCTCGATATTGGACGTAAATATTTGGTAGAACCTCTTCCTCAAACTGTTGCTCTGCTCTCTGAACTTCACCCGGTGTAAGCACACGCTTTGGAAGGAGGGCACGAGCAGGCTGTTCAAGCGGACCTAGATAACTTAGCGCTGACTCAATAAACTCTGGAGCCTGCAACTGACGCTCACCTGTAATGGTGCGTGGAGCTTCGGCTACCTTTTGCTTCTGCCTAATAATGTCTTGGATGCGAGGAATGTCTTCGGACTTTGTTGGATCAAGACGCTCTATCTCAATCTGCTTTTTGACAGACTCGTCAACAAGACCAAAGATTTCCTGCTCTAATGGTAAGAATGTTTCCTGCTCCGTAAAGGTAGGAACAGCAAGTTCTTGAGGCTTAGCCATATGTTAATTCCCTGCGTGGATCTTAGCGTATGATGTTGCTGATTGTTTTGCTGTTGGATTGTTACTGAGAGATCCGAGAATGTCCTCAATATTCTTCTCTGTAAAACCACCCTTAGATCTTTTTCCTAAATCTGCCAAAGCACTCTTGACGCCATCTGGAAGATCAAATGGATCTGTTTCTTCCCAAGCTTGAATC
>Ga0208645_1000977_pt1 | contig 27586 bp, 18 predicted proteins | sample VirMetDEL_Sep_01_FD_184519 | JGI IMG/M metagenome (GOLD analysis project Ga0208645, IMG submission 184519) | Aqueous microbial communities from the Delaware River and Bay under freshwater to marine salinity gradient to study organic matter... | ecosystem: Environmental > Aquatic > Marine >... | reverse complement strand
AGTCTGTCTTTACATTTTAAAAGACTTGGCAAAGTTTGAATCCCGTTCTGATTTAAAAAAGAATCCCAAGGCTGTAGCTAAGCTCGAAGAGATTTTGAATGAATACAGATTTGAGTAGGATATTCGATCCAGTTCAGAACCCTTCCCACTACACTGAGGGCAGGGTCTACGAACCTGTTAAAGTGATAGAAGATTGGGGCCTCGACTATCACCTTGGTACTGCCCTGAAATATATATCAAGAGCCGGTAGGAAAGGTTCCTTCGTCGAAGATATACAGAAAGCTATATTCTATTTGGAGAGAAGGCTCTCCATTGAAATGAAAAGGAACAGCAATGAATAAGCGAAGAGGTCGTCCTGCTCTCGGAAAGCCCGGAAGCCACAAGATGTATACGTTTCAGATGCCTATCGCGCATATAAAGAAGCTCCGCACTCTGGCAAAGAAGGAGGAAACTACTGTTCCCGAACTTCTCCGGAACGCTGTGGAGCATGTGATTAATAACGGTCCGATCTAGTATGTGAGGGGGGACGGGCTCGTAACTCAGCTGGTTAGAGTGCTGTTCTTATAAAGCAGTGGTCGCGGGTTCGAGTCCCGCCGAGCCTACCCCTCACCTTTTGTTATCTCTATGCTGACGTTTATCCCGTAGATTAAATTTCTTATCTCTTTTGTCAGGTCGTAAATTAATTTATCATCAAGAATTTTTGTAACTTCTTCTGATAATAAGAAACCTTCTGCGTTGCTTAAACATATTTTTGCTTGGTACAACATTGCTGTAGCATCGCTTTCAAAAGTCCTGACTTTCAGTAGTTCCACCTTCATAAAAATACCTGTTCTCTACCGCGCACAGCAGCAAATAAAAGTTATCATCGTGGCCTCCATTGGTTCTCTTCCAGTGGGGGCCGTGTTTGTAATGGGATATGACGTGGCAGTATTCGTGCAGAAGAACTGATATAGATTCGCTTCTTGATAAGAACTTACTTACTCTTATGAGCGGAATTCCGCTCCCCAGTTCGACGTAACCTAAGCAGTCCTTCTCAGATTTGGGCAATTTTTCGACCCGCAAGCGAGTTTTTCGACCGTACTCATTGATTAGCCACTTGTGTATCTGATGTAACCTGTCTCTTTTAGAAACTTGTTTACGAATACTTCGCCTTGACCCTTTCCATTCCGATCCATTCGACATCGAAATCACCTGACTTTACATTATGAAGAAGGCAACAACCTCTGCGCCACATCTGATTAGCCGGACCAGCCCAAGGTTCGGAGTGTTCGAAGTAGCAGCCAGCTACTAATCCATGCAGGTTCTTTCCTCCGCTGTCTGTTCTGACTGAGTGATCGAACGTGTGCGTGTGCCCTTGGATGCAGGTTCCGAATTGCTTGGTGATGAGGCTGGCTGCTTGGTGCATTCCAGAGATAGGTCTCCCCATAACCCCAGACGTGAAATAATGAGAAAAGGAACATCCTTCAATCTTTTTGATCTCAAGAAACGGCACCTCTTCCCAGCCAAGCTCTTTCAACCTCAAGTCATCTGTCGAAATTATCTCTTCAAATCTTGGTTCTGATTCAATGAACTTTGAGATTCTATGTTCATGGTTGCCGATACAGAATATCTTCTTAGGCTCGTATTTATTCTTACTAGAGCCTCTGTTGTAGTTCTCTATCTGTATATGAAATCTCAGCATTGCATCGAGTCCGATGTCTATATCTTTCCAGTAAGATGCTCCGTTAAAAGATTTACTACCCGGCTTATCAAAAGAATTAAGAGAGTGCATGTCCCACAGATCGCCTAGATTTACTATGTAATCAGGCTTTCTATCTACAGCTAACCTCCCTAACCATTCAAATCTATGGTTGGATATGCCGGGTTTTGCGTGACTGTCAGGCACAACGAGTATTGTCTTTCCCAATTTAGGTTTCTTTGATGCTCTTTTGTAAGGAGGAGGAGGCTTCAGCTGGTGAATGTCTCTTCTGATTCTCTCTTCGGTAAGTTCTTGTTTTTTGTTTGACATAAAAAAGCCCCTGCCGAAACAGGGGCCTCCTTGTTTATTCTCTTATGCTGTCGATTGCATCGCAATACATATCAATATCAATCAGGTATTGAAGAACTGGCAACGGGACGTACTCGTCACTCAGAGCTTCGATCGCTTCCTGATTCGGGACCGGGCAGGGTGGTACTATCGTCTCCCTCGGTTGCTTCGCGCAGCCTGCGCTTCCAATGCTTGATAAGCACAGCGCGATTAGGGCGAGGCCCGAGAAGTTTCTCAATACCTTTTGATATGCTGTTGAGTTTTTCTTCAGCATGTTGGTTCTCTTTCTTGATCTTTCCGAGGTTTCTTTTGTCTTCTCCCCAAAGAAGCGAGAATGCTATGACAGTCCCTATGGAAACAGCGATTGAGAACAGAGCTTCAATCATTAGCCGTTACTTGCTTTGCCGAAATTAGCTCCGAGAATGTTAATAACCTTTAAGATGCTATCAACAAACTTGTTATCGGAATCGTTGGGAGTCATCGTCGCAACGACAGCGAATGCTCCCACCAAGTTCAATGCAATCTCTATAATGCTGTTGATGTTTTCTAATATCCAATCCATTTTTCACCTCTTATTAGGTTGGAACTCGATGTGTATATGATCTCTTTCGAGAACAACATCAAACTCGTCACCTAGTTCAATAGCTAAGCCCTCCGTGAACTCAACTAAATCCTTTTCCTCTATCGCCCAAATCCGCAGATCGGCTGCGTAGCCGACGTAGTGCAATGAGTTTGGCGAATGCTTTCCATCACACAGTGATGTGACAACCATGTCTTGCAAACCCATCGACCAGAAATATCCAAGCGCCACTTGCAGACCAAGGACAAGCTCCGGCTTGACACCGTTCATCGACACATCGTGTTTTAATTTTAATACTGTCATTTAGCTAGTTATTCAATGCGGATAGAGGGAACGGAAATCTCGGAGATAGGTCAGATTTTTCCATGACCTTCTTCGAAGAGGACAGTAGTGCATTCCTGAGGGCATCAATTCTTTTAATGGCTTCTGCTTTCTGGTCTGGGTCTGTCCTAGTGTCTAGCAATATAAACCTCTCAGCCCTTCTCAATCTTTCTAGCTCTGTGTCTATGGCGTTGATCGCAGGCTTCATGGATATAACACCTGAGTTTTCTTCAAATATCTCTCTGGCTTTTTCAATATCGCCATCGTTCCTTGCTGAGTTAAAAGCGTTCAGTATTCCTGTCGTTGAATTTCTGAATGCGTACCACTCCGACATTGCACCTGCTGATCCCTCTGCGCTTTGCAAGAAGCGCCTAGCGATCATCATCTGATCCGCTCTTAAGGTCGGCCTTGCGGGTAGCCCTTTAACATTTCTCATCGCCCAGTCAGCAACTGTCAATAAGTAGCCGCCTAGCGTTCCTGTGTATCCCCTAAGGACATGCTCTACCTTAAGCGGTGATGCGTCAAACGCTTCTCCGATTGTTACAGCAAGCTCGTTTGTAGATAATCTCTTTTGATATTCAGGGTCAGCTCCAGTTAAATACCAAGGCACGATGCTGCTGCCGGTGTAGAATGAATGATTCATCATTGCTTCTAAGACAGGCTTTGCAAACTGAGGACCGAAGACGTTGATCTCAAGAGTCGAAGCGACTCCTCTCTTGATTGCATCTACAGATTGCTTGTATGTCTGGTCGCCACTGTAATAGTGATACACTCTTTCCGGCACAGTTTTAAATAGAAACCCAACTTCGAAAGGTACAGGTATCTTAAAGCCGGGCATATCACCAAAGCCGGGGATAATCCAGTTATCATCTCTTACTTCAGGCTTTGCATTTTTGTATTCGTCTTCATCTTCCACCATCCCGGCGTACATAAGGGATGCTGTAGCCAGCAAGGAAGCTCTACTCAAAAATCCTATGAGTGCTTTGTTTCGAGTCTCGTTCGTTACGGTAGAATACTTACCTGTCCCCGCTCGATACAAAACATCTAAGCCTTGAACTCTTGCATTAAGGAATGGAACAACGGCAGTGATTATCTTCGCTAGTCCAGAGTTTCCTCTTCTAGAAAAGTTAATAACTTCAGCCGCTTGGTAGATAGCTTCAGATTCCGCTTGTCCTCTCGTGAATCCTTTTTCTAATAGATCTTGAAGAACGCTTTCATAGACCGCTTGCCTTGTTGCTGCGTCAGACTTAGTGGATACATCACCACTCCAATCCCACAGCTTTGTAGCCGAAGACCAGAATGGAATCTTCTTCCCCGGCATCTGCCCTTCTTCTTTCAACTTCTTGGTAAACTTCTTGACAAGATCCTTAGTTGTCCTTGCGTTGTCAAATCCGCTGATAATCCCTGCGCTCTTTAGGGTCTGATAAGAATCGTTTTCTCCGCTAAAGAAACTTCTCATCGTGTCTATGACAGGCTTTGTACCACCGGCAGTAGTCCAAGTGGACAAGGAGTCTCTGAGTAAGTTTGCCATGATGAAGTCAGGGCTTCGAGTGACCATTTCCCTAAGGAACTGAGCGGGAGCGGAAAAGAAGTTCAAATACTTTATGTGCCCCTCGGCCATCCCAGCGAGAGAGTCATGCAGAAGCGGATCAAAAACATTAAAGTATCTATCTTCTCCATCCATTCTCACAGAGTGAGTGTCTGCTCTTACTTGACTAGGCTCTACTTCTGTTGCCATTCCAATGAGAACAGCGTCGTCCATCACTCTAGTTGCTGCGACGTTCTTCATTCCGCTGGTGACAGCCGCTTCTAGGTTTCGCATAATTCCAGTAAGCGGATCGACAACCATCGAATCTCCGCCCCTTGCCTTGCGAGGCGGCTTCGCTCCAGTCAAGGAGCCAAACATAGAGGAAGGCATTCTGGATTTCTGGGCAGCATCCATAGGCGGCATCCGTCCATCTCTTTCCATCTGGGCAAGCTCTTCCCCTATGAGATCTTGCATTCCAGCTATGAGTCTTTCATCCGCCTCGCCTTCGAACTCTCTATAGAAGGGTATGTAGTCTCCGTACTTCTTGAAGACCTCCCCCATGCTGTCGTTGATAATCCCTGTGTCTTTCATGTAGTCAACGATTGCATCATTCCATTCTCTGTAGTCTGCATCTACAGATTCAAACAGCTCTGTCCAGCCGTTAGCCTGAGCTGTATCCATGACGGTCTGTCTCTCTTCAGCAGACATCGAGACCATCCTGCCTTCTCTTTCAAATCTCCCCTCCCTGATTGCGATTTTCCATACATGCCAATCTCTAAGGAGGTCAACTTCCCCTTTGAATAGAGGCTGTAATATTTCGATAAGCCCCTTTTCGTTTGTATCCACTCGGGTTATTCCATCCCTGTAGACCAACCTTCCTGATGTAATGGCCTCTTGAACTATGCCTTTAGACTTGTCCGACAAGTACGCAGCCTTGAGCGCGTCCATGCCAGCGAGCATGTAACTTTCATCTCCTCTAATTTCTCTAGCTTTCTCGACAGCTCTTCGTATTCCTTCATACTTGTCTATGAACTTCTGCCTAAACCAAGCAAGAGGTCTGTCCGATAGTACGTCTTTTACAGATTCCCAAAGACTCTTATGGACAGGCGGAGGGCTTATCGTGGCGTGGAGAACGTCATAAGATCTATCGCCCTTTGTCCGAGCTGTATCTACGGTAAGCTCCACTAGCTTCTCATTTGATAATGAAAGTTTACGAGGCTTCATTTCTCCTAGCGCAATCGGTATAGACATATCATCCATGATCGACTGGTCAGCTGAAACCGTTGACTTTTCTTTTGAAATTCTAGGTATAAAGCCCGGAGTTTTATTGATTAAGTTATCTCCGAATTTAGAAATTTCTTGATCTGAAGTCTGGCTATCGAACTGTGCGACATAAAGATAAGTGTCGCTGTACCCTGAAGAGTATGGCCCCGGCAAAGCTCCAACGATTCTAAAGTTCGGAACAGTATCTTCAGATATACCAGTCTCTTCTTCTAGTTCCCTGAGCGCAGTCTCAAGGGGGGATTCTCCGGGGTCGAGTCTGCCCTTGGCTATGCTCCAGTGATACCCGTCAAAGAAATTTGCGACCTCTCTTAATACAATATTATCCTTATCATCTTTGACCATGACACCGTAAGACGGGATAGATATATTCTCTATCGGACCCCACTCCTTAGGTGTAATCTCGGTTATGTCAAAGTCAGGAGAAGTCTTAAAGTCCTTCATCGCTCTAATTATTTTGCGATCTCTCTCCCGACCCCTTTCGTTCGTAGACTCGGAGACCTTTTCTATCGCCTTATCGGGAGAGAAGGATTCGACAGAGCTAGTCTCTTGGCTTGCAGTACCCTTGTCTTTCCACTGAAGATCGTTCAGGGAGAACTTTCTTCCGGGCTGGCCCGTGCTGGTGAACTGGGCTGCGGCGCTGCTGTCGCCGACAATATCTGCCCTGCGAGAAGCTAGATCCCTTCTCCTTGCTTCAAGGATGTTGAACGCTTCTTCGTTTTCTTCTGGGTCAACAGGGCCAAATTCGCTAACAGCTTTGCGAAGATCATCAACAGGAATAGAAAGAACCTTGTCGATTCCTTCTACTAAATCTTCGTCTGTAACCTTGTCAAAGACCAGAGAGGCTTCCGGAGCGATGTTCATATCTCTCATGGAATCTATATCGTTAGCTTCCGGACCCCAAAGGCCTGCTCGCATGTCATTCTTCAGCCCGCCCTGAGCGCGGTAAGGCATCGTGCCGCCGGGGTCAATCCTAACCCCGCGACCTTCTTTAATAAGCAGGTTGTCAAACACAAGGCCAACGACATCCCAGTTCCCCAACCAAGCATCAACAGCAAAGTTCTCTTGCACGCCCGGCACTCTCTCGCTTACAAGAAGATCTCTATCCATTCCTAAACCGGGAACAAATGAAGAGGCTACAGAAAACTCGCCGTTCCTCACTGCGGGGTTAGCGTCAGCAACTTCGACACCTGCAAGCTGGTACAGCTTACTGGCGAGGATTTCATTTCTCCCGATATCAGGATCTCTCGGTGTCTTAACGTAATACTGCTCCCCGGTGTCTTCGTTTCTATACATTCCACCCGCGTTTGATCCAGTTTGACTCCCAACCTGTTGGAATCCGTCCTCGTCTACGTTGACAATCGACCATCTCGGATTCCTAGTCCAACCTATAACGGGGGCTCTCTCCCTCGCGGCGTCTCTGGATGCTAGATAATTTGCCCCAAAACTCCTCATCTCACTATCTAACTGATCGAGTACGGCGAACGCACCCTTGACGCCATCATTGGCACGTTTAGATGCGGGGATAGAATCATCTTTCCTATAGTTCTTAAAATTTGAATCTAAAACTGCGCTACCTAAAACGTACTGCAACGTATCATCCGGAAAAGCATAATGTTCAATAAAACTTTCTAAATCTGGAAGCATTTCCAGATCACTAAACGGAGGAGTTGTGACCATCATCGTGTGTAGAGCGTTGAATAGCTTGCGATTATACGCAGATCTTTCTCCACCACCTGTAATTGCATTAAAGAAAAGACTACGGAAAAGAGATTTATCGTCTTCTCTTGAATAGGGATATTGGTCGCGCCGCCATTCCTCATAATTTCCAGTATCGTATCTTAATAGCCCATATTCATTTAGTTCAAGTATGTCTGAATTTGTGAAATCTTCAGATAGTAAAGCTCCTTTCAATAAAAGTGCTCTGAATATTTTACTCTCTAAAGTTTTAGATGTGGCAGTTATTGGCTTACCTTCGGGAAGAGATTGAACAATGTATTTGTTCGAACCCTGCCAGCTTCCCACGGAATTTATATTATTCATTGGGGTAAAAGATTTATTTATTGATGGAAATACTGAATCATAAATATCTTGAGATGAAATTACTCCATCCTCTACTGCCATTCGTTGTTCGGCCATCTCAATTAGTTGTTGACCTATAACATTAATAAATAAGTCGTTATACTCTAAAGCATTCTTGAAGGGATAAAATTCTTTTACTTCAAAAGTTCCGCTAGTAAATAATCCAGCTTCAAAATCGAAACCTCTTGCTGAATCAGACTGATGAGCAGGAGTCTGGGCGCGCACGCTTCCAGATATTTTTCCAGCAGGAAATACAAAAATAAGACCATCACTAAAGTCTTCTTCGGCTGTGCTTATCTTGGAGGTTAATTCCCCAACTCCGTCTATAGAGATTGTTCTACCTACCGCTCTATCACTAGCCCAATCAAGTGCTTCTTCGTAGGTAGTTGAAGATCCGAGTGCGCCAGCTTCGTCTCTTGAAGAAATGTCAAATAAAAATCTAGAAAAACTTGTGCCTCTGAAGACAGGCATGTTTGTAACTGGCGACGTTCTTTCAAAAATATATTTAAAGATAGCTGCATGGGCTCTTTCTACGGGCGTTTGCAGAACAGACCCGGTGAAGCGTTGAACGCTGTCGTAGTCATTGTCCCATGTGTTATCTTTATCCTTAGCTATCTCGCCTATGCTTTGTTTTAAATCCTCAACATCTGTTGTTTTGTTATCAAAATATTTTTCTGCAAATTCTAAAACACTCTTATAGCCTTCTAAGAATCTCGGCGTTTCACCTGACAAACTCTTTACCGTAGAAGAAACAGCTGACTCTGAGTTATCTAAACTTCTCAAAATAAGCCTAGCTTGTGTAGCAGAACGAGTGTGTTTAAGGCTGTCTAATATTGGATTTACATATCTTTTATGGAGCGACGCGATAGTTACGGCGCTTGGAGTTTTTCCTGAATCAATTAAACTCTTAAGTTTTCCATAGTCGCTAAGAACCACAACAGCTCTTGCTTCCATTGGAAGAAGTTCTTCAGTTTGCATAACTTTTTGTATAGCTGGATATATAAATGATATGTAACCATCTTCAAGTTCTTCTTGAACCGCTGATACAATTAAATGCCCTTCACTGAACGAACGGTAATCTCTTTGAGACAATGAGTTTACCATTAAATCAAGATTTAAATCATACTCTCTATTTAAGTCTCCAGAAAATCCGAAGTCACTTTTTAAGATGTCACTATCCGATCTTCCGTCAGCTTCATTGGTAAATTGGTTAATGTCTCTTACATCGTCTTCTATCTCATTGTTAAATGGGATAGTGGAAATGTCATATAAGAATCCATGATGACGCGAAGGATCATGCAGTTCTCTCATTGGGGTGTTTTTTACACTTTGTAATTCAACTTCTAAACCTTCTATCTGGCGACTTAGCTGTTCGCCACTCAGGGGATATTCGTCTTCATCGAGAATTCTTCGACTTGTTAGCCTATAACCATTTACTATTTGGTTTACGGCGTTGTTAATTGCTTTTACAAACGTCTTGTAATTGTCAACGGAGCCGTAATTTTTTATGCCCGCTGCCTGCATGAGACGTTCGGGATCACTATTGCTACTCAATAAATCCAAGTCTGAATTCGTCATGCTGTCTAAATTCAAAGAGAACTTTGTTGTCATGTCAGCAGGAACGAAACCACCGGGCACTTCGAGTAAGTAAGAGCTGTCACCCGCAACAGACCGTTTAGACATCTCCTCTTTAAGCTCTTGCCTGTATGCAGAATCTGATTCTTCTTCCCTTCTTTCAAACTCTCCAAGCATTTTCTGGCTGGTGATCGAGTGACGCTTTAAAGTCTTGTTGACTTTTCTTTCTTCAGGCTGCTCGGAATCTGCCTGCCTTCTTGCAATCTCGCCTCTGATTATTCTTGCTTGTTGAGCAGAGGATTCCTCAGTGTCCTTAAGAGTCCTGATCTGATTTCTTTCTCTAGATTGAACAGTTCCGATATTGCTGATAACTTGCGAGGCGTCAGCAAATCCGATACCGCTGAACGCATTGGCAAGTTTCTCCATAAATCTCTGGATACGCTCAAGCAGCGTCCGGGGACGACCAGCAATTTGTCTTCTGACATTCTTATCTGAATAGAACTGCCGGTACATTTCGGCGACAGCTTCTTCCTGAATAGACTCTTCAGTTTCGTAACCCTTTACGCCTTTATAGGTTTCCTCGGCCCATTCGCTAAATGACTTACCGTCGCTCCGCTTGACCCTGTAAGTCGCATTAACTAATGCTCTCCACTCGTTCATCGTGAACAAGTCTAAATCTCTCATGGCGTGGATAGCTTCGTGATTTACAACATCTCTCACCGCCTGACGGATCTCTGCATCCGTTGTCGCATTCCTGACAGTCGGGTGGTTTAAGTTGATTGCAATAGTCCGAAGCCCGCCGAGGTTGGGGTCAAAGAATCCTTCTGCATTTACGGACTCATTGATTACCTTTGCGGCTACGTCACTCTTGACACCAGCATCAACTAAGGCTTGCTCAAGCTCTTTAAGAATCGTTTGATTCCTTTGAGTTTGATCGCCTTCGATTCTTCTCTCAGGGGCAAAGCTCGGAAGCTCCTCCGCTGTCGCGAACTCTTCCCTTAACGCTGGATCTAGTCTGGCTCCGCGAGCCCTGAGGAAACCGGCGAGTCTTTCGCGGGCGCGAGATTTTTCTTCAGCACTTCGAACATCCCAGTCAGCTAAACCGGGAGTGAGTTCTGAAATTCTTTCGTCTCTGAGAATGTTTGCGGAGTTTTCATCGGGAGCAAATCCGTATTCAAGAACAGAAGTTGTTCTCCCCTCCTCGTTCACTCTTTCAATCGTTGCGAATCCACTCGATTTATTCTTGTCTACTGTGAAATCAACAGGCTGATTCGATAAAACTTCCACCCTTGCGCCCGGATCAGAAGTTTCAATTTCTTCTGCTAAACTTTTAGCGTTGTTTTTGTTCTTGTAAGTTTTTATTTCTTGTCCGTTTTTCTTTACGGTGTAGCTTCTGCTCCGATGCTTCAAACGCTTGGCGGAGTTGATGGCTTCTTTTCTATTAATCGCACCGTCTACAATCTCGCCGTTCGCGTTACGAACGAAGTAACCTTCGGAGGGCTCAGTAGTGACTTCGTAGTCGCCAACCTTTAAAGCCCTTCCGTTATCAGCTTCTTGAATGTCCTGATAAGTGACAGGCGTAAACATGCCCTTAACTTTATCAGTCTTAGGGAGGTCTCCCCTGACCCGCATGTCAGAGATAAACTCCTTGTACGTTTCTGAACCGTACTTACCAGTCACACTTTCAAAATCACCCTGAGTTATTCGTCCATTCTCTTGGCCGATTTTAAGAAGTTCTTCGTACTGGTTCTCTGTGTAGGGAGTTCTTCTGGGCTTTAGAGGTTTCCTTCCATCTTTCTGACTAACTCTTTGAGCGTATCCTCTAGTCTCTAACGCTTGAACAATACTTGAAGCAACAGCTCTGTCAGTCTTGGAGTTCCCCATTCCCAGAACTTGGCGAACGGTGTCTCCATTAATCGACTTAGCCTTTCGAGTTCCCTTCACGGCAGCATCGAACTGCGCTCGGGTGAACATAGGCATGTCCGCTCCGCCATCTTCTTCGACATACTCTTGAACCTTCAGGCCAGACAGTACCGATCTAATCCTTCTTCTTTCTTTGTTGTCAGTATCTTTTAAGTTTGCTGTCCTGCCGTTCGTTTGCCGTAATACAAAAGCCCTAAACCCGTCTGTATTCGTAAGAATGTTTCTGGAGTCAGCAGCCTCTATGACATCTGCTATCTCTACAGGAGTGTTCTCTTGAGCCTGAAGTCCAGCCATTCTGACTGTATCGTTGTTTCTGCCAGCTTCTTCGTTAGCTAACCTCCAACGATTTTCATTCTCCGATTGAATCCTTTCTGCTCTTTCTATTTCAGCTTGATAAGCAGCTTCCCTCTGAGAGTCCTGACTTTTCCTGAGCCTCCTTTCGGCATCAGACATTTTATTCCAGTTCTCTTCAGCTTTCTTATTTGCTCTGTGAGCCCTGTATGTACCGGCAGTGCCAAAAACTCCCACTACAGGGATGGTTCCGGCTACAGTTGCTTTCATCTCATCAACAAATCCAACATCATCTAAGCTGATAGACTCGCCAGCTTGCGCTCTTTCGAGTACCGTTTGCATCAACTCTGTAGGAAATTCCGTTAATGACTCTAAGGCTCCCTTGCCGATAGTCTTTGATAATGTCTCTTTCCCGGCTCGCGTGGTGGTGGCGGCAAGGGATTGCTTAAGGCTCCGGGTCGCCGCAAGCTGAGCGCCACGACCAATACCTCCGGTCAAGGCAATGAATATGTAGTCCATTGCTGCCTGCGGACCGGCGGCAGCGGCAGCGGCAAAGTTGTTTATGTCTTCCGGTGTTACATCTTTTTGCCCACCTTTAGAAGCAACTTCATACTGTCGCTCAAGGTTGTCTGCAAAGAATTGAGTGGCGAGAGTTCCGATAGCGAAAGCTGCACCAAACCCAGCCTTCACTAAAGGATGAGGCGAAGCGGTTGCTCCAGCCCTGAGAACAGGCAGAAGCCTAGCAAGGCCAGCGCCAACTTTTTGTCCTAGTTTAGTTTTAGCTACAAGATCCGAAGCCCCGACCTTGCCAGCAGCCATCGCGGGAAGCATGTACGGAGTAGATATGCCAACTTGTTCTTTTGCAAATGTCCAAGCGGTGCTTGCTGCGTCTGCTAAACCTTTCTTATCGTAATCATCAATGATATCAGTGTATTGGACAGGCTCAGGCAGAATCTCCGCAGCTGCTCTGTTTGTTTCTTCGTATATCCGTCCGGCTTCGTCTAAAGATTCTTGAGAGCCGAAGCCACCGAGAACTGTTGACGGTGCCGCAGATAAGGCTCCGGCCATTCGCGTGATCGTAGATCTAGCAGCAGGGAAGAAACCGGAAGGCTTTTCGAAAAGATCAGGTCTCTCCTGCATCAGCTGTTGATAAGCCTGCTCTCTCGTGACCCCAGCAGGAAACGATATTACCTTCCCGTCGGGCAACTCTATGCCATTCGGTTCGTTCTCAAGCCAAGCCATATTTACATTGCTCCAAACGCAGCATTGAATCTTTCGGTGTTAGCTGGGATTCCAGAGATTCCACCACCAAGTCCACGACTCTGTATCGACGATATTAAATCTGATAATAATCTTTGCTGTTCTTCTGGCGTAGCACTTAAGAAGTTGGGGTCTTTGGATAGTACGCGCTGTGCTATCTCGGCAGCTTGATAATATGTATTTCCAAGGCTCTCTGCTCTAGCTTCGTTTAACGCTATCGTAGATTCACCAACTCTCTCTGCTAACTTCTCTGCTGCATTTTTCCTAGCGTTCTCTCTTCTTTGCTGAGCAAGAGTGGTCGCTTGATTTAAACCAGCGATCCCTGCCTCTCCGATGTTTTTACCGGAGGCAAACTCAAGACCACCGCGCAGCATTGCGTCAAATAAAGGCTGGAGTTTCCCAGACTTGAGCATGTTGGACGAGTCTTTTGTAGTCGTATCTTTTTTACCCTCGCTACCCGCAGGTGCGTCGAAGTTAATTGCTCCGTACTCCGTGATCGGGCTAGGTCCGGGCGGGGCAAAGTCTTCACCGGGGTCGGCAATATTCTGGGCACGACCCGGAACGGGTTGGCCTGCCAGCATGGCTTCTCTGATCTGGGGCCTTAATTCTTCTGCCTTTAGTTCTCTGGGGCTTCCGGGGAATAATCCCAAAAAGTTTTTGGTGCTTTCGCCTTGAGTTTGCCTTCGAACTTCTTCCTCAACTTGAGCGATAAATTCAGGATCTTCTGTTTTTCTTTTCTTGGAGATGCCTTCTAGATAAGAAGTTGCTGCTCCCGGTGTTGTTTGCTCTGCAAGATCCAAAGCACGGAGAGTATCTTGTGGAATTCCAAGATCCTCATAGCCTCTGAGCCAAGAATATTCTGGTGGATTTTGCATTGTCAGGTCTGGAGCCGGGAAGTAGCCGACACCATCTGGGTTATACGCAGTCTGGGTGTAATCATCAACAATCGGGTTGTATCCTAAGAGGTTTTCAATAGTCTGTACCCTAGTTAGGTAGTCCTTTGTTTCTTCCGGAATTCTACCAACGCTCGCATCTCCCGAAAGGTATTTACCCATATTCCCCTGACCCCAGTTGTAAGCTCGTATTGCGTCTTCGGGTCGATCAAACCTTTCAGCCATTTTAGCTATGTAAGAAACTCCACCAGCAATATTCTCGTCCACATTGAACGGATCGCTAACGCCTAATTCGGCTTGAGTTGAGGGCATTAGTTGGAATAACCCCTGAGCCCCTTTAGGGGATTTTGCCGTCGGCTTTAATCCGGATTCAGCCATAGCTGTAGCTACCGCCAGATTTGGATCAACTCCTTGCCTGATAGCTTCTTGCTGAATTTTTCTTATAATCTCTTCTTTGTCACCTAATTCACCTAAACGAATAGCATTGTATAAATTAAAAGACTTCATTTGCTGCTCAGCTTGAGGGGGTATGCCACCGCCTGTCTGGAATTTCCTGACGCTTCCTCCTCCGTACATCATTTGAGTGGGCGCATCCATCTGAGGCTGCATCTGATCTTGAGGCATCATGCCCATAATCCCACCCTGAGATTGGATCGGTGGAGCTTGGGGCGCTAATTGTGCAGGTTGGCCCATGATCTGCTGAGACATTGCGAGATATTGATCTACCAAGGCGGGCTCTTGCATCTGCCTTTCACCCTGCTTGGCTTCCATTTCGCCCAACATCTCGGCTCTTCTTTTGATCTCATCCATGCCTAGAATCTGAGCCGCTCTACCCGACTCACCGGAGGCAACCTTCTGAACAGAAGGCATGTCTAGATTGCGAAGCATTTCTTGTAGCTGTAATAAATTTGCAGTCATGATGTTACCCTTAAGATCCGAGGTAGCTGCCGAGAGCGCCGATACCTGCTATGCCTAAACCGCCTGCAATCTGACCCGCGCTCGGACCCGGCGTTCTGGTCGCTTGGTTCATTGCCGTTGCGTAAGGAGTTCCAGACAACAGGGAGGCGAAGTAGTTAAGCTGGTTTCGTTTCCAATCTCTGCGCTCAACAAAGTCTTGGTATGCCTGATCCCGTATGGCCTGTTCCATTTCCCTGCCTCGAACTCCCGCTTGCTGCAATGCGTTTATTCTTTCTAGGGCTTGAGTTTGCTGCATGTTCGCTAAGTTCTGGAGCTGTGCCGATGCGTCCAGTCCAAGCCTTGCTCCAGACTGTCTATTCTGAACATCTTGGGCAAAAGCCTGTTGGGCTTGATCGAACGCTCTGAATCTTGTGTCAGCTTCGAACTCTCTCATTGCTCGAAAGGCTTCATCGGAAATAGCTCCAGCCTCTCTCGCCCCCATTAAAGTTCCTCTTCCGCCCACTGCCCCGGCAGCTATCGCAGCGTCAGATACATTTCTTCTGGACTGATTCAGCGCACCTTGATAGTCTTCCATCATTCTCTCTCTTCCGAGACCGAGTATGTTTTCAAGGTACGGGTTCATGTATTGCTGAGACATCGCAGGGAATGTAGGCGTATCAAATCCTACTCTCGAAGCCTGAGAGGCAATACCTCTAGACTGGGCAAGCTCAGGTCTGGCCCCTTGGTCATAGAGGGACTGTACGCCGCCGAACGCTTGAAGCTCCATCGGCGAAAACCCAGCAACCCGTTGGCCCGGATATCGCGAGTACCTCTGATTGGCAATGCCCTTGCCAGTAGCTGCGATACCTTCCCAATACGGCTTAGACCAAGAGGGAAGATCTTGGATAACTCTTTGCGTACCGCCGCCGCCGCTAGAACCCATAATTATCTCCAATCATGTTAGACATGATACCATCGTTTATAGGGGCAGGCTGCTCTACTGATCCGGTCTTATTTACCCTGACCTGATCCAAGAAGTTATACAGCTTTGCTGCTCCATTTTGATTGTTGCCATCGCCTAAGTGGGAGACAACATCTGCGGGAATGACGAACTCTCCACTTGATAATGCAGCTGGGTCGCTCCCATCTATCGTTGTAGATATTGTGTCGTCCATGCCGCCATCGAATCCACCGATGTAGCCACCACCAGCTTTCATGTTGATAGCGTTTAAGTCTTGCACAAACTGAGGTGGTTCATACGGTCCATAACGGTTTAAGAATTCTTGCGTTAAAGAAGTCGTTACGTCCTGAACTTCACCGCCCATTCTCTCATTGACTATGGGGCTCATTAATCTGTCTATAGGCTGTAATGAAAAGGACGCCAGCAGAGCAAGTCTTTCCAACGGAACTATCTGATTAAGATCTTGTTCTGTACCTACAGATCCACCACTGTCTCTGACAAGTTGAGCGAAAGTATCGTAGTATCCATCCCAACCAGACTCTTCATCTCCGAACATAAAATGAGATATGTCAAAGGTGTCCGGATTCTCAGGATCAAATCCCGAATTTATATCTTCATGAGAGGATCTAAGAATTGATTCGAACGGAACTCCAGTTACGTCCATATATTCATCAAGGGAAACGATCATAGATTCTATGAAATCGTTATCTGTAAATATATCAGAAGACCATGCAGGTATATACTTTCCGCCTAAGTTCCTAGATCTTCGTGATCCCCTACCGCCTACATAATTTTGAACAAGTTCGTTAAACATTTCCTCTTGGAACGAAGAGTTAATCCCTGTAAAGTTATCCCCGTCTCCTGAGAAATTTACTAGATTTTGCTGTTCGTAGTTTATTTGACTTAGTTCTTCTGGCGAGCCTTCAAATACATAGTATTCAGTTTCATAGTAATAGTCATTTATGCCATATGGAACTAGTGTTTGAGTTGTCGTCTTCGGGCTGTCGCTCGCGTCGTATTGCTCTTTGGACACCTTGGTAAAATTTTCATTTAGTATTGGATCTGAATTAAAGTTTGTAGATAAAAGAGATTGGAGATTTAATTCAGGTTCATCACCTGTAAACAATTTCAAAACTGAAGATGGAAAGTTATCTAAATCAGATCCAAAATCGTAATCGTTACTCCCGGCGAAGACAGGCATTTCCATAGGATCTAACGGACCACCGATAACATTAACTAACCCTCCACCTGTGGGCGGAGTTTGAGTTACGTCACCATCGCCGCCCTGATCGCCATCGCCATAGTTATAAGTTGCGATACTGGGAGGTTTGTTTCCCAAGAGGAGAGACTGCAAGTCGGTTACATCTACCGCAGAAGCAGGTCGACCGTTATCGTCGAATGTATAGAGTACGCTCCTGCCTCTCGTATCTGTCATTATTTCTTGGTTAGCAGAAAGAGATAACTGAGGAACTCCACTGGATACGGTATAGCCAAACTGTTTGTCAGTATCCCACGGAGCGTATCGAAGGTTTGGGGTTTCTTCTTGACCGGGACTCGGCTCTTCAGTCGGACTCGGCTCTTCAGTCGTGCTTTGAGTTTCTCCTGTAAAAAAATCGGGGTACTCGCTCAGGCTTGCTATACCAGTAATCGAGTACCTGTCATTTGGGTCATGCGTAACAATGAACTCTTCTCCGTCGTTGTTACTGGCGATGAACTGATTCTCGTCAAGAGCTGGGACAAAGGAGCCGGAGTTGGGATCGAACTGGAAACCAAACTGCCTGTCCGTATCCCAAGGTGCGTAAATAAAATTTTGTTCTACCTCTCCAAAGGAAGGAACTTCAGGAGCTTCTTGACCTAAGAGTTTGTATATCTCTTCATCGCTGCTAAGTATTGCAATAGCTTCTGCTTCTGTGTAGACACCTAGCGAAACAAGATTGATTAAGGTTTGTCTAGCTAGCTCAAATCGTTCCGCATCTGTTCTCGGTTCGCCTATCTGGGCGGCTGCGTCTGATGCTCTTTCAAACCTATACTGATCGCCAAACTGGTTTAGAATTGCAGAGCTTTCATTAATTTTATTCTTGAGCGCACGAAAATACATTTCATCGTTAAGCTCAATAGATCTGAGAAAACTATTTACATCCGTGAATCCTTGACCAAGTGCTTCCTGCTCTAGCGAGATAAGAAAAAGCTCAGCCTCTTGAGCAACACTCATCTGCTCAGGCGATAACCGCTCCCCTTCATAGCCTACAATTTCCCTCAGGCTTGCTTCGTTCCAATCACTCCTAAATGGATCTCTTTCTGTTGGAGCGTATACTTCAGTTAGACCGGAGGGAACTTCCGGATCTTCGAGCATATACGAAGTATCAGTTGCCGATTCGAAGTCGTAGGCGTAGGGATCAAAGTCTTCCGGCAGGCTAGTCGGCGTAAACTCCCCATACTGCGGCAGACCGTACCCATACAGTCCTTGCGTATTCTGTACGCCGAGGTTTGCCCCAGTTTCTAGACTGTCCGGGTTGAACCAAGAGGGCGTCTCATCAAACTGCTCTTGGTTATCGGCTACGGTTTGTATCCCGGTGTTGTTCGGATCTTCAATAGCCATTGTAAACTCCTACGCGATTCTTCCAGATCCGGGGATAGATCCGATTCCGCCCATCCTGCGACGCTCATCTAGGTCATAAGGGCTGACGGGTTTCGTGAGATTAGGTCTTGATGGCATCGGAGGAGGGGGAGGAGCAGGTGTCTGGCTGGGGCCACCCATTCCTGCCATCAATGACGAGAGCCCCGTCGAAGCTGCCTTGAGACCGGCTCCGATTCCTGAACCTGCCCCTGCTCCTCCTGCCGCTGCTAGGTTTGCAGCTTCCGCAGCAGTCACATTTCCAGCAGCGAGCTGAGCAGCCGTAACTCCTCCTCCGTAACCGGGAGCTAACACGCCCGCACCGGGCGCTAGTGCTGACCCTGCCCCTGCCCCTGCTATACCCGCAGCGCCAGCGCCGAGAGTTCCGAGCATCCCGCCTATGGCTAAGCCTTGAAGCGCACCTTCCTTGCCGCCAGCTATTGCGCCGACACCTGCGCCGACACCCGCGCCAGCAGTCCCGGCCACAGCCATCTGGCCGAGTAGGGGGAGTGCAGCAAACCAAGCAAACGCTTCCGGGTTCCCCGTTTCCGGGTTTATAGTGACCGGGCCAAGAAGAGCCTGTAACCCGCTAAGCTCTTTGGGGTTAATGTGCATGAGCATGGTGTCGCCATTGCGACCCTTCGAAGCTATATCCCTAGACTTCTCGATCATCCCGCCTTGGGCATAACCACCAACGCCGCCGGACTCAAGATCCATAGTAACCTTGTTATACAGATCCATTCCCGGCTGAGACCCCATCGCTACCCGGCCACCGTCCGCGAACCCGCCCTGCGGCTTTTCGTCAGCAGTCAATCCTTGCCAAAGCTCACCAAGCCAACGATCACCAGTTCCAACCTCATCCTGAGCTTGCTGCATCGGTGAAGGTTTCTGGGTAGGCAAAGGTCGCCTTGCCCCAGTGACAGGTCCGAGAGGACTTCTGTTGGGCATTGCCTTAAGTCTTTTCATGCCCTCATTTCTGTTATTAAACTGAGCGGGAGTAGGTTGATCTTTTTCAGGGAATACATCCCCCATCGTCTTATTCTTTAAACCCGCATCAGGCAAAGGGCTCCCGGCGATAGCCGGAAGTTCATCAGGCATTAATTTGCCCGTGGGATTTGTATCTTCTAGAGTTTCAAACTGACCAAAAGTTTTACTCATCATAATATTGCCTAGACTACTTCTGTTCCAAAAATACTTATAGATAAATCAGAAACTGCACTCGCGTTCTTATAAGACTCAGCGTATATTGCGTCGCCGGAAACTAATCCTATTCCTAATGAAAGAACGTCAGTATCGCTTGCCGATAAATCTTTGTTATAAATTACATATTGTTTATTATCAAACCCAGCACCACTTTTGACTACTCTTATTGTATACGGATGGGTAGCGGCTGCTGAATCTACATGGCAAACAACTATTGAGGATATAACTGCTTGTGAGTAATCTCTTGAGTTAAACCTAGCAGCAGAAGCATCCGGTACTTGATAAATCAAGCAACCAGCGGAGTCGGCGAGGGGTACTGTCGCAGGGTCAGAAGATAGAAGTACCGCCTGAGCAAGTATCTTGAATCCATCAGCCATAAGTCACTATGCCTATAGGCGGAAACGCCATGGTCAATTTTATAATTTTATTATTTGATCGCCTATTCTCCGCTGCATAGTTTTCTTTCTTTCCAGCAGGAGGGTTGACGAAGATTTCTCTATTTAAGTCATCTTTGTTATCAGCCACTATCTTCTTCCATCCGGCTTGACTCGCATTCTTGAGTCTCCAAGCTCCCAACCAGACTCTATCTGGGTGCTGTCATTGTCGTAGAATTTGACCGACATAGTTCTTCCCCGGATTCTTGTGTTTACATATTCCATGGACTGGTCGAGAGTTAAGGATCTAGTGCTTGTTCTGGTTGACGCTGGATAATCTTTTGCGACAAGATCTACAGCAATCTCAGGCACAGTCGTATACAAACCTCTTATGTCTGGAATGAATCTATCTACAAAAATAGATTCGTCTCCATCGTCAAGATCGAAGTATCCGCTTTCTATGTAAGAATCCATCTTTGACTGGTCGTCTTTATATCCATCTTCTTGATTATAAATTATAGATCTTTCGATCCCTTGGTATGCACCAGAAGAATACTGACCTCTGTTGTAAGCAGAGTTTGGTTTTTCCCTCAAGCCGGAATCTGACCAAGCAGTTCTAGGCATAGATCCATACGCCCATGTACCATCTACATAATTGTACAAAACATATTTGTCAGGTTCATTTGAAGTTCTGGATGGATAAAACCATATTATTTCATTAAACAACAAATTCGAGGCAGTAAATATAACTTCTCTTTTGAAGTAATTTAACTCTTCAAATACCTTTGAAAGCACAGAGCAATCTATTTTTTGAACAGTGGTTCCATCAGTTTGAAAGAAGTTGTTATCTCCCATCCAGTACACAATTCCTCTGGCGGCCTTGTGTGCATTTATAGAAGCTAAAGAAACTCCATCAGCAATTTCTTGAAGTGCGAATACAAAATTCCCGCCAACCCAACTCAAAGAGTACATAGATGAATCTGTCCAGACGATTATCTGTCTGTCTGAGCGAGCAGCCGAGATAATTTTAGAGCCTTTCTGTAGTGGCGTGCCGCCAGCGGCGTTAGAGCTTGTTCCTTCCCAAGATCCGGGTCTGTCAATATCGCACCATCTTATAAGCATCGGGTCGTAATTGCCGAATGTATCAGTTGCTCCAAAAGCAATAATTTGCCTAGAGGCTGGATTTGTCATCAAGAATCCAACTTGATCGGGAACAGATCCATGACCATCATCTGTTGATAATCCCAATGACGACATCGGAACTGCATCTGACAGCATGATTCCAGATGCGTATCCGTTGGGTGATGCGCTATGAGAAGAGGTTGAATACCTAGTGTTGTAGGGGTATCCATTACTCATCTTCAAAGACGTATTCCAGTAAAATGGCTTCGTCCTTGTCTTGCACCCGACTAGATCTTCTCCGAATGTGTCGAGCGACCAAATATTTAGATTAGAGTTGTCATTCGTTATGGGAACTGTCGGGTCTCCCCAAGCTGTCCAGTATTGATCTAGAAGGAATACGGAAGATCCCGAGGCGTGAAAACTATCGACTGTCGAGTAATCCCCTCTGGTGAGGGTGTTGAATGTAGTCCCCGTAGTTGAGGAATAACTTATTATCTCTGAATCTATAATTATGCTTCCAGATGAGGGAAAACTAGCTGTGCTTGCGACGTTCGCTGATGCAGTTGCTCCAGCGGCTAGGTTTGCACTTAGCGTTGTCGAAGTTGTCGCTGATGGAACCCCTCCCCAAGATCCAGCACTCCACCCGCTGAACTCAACGAATGTGGACTCTGATGCTTGAATGTCCCTCATTATGATAGTGTCGCCGCCGGAACCTAGACCGCCAGAAGCGCCGACTAGATAGACTGGCAAACCAGATGAGTGATCCTTTGATCTTGAACCGAGTTGGCCTTTATTGCAGTTGTATGTATATGGCCCAACGCCAGAAGGACCGCTAGTTATTTGTATATACTCATCTTCAATCTTGATGTAGTCACTACTTACAAAAGTATTTACACTTAGCTGTATTGTTGTGCCTGAGCTTAATATGTTTGCTGAGAGTGTTGCTGGAGTTCCGGTAACTGAATTCTCTAAAGTTATCTCGAAATAGTCACCGTCCAGAACTCTGGTTACGCACCAGCTTTGAGTTGACCTCGCCGCATCATATCCAGACGCGGGGTCAGTAGCTCCATCGAACAACGGATAAAATAAAGATCTTCTATCCAGACCCGTAGGAGCAGATGACATGCTGAGAAAATTTATGAAGTCCCCAGTAGTCAGGCCATGATTTGCAAAATTTATAAGTACGGTACTAGATCCTGCGATTGGATATACCGGGTTTGAAAGTTTTTCTAAAAGAAACGCAGCATCCCCGGACGTGTGCGCTGATGTGACAGTAGAAAAGCTGCCACGCTCTAACACGACGGTTGCACCGGCTAATCCTCCGGTAGCAACGATCATAAGCTCATCGCCTACAGAATTTGCATCACTGCTCATCCTGACTACATCACCAGCAAGAACGTTAAAGCTAAGCTTCGCGTTCGTGTTGGTCGATGTATTCGCCATGTCAAGGTCTAGCGTTCCTTGAGACTTATACTCCATCGGCGTGATATCGTGATAGACACCACCAAGATCAACGTATAGTTTCTTGTCTGTTCCTACGGCCATCAAGTTGGCACCCAAAATAGATGACCAATTCAACAAGCTCCTAGATATTCCAAGAAATTCATTTTGAGAATACTTAGTCCAGCCACCAATTTTTTCAGGTCTGCCCTGCCTGAACCTAATCAAGTCACAGTCATACCAGTTTCCTTCAGCGGAATACTGAGTTCCTTCTCTATTTATACCGGGAGGAAATGTGACTTTTCTATACGGCATTTATTACTTCCAAGCGTAAACGTAAATGTCCCAACTCGCCAATGTTAACTGTCCATCAGAGCCGCCAGACCTATTTGCAATAGTCACCTCAGAGAGAACATTGCAGGCAACGTAAATATTTGTTGAATTCGCACCGAAAGAGATTAAATCTTGCGAAGGGCCTGAGCCCTCGTCTCGGTTAGATAATGATGTAACGTCTACTTCATCGCCGACTGCCCAGCCATGATCGGTAGCTATACATCTTATTACACACCTAATTATTCTAGGTACACGGCCAAGGCCATGTGCTACACTAGCTGCAAAGCTGTCGGTTAGACCGCCCGAAACAGCCCCACCTAGATTCGCGGCGCTTTCATAGAAAGCACCATCTCCACTGACCATGCCGGAGTGGTAGATGCGACCCCAATTATCTGCTGTTGCCGTAGCTTTAGATCTTACTTCTACTATAGAGCTGCTTGATCTAAGCCCGACTCCAGTAGATCCTCCCTGTGATGTTATATTGAAGTATTTTCCTGTAGTGCCGGGTAATGCAACTCCAGACGAGTTGTAGAAACGAAGTTGCTCAGTACCTAATCCGGCTGTTGCTGATGAGTTTGTATATATTGATGCCTGCGTAGTTGACGGGCCGAAAGTGAGTGAATCTTTTATATCAACTCTCGGTCCAGAAAATGTGACTAACCCGGTCGCTGTAAGTGTACTAACTCCAGCGACTGCACCAGCATTTGAAATACCGCCGTTAGTATTATTGATTCCCCCTAATGAAACGGTAACCCCGCCAGTGGTTACATTAAGACCTGCGCTTGCGGTTAGAGTTGACGTAGCTCTAAGCGTTCCCGTTACCACGCTGTTTCCGGTTATGTTTGCTCCGCCGCCGGAAACAGTCAGCCCGCCAGCGGTGACTGTGGCACCGCCGCTCGCAACCGTTAAGCCAGTTAGTCCGCCCAAGGTTCCGGTTATTGTACTATTGCCAGTTATACTGGCCCCGCCACTAGTAACGGTCAGTCCAGTTAGCCCACCAAGGGTTCCTGTAATTGTGCTGTTTCCGGTTATGGTCGCTCCGCCAGCAGCAACCGTTGCTCCACCGCTGGCGACAGTTAACCCGGTCAGACCGCCGAGTGTTCCGGTTAGCGTACTGTTTCCAGTTATATTGGCTCCGCCTGATGTAACAGTCAGCCCTGTCCCTGCTGTTACAGTGGTTCCAGCGGTTACAGATCCGCCAACGGACAAATTTGAACCTGAAAGAACTGCGATAGAACCCCAGCTTCCGAGTGAGCTATTCTTTATCTCTAATGTACCGCTGTTGTTCCTAAACCCAAACCCGGTCGCGCCGGACGTAGAGGACATATTTAAATATCCACTCGTACCCATGACCGAAGCGCCATCGCTGTTTACTCTGAATTTATTTGTGCCACCAATCGTGGAGGTGATTGAAGTTGAGTGACTTAAATCATTACAAATAAGCTCTCCGGCTGTGACAGTGTTGGACGCTCCAGTTCCGACCGTGAGGCTAGTCCCTGTGATCGCTCCGCCTGCAATCGCTCCTGAGCCGCTGGCGGTTAGCGACGTTCCTGTAATTGCTCCCGAGCTTGTAATTGCTCCAGAGCCTATAGTGCCAGCACCGGATATATTTCCCGTATTTGTTATACCACCACTATTGTTATCTATTCCGCCAGAGATATCCGCCCCGCCTGCTGCGACAGTCAATCCTCCAGCAGTTGCCGTCAAGCCACCAGCGGTTGCTGTTACGCCCCCTGTGGTTGCCGTGATGCCGGTTCCAGCAGTGATTGTAGTATTGGACGAAATTGAACCAGTTCCAGAGGTGGTGATATTGCCGCCAGTGGTGATGTTCCCGCTAGTAGAAGATATGTTTCCGCTGGCGGTTGAGATCGTTCCGGTTCCCGATGTAGAAATATTTCCGTTGGCATCTGCCGTGAAGTTACTGGCAGTTACATCTCCGCCAGAATCAATGCTCCCCGATGCGTTTATTGCTGCTGCGGTAGTCGTTCCAGTTGCGGTAAGCGTGGAGAAGCTGCCTGCTGCTTTAGTCGTTCCGCCTATGATGGTGCCATCTATAGTTCCACCATCTATATCTACAGTAGAGAAGTTGCCTGCGGCTGGGGTCGTACCGCCTATAATGGTATTATTTATAGTTCCGCCAGTTATTGTTGCCGAAGATGTCGTTACAGACGTAGCATTTATAGTGGTTCCATCTATAGTTCCGCTGTTTATGTCTGCCTTGCTTATAACTACAGAGCCTGTACCGTTTGGGGTTATTTCAATGTTTCCATTATTGGCGCTATCAATTACTATCTTAGATCTACCGGAAGTTGTTGAGTATGTCTGTAGAATTAAATCTTTTGTTGCAGATGGTGTAGTCAGGTATACATCATCAGTATCGCTAACGGTTTCATCGCCGAATATAGAAACATCTCCAGTAATACTAAATGTTCCCGCCGTTGCGTTTGTTATCTCATCATTTTCAAACTTGATTTTATCTAGTTTGAGATTGGCTAAAGCGTTTCTAGCGTCTGTTCCATCTAGGAATATTTTCGCTGTGTAACCACTCGGAATAGTTACAGTGTTGCCACTACCTCTCGATAACACGACATTCTGCGTCGTTTCATTTATGGCAACGAAAGATGCTCTGTCCGCATTCGTTCCGCCGACCTGCAAGGTCACTGTGTGGGTCGCGCCTAAGGTTCCAGAAAATATAATTACAGATGATCTTCCTGCTGCGTCCGTCGCAGTCTCAGAAGCAGTAGAGCCATCTCCAATGTTTAGAGTGCTGGCCGTCCCCGTAAGGGCTACCGTTGAAACACCTCTAATGCTCTGCTCAAGAGATTGGAGATTGTTATTGGTTACATCTCCCCAAGAACCAGCCCTATCGCCAGTACCAATGAGTTCGATGCCAAGTCCATCTGTGTAAGTAGACGCCATTATTGATTCACCATGCTTCTATTCGGCACATCCATTGCGTTGTATGCCGGGTTTCTAAAGCTGCCACCTTGCTCAAACACCAAGGCTTGCAAAGCCTCTTTGAACTTAGTGTCATATAAATTTATCAAGTCAGCATCACCCTTCATGAATGTGTAAGCATTTGTGATGCACGCATAGAGCAATGCTTCTTGTCCGTATGTGCTGAGCCAAGTAGTGCCAATTCCGCTCTTCTCTGTAATCGACTCTGGCTTGTAAAAGTATTCAAAAGTTAATGAGTAAGCGGAGACGGCTTTTGGATATATTGATACATACGGATTGTTGCTATCCCCTGAGAAGTTATAGAATGCGTAATACTGTGGAACGCCCGTAGTTTCTCCAAAATACTCTTGAAGAAAATTGGTGTCTTTCAGTATTAAAAAGGATGCGTAGCCGCCTGCGTCAGCATTCAATCTAAGTGATATCGGGGTGATTGGTGATTCAGAAAAAGTCCTCTGGGTTAGCTGTGGCGTAGGTATCCGCGCTGGGGTTAAAGCTGTCCCTGACAAGGTTAACCCCAAAGTTTTCGTGTTGAACCCAGCAATGCCTACAGTCTTATAGATTTTCTCCTCAGACATAGAGATGATGTTGTCCTTCTGGTCTGTATCTCCCCAGAAGTCGTTTTCTAACCACTCGTCTATTGCAGCGCGAAGACTATCTAATGTGTAGGCAATCAATTTTTACTTCCCCTTCTTGGGCATCCTAGCTTTTCTGTAGCCTTTGCCGTGAACAGACCCTCCGCACGAATACTGTGCGTAGTTCTTATCCTCGAACTCGACAGGTAATCCGGTACGCTGCGCTTCCTGCATAGCCTTTTGGTATCCGGTCTGGTCATACGAAAAATTCTTCATTCCAACTTTAGGCATTTTAAACTCCTATAAATCTATGTTGTGAAAAGCCACAACTTCTATGTAATCAACGTCAATTATTCCAGAATCTTTATCTGCATCAACTCTTGGTTTTTGCTTAGAGTCCATGTAATCTATCCTTAAACCAGTCACCGTTCCCGTCCAAGTGGGATCATTAGACATGTCCCAAACAAGTTTGAACCTTGTTGTCATATTTTTATCGCTTGCGGAAAACCCGGACGCAGCTTGACTTAACGGAAGATAAGGAAAAGGTTTTGCAATCTGCCTCCGATCCGCAGACCACGGATACGGAGACGGAGTAGTTTGGTCTGTCCAAAACAAGCTACCATCAAAATTAAAAACAAATTGACTGTTATCTGTAAATACGGTAGGTGTGTCTATTCTAAATGAACTTACAACATACTTATAAACAGAAGTATCTATGTTTAGGTTTTGATGATCGTTTTCCCCAGAATAATCAAACCCTTGTAGGATTTGAGGATCACCACCGGCGAGGTCTGGATTTGGCCTATTGTTACCATCAATCCTAAGAGACTCAGAACTTGCTTGGGCTGATATAGTACATTGGGCTCCGAACCAGCCATCAATAACGCTAAGCCCAGCGTAAGCTCCAGACGGTATAATAGTGACCGTTGGGTTCTTGAAGTCCCACCTATAGGCAGCAGGAAGATCTCTGCCGCTGATTCCGCCAAGAGGTCTGGGATTGCGGAGTGCTTGGGGATCGTCGTATCTGATTCTTCCAAGCATATTTTGGGGATGATCTGGATCCCAACATTCCTCGCAAACTAGAAGATTGGTGCTGACAAGATTGACGGTTTCAGACTTGAGATCCTTTAGATCGTATCTAAAACCACATCTGTCGCAGAAGCCAAAAGCCTTCTTGCCTTTAGCGTAGGAAGCCACTCAGTCGTACCCTCCGGGGAACAACCTTAGCGGCGATTTCTCCCTGTCCTCTTCAACTGCATACTGAAACTGCTCATCGTAGATTTGTTTCAGCATTTGGATTCTGTCTGCAACCTGAGGCTTTTTCAGCGCAATGTTATAAGCCAGACCGGCTA
>Ga0208645_1000972_pt1 | contig 27733 bp, 29 predicted proteins | sample VirMetDEL_Sep_01_FD_184519 | JGI IMG/M metagenome (GOLD analysis project Ga0208645, IMG submission 184519) | Aqueous microbial communities from the Delaware River and Bay under freshwater to marine salinity gradient to study organic matter... | ecosystem: Environmental > Aquatic > Marine >... | reverse complement strand
CTTGAGTTCTATAATATCGTAAAACTCAGCATCTTGAAGTTGCGCCACTGCCTCATAGCTTGGCGCTGACATTGACATAACCGCAATAGCTACCGCCTGAGCCTGCGCGTCATAGGCTGAATCAAAGTTGGCGGCAACCTGTTGCATACTCATTTCGGTGATCGTTATGACATTAGACTTAGTTTCAGAACTACCAGAAGAAGATGAATCAGATGATTCTTGCTGTTCAGATTGCGCCTGCTCAACTTTAGCGTCAGGTTCTTGCGAAGATTGCTCTTGCGCCACTTCTGGCTCTTGCCGTTGCTCTGCTGGAGCCATTTCTGGAGTTGGTTGTTGATCTGACATTTCGATCTCAACCATTACCTCTTCTGACATTTCTGGAGACTCCATTGGAGCTATCTCCATATCTGGCATACTCATGTCTGCCATATCCATTGGAGCGTCCATAGTTGTATCCATCCCAGGCATGTCAATTTCAACAACTATTGGATCAAGCGATGGCATTGTAGTATCAACGCCAACATCCATAGATGGATCAATGCCTATATCTGCAACTGGATCTATAGCTATATCGGAAAAGTCTGGATTGATAATGTCATCTAGCGCTGGATCGGTAACTAACATCTCGGTGTAAGTGTTGTAATCGAGATTGAAATATACGTCTGTAGTTGCGCTGGCAAAGTATCCATCCCATCCGCCTGGATCTTGCGAAGTAAAGCTGATAGTAGCTGTGGTGTAATCTTCTGTGGCAGTAAACGAGAAATCGTAATCCACAAAGTAATCGTTATAGTTTAACGTTACCGTATCGGTGTAAGTGTTGTTGCCGTAATTAACCGTAACAGTAAGAGTATCGTAATAGCTGGTGTCAGCAGTTTGCTCACACCATGCACCACTAGGTGTATTGTTACATCCGTATGCGCTCATGCCGTATCTTATATCGCCAATGAACTCATATTGACTTAAATCTATTACCTGAGATACGGTGGCTTCTGTATTGCTATAAACCCATATAACACTGTCAGCGCCAGATTGCCAAAAGTCTATATCGCCGTCGAAAGTCCATTCAGAATTGTCAATAAGATTATCGGTAGTATCTACCGCAAGACAAAAGCTAGGAATTAGTAGCGATAATGCTACCTTACGGAATGCCATTGACGTGGGCCTTTTGGCTTCTCATACTTAGCTTTAAACTTTTCTGCCCTCTCAACTTCTGCCGCTAATACTGTTTTTTCATATTCAAGCGCGCCTTCTGGCACTCGATCAAGATTAGCAAGCCATGCTTGTTTTGCGTTTTTACCAATCAGTCCATTGATTGGGCAATATGTACCAGCGTCCCACATTGACTGAAATACTCGATGATCCGCCATACATAATAATGAAACTGCGGCAACCTTCATGCCCATAGCGTATAGCTGTTTTGATAACTTTAAGTTTTCACAATTAACGTCACGGATAGTAGTTGCGCCAGATATTCCAAGTATCTGAGTTTGAACCGCGCCAGCAACTCCAGTAGTACATATATCAGTATTGTTTACGATTACGTTTGGAGAGTGCGCACTGTTTACTGTTTTATCTACAGTGGTAGTGCCAACGGTGTTAGATGAACTAGAAACTGTACTAGATACCGTGCTACTTACAGTATCTGTTGCGGTAGAAGTTGCAACTGGGATAGTTAAAAGTAGCGCTAGTAGTAGTTTTCTCATCGGAATAATGGACTCTTAGGTTTAGATTTCTTAGCTATTTTTGCTAATTTTTTACGTTTGCTTAACTTTTTTCTTTTAGGAATTGGTTTTGGTTTTGAATCAAAAGATTTAACTTTGGCCATTACTTGTCAGCCTTTCCGTCAATCTTTGCGTCGATAGCATCTAACTTATCAATAACTCTATCAACAAATCTTTCAAATTCTTGGCGTTTAACATAGCTTCCGGCGACCAACACTTCCACTTCACTGAGTCTTGTTTGAAGCCTCGATTGAGCCTTCTGTATGTCTCGTATAGAACTCCATATGCTGTTTATAAGAAATCCCAGAGATGTAGTAGCTATACCGAAAACCCAGTTGAATAAAGTTTGATCCATCAGTATGTTCCTTCCCATACTCTTAATTTACTAAAGTCGCCAGATAGTATCTTGCGCTTAATAACTTCTTTGGCCGCCTCATGGTCAGACCAACTAATGCCAGCCTCCTTGAGCCATTGCGCCATTATATGCAAAGGAATGCGTCCTACCAGTCTTTTATCGCCAGTTTGCCCAAGTCCGGCATCTTTTATTTGCTTGACAGAATCTAAAACTGGTTGATTGTCATACACTCTCTCAATGGTAAGAGTATCTCCACCGTCGTCGTGATGAACTATTTCTTTAATTTTCAAAACAAACTCCTAAAAAAAGGGGGGCATTTAGCCCCCCCGTATCAATTAAGATACTGTGTTGTCAAATACGCCGCCGTGTGCTTTCTCGTTGTTACATACGAGAGTTAGCTCGGTTACGACTTGACGCTTGGTGTTGTCACCAGTTTTTGCAAGCTCAGTGTTTGAAGTTCCGCGAAGAACTGCAACTGACCACATGTCATCTTGCATGATGAACACGTCGCGTGAACGGTTCTCACGAGATGGAAGGAACTCAATTGTTCCCCAAGGCGTGACGTACACGTCGAGTGATTTAACAACTTTCATGTCACCAGCCTGAACTGCTGAACGCTGATTGTTGTTACCAGTAAATGCAAGAGCTTTGTTCATCTGGAATGCTGAAAGATAAACAGTGTCTGGCTTGCCACCAGCTTCCCAAATTGACTGCATAACACCGTCAAAACGAGTTTGATCAAACGCTTGAAGCGTAGTCGTCTCGTCTGTACGAGCGTCAGTTCCGTCACCAGTTGGATCTGCACCTTCGTTATCACCAAAGTCGGTGTTAGAAATCAACCATGCAGGAGCGCCAGCAAGTTCACGAGCAGTTGAGCTGTCGCCAGCAACGCGAGCATTGTTGTCAAAGAGAGCTTTCTCAATGTCAAGTTTCTGCTCTTTAGCAGTCTTGAGCATTTGATAAGCAATCTCAGATGCGCGGCCAGCTTTGTTCAAACCTTTGTCAGTATCAGGAATGATAACTGCGTTCTTAAAGATTTGAGTGTAGTTACCACGACGTACAGTTGCTGTACGAGAGTTAGCAGTTGTGTCATCGCCTTCAATGTGAGCGTTAGCCGCAGAAGATCGAAGAGCATCTGTTTGCCACTCATGGTAAGTGTTGGTTGCTTTTACTTTTTTTGCTTTAGAGTAAAAAGGTGTATCTTCTGGAGATACGTCATAAATGATATTAGAAAGATCCTCTCTAATACCAACAGCATCATAGCTGTCAAAAGTGTTACTTGGTTGTGCCATTTTAATTTACCTCAAAGTTATTCATTAACAATAAAGCTAAGGGCATCTTCGATGCGCCCGCTTTGTTTAAATTTGGCCCGTTGCCGTTCCATTGCTTTCTGGCGCGGATTTTCAACTTTCTTTGCCCCAGGCTTTATGACTGGTTTCGCGCCCTTGACTTTCGCCTCGGCTTTCGACTTGCCATCCATCATATTCCTGTACTTTGTGGCATCTGCTAAGATCCTAGCCGCTCTGCTATCTATTAGTTCCTCCATATCTTTATGGGTGTAACCATAGTATTCAGTAGCTAACTTATACATCCTATTTTTCAGAGATTCAGATTGTTTCGGATCTTTTAACTCAGGCACAAGTTCTAGCAATTTAATTGCCTCTTGCTGAGTATAGTATTCCTTAGCTTTTTTTTCGGCTTCTTTTGCATAATGAATTTCTTCTGCAATTTTCCGCCTTTGAGCGTGATATTTCTGAATGTCCTCTTCATATTGGGCTTTTGCTTCCACATATCCTAATGGATCTTCGTCGAAGAGAGCCTTTGTAGGTGCTTTTGGTTCTTGCAGAATTTGACCAGATTGATACATCTGTTCTAGTTGCATTACGTTCTGCCGTCTAGCATTGAGATCGCCGTACATTGCCTCAAGTTCTTTTTTAGACTGGGCAACTTCTTGCATTCCCTTTTGGATATACTTTTGGCCTGAATAACCTCGCTTTAGATCCTCTAGGCTTACCTGTTGTTCCACGCCATCAACCTTGACGGTGTGCCAAACTGGTTCCTCAGAATCGGCTTCGTCATCAGCCTCTTCGTCACTATCCTTCGCTTCGACTTCTACTTCCTCTTCCTCGCTGTCGTCGACCTCAGCGTCATCTACCTCATCCGATACCTCTTCTGACGCTTCCATCTCTGGAGTGGCATCTTCGGAATCAGTAACCTCTTCTGTCTCTACTTCTTCTGGCTCGTCAGGTTGTACAATAAGTCCAACTGCTTGCTCAATACTTCCGTCAAATTGGTTTTCAGTCGTGTCAGACACGGTGCTTATCTCCCTTAGTTGTTTTTGTCAAAGATTTTTTCGTCAGTTAAAACTGAGTTAATGTAATCATTGACCTCGCTTAATGCACAAATAACGTTGTGCGCCTTTTCTCGATCCTTTTCAGTAGAGTTTGAATTTAAAAAAATTGCAACTTGCTTAGATTTGATAGCCTCCATAACTGAGATAAAAGTCTCGTCGCCTTGAAGCTGTCTAACCTTTGATGCTTTATCTTTAATATTCATTAAAACCTTCCGCCAGTAACAGCTTGAGCAGGAGCTTGATCTGGATATCTAGGAGCCTGTTGAGCCTGTTTTATAGCCTCAACATCAACTTTTGCTCCATATTGCCCAAGTATTTTAGCGGCCTCAATAAGCAAATCTTGATCCATCTTATCGCGCTCTCTATCATCTTGCGCAATAGCTTTTTGAGCATCGACTTGCATCTTGACCAAATCTGTCTGAGCTTTAACCTGAGCTTTGAGTTGCTCTGCTTGCACCATTGCATTTCCTGGATCAAGTGGCTGAGGCCTCTGTGATGCTTCCATCATCTTCATCTGAATCAACTGTTGCTCAAGTTGTTCGTTCATTGGCGAGAAGTATCTGTCACTGTTTCTAATGCCAGCAACAGCTAACATATCAGCCAATGTATTGCGAATTAGCGTCATCGTTACCAAGCCATTGCCTGGGCCATATGTCTGCCATATCTGCATCTGTAGCCCTAGAGCTTGTTGCAGTGCGGCGGCTTTTTGATCGTCTTGCCCAGTTCCAAGGCCAACGTTACACATAACGTCCATATTGGTGTTCCACGAGCGTGGATCAATAGGCACAAACTGGCTATTCATACGCATTAATTGCTCTTCGTCACTGTTCTCTACAAACAGCTTCAACATGAGCTTAAATAAGCGCCTCATGCCGCCTTCTGCCAGATTCCTTGCCATTACCTCTACCTGAGCCGCGCCGCCTTGTGCGGTCAACTGAGCCGCCGTAGCGGTAGTATTTTGTAGGGCATCTGGATCTAGGCCCATAGCGGCCCTAGAAACGCCTGTCTTGCCCTCAATCATCTGATCCATATACTGGATAGCCGTAAGTGTTTGCGCGGCCACAAACGGCACAGAAATGTCCTGAATGGCGTTTGGAGACTTCATGCGGATAATACCGCCAATCTCGTTATTTAAGAGGTCGTCTACATTGACCTGATTTTCTACAAATCCAATCCTTGGATTGTTAGTCAATGCCACGTTATCCAGCACGCCACGAAGCATAGCTGTGGCCGCATCTTGATCGGTCATGATCAAATCTGCCACAGATCGACCAAAGAATGCGTGTGGCTCTGGATCTATCTCAAATATTGCAAATGGGACTTCTGTCCAAGGCTCATAATCCAATAGCTGATAATCGTTACCGCCAAGCGTAAATTTATATAGCTGTGCAACTCCAGTGCCTTCGATATCCATCTTCATGTAGGCTTCGGTAATTGCCACCAGCTTCATTGACAAGTCTGGCGTTTGATCATCCTCGTCCATCTGGTACCCGCGACGCTCAAAATCTTCTTGTTCTGAGTATGTGTCACTTGAGCCAATTCCGGTTAGTTTTGAGACTTGATCAAAATCGTATCCCATGTTGACAACGTCAGATACGCGCATCTCGGTGCGGTGAGCTATGACATAGAAGTCATCAATTGATCTAGCGTTTCTGTCCACCATGAATTCCTCTGGCGGGACAGATTCAACCATCATGCGCCCTTTTTCATTCTTTCGTATAACCGTGACAGAATGTTCTCTAGCTTCCATTTCCATGCCCATTTCATCAATGGATATAGAACTTTCTTCGCTATGCTCAATAACTTCAACGTCATCTTCACTAACAATTGCGGTAAATTCATCATCGGTTAAATTCGTATAAGAGTATGTTTCAGATTCTGTATATTTGTCCCAATATACCTTCAGAACTCCAACTTTCTTGACTAATGCGTCATGGAACGCATCATTTACAATGCGATATCCGCCAAGCTCTCCAAATGCCCAGTGCATGTATTGAGTAGCCATTTGAGCCGTTGATACATCTTCTGGGCCTTTTGGCACATACTCAACTGGCTTATCGGTAGACAAAAACACGCGCATAAGGCTTGGCTTGATAGCTCGAACTGTGTCGCGTACTTTAGTAGCAACTACCTTCGATCTGCCGTCCTCTTGGCCAATATCCACTTCGCCATCAAAGTAGCGTTGTGCTTTAATCCTATCTTCTGCTATTTCGCTTTCAATGAAGTCAACAGCATCTTGTACAGCATTCTGTACAATGCCTTCAATCTTCGTTTTATCCATGCGTTCTGGCTTCATTTATATTTCCTTATGGCATTTCTGGCAAACTTTGTTGAGCTTCTTTTATTGCGCTTTCAGAAGATGGCCCTAAATATACAGAAAGAGCGTTAAGTAATTTGTTTTTTCCTTCTTGAGACATCTTTGGATTTCCAAGTATTTCTGAAATCATATTACTTATATCTCTTCTTTGCGCTCCTCTAGCAATAGCCTGAGCGCCGCTTCCTACTCCAACAGCCGTTGCGCCCACAGCCGCCGCGCTAAGAGGATCAATCAATCCAGTGTAAGCCGCACCTCCTGATACCGCAACTCCTGGCAATCCAACAATTTTTCTAACATTTCCAACCCACATTGCAAAATCTTCTAATTTACTTGTTTTTGCCGCATCTCTAATTGCTTTTATTTCTTGAGAGCTAAAACTACTTGCTTTTCCTTTTTTAATTTCTCTTGCCGCAAATTGACTTAATTTATTTTGCAATTGTTTATATTGATTTGCATTTAATTTATTAAAATTAATAGAAGCCAAATCTAAAGCTGTTGATAATTCTTCTGCATTTGATGCACTTCTATAAAGAGAATTTGCCGTTTTAAAATCTTGACCTAAATATGAACCAAATTTTTCTTCATACTTTTTGATCATTTCACCTATTATTTTTGATTCTGTACCAGATGCGCTACCCATTGATGCCGCTTTTTTTGCTTGTCTACTAGCGTCATTAAGCAGTCTCCAATCAGCCATCATGTCAGCGCCAGATAGGTTTCTCTGATAAAATCTTTCGCTAATTTTTTCCCAAACTCCTTTTGCTATTGTATATTTGCTGTCAATATCAGTAGTTTGAGATCCAGTTAGATTATTGGTTTTTGTGCGCATCCATCCTTTTTTCTCAAAAACAGGAGACAATTCTTTTATAAATTCATCAGCGTTTTTTGATGGGGCAACAATAGATTTGTTTTCCTCAATTGAAGTATAAATGTCTGATGCAACATTTTTCATCTTTCCAGCTTGCAAGTTTCCTTGATTTATTATTTCTTGCAATTGTTTAGATGGATCAAACATGCCTTTAATTATTTTTAAAGCGCCAAATGGAGAAAACGCTCCGGTCATCCCTGCTAACGTTCTTGCCCAATGCGGGGCTTTACCGTTTGTAACCTCAACTAATCCTTGTTCTGCCAATCCTCCAGATGTAGAAGCAATTGCTTCACCGGCTAAATTTCTACCTATATTTTGAGTTCTTGATGCAAGACCAGCGGCAGGAACAGCAGATCCACCAACGTATTCTCCAACCTTTCTTGCAAATCTTTCAGATTTAGTTGTTGGCGCTATATCAGAAAGCCTTTGTCTACCTCGTAAATCTTGAGGTGCTTCCATTATATTTTTAAAAAACTCAGATCCACCAACAGGATTTTCAATTGGATCCATTCCAAAATATCCGCCAACTTTGTTTATGCCTCCTGTAACTAAATCAACAGGCAAACCCATAACGTTAGATGCGCCAACATTTGCGCCAGCAACAAATTGAGTTGCAAGGCCTGTTTCCGGCATATTTTGAGAAATCTTAATTGCATCTTTAGCGTCAAATGCAGTTATATCTTGAGGAACATCTGATCTTGGATCTTTAATGCGAAAAGTTTTTGGCGCCCTTGTTTCAGATTGAAATTTTTTAATGGCATTCTCTTGTGAGTCAGACCATACTTGAACGGCTTCTCCATTATCTGGATTTGTAATTTTATATATAGGCATTAATCAACCTCTTCAATTGTAAACGCAACGCCGTCTTTTTTAAATTGCTTTGGGCCTTTCCCAGATGCGCCTACTTGATCGTCATAATCTTTTGGTAAAGGCGCAACAAGTTCATTTTTCATTTTGACTAGTTCACTTCTTAATTTATTTAGTGCATCTGATTTATATCCATCCAACGTACCGTTATCTTCAAACCATTGCATTTGGTTAGTTCGTTCTTCTACAAATGCCATTGCTGTTTCTAGCAACCTACGAGTATTTCTAATGTTTACTTCTGTTGGTTGCCTTAAATCCCAAGCCCTGCGTAATAAATTTTCTCCTTCACGCTCTGTAAATTGAGCGCCAAGAGTTTCTCTCAAAGTTCTTTGAACCACAGATGCTACTTGATTTCTTGCATCCAAACTTTTTGGATCAACAAGTGCTAAAGCCCATTCAGGCAACAAACCTTTTGAAATTCCAGTTTCTACCTCTCCAGACTCTAATGAATCAACAACACTTTTAAGTGTATTTATTTGTTGCATTTGATCAGGAAGTTTTTCTAGATTTTCTGTATACGTTTTAGCAAAAGCCTTATCTCTTTCTTTTCCAGCTTCTCCAGGAAAATTAACATTTGTCACAGAAGCAGTTGATTTAGTGTATGGGCCACCTATTATTCTGCCACTTGTATTGCTAACTTGGATTCGACCACCTGTTAATGGATCGTGTCCAATTGCTTTGTATTCTTCTGCAGTAAACTCTCTAAATGTTTCTTCAGGCTTTTTGGTAAATTCAGCATATGCTTTATCAAAATCTAAAGTACCAGTAGCTACTGCCTCTGCAAGATCCCTTCTGCCTTTGCTCAATAACCAGTTAGCGCCATCAATAGCGCCTTTGCGCTTTTGAATGCTTTGCATTTGACCTTGCAAAAATTGCCCCCATTGCTGGTTCGGGAATGTGCTTAATGAGTTTAGACCAATAGCTAATGCCAATAAAAATTCTTGGTTACCAAAAGTCTTTTGATAATGATCTTGAGAACCATAATTTCCAGAAAGTCTTTGTTGTGCCTCATTCAATTCGTCAGCTTTTACTCCAGTGTTTTGGCCGTTATATAAAACATCGCCGCTACCATCTTTTGCGTAATCAATTAAATCAGATTTGAGGCCAACGCCTCCGCCTGGTTTAAGCCCTAATCTGCTTTCCTCTTCTCCAAGCCCATATTGATCAATATTTTGATTTTCTTCAATGTATTGAACTGGTGCCATAACTGGATCTATTGGAATTGGATTAGACCCATCAACAACGTCCCTAGGTGCGCCACTTATTTGCCTTTGTTCAACTCCTGGCTGTCCAAGTAATCCAGAAAATCTAGTTGGATTCATGCTCTCGTTTTCCATAGCAGACATGTAACCTGCTGGCGATCCAGATCGATAATCAACTCCAGCCTCTTGATCAATCCGAGGCTGTTGGCTTTGCGCCCTTATCATTTCAGGCGAATATCCAGTAGGGGATCCAGTAACATTTTGAACTGATTGAGGCTGAGATAAAGCCTGCAATATACCTGTCATTACAGGATTATTTGCAGACGAAGTAGGCATTGATGCCTGCGATTGATTGGAAATCCTATTTCGCCTTCTGTTTACAATATCATTAGCAAGAGAAGTAGCGTTTTCTCCTAATAAAGACAATCCTGTAGTATTAGGCTGAGGAGGAACAACTGTTCCTTGACGTATCATTTGACCATCAAATCCAGACTGATATCTTGGTTGTGGCTGACTAGGAATTGTTAATTCAATTGGATCAATCGTTAGCTCATTTGGCATTTGATTTTGGATTTGATTGTCAGCCTGATCTCGCAAAGTTCCAAGATACTCATAATCAATTCCAAGCCTATTAGCCATTTCCATTCTTGCGCGTTCTTGCGCTAAATGAGCTAACCTGTCTCTTCTGTTTCTTTGTAAATCTTCTTCTGTTATTGTTTCAGCAAATGAATCTCGAAAAGTAGCCATTATCTAGCCTTTTAAAAATATTTATTCAAAAACAGTCCTAGTCCGCTTGTATTAACTGGATCCAAGCCAAAATTTGTTGGAGCTTGAAAGTCATATGTATTAGGCATCATTGCATTGCCACCTGTTTGAACTGGCATCTTTAAGCCTGGTTCTGATATTCCTCCAGCACTAAGAGCATAGTCAGTTGCAGGATTTTTATTCTTCATAAATGCATTTGCGGCCATTTGAAGCCCATTGCCATCTAACTGCTGTTCTGTAAATTCAGCTTGAGGAAGTTGCCTTGGTTGTATGCCTAACAAGCCAACTGGCTGTTGTTGTGGAGCCACAGCTTTATTAGCTCCTATAATATTTTTCCCAACGCCAAGTTGATTTGGATCTGTATATAACCCGTAAGGATCAAAAGGATTAATCATGTCTTATCCTGCAGAATAAATTTTTGAATAATTAACTCTCAAATATCCATCATCCCCTTTAACAACAAATTCTGGATTGATTTTTTGAACTTCTTGAGCCAAAACTCCAACGGTTGGAAACTTATCTGCGCCGATAGCTTTACCAATCTTGTTCCATGCCCATTTGTACAGATTAATTCCGTTAGGAAGTTTTCCTATTTGCTTAATGTCTTTTTTAAGCCTTACGTCTGAAGTTGGAAACATTCCAGCTTGGGCGGCTATGCCTGCTATTGTAGATAGCATATTAAATAACCCAGGGCTTCCGCTTTGTGTTGTAGTGCTACCCATAGGAGTAGCTCCAATTGCGTTAGATACATAATTTATTGATGCCGCAGGTGCGCCAGTATATCCGGCGTATTGTTGTTTTGCCGCGTCTATCAATGCCTGCTGAACGCCTTGCTGTAGCGCGCCTTGTTGCATGAGATTTTGCTGTACCGTCTGTCCCATGCCAAATCCAAGATTTGAAATGTTAGCAAGCTGGTTAGCGGCGGCTAGACGTTGTTGTTGCCCTTGCAATCCTGCGCCAACGTTATATTGTTGAGCCGCCATTTGGTTCTGAATATCGGCTAATGCGGCCTGTTGCGCATTTTGGAATCCAGCCTGCCTTAATCCGGCAGACGATTGAGCCAACTGTTGTGCGACATTTCTACCTAATTCTGCCTCCATAACACCATGTCTAGATCCACCAAAAGCTCTAGCGGCTTGCGCTTGTGCGCCAAGATTGTTTATCCCCATCTGAGCGCCACGAAGAATATCAGCCTCATTAGCTTGGATAACTTCATTCGTGTATGGATTCATGTATGGAGCAATATTCGTAGTAGCTAATTGCCCAGCCTGCACTTGCTGTGGCGTGTATCCCATACCTTGTGCCGATCCAATTCCAGCGCTGTATACTCCCTGCGCGGCGGCTTCATTTACATTTGGAACTCCTGCGCCAGCCATATTATTTTCCTTTACTTAATATATATCTTTAGTATTTTCTAGGATTTTGATAATTGTAATAATGAATCCATTCACCAGTGTTTGGATCGTAATCAGAAACCAATCCATCTTCTCTACTTTTTACCAGTAAGTTATTTCCAAGAAGTTCCCACCCATAAGGAATAAATGAACCTGGCGCTTGACCACGTCCTGGAATAAAACTGACCCCTGAGCCAGCAACTGGAGCTATAGCACCTATTGGATTAAGCGATAAACCGCCAGGGCCATATCCAGTTGTTTTAGTTTCAGGAGAAGCATATCCAGGATCTGCCTGATCAGGCTCATTATATGGATCAACAAACAATTTGTTGTATTGAGCAACCTGTCCAGGCATCCTTGATTTATACTCAGCTAGAGCTTGCTCGTACAATGGGGCAGATGAATATGCTTTAAGACCGCCTTCAAATGTTTGTGGCTCTGGAGCCATGCCTTGCATTGCAGTTACAGATCCTCTAGGAACTAATCCGAACGCCTCTGCGGCTCCTATGTTTGCATTAAAAGCCGCCTCTTGAGTAGGATTAAAAGCGGCTATATCTGGGCCAAAATACGGCTGATATCCAATCTTTTGAGCAGTTTCAGCCCTTTCTAAGTTTCTTTGAGCATAAGGCCTCATCCAAGCTGGCATTTCAGTTGTTGAAGTTCGGCTTCCGCCACCTTTTCCGCCACTCATCTAAATCTCCCTTTTAAGCGTTGTAAACTGGTAATCCCAGCCTAACTTTTCTAGTACCTTTTCCCATCCAGGCCTTCCAGCTATAGTCATGACGGTACAGTTATTAGCCTTAGCAAACTGAGCAAATGGCTCATTTAGCTGTAAAATTTCGTTAAGCGTACCACCAGCTAAAAAAACGTGAAAGTGTTTTTGTCGAGGAAATTCAACAAATTCTGTTACCGCACAACTGTTCTCAAGAGGCCACAACTGATAACGGTGGCCAAGAACGCCGAGAGCAATATCGTCAAAACTGTGAGTGTTGCCAGAGTAAGCCAAAGCGTTTTCAATCCAAACTTTGCACCTGACAAGCTCTTCTGTAAGAGTGTTTCTAGCATTATTTGTCATTAAGCTATGCTTTTTATCATCAAAGTTACAGATGGAACTGCTGGGCAAAATGTTTCTGCCGCGTATGATTTCAAGGCTGTATCTAGGTCATCTACGGCAAACATTGCCTCTAAATAGTCATTTGCAGATACATCGAATATGGCCGCCCTTGCTATGGTTTTTGCCTCATCGTTATCGTGCATAGTTATTCTCATGGTGGAACCAGTTACGTCAGTTCCGTTTAACCTTGGCCAAAACCAAAATGTTTTTGCATTCGATGACTGAGAATTTAGTTGTGCAGTAAAGTGAATGTAGTATTTTCCTGCTTTTTGAAACACTATTCTACTGCTGGGACTGCCTACTGATATATTTTTTGAATATGCCGTTTGGCCCCAAGTTATAGCCGTTGCGGTGTCAATTGCTCCTGCGGTTTGATCGCTAAAATCTAAAAATGCGCCATATCCATAGCCCATGTATTCATTGTCACCATAGGCAAGAGGAACCCATTCTCCGTCAAGAGAAACCACAGGATGCTCAATTGAGCGATCCCACATGAGAACGCCATCTTCTGCGGCTGAGTCTCCGTTGGTTAAACTTCTTAGAACATCTCTTGTCCTAGTTAAGAATGCATTTAACCTTTCGGCCCATATCTGCCAATTTCCTGTATTTGGATTTGGCGGTAGAGGCGAACTCAACGGTTACCTCCTGGCTTGGCCTCGATCCTCATTACGCCAGACCTCCAAGCAGTATTTCTCGCGCCGTCAACGCGCATCCTGACCTGCCTCCCGCTAAACCTAACGTCAGTAGGATTTGACATGGTATACGGCCCAAACGACGATTCTGAGTCATTTGGATAAAACCTAGTTTTAAATGTTACGGTCACGTCACCTTGTGTTTTCTCGTCAGGTATAAGGCTTGTAACTTTCATTATGTTATCGCCAGCGCCAAGGCTTATCGGGCCGGTTTCGGCAAAAACATCATAAGATCCATGCCCCAATTGCTCACTTAACTCTTGGTCGTAAATGTTTCCACTCGCGTCAACCCATATTGGATTTGTGAAAACTCCCCTATCAACGCCGCAAGTCCTGTCGATTTCGCCTATTTCCCAGTGTTTTTCAAGGTAATCAAAAGCTACATATTTGTTGTTCTCTAATGAGTCATTGCTTGGATAGAACCACCATATTTCGCCATACTGACTGTTATGTACAGCGTATGTCTTGCTTATTTGGTTTTTGTTTATATCAGCAAAAACATAATCAGATACGTCACATGGAATCTCTCTTGCTATAGATCCATCGAACATAAAGAAGCCTCTTGCCCCCATCCAAAAAGCGCCATCGTCAATTGACGCTATTGCTTTTCGAGATACAAGACCGCAAGCTGTTCCAACTCTTTCAAACCCATAAACAAACGGTGGCCCTTGATAAGTAGCAGAATGAGCGTCGTTATCAGTTACGATCAAAGTTTTACCTCTAACTCTAGCGGCGGCCATGATTTGGCCATTTGTCTGCAACTCAATGTCGCCAGCTTCGTTTGTAGCGTCTGGAGTCCACGTCGTGTTGTCTTCCCTATCGCACCACTGCACCTTTCTCGGATTACTACCTGCTCCAAGAGCAAATAAGAATCTTTCTTCTGTAACTATCAATCCTAAGTTATCAACAGGTGCGTTTGATATCTGAGCGGCTACAACTCCAGTATCAAGTTGCCACTCATATAACTTGCCATCTTGGGGAGAACAGGCGACGAGATACTCGCCCCAGTTATCCAATGACCAAGTTGTGGCCTCCTGAAATACTCCAGTATTTGGTCTTTCAACTCCGTAGTATCCAAGACCATAATATCCACCTCCATATCCAAGATTGACTGCGGCATCTTCTGATCCTGCAGTTAATCCAGATGGAGTAATCTCAACTACAGTTCCAGACGCATTAACATGGAACAATTTTGCATAAGTTCCGGCAACTATGTGGCTGTCATCTGAGTTATCAACCCAAGAGTGCATTCCTCTGGCGGCGGCATCAAATGCAGAAGAAACTCTGGTAGACCAACCGCCTACAGGCCTCATCGAGCCGTTATGCCAGCGCACTAAACTTGCATCTCGCCATCTGTTTGATTGCTCAAATTCTGTGCCGTTTCTAAAGACTCCGGCCTGTATCTGTAGTGGTATTAGAGCCATTTGTTACTTCCTTATTAAATCTATCACATGACCTAACATATCAAATTCGTGCCATTTAACTGCCATATTGTAAGATTTAGGCATAGCGTGATGATTGTTGTGATATGCGCTATCTAACAGTATCGGTATTGGCAAATTCATCGATTTATCGTTAGTTTCAAAGTTTCTGTATCCAAATTTATGCAGTATTACGTTAGTAAATGACGACATATGGAATGCGTAAATAACAGGCAAAACAAACAAATACAAAGTCGCCTTAAAGTCAAAAAAGCTAGAAATAATGATAATTGACCAATATATTTTGTAATAGTGTTTATTTGTGTTTTTGTGTATTTTGTCCTTTGACAGTCTTTTTATTGTCTTTTGACATATAACAGAGTTTTTGTCAGTACCTATCCAAAACCAAGTCCTAAACCATGAGCTTGCTGGATGCGGATCTCCTTCTTGATCAGCGTTCTTATGGTGAGTAACATGGTTTGCCGCCCATACCATTGGCGGCCCTTGCAAACACATAATTGATAAAAAATTTAATATTTTCTCAACAAAAGAGCTAGTTTCAAAAGAATGATGAGCTAAATATCTGTGACAATAAATTCCTATGCCTAAATGGGCGAACAAAAACACTCCAGCGACAGTTAGCCATAAGAATTTAGCGTCAAAATATAGAAAAATGCCTACTATCCCGATTAAATGTATGAGCGCCTGAGATATAAGTAATTTATGGTGCTGTTTCATGTTATCTAAACCAAGGCCCGACAATCCATGTAACTATGCTACGCCTTATGCCAGACTTTACTGGCTCGACTCCATGATTTATAAAGCTAGGAAACGCAATAACAGTTCCTTTTTTCTGTTCAGGATAAGTTTTAGAATGGCCATTTTGTAAATAAAACTTACCTCCCTCAAAATCATCATTTAAAAAAGCAAGTACAGTTATCTTTCTGCATTCCTTTTCAGATGGGACAAGATAAGTGTCAGGATGACAAACATAATGGCCATTTACATCATATCTTAAATATTCAGATTGATTGCTATGGGTAACATCAAAATTCCAAGAACGCTTATTAATATTAAATCCAATTCCTGTTAGCGTTGCTCCAATACCAATTTCATTTGTTATCTGTATTTTGTTTACATCACGAATACTAAGATCAACTAATCCATTTTCTCCACTTGTAGTACCTCCAACAAATGCTTTGTGAGATTCAGATAATTCAAATTTTTCAATCATTTGATCACAAGCTATATCAGCGATAGCATTAGGCACATACCAATATAATAATTCGTTATCATTTTTATCATCATCAATTTTGTGATGCGATAATTTTTTTCTACGATCAAATTTTTCTTCTGAATATTTTCCGTTTTGATCTACATAATGTAAAAATATTTGCGCTTGCCATTGTCCTTCAAAAGCATCTCTCCAATGAGGAGCAACGCCTCCCTTGTAAACAACAGCGTCTCCTACTTCCATTTCTATTTTATTAACATCTTTGACTCTAAATATTTCGTCAAATTCCCCAATAATCCCTTGATCTGTTTCCTTTCCTGGATTTGCTATAAATATAGGCCAAACATTTTTGTCAAAACCAAGAGTAATAGTTGCGCTGTACTCGCAAGCCGGTCTATCCGTGTGACATAACAAAACTTCTCCATTAAGGTAATACCTAGCATATGCATATGTAGGAAACAATTTTTTCCCAACTTCTTTTTCCATAAACGGAGTAAATTCTTCTAAAACCTTGTCTAAAATATCATGTTGGTGGCTTGAAACAGACGAGCTTTTTGGGCATTGCCCATCGTCCATACCAATATTATTTTCTGAACATTGTCTTAAAAAATTTGTTAAAAAATTGCATGTTTCAATGTGCATTGCATCTTTAATGTGTTTAAAGTTTTGTTCCATAAATCCTTTCTATCATTTCATCAATTTCTATATTAAAAATTAACTGAATCATCTTTCTTGTATTTTTTCTGACGTAATGTATCAATCTTCTATCTTTGTTGCCTTTTTTGATATTTTCTTCTGCCTCAATATCTGGCAATACTGAATGTATTTTTTGAGGATTGAGTATCCATACGTCGCCAGGCTTAGCGCAGAATCTGTAAACAACATCAAGATTTTCAGGTTTTACGTTGTAATAAGTGTCGCCACCATCGGTTGTCCATCTGTCGTCGAACTCATCTTTGCCCTCCCAGAACGATGTAACTTCATTGTTTGTGCTTAGATAAAAGTTGATAACAGACTTGTCTTTTGTGTGTAAATGAGGACTTAGCAACTTTAAGTCGCTAATAGATGAGTCAATACAAAAATCTCTTACTTGCGGTAAGAGATTTAAGTAGTCGTCAACTTCTAACAAATTTCGCCTAATTAAACTTGGCCTGTTAGATATCTTTAGCTTTCCATGCTCGCTTAATATCTGTCTATCCCGATCCTCTGGAATTGGAAAACTGATATCTAGCTGTTTGGCGTACATCAAACAAATTTTATACCAAAACAATCTTGATTGGCGGTAACCGTTGTATCAGATGATTTAATTTTTAATTGAGTTGGATTTGTAATCGTTTGTCCGTTTACTGACAATGATCCATTGCAAAACATAATTTTTGTGTTAACCGGCAAGTTCTCTGAGCTTCCTGCGGCCAAAAACCACTTCTCGCAATCTGGCAAATAATTGTTATTTTCTTCTGCCGCTATGCACCAAACTTCAGTATCGCCAACAATTCCATGACTTACCGTTCCTGAAAACGTTAAATCATCTGGAGTTACCCATGATCCAGTATGCCAATCTGGTAATGCCTCATTTGTAGACATTACGACGTTATTTACCATCGAGCCTTTAGTGAAATAGTTAAACCATTTTCTATTGGCGGCATAAGCTGGAAAATATGGCTCTGCATCTTTAAATATATTGTTATATACAAGAAAGCCAAATGCTCTATATACTTTCCTTTGCATTTTTATACCTCCACCGATGGAATTTGCTCTTCTGGAGAGTTATTAACCAAAAGGTCTGAAACATTAAAAGTTTTAACCTGATTAACCATATTTTTATATGAATTAGTTTTATCAGAATTACTTTTAAGAGATTCTTGCCTTTCAAATTCTTGGCACATACCCATTCCACATCTAGCCAACTCAGTCATTACTTCTTCTGTAGTGCTTGCGTCAGGCCACATTAGTACAGGCTGAAATGCAAATGATCTGTAATCATCTGGATTGTTTGATTTTGTAGTATCAGAAGCAAATGAACAAATTAATGATCCACTTTCTTCGTCAAAATCTATTATTTTTACTGTAACTGTTTGCATAATGTCCTCTTTTTAAGAAACTTGACCTAATCTTGTTCCGGTTGCTGGATATGTAACGTATGGATTTCCTACCAAATAATAGCCTCTTGTGCCTCCACCGGCTCCGCCCCTTATAAAATCAGGAGCAAACCCAGGCCCACCATTTCCTGGGCTTCCACTGTTACCGTTAGCGCCTTGTCCGCCTCCAGATCCCCCTGGCCCTCCTGGCCCACCATATGATGGGTTATCTGTTGTTCCGGCACCTCCGCCTCCGCCACCAGTAGGCGATCCACTGCTCCCTGGCGCACCGTTAGCTGTAGTATTTTGGCCGCCAGTAGCCCCAGATCCAGCATTATATCCTGCTCCGCCGCCTCCGCCGCCGCCACCATAAATGACGACTGTTGGGCCTCCTTGTTTTGGAGGCCTTGGTTTAGTTCCAGCGCCACGTCCTCCGCCACCTCCTCCACCACCGCCTCCGGCAAGCGTTCCATTGTTGGTAATAGTAGTTGCAAAATTAACATAAACAGCATTGCCGCCATTGCTACCACCAGACGCATTCTCTGGCCACGGTGGGTTGCCGCCTCCTATACCGCCGTTTCCTGCCATCCCAATAACAGTTCCGTTGTTCACAACTGTTACAGTGTCTCCCGATGTAAAACTTCCAGGGATTGAAAGTGCGTAACTTCCTGTAGAAGTTGATCCTACAAATACTCCTGGATTGATAGTCAATGTGATGTCAGTAGATCCTGCAGAGTATCCAGGATTACCAGAAACATTACTCCAAAGATCGTAATTTTGAGTATTTCCACTAATTGTTAATGGCAATCCAACTCTATTTTGAGCGCCATAAAAATTTCCTACAGCTATTTGACCAGAAGTAGGTATTGAAGTATTTGTTGGTGAGTCTGGAACTTTTCCGCCGCCTCTATAAAACTCGCTCATAGAATGAGGCGCAGTATCCGAAAACTCAGAAGCTATTTGACTTATACTTATAGTCCCGCTACTTGGTAACGCCATTTATCTATCCTTTACATTGTGCCGTATGCGGTCACGTTGCCAACAACTGTAAGATTTCCAGAAGCATCTAGCTTCATTTTGTTTGTACCGCCAGTTGCAAAATACAAAACGCCAGCAGACTCAGTAATCGTCCAATCGCCAAAATCAATTGTAGGTATATTTACAGTTCCTGTAAAAGTTGGGCTTGCAATTGGAGCTTTTGCGTCTATCTGAGTTTGTATTGCCGACGTAACTCCGTCAGTATAATTTAGCTCAGTAACAGTTGCGGTAATGCCATCTAACGTATTTAGTTCTGCGGCAGTAGCAGTTACTCCATCTAGAATATTAAGCTCTGCGGCAGTCGATGTAACTGCAACTCCATTAACTGTAAGAGTTGATAGATTTGGCGCAATCGCCGTTGTTCCATCTAGCAAATCATCGAGAGTATCTAAGTTAGTATTTAACTTGGTTCCCCAAGTATCTTCAGATGCGCCGACTTCTGGTTTAGTGAGGCCGTAAGTCGTCGTTGTAGTATCAGCCATTTTTCACTCCTTTTAAGCGGCTATTTGTGTCCATGTTACAGAATTTACAGGAATTATCTCCCATTTTCTTCTTCCTATAACCACCAATGAAGATTCCGATGCTTTTATAGAAGAAGCCAATCTAACTCTAGTGCCAGCAACAGTAGGTGACAATGATGCTGAAGGCGCTACCGCACCAGATAAAGTGCCTTGACCATTTGCGATAATAGACAAAGATGGCGATATTGTGTTTGGCGACCCGCCAGCAGTAATTTGGCCAACGCTACTTACACTAGATGAAGAGGAAAGTGATCCAGATCCATCTTTTACTATTAAACCGCTAGAAGTTACAGATGCAGATGGAGAAACAGTTGTTGCGCCTAAGAATATTCTTTCACAATTAGCGGTTACGCTAGAGCTACAAGGAATATCAGCAGATCCGCCAGCAGTAACGATTGCATTCGCACTAGATACTAAAGATGTTGCGCTTATAGTTGATCCGTCGCCAAATCTTACTCTTTCAGCAGAAGATACGGTCGTCGATGACGTTTCTACAATTGATGTTACAAATTGTATCCTAACGCCCTGAGTTCCAATCGCAACTTGTCCGTTAACTGTCGCAGAAGCATTAACTGTATATGTGGCGTTAGCCGTCAAAGATAAAGCTGGGGCAATAGTTGATGCCCCTAACTTTATTTTTGTTCCGCTTGAGGATAAAGATGCTGATGCAGAGCCCGCCGCAACAGCGTCTACATATTTTGTAGTGCCAAAATATCCGTCGCCATAATTGGCAACACTATATCCTCTAGCCATCTATATTAGTCCAGCGTAATGTCAATATCTCCAGAAGGAATTCTGAAAACATCGCCAGAAGCAATTGCTTTAGATGCCGTCAAAGCGGCATAAGCCAAAAGATTGCCTGCGCTAGATGCGTCATATATTCCTATGTGAGTAATCGTTCCCCATGATGCAGTTGCAGTTGGGAACTCAATAGCCGCATTTGTAGTAGCGGTGTTTCCAGAAACGGTAAATGAGCCAGATTGTCTAGCATATGAACCGCCAGATACCTCTGTTCCGCTTCCGTCCTCATCTGGATTTGATGTGAATAGCCCTACATAAACAGTTGTTGGAGATGTGTAAGCCGCATTTGCAAATACATGATCCAAAAGCTCTGTTTCTAAATAATTTGAAAAACTCATTAGCCTAGTCCTCTTACTTTAAGTGTTAAACCTGAACCAGAATACCTGGATCTTTCCGAACTCTCATTTAAACGCTGAACTGCCGCAGAATAAAGAGAAGCCCAAACCGTTGCCCTACCATCTTCCTGCAAGTATGGAGCAGAATGCATTAACGTTCCATACAAATATACATCTGGAGCGTCATCTAACAACCAATTTGTGCTATTTGAAGCCAAATCAGGCACTTTTTGGTAGTAAAGTAGCTCAATAGTATATTCGGCATCTGGCGTTGGATATAGCTGAAATTGGCCATCTGCATGGCAATAATACTCAGGCCTGCCTGACATATCCTCAGCTCCCTCTCGTTTATCAGACATGGAGGCTCTGGATATTAGGTCAAGCGTTGTGGTTCCAGTGCCTTGTACATGCATCCTGATAGTTTCGATCCAGTCCGATGGCACTTGCATGTATTCGTCTCCTGCGTCCTGCTGGGCAGAAGTCCTAGCCTCCATGCTGTAATGCCGAACGTCGCGGTTAATTTGCGCCTCGGCCAACTGAATAAACGTAGGTATGACGCTAGTCAGATCGCTACGGTTTAGGAAGTCTGCAACCGTCGATTGTAGAGTTGAGTAGTTTGTTATTGTCATTTAAAAATTCCTAGGGAGCATATCTAAAACATTCATTTGATCTTTACCTATCAAACCTTCTTGTTGCATTCTTCCAGCACTTTTAACAAATGATTGAAGCGGCTTGGCTCCAGATCCCTCTTGCTTTTTCATGCCAGCTTGAAAGTATTTCATTTGAACATCGCTCAAATCTTTGATAAGCGTATTTTCCGTAACTTTTTGACCTTTTGGTACGTTTTTGTTAATTTCATTAACAATAGTATTTGTGTATTGAGTAGTATCATCACCTTTTAGCGGCGCCCAAGTAGCAAGAGCAGACTTGATAGATTTGTTTTTGTAAGCTTTTCCTTTGGTTAGCAGAAATCTTGCGGCCTCATTGCCATCTTGTTGGTCTTGATAAACAGGATAATACTGAAATACATCTTTGCCGCCTTTTGTTTGCTCTTTAAATGGGCCAATAAAATCAACTGCATTTTTAAACCAAGATAATGTTCTTTTTGCTTTTTCAAACGATTTACGAGGATCATTTGGATAATATTGTGGCACAGTTATGTTGCCAGGATTATTAGTCCTATCAGATACAACACCAGTTGTTGTAATAATAACGCCATTTTCTAGCTCATAATCAGTCTCGCCAGGCCTCGAAGCAACAACTCTTCTAATCTTGGATTTCTTATACCTGTCATCTTGCAATTGTTGCTCAGGAAGCGCAGATCCTATGTCTAATAATCCTTTATTCACTATTGGAGCTTGAGCAATATTTTGAGACGGTGGGCCATCAGGCTCTACATTAAAATTAGGCTCAACTGGCTGGCCTCTTAATTTAGAAATAATTTCGTCAAGAATTCCCATGTTCTATCTTACCTTTCGCAACGCTTTAATTGGTTTTATCAAATTACCTATGCCTCCCAAGCCAAGTAATGCCATATCTAATAATTGCTCATCGGTAGGTCTCATACCGTAAGACAAATTATCATATCCTTCTGGAGCTAATCCAAACTGAATATTTCCAGCAGGCAATGTTCCTTCTACCTTAACTGGCTCTCTTCCTTCTGCGCCGACTACTTCTGCCCCAAATCCAACATCTCTAAATGCTTGCCCAACTAAGGCTTTTAAATTTGGCATATCGTTCAAAACATCTTTGCCAAGTTTAAATGCATCTGCAATAAGACCTAAAGCCGCATTTCTTCTAATCGGAGTTACTTCATCACGTCTTGGAGTGTTTAACCTCGACTCTATATTCTGCTCAGTAGTTGGCTTCATCGGATTGAAATCTTCGAGCGGCGTTCCTTGCTTGTAATTTTTGCTGAACTCTAACGCCGCATCTTTGTTTTGACCAAACGGCAAGAAGTTGCCACTTGTAATGGCCTTTTCCATCGCGGTGTCAAAGTCGTTCCTGTAATCGTTTAAGTTGCCATCGGCATCCTCTTGAATTAGCGGGAACACATACCAATTGCCATCGCTGTCCATTTCGGCCGCCATCAAATGCGTAGATATTGAGCCGTCATCATTCATGATGAACTTATGGTTCTGCGGATTGTATATGCGATCCAAGAACTCAGGAATCTCTGTTGCCGATGCCGCACCAGCGCCACCAAGCCCCATCACTCCAAGCAATCCTGCTGATTTCCATTTCTCTAATTGCGCCTCATTTAATTCTCCAACGCTAATATTCCTACCAATAGCAGTAAGATCAGCATTAGTTGGATTTCTTGGATCAGCAATTATTCTTGGATTTCCGTCAGCTTTTGTATACGGAACAATTGGAATGTTTCCAGATGCATCTTTCGCTCCAGCTTTCAGCAATGTATCAAAATCAAGTATTCCTATATTTCCAGCCTCAATTAATGGCGCATCGCCTTTGCCTGGAAACGCTGTTGAATAACTCCAGTGATTGGCTGGAGTAAGCTCTCCAGCAGTATTAAATATTCCAATGTTTGTGAACGTGCTATCACGAGCATTCCTAAGATCATCTGCAGTAATGATTGTTCTGATCTCTCCAGGCGACAAAAATCCTTCTGATTCAAGAAAGTTTTTGGTTCCAAGTTTAGTGACAATACTTTTTCTTAGATCAGCAGGCGCATCTCGCAATTGTTGTACTGATCTTGGATCATCTATTCCGTACCAGTCGTCTATCTTATAATTTTTCGTGTATGTTTCTTTTTTCCCATCCGGCAAAGGCCTAGTTTTCTGAACATCAAATCCACGACTTTTAATAAGATTATCTAATTCTTTTTTTGCGGCAGGGCCTAATCTTTCAAACGCATGGCTCATAGCTAATTCTGCTGAATGCGTTGCAAAGTCTCCGCCTGTTGGGGACATTAAATTTGGAGCAAACAATGGATCAACTCCGTATTTATCTCTTACGGCGCGAGCAACATCTAAATGTCTTTTTGCAATTGCCTCTTGGTTCGCAAATAATTTTTCTGGATCCCTGAACATCCAGTCTGTGCCACCTTGAACATTAACAGGTCTTGATAGCGGAATGTCGTTCACACTATCAATTATGGCATCCGTTTTTGACCTATCAACGATAGATGAAATAATTGGAACTGTTTTATTTTTCTGGACGTATTCTTCAATACTTTTTCGCGCAGGTATTTCTGGTTGAAGGCTAGTGTTTTCAGTCCACTTTAGCCGATCGACCGCTTCCTTGCCTTTTTTTAACTTATTGTAGGTTCTCGGATCAATCGTTGTGTCCAAAAACTTAAATATCCCTAATGGCCCAGCCATTACACAATACCTTTCAAGTTACGCCTAATCGGTTCGCCCCAGCTTGTCTGCATCGGCCTATGGCCGACGGCCAAGTATCTCATTGCGTCAGCACCGTGCGAAGTCCAATCGTGCCTTGGCCTACCTCGCCACGTTCTGCCCTTCTCATCGAAGTCTCGCTGATATTGTCTCAACGCTTCAATCCCTCGATTGCATTTCTTCTCATCAAACCAGCATCGATCCAACATGGATCGTACTGCCTGAATGCCGTCGTCAACTCGTAGGTTCGGTGCTATTTCGACAGGTCTAATTCCAAGATTATCTAGCGTCTCAAGCCTGGATTTCCCCGTGCCTAGTTCCTTGACCTGCACATCATGAGGCAATATGTGAGATTCGTAAACATAATTCTTGTCTTGCAATACGTTAGCGTAATGATCGAGGCCAACTCCAGATGATTCGTAGTAGTCGATCAACCTAACTTCAGCGCCGACATATTGCGCAAACCATATCGATGTCGAGTCGCCAACGCCCAAGTCCCATGCAGTCACAACGCCCATCGATCTATCATATGGCACAGTCGTGATTCTGTTTTCTTCAGTCGCTCGCTTCATCTCAGTGCCGTAGTACGCTCCCATGATTGCGGCCTCGAAGCTACACTCAAACTCTTGCTCGTACCGATCCTCGCCCATGATCTTCAGCGCGTCCTCTAACTCAGCCTGCGGCAGTATATTTGTCTCGCTCGCTTTGTGCATTGCGGTATACCAATCGCCATCATCCTTGGCCTTGTCAAATATCTCCCAGAACTCATTCTTACCTTTCGGAGTGCCAATGAATGTGGCGCGAGTTGGAGAATCTGGAGTGCTACGATCAGCAAGCGTCGGCCTGATGATCGTAGGCCACACGTTGGCCGGAAAGTCTGCTGGCTCATCCATCACGACTGAGTCGAGATAGATACCTCGCATCGACTCGGCAGACTCAGCGCCGAACAATCGAAGCCTAGCGCCGTTCGGAAAGTCGATCCTCAGCTCGGACTCGTTGACCTTTATGCCAGGGATGTGCTGGGTGTAATGCTTCGCATAATCCCAGCAAATCTGTTTCGCCATGCGAAAAGTTGGCGCAACGTAACCAACGCGCACATTCTCTCGCGGGGTCACGAGCGCATCTCGAATCAGGTCATTTATCGCGGCGACTGTCTTGCCGCATCTTCGGTGAGCCACCAGGCAAGCGAACCTTTGCTTGCGCCGGTGAAAAGGCATCATTACATCTCTAGCTTCGTAAGGAATATCTATCTCAGGCATGCCACCTCAAAAAGTCCGCGAACATCGCAAATACAGTTAACACCAAACAAGTTACCATCACGAACAGAAACTTATCAAAATTAGACATTCTCACCTTTCCACTTGATGATCAACGGCCCGCCAGACTCGCCAGTGTGTTCGAGCTGTTGTTTTTCTCCATATCGTTTGGGCAATAGCTTTGATGCAACCCATTTGTGCGCGTCGACCTTCAATCGAGCCACGTTATAAGTCTCAGGCGTTGCTTCGTAAGCGATCTCCAAGATATCTTCAGCCGCATATTCTTGTTGCGCATTCTTCGCGCGCGCGTATTTGTCGCGGATCTCTGGATGCCGATACATCCAACGATAAAACGTAGATTTATCTGGACTCCAAGACTCATCGCTACAAATCTTATTCAGCGATCTTCCAGCCGCAATTTCCTCGCAAATTCTATCCACCAACTCATCGGTATAATCAGTTGGCCTTCCCATTTTCACTTCTTCACTCATCTCTAACTCCAACAAGTTATCCACAGCTCAAATTCTACTCGCAAATCTCGGGGACAAAAAGGACAAAAGACATACTCTAAAGAGTATGTCTTGTCTTGTCCTCCAATTATTTTGTCCTTGCATTTGTCTTTTTTTGCTTGTAAGTCATTGATTTTAAAGAGATCGCAAAAGGACAATTTTGTCTTGTCCTCAATTGTCCTCTGTCCTTTTTCTCCTCTAACATATTGATTATAAAGTCTTGTCCTCAAGATTAGCACTTTATCGACATTGCGACTCAAGATCCAAGATCATTGCCGCGTCAGTTGCAGACCATCCATTGCCAAATGGCACGATTATTTCTCCATCAATTAAGCATCCAATCATGCGTGATGGATCTTTTTGTAATGCCTTTTTAGCGGCTGGCTCTGACATGCCAATGAAAGGCCCAGTTAAGAAATCAAGCATTGCGTTCCTATCTACAAATGGACGACCTTTTGCATCTCGCTCACGATGTGATGCATGCCAAGCGCGCTCAAATCGCTTTCTGAACTCTGCAACCTTTGAGCTTTTCTTGTTCTCTCTAATAGGCTCATTCGCCGGATCAAGCACAACGCTCGACACCAATTGATCATCCTCATCACGCCAACCGTTGATTGTGACTGGCTTGAGATCAAAGAATTTAGATTTTTGCATCTCGGCATCTTTCATCTTGCGTTGCACAATTTCAATTGGCCGATCAGAGTTACCTGGCTTCACACTCACTTCGATATCCAATGCACCGCGCCAGGCGCTTGATCCCCTGGCCCTGTGCTGTGCCTCTTCAGATACGCCAGTGTGATGCACCAGGATAACAGTACAGTCGAACTCTTCCATTAGCACGGCGCACGAATCGAGCATCGTCTTGGCATCTTGCGCTGAGTTCTCATCGCCAAGTAAAAATCGGTGCAATGTGTCTACAACGATAACCTTTGGTCTAACCGGCAAAGCTCTGATGTTCTCAATTACCTTTACAAGGCCTTCGTGAGTATTTAGATCAGTGCCGCTTTTGGATATCCACATCTGTATACTGTCTACATCATGATGCTGGAGCCATGCGGCGATACGTCCTCGCAATCCGTGGTGGCCCTCACCGGCCAGATAAGCCACTGGCGTTTGCTTGGTTCTGTGTCCGCACCAGTCACGATTCTCCATATCAACTGCGGCCAGGCGCAGACACCAGTCGAGCATCAAGAATGTCTTGCCTGATCCCGATGGCCCGTGAACCATCATTAGACTATTGTTCTGCATCCAGCCCTTGATTAGCCACGATATAGGCGCGGGAGAGTTGCGGAAGTCGTTACCATCGAGCAACCAGTCAAACGTTTGCTCAGGCGGCTCTAGGAGGGCTGAGAGATCGTTTCCAGCCAACAGATAGTCATTCGCATCCATGCCATCGACTGGGGGGATGATGACAGTCGCACCAAACTTAGCCGATGCTTGGTCGGCATAGTTTTTACCAACGCCGTTCGCGTCGTTATCGGCGACAATGATGATGCGCTTTGACGGGCCGTAACGATCCCTCAGCAGGCCAGT
>Ga0208645_1000969_pt1 | contig 27815 bp, 22 predicted proteins | sample VirMetDEL_Sep_01_FD_184519 | JGI IMG/M metagenome (GOLD analysis project Ga0208645, IMG submission 184519) | Aqueous microbial communities from the Delaware River and Bay under freshwater to marine salinity gradient to study organic matter... | ecosystem: Environmental > Aquatic > Marine >... | reverse complement strand
TCACCGAGCAGGCTTATCTCAACTACTCCATGTACGTGATCATGGACCGCGCCCTGCCGCATATCGGCGACGGCCTCAAGCCCGTGCAGCGCCGCATCATCTACGCCATGAGCGAGCTGGGTCTGGACGCCGACTCCAAGCACAAGAAGTCGGCGCGTACCGTCGGTGACGTGCTCGGCAAGTTCCACCCGCACGGCGACAGCGCCTGCTACGAGGCCATGGTGCTGATGGCGCAGCCTTTCAGCTATCGCTATACGCTGGTCGATGGCCAGGGCAACTGGGGTGCGCCGGACGATCCCAAATCCTTCGCCGCCATGCGCTACACCGAAGCACGCCTGTCGCGTTACTCGGAAGTGCTGCTCACCGAGCTCGGCCAGGGCACGGTCGACTGGGTGCCGAACTTCGACGGCACGATGAACGAGCCGGCGACCCTGCCGGCGCGCCTGCCCAACCTGCTGCTCAATGGCACCACCGGCATCGCCGTGGGCATGGCCACCGACGTGCCGCCGCACAACCTGCGCGAAGTCGCGAGCGCCTGCGTACGCCTGCTCGATGAGCCCGGCGCCACCGTCGAGCAGCTCTGCGAACATATCCAGGGCCCGGACTTCCCGACCGAGGCCGAGGTCATCACGCCCAAGGCCGATCTGCTGAAGATCTACGAGACCGGCCGCGGTTCGGTGCGCATGCGCGCTGTCTATCGCGTCGAGGACGGCGACATCGTCGTCACCGCCCTGCCGCATCAGGTCTCCGGGGCCAAGGTGCTGGAGCAGATCGCCGGGCAGATGCAGGCCAAGAAGCTGCCGATGGTCGCCGACCTGCGCGACGAGTCCGACCACGAGAACCCGACCCGCATCGTCATCATCCCGCGCTCCAACCGTGTGGATGCCGATGAGCTGATGACTCACCTGTTCGCCACCACCGATCTGGAGTCCAGCTATCGGGTCAACACCAACGTCATCGGCCTCGACGGCAAGCCGCAGGTCAAGGATCTGCGCACCCTGCTCAGTGAATGGCTGGTGTACCGCGTCGGTACCGTGCGCCGGCGCCTGCAGTTCCGCCTGGACAAGGTCGAGAAGCGCCTGCACCTGTTGGAAGGCTTGCTCATCGCCTTCCTCAATCTCGACGAAGTGATCCGCATCATCCGCAGCGAGGATTCACCCAAGCCGGTGCTGATGGAAACCTTCGGCCTCACCGATGTGCAGGCCGACTACATCCTCGACACCCGCCTGCGCCAGCTGGCCCGCCTGGAAGAAATGAAGATCCGTGGCGAGCAGGATGAGCTGGCCAAGGAGCGCGAAAAGCTGCTGGCCCTGCTCGGCAGCGAAGCCAAGCTGAAGAAGCTGGTGCGCAAGGAAATCATCGAAGACGCCGAGAAGTACGGCGATGAGCGCCGCTCGCCGATCGTCGCTCGCGCCGAGGCCAAGGCCCTGTCGGAAACCGAGCTGATGCCGACCGAACCGGTCACCGTGGTGCTCTCGGAAAAAGGTTGGGTGCGCTGCGCCAAGGGCCACGACATCGACGCCACGGGCCTGTCCTACAAGGCCGGCGACGGCTTCAAGGCGGCAGCACCGGGGCGCTCGAATCAGTACGCGGTATTTATCGATTCGACTGGCCGCAGTTATTCGCTGACGGCCCACAGCCTGCCATCAGCGCGTGGCCAGGGTGAACCGCTGACCGGCCGCCTGACGCCGCCGCCAGGCGCCAGCTTCGAATGCGTGATGCTGCCGGAAGACAGCGCGCTGTATGTCATCGCCTCCGACGCCGGCTACGGCTTCGTGGTCAAGGGCGAAGATCTGCAGGCCAAGAACAAGGCAGGCAAGGCGCTGCTGACCCTGCCCAACGGCGCCAAGGTGGTCCCGCCCAAACCCGTCAGCAATCTCGAAAACGACTGGCTGGCTGCGGTGACCACCGAAGGCCGCCTGCTGCTGTTCAAGGTCACCGACCTGCCGCAACTGGGTAAAGGCAAGGGCAACAAGATCATCGGCATTCCCGGCGAACGCGTGGCCTCGCGCGAGGAATACCTGACCGATCTGGCCGTGCTGCCCAGCGGCGCCAGTTTGGTTTTGCAGGCCGGGAAGCGTACCCTGACACTCAAAGCCGACGACCTGGAGCACTACAAGGGCGAGCGCGGCCGCCGTGGCAACAAGCTGCCGCGTGGCTTCCAGCGTGTCGACCAGCTTCTGGTGGAATAGCGTCGGCAACACGCCTCGTTCTTCCAGAAAACCCGCGCGACCGGCAAGCAGCCAAGGCTGGAGTCATAGCGCGGTTTGACGGATGATACGCGCCCTGGGTCATGCGCAAATGACCCCCTGAATGATATGGGATCGATGTGCAGCTGCCCCAGAAGCGGCTGCCTGGGATTGATGATGACTGTAGTACGCCCTGTGGCCCTGCTTCTGACCGCGCTGCTCGTATTGAGCGGTTGCAGCCTGCTGCAGCAGAAGCCGGTTCCCCTTTACCAACTGGACGGCGGCAAGGCCGTAACTCCCACCAAGGACAATGGTGTGACCGTGCTGGTCGGCCCGATCAGCGTGGCCGATTACCTGCGTCAGCAAAATTTGCTGCAACGTCAGGCCGACGGCAGCCTGGTCGCAGCCCAGAACGCGCGCTGGGCCAGTGGCCTGGCCAACGATATCGACCAGCAGATGCTGCGCCAGCTGGCCTGGCGCCTGGATAGCCAGCGCCTGGTTCTGGCGCCGGCAGCCCCCGGTTTCAGTGCCGATGCGCAGGTCATGCTGACCATCACCCGCCTGGATTCCGGCCCGACCCAGCCGGCTGTGCTGGAGGCGCAATGGCGCCTGCTGGATCGCCGTGGGCAACTGCGCGACAGCCGTCTGATTCGTCTGGAAGAACCGCACAGCGGTCCTCTGGCTGAACAGGTCAAGGCGCAAAGCGCCCTGCTGCAACGCCTGGCAGCCGAGCTGGCGGTGGCCATTCAGCCCATCGCGGCGGCAGATCCGGCGCCTGAACCGTCACGCAAGAAGACGCCGATGGCCAAAGCCAAACCACAGGAACCTGCCCCCGGGCCGAAAATCCCGGTGGCAGAACCTATCAAGATCGATACGGAAGTCTTCCGTTTCTAAGCAAAAAAGCCCGCTATTGCGGGCTTTTTCTTTTACTGCTTGAGACCTTGCAACGCTCTATTTGAGCTCACTGGAGCTCTTGCCCAGCAGCCGGCGCGCGACGATCAGCAACTGAATCTGCTGCGTGCCTTCGAAGATATCGAGAATCTTCGAGTCGCGGGCCCACTTCTCCAACAGCTCATCCTCGCCATAACCCAGCGCACCGGCCAGCTCGACGCACTTGAGCGTCACTTCACTGGCCACGCGCCCAGCCTTGGCCTTGGCGATGGAGGCCTCTTTCGAATTGGGCAACTTGTTGTCGGCCATCCAGGCAGCCTTGAGCGTCAGCAGCCGCGCCGCCTCCCACTCCGCTTCCAGGCGATACAGCGTGGCCTCGGCGTGAGTGACACAGAGCAGCGGCTTGCCGTAGTCGAGACGGCAACCCGCCTTGTTCAACAGTTCACGGGCACGCTCCAGCGCTGCGCGCGCGACACCGACAGCCATGCCGGCGACCAGCGGCCGGGTGTTGTCGAAGGTTTCCATGACCCCGGCAAAGCCCTTCTGCACGTCGATCTCGGCATTGCCCAACAGGTTGGCTGCCGGCACCCGGCAGTCGCTGAAGCTGATCGAAGCGGTGTCGGACGCCTTGATCCCCAGCTTCTTCTCCAGACGCGTAACCGTCATCCCAGGCGTTCCCTTCTCGACCACGAAGGATTTGATCGCCGCTCGCCCCAGGCTCTTGTCCAGGCTGGCCCACACCACGACCGAATCCGCCCGCTCTCCGGACGTGACGAAGATCTTCTCGCCATTGAGGATGTAGTGATCACCGACCCTCACTGCCGTGGTGCGAATCGCTGCGGAATCGGAGCCGCAGCCCGGCTCGGTGATGGCCATGGCGGCCCAGGTCCGGCCCAGGCGCGCGAGCTGTTCATCGTTGGCCACCGCCGCAATCGCCGCATTGCCGAGCCCCTGGCGCGGCATGGCCAAAAGCAGCCCGACGTCACCCCAGCACAACTCCATCACACCGAGCAGCGCCGCCATATTGCCGCCGTTCTTGATGCCTTCCTGCTGCTCGCGGGCCGCCCCGCGCTTGCTGGCCGAGCCGGCGCCGACCGCATCGGGCGAGCCTTCGTTCATGCCGTCGAGCAGCGCGGCGAGCAGATCCAGCTCCTTGGGATAGGCGTGTTCGGCCTTGTCGTACTTGCGCGAGATAGGCCGGAAATAATGTTTGGCCACCTGCCCGGCCTGGTGCTGCAGGCCGCGGAATTTCTTCGGGGTTTCCAGATTCATGCAGGTACTCCTCTCAAAGGTGCAAACCGCCGGCAAGCACGGCGACACTGCGCAGATCGCGATACCAGCGCTCGACCGGGTGCTCCTGAGTAAAACCGTGGCCACCGAGCAGTTGCACGGCGTCGGAGCCGATTTTCATCGCCTTCTCGGCACACAGCAGACGCGCCAGGTAGGCCTCGCGATGGAAGGGCTGACCGGCCTCGGCACGGGCGCAGGCACGCCACAGCAGCAGGCGCATGGCATCCAGCTCGATGGCGATATCGGCCACCATGAAAGCCACGCCCTGGCGGTGGCTGATCGGCTCACCGAAGGCTTGGCGCTCGTTGCAGTATGTCGTCACGTAATCCAGCGCAGCCTGGGCCGTGCCCACGGCCAGCGCGCAGAAGGCCAATGCCGAATGATCGAGAAAGGCCGTGAAGTCGAACGCATCGCCAGCCAGGCGGCAGTCGCTCGACACCTTGACGCCCTTCAGCTGGACACGCGCCAGCCCACAGGCCTTGAGTCCCATGGCGGGCTCGGCAGTGCGACTGACACCCTTGCTCGCCGCCTCGACGATGAACAGCGCCGGCCCATCACTGGCCTGGGCGCTGACGACCAGCCGACTGGCATCCAGGCCGGCAATCACCAGCGCCTTCTCACCGTCTAGCAGATAGTGCCTGCCGCGCTTGCGCGCCCGCGTCGCAGGCTGGCCTGGATCGCTCAGCACAGCAGGCTCATTGACGGCCAAAGCGAACGCCGGCGCGCCTTGCTCGCCAACGAACGCCGGCAGCCAGGCGGCCTGCTGTTCAGGCGTTCCCCAGCGGCGAATGCAATTGGCGGCCGATAGCGGCACCAGCAGCGCAGCGGCCAAGGAAAAGTCGCCCTGCGCCAAACTCTCGGCGATCAGCGCATTGCTCAGAACCGTGCGCTCGCCGGCCAGGCCGCCCTGCGCCTCGCCCACGCCGTAGTGCGCCAAGCCCAGCTCGCGCGCCTGATTGATCAGCGCAGCCGGCACGCGCGCCTGCGCATCCGCCTCATGCGCTACCGGACGCAGCACCTCCAGGGCGAAGCCCTGCAGCATGTCCACCAGCATTTGTTGCTCATCGCTGAATGACAGATCGAACAGGTCATCCGCTGTCTGACGCGCCTCACGCGGCTTGCTCGCCGCACGCCCAGCCGCCAGGCGAAAGCTGGCGCGGCTCCCGCTGTAAACGAGTTTTTCGAAGGACTTGCGTACCTTCAGGCGATCCGGCCAGTCGGCCTGGGCCAGCTTGCTCAGTGCGCTCAGGGCCTGGCCCTGTACATCGACGGTCATGGCATCTCACTCCACATGAGGGATGCCATTGATGATGAGGTCAGGGCCGGCGAGTGCCTATGACCCTCAAGACAGGCTGCTGCGGCAATCGGGTCAAGCCATGGCTGGAGGCGAACGGACTGAGCAGGACTTGCACCTGGCTCAGCCTGCTGTCACTTGCTGCGAATCTTCTCGACGATCGCCGTGGTGGAGCTGTTTTCCACCAGGCCGAGCACGCGCACCTCGCCACCATAGGCCTGGACGATATCAGCGCCGACCACCTGCTCGATACCATAGTCGCCGCCCTTGACCAGCACGTCCGGCCGCACTTGCCCCAGCAGGCGTTCGGGGGTGTCTTCGCTGAAGCTCACCACCCAGTCCACCGCGCCCAGACCGGCGAGCACCGCCATGCGCCGATCAACGGCGTTGATCGGGCGGCCCGGCCCTTTCAGACGGCTCACCGAAGCGTCGTCGTTGATCGCCACGATCAGCCGATCACCCTGCGCTCGCGCCTGTTCCAGGTAGGTCACGTGGCCAGCATGGAGGATATCGAAGCAACCGTTGGTGAAGACGATCTTCTCGCCATGGGCACGGGCATCTTCGATGGCGATCAGCAGTTGATCCAGGCTCAGCACGCCGCGTTCGGAGCCTTCCTCGCGCTGCACCGCACGGCGCAGTTCAGGCGCACTGATGGCCGCCGTACCCAACTTGCCGACGACGATGCCGGCTGCCAGGTTGGCCAGGGCCACCGACAGTGGCAGCTCCTCACCGGCGGCGATGGACGCGGCCAGGGTGGAAATCACCGTATCGCCGGCACCGGTCACGTCGAAGACCTCACGGGCACGAGCCGGCAGGTGCAGCGGCGGATACTCCGGCCGCAGCAGGGTCATGCCGTGCTCGCCACGCGTCACCAGCAATGCACCCAGCTCCAGCTCATGCATCAGCGTGGCGCCCTTGCTCACCAGTTCGGCCTCATCGACGCAACCACCGACGATTAGCTCGAACTCATGCAGGTTTGGCGTGATCAGGCTGGCACCGCGGTAGATGGAGAAGTCCTTGCCCTTGGGATCGGCCAGCACCGGGACACCCTTGTTGCGCGCAGCCTGGATCAACGCCTGATGGTTCTGCAGCGCGCCCTTGCCGTAGTCCGACAGTACCAGCACCTTGACCCCATCGAGCAGCGCATCGACTTCACGCGCCAGGGCTGCGGTGTCGGTATTGAACGGCTCCTCGAAGTCCATGCGCAGCAGTTGCTGGTGACGGCTCATCACCCGCAGCTTGACGATGGTTGGCTGGCCGTCATGGCGCTGGAAATGGGCGTCCACGCCTGCGCCACGCAGGCTGTCGCTCAGGCTCTCGGCGGCTTCATCGTTGCCGGTCACGCCCACCAGCAACGCGCGCGCGCCAAGTGCAGCGATATTCAGTGCCACGTTGGCAGCACCACCGGGACGATCCTCGATCTGGTCGACACGCACCACCGGTACCGGCGCCTCCGGGGAAATCCGCGAAGTGCCGCCATGCCAGTAGCGATCGAGCATCACATCGCCCACCACCAGAACGGCGGCTTGGTCATAGCGGGGCATGGTCAGTTTCATGGCAGCTCCAGAAGGGCAGAAAAACGGGAAAAATCATAGCATGACGCATTCGGTGCACCGCTCTAACGGGTGCGCACCCAGAACAGCTCATGACGGCGCACGGCCTTGCGGAAGAACTCGTCCTCGCCCGTGACAGGCCAGCGGCGCCCGGCCAAGGCACACTGGATCAGGCGCCGCAGGCGCCGCTTCAGCGGCAGCGGAGCTTGCAGATCATGCTGCATGCCCAGCGCCATGGCCTTGTCCAGTTGCCGCTCGGCATCGAGCAACGGGCTCCACAGGCGCTCGGCCGGCAGCGCCGTGATCGCCGGTGGCAGGGCAATGCCATGGCCGGCCGGCCCCATGGGCCAACGGTCGTTGTCATGCAGGTGGTTGGCATAGAGCAGCAGCGTTTTCGGCTGCCAGGCCGCAAGCTCGCAGGCTTCCAACAAGGCGCGCGTACTGGCGACGTGATCATGATGAGGGTCGAGCTCCGGATGCGGCGTCAGCACGACTTCGGGCCGGTAATGCTCGATCACGGCGACCAGATCGGCGATCAGGTTGCTCCAGGTTGGCTGTCCGTCGGCATCGCCCGGCAAGGACAACGGATTATGGCGGCGCACAGGGCGCACATCGCTCTCGCCCGACTCCCGCGAACCGAAGGGTACGTGCGGTTGCTCGGCCATGGCCGGTAGCTGCAGGCAGTAGTAGCCGAGTTGCACGCAGCGCGCCTGAGTGACCCCGCCCCAAAGCGGCACGGCCAGGCTGTCCCAACTGCGCAAGCGACCTTTCAGACGCGCGGCGGCGGCCTTGTCCAGCCCGAAACGCTGATAGGCCTCGGCCTCGATCTCGCCTTGAGTGAGGGTCACGATGGCAGTGTTGGCCGCGCGGCTGTACTGACCAAAGGCCGCCAGCTCGGCATCGTCGGCATGCGGCGCGATGATCAGCATGCGCTGCTCGGCGAAATCGGGATTGCGCATGGCATGCAGGCGCAACTCGCCACCGATACGACAGAAGCGCGGCACGATGCTCAGAGCCTGCGCCTGCTGCCCGGACAGGTTGAGGTAACGACGGCCAGCCACGCCACGCTCGAAATCCTGGCGGTCATCGCCCAGGCGCACGTAGGGATCGAACCACCGGCCAAGCCAGGTCGCCGTCAGACGCAGCTCGAGTATCAGCGTGTCGTAGCCTTGCAGGTCAGCCTCGACCTGCAGCTGCCCCTGCTCGATACGTGCCGATACGCTCAGGCTGTCCTCGGGGAAGTCGTAGCGATAATCGTCGCGTGGCGAATAAAAGAGGTGATCGGCGAACCAGGCCTCATGCGCGACCCAGCCCAACACCAGCAGCACTGGCGGCAGCCACCAGGCGACGAACACACCAAGCGCCAGCAACGTCAACAGCGCCAGCAACAGGGCGATGCGTTTGTTGCGGCGATGGCGTTTGAGCAGTTGTTGCTTGCGACCGTTCATGCGCTCACACCTGATAGACCGGTACCCGGTTGCACCAGCGATCCTTGTATTCGCGGTCAGCGCGGCCAAACGAGTAACGCAGAGGCTTGCCCAGCGCCCGCGCCTGCTCCCACTCGCTTTGCGTGTTGACGAAGCTGAGTACGCTGCCAGGGCTGAACTCGCGCTGCTGCGGATCGACCCCGCCGTTGATGTATTCCAGACTGACCCATTGCGGTGCCTCGACCCGGTACAGCACCTGGATCGCCACCGGTTCGTCGTTGAGGTAGATCAGCGAGCCGGTCATGAAATCGCGCAGCAAGCCGAACACTTCTGTCAGGTGCTCCTTGCCAGTGGCCTCGAAGCCCCAGCGACGCAGGAACAGATCGGCATAGATGCGCGCCTGCTCCTCGGGCGTCAGCTCCAGCATCGGCCGGATCACCCCGCCCGCCTCTTCCAGCAAGCGTTGCTCGCGGCGCTGGTTGTAGCGAAATTTCTTGCTGTATTGCTCAGGCTCACGAGCCAGCGCCAGGCCCTCGGGCTGTTCGCCGACGCCGATCAGTCCTGCTGCATTGAGCTCAGACAGGTAGCGTGCCCGATGGCGCAGCGAAACCTGCGCCTGCGGAGCCAGAGGCAGAATGATCTCGGCATTGCCCAGATCGAACAGACCGCGCTTGCCTTGCTGCTTGAGCACATCCTTGGACAGGGCCAGATACCGCCCCCAGGTAGCAATTGCAGCCTGCAGTTCACCACCGACCTGCCAACCCAGATAGCGCACGGGAATACCAGCCAGGTCAGCCAGTCGCACCACCACCTCAGGATGAGTCGCGACGCTGCCGCCAAAACGGGCCCAGGCCTCGGCATAGTCGGCAGCAGTAATCGGCGTCCAGCCGCGTTCACGCCAGAATCGTAGATGGCTCAGCATCAGACGCTCTGCTCGACCACGACCGACTCGTCGCCGTCCTCGAACTGCTTGGCATGCAGACGCGCGTAGTAACCGTTCTGCGCCAGCAACTCGGCATGACTGCCGCGCTCGACGATCTGCCCCTGATCCATCACCAGAATCAGGTCGGCCTTCTCGATGGTGGTCAGGCGGTGGGCGATGACCAGGGTGGTACGGCCCTGCATCACCTGATCCAGCGCCGCCTGGATATGCCGCTCGGATTCGGTATCCAGCGCCGAGGTGGCCTCGTCGAGAATCAGCAACGGCGCATCCTTGAGCAGGGCGCGGGCGATGGCCAGGCGCTGACGCTGACCGCCGGAGAGCAGCACGCCGTTCTCGCCGACCAGGGTGTCGTAGCCTTGTGGCATCTTCTCGATGAACTCGGCAGCATAGGCGTCACCCGCAGCCTGTAGCACGGCCTCCAACGGCGCGCCGGCCAGATCACCGTAAGCGATATTATTGCGCACGGTATCGTTGAACAGGGTGACGTGCTGGGTGACCAGCGCGATGTGCCGGCGCAGGTTGCGCAGGGTGTAGTCCTCGACATCCACGCCATCGAGCAGAATCTGCCCCTGATCATGGTGGTAGAAACGCGGGATCAGATTGGCCAGGGTCGACTTGCCACTGCCGGAGCGCCCGACCAGCGCCACCATCTGCCCGGGCTCGGCGACGAAGGAAATGTTGTTCAGTACGGACTTCTCCGCACCGGGGTAGCTGAAGCTCAGATCCTTCACCTGCAGCCGGCCGCTGATGCGCTCGCGCTCCTGAGTGCCACGATCAACTTCCGGCTCCTCGTCGAGTTGCTCGAAGATGCTTTCGGCACCGGCGACACCCTTCTGAATAGTCGAACTGACCTCGGATAGCTGGCGAATGGGCTTGGGCAGCAGACCTGCCAGGGTGATGTAAGCCACCAGATCCCCTGCCGAGGCATCGCCGCGCAGCAGCAGCACCAGGAACATCAACACGGCCATGGCGCTGTAGATCACCAATTGCAGTGACGGCGTATAAACAGCGTTGGTCTTGACCATCTTCAACTGCTTGAGCTTGTTTTCCTCACTGGCGCCCAGAAAACGCTGCTTCTCGTAGTCCTCTCCACCGAAGCTGCGCACAACGCGATAACCCTGGATGCTTTCAGAGGTCACATGGGTGACATCGCCCATGCTGGTCTGGATATTCTTGCTCTGCTTGCGGAATTTCTTGCTGGTGCTGGTCACCATCAGGCCGATCACAGGCAGGATCGCCACCATCACCAGCGTCAGTTTCCAGTTCATCCACAGCAAGGTGGCGAACAGGAAGATCACCGTCATCCCTTCGCGCACCACGACCTTGATAGCGTCGGTGGCAGCACCGGTGACCATGGTCACGTTATAGGTGATGCGCGAGATCAGATGACCGGAATTGTGGTTGTCGAAGTAACGGTTGGGCAGCGTCAGCAGGTTATTGAACAGCTCGACACGCAGGTCCTGCACCAGCCCCATCGAAACCTTTGCCAGGTAGTAATTCCCCAGGAAAGAGCCAATGCCTTGCCACAAGGCAATCAGCACGATCAGCAGAGGCACTGCCTGCAGCAGCTTTAGATGTGCCAGCCAGGGCGCATGCTCCAGCAACCAGGGCACGCCTGCAAAGAGGCTCGCATCAGGATTGGACAATCCGTCGACGAAGTACTTGAGGATATAACCCAGCATTGGCTGAGTGGAGGCGAAAATCAGAAAGCCAGCCAGACTGAGCAGGAACAAACCGATGTAAGGTCTGACGTATCGTAGTAAGCGAAAATAGATCTTCAAACTGGAGGTGGCTTGAAGGTCCGCAGAGGTATCGGTCATGGAAATATGCCGCAGCCAGAACAGGGGCGAATACTATCACAGCCCCCTGCCGCGTCATGGATGCGCGAAAAATCCACTGGTATCCCGTAGAATCGCGCCTCGAATCAGAATCGGGGAATACAGGATCAATGTCGCTTTCCTTGGGCGCATGGCCGCGCAATACATCGAACTTCATTAGCGAATGGATTTTACCAATCGGCTATTTCTGTTTGCTGACCGGGCTGACCTGGCTGGATGATCGCAGCCAGTATCACAAGCTCTTCTATGCTCTGATGGCAGCACCAGCACTGATTGCGATCGTGATGCAGCCCAAGCAGATTGCCCTGCAACTGAGTGAACCCGTCACTCTTTTGTTTCTTGCCTTCTCAGCCTGGGCACTGATCAGCATCTCCTGGTCAGGAACCGAAGATTCCTTTGCCTCGCTTGCCAAGAGACCGCTCTATATCTTCATGCTTTTCACAGCCTGCATGCTGATGACCCAACGCAACTGCTCGCGCCTGCTATTGGTCCTGTCTCTGGCATCGCTGGCGATTATTCCTATAGCGGCGTATGGATTAGTCGACTTCGCTACCCACTACACCCCCGGCGCTCGCCTGGTAGGTAGCGGAGCGTTGGATAACCCACTGCTGAGCTCGCATGTATTTGGCTTGTTCTGCGTGATATGGCTTGGCTGGGTCATGACCTCTTCGTCGCGGTACTACTGCTTCGCGCTAATTCCGCTGGCGGTACTATCAGTGACGCTACTTGCAACGGGCTCCCGTACTCCGCTTGTCGCAGCTGCACTTGCGGCGGCCTGGCTGATGCTTTGCTGTTGGAACAAACGCGCACTCCTGCTGGCCTGCGCCGGCGCTTGCGGGTTGATTATCCTTCTGCTGGCCTTCCCTGAAAGCCTGCTTAACCGAGGCACATCCTACCGCCTGGAAATCTGGCAATTGGCGCTGGAGCAGATTCGCTTACAACCATGGATCGGGCACGGCTTCGATGCGCATCTCGCGATCAATGTTCCTGGTATTCACTACTCATTCAGCGAACCTCATAGCTTCTTTCTAGGCGTGCTCTATTACACCGGCGTAATCGGCGCCCTCTGCTGGGCGCTCATGCACGGTGCGGCACTCTGGACCTGCTGGCGACGACGCAGTGACTTGTATTTCATCATCGCTGGTGCGTTGGTTGTTTACGGACTGGGCGCAGGCCTTACTGAGGGAGGGGGAATTCTTCCTCGCCCCAAAGAACACTGGTTCTTGACTTGGATTCCGCTGGCATTGGTGGCAGCGCTAAGTATCGGACGCAAACAGGAGCATGCACTTTGATGCAGCGTCTGTCAGAAGGACAACTGCAGGCACTGATGCTCGGCTCCAGCGTATTGGAGCAAGACGGGCTCGGCCCCAAAGTCCTTCGCCTGCAGGACAGCAGTTTTCTTAAGCTATTCCGTATACGTCGACTGTTTTCCAGCGAAACCCTGAAACCCTATGCCAAGCGCTTCGCAGACAATGCCAGACAACTACAGAGCCTGGGTTTTATTGCACCACAGATAATCGAGGTATACCGCGTAGAGGACGACGTGAACGGGACTGCCGTGCACTATTGGCCACTTCCGGGCGAAACACTGAGACAGGCCCTGGAGAAGGCACAGCCGGAGCAGCGCGGCCTGTTGATTAACCAGTTCGGACAGTTGCTGGCGCGCCTGCATGAGAAGGGCGTCTATTTCCGCTCCATCCACTTGGGCAACGTACTGGTGATGCCTGATGGCGCCCTCGGCCTGATAGATGTCGCTGACATGAAATTTGGACGACGCCCACTCAACCTGAGCATGCGCCAACGCAATCTGAAGCACATGCGTCGCTACGAGCAAGACGAGGAGTGGCTGTTCAAGTTGCATAAGGACGCCCTCATCGATGGCTACCGCCAATGCGCCCCTCGCCTTGCTCAAGCGCTGCTACTGAGGCCGGAGTGACGCAGCACGTCGCTCCACGTACTCAAGAAAAGAATCCAGCCGCTCACTGCACAGTAGTGCACTGACCTTACGCACCTCGTCTTCAGGCCATTCCCACCACCTCGCAGCCAGGAGCGCCTCCCTGACTGGCTCGCTGAAACGCCACCGGATGTGTTTCGCTGGATTACCAGCCACAATCGAGTATGGAGCCACGTCTCGGCTCACCACGGCACCAGCAGCGACCACCGCACCATCGCCCACGGTCACGCCAGAAAGAATCATTGCCCCAGTACATAGCCACACATCACTGCCAATCACGACATCACCGCGAGTGAAGGCATAGCCGGTAATATCCGCAGCCTCGTCAATCATGGCCGGGAACGGGTAAGTCGTAACCCACTCAGTACGATGATGCCCACCGAGAAATATTTCGACCTGCTCAGCGATGGATGTATACGCACCTATACGAAGCGTAGCGCCCTCACTCCAGTCATGGACGATGGGTAGACCATAACTGCCTACACCTATCGAGTAGTGAGGATAGCGCTGGAGAAAGCGGGCCTGACCGCGATACAGCCTCGGCAGCTTACGGATCGCACGCTTGCTCCGACGCTCTCGAAATCTTGCCCAGAAACCCATGATCAGTTCTTCTCCAGAGGCGAGAAAAAAAGACGCCCCAGCCCACGCCAGGTTTTCTTGTTCCATCTACGCAACGGAATCTGCCTGAGCAACTGCCGCGCGTAATCACGGTCTCGATTGGAACACTTCAGGAACATAGAGCTGAGAAACCGAGTCCTGACGAACTCGTATTGAGGGTGGTCCTTGAACAAGGCATAAGTACGCAGAATGCTATCCACCATGAACGGGGTGTTCTTGGAGGAGTTACTGCCATGCTTGCGGTACTGAGCCAACACCTCGCCAAGACAGTCAATGTAATAACCTGCATGAGTGATCTTGAGTTCGATAAGAAGATCCTCTAATCGGATCTCAGGATCGAACCCCCCTACCCGTTCCAACGCTTCTTTGCGAAACAGTAGCGTGGGCGCTGGCGGATAGGGTTTACGCTCCATGAACACGTCATCGAAATCCAGTCGACGAAACGCTATATCTCGACGCTGACGAAACTCGGGAAACAGATGACCGTCCGAATCGATCAACTCGATATTGCCGGCACAGATCCCGACTTCCGGCTTATCCCGCATGTAAGCGACCTGCTTGGCTATACGCTCCGGCACCATGATGTCATCCGAGCCGAATGGAGCAATTAGGCTGCCTTGGGCGCGCGAAACCGCGTCATTGAGCGTATGCGTCAACCCCCTGTTCTGCTGGACACGAAAGTCGAATCCATATTCTTGCTGCAAGCGTTCGATTCGCGCCACGCTGTCGTCCGTGGAGCCGTCATCGATCACCAACAACTCGATATTCGGGTATGTCTGCTGCACGACACTGAGAATGCAGCGCTCGATGTAGGGCGCATGGTTGTATGAAGCGATCACCACCGTGACCAATGGCAGTTGCTCCGTCATTTCCTCACCTCGTTAAGCGCAGATTCGATCAACTCCAGATACTGCTGGCGAAACACGTCAATATCGTGCTCTCTGTTCAAGTAACTGTAAGACTGCTCACCCTTGATCTGAAGCTGCTCATCACTGAGGGAAAGATACTCATCCAAGGCCTGGCTCAGTCCCTCGACGTCTGCCGGAGCAACAGCGATACCACCAGCTCCCTGGATCAACGGGAGCATGGCAGGAACATCGCTCGCGATTACCGGTAGCCGCCCACTCATCCCCTCAAGCAACGCCAAACCCAAGCCCTCCGCCAAAGAGGGCATGGCCCATATGTCGAACGCCCGCACATAGCGTAGAGCGTTATCTCGAAAGCCAAGCAAATGGATACGCCCTTGCAAACCAAGAAGCTCCACTTCCTGTAGCAAGCAGTCGCGCTCGCGCCCCTCCCCAATGATTGCCATCTGTACATCTGGATAGCGCTGCGCAATCTGCGCAAAAGCACGGATCAGATGTATGTGCCCCTTTACCGGGACCAGTCGCCCCAATGCCCCGACAATCCGCACATTGGCCTCGAGCCCCAACTGGGAACGCGCCTGGTCACGTGATAACTGCAAACTTTCGGCCTGCACGATATCGATGGCATTGGTTATCGCAACGGTATTGTTCGGAGTGAAGCCGCACTGACAATCCAGGAGGTACTGCTTAACCGCAGGAGAAACACCCACGAAACGCCAAGCGGGGCTGACCAGGCGAGCAGTCTGCTGACGACGATAGGCCCGATCGTACTCGCCAAAACCATGGGCGATACCGATACAAAGGGGAATATTGAGCCAGCGATTGAGCATCAACATCATGTTCACGGGCTTGAAGCGATTACAGATCACTACATCGAAGCGCTCACTGCGGCAGTACTGAAATAGCCGCCACATAGCACGAATGCGCATACCCTTGAGCTGTGCATCGGAGAGCTCGAAGTAGACAGAGCGCTCAGCACGACTCTCGGGCTGACCGGTAGTCGGCCGCCCTCGGAGAAACGCATTGATCGTCTCGAAGCGCTCCAAAGGCAGGGCATGAAAAATCTGCTCCCCCAAATCGGCAAAATCGTGCGTCTTGATGTTGTAGTCTGGATGCAACTGCAGAACCTTGATGCGACGCGCCTTACTCATTGCCATTGCGCAAATCCTTCTTCACTCACTATCCAGGCTCGCTTACCTGCCAATGCCTGCATCGCTTCCTGCGAGGGAGACGTCCTGTCAGACCACTCACCTCGTTTCCATATGGCGAAGTGAAAATAAGGAAACTGTCGATCACCGTTCTGATCGTTAGTCAGACAGCCATCTCGCCAGAACCAGCGAAGAGGAAAACGAAAGCCACCATCAATCCAAGGTATACAGCCGTTTGGGGTACTGAATGCTTCAACAAACTCACTACGCCGGCGCAAGGGGTTCAAACGCCCCACCAAGTTGAAAAGCGGTTCTGGAAAATTCTTTCGCCATAAGAACAGGCGACTGAATGCGCCTTCGTCAAGCGCATGATGTTCTTGATCTCCCAAGCGTTCATGCCAAGACGGCATACGCATGAACACTCGACGCATCACCTCGGTATTACGAATCAGGCATAAGTGCCCCGACACACGCCGAGCATGGGTGGAGTAAAGGTCGTAACGTGCAAGCCGCTCGTCAGAGAAGTACTGACGTAAGCGTCCGTAGATTAGATCGAGATCGCCAAACGCCCAAAAATCATATCCCCGTAACTGCTCCTCATGGATATAGCCAAGAGCAGGTTTCAGGTCACAAAGCTTGTAGGGGTTATGCGGCGTAAACGTTATGCCCAAGCGCTCCGACACCAGAAAGCAATAATCTGCATATGTCACGGGCTCAACACGAACATTAGCTGGCAAGTTATCCGGCTCACCACAGTCGCTGAATAGCAACCAGTCGATATCCGGATTACTTCTGCAACTTTCCAAGAACAAAGGCATCCAGAACGGCCAGCGCCCAAAATACGGAATGATGAAGCAAATGCTAGGGCTCACAGTAACGATCCGGGAATACAGTCAGAACAAGACAAGTTATTGGGACAGCCAATCGAACGCCCAGAAGCGCACTCGTGCCGCCTGATCACTAAAGCACAGACTCAATCTACGCGCAGGTAACGAGGGATCGAGCGGGCTCAGGGAACAGTCACGGAGCGCCCCAGCCAACGCAGCAGGTTGACCGAATGCGACCAGCAAACCTTCGCCATCCACCACCTCACGACCACCGCCACAATCGCTGCATATGACTGGCACTCCGGCGGCCATCGCCTCCAGCAATACCATGCCGAATGGCTCATGATCGGAGGTCAGCGCAAAGACATCGAAGGCCTTGAAATAGCGCCGTCCATTCGCCACCTGACCAAGAAAACGCACGGACTCGCTGACGCCCAGCTCCAACGCCAGTGCCCTGAGCGCAGACTCCAGCCGACCAGTACCCATGATCGCCAGCAAGCTGCCATCCGGCAGCTGCGGCAATGCCTGGGCGAAGCCGCGGATCAATGTGGCCTGGTCCTTGTCCGGATGCAGGCGACCGACGTTGCCAACCACCCAGGCATCCTGCGGCAAATCCAGATGCGCGCGAGCCTGCTCGCAAGAAACCTGCTCGGCTTGTACCGCCTCGACATCGATACGGTTGTACAGCGTTTCGATACGCTCGGCCGGCCAGTCAGGCAGACAGGCGCGCATGTCGTCACGTACGGCGTTGGAAACGCCCAGCAATGCCAGGCGCTTGCGGAAGAAATTGGCGAACAGCTGACGGGAACGGCGCTTGTAGTCGCCGAAAGCGTGATGCACGCCGATCACCGGCAGATCGCTGCCGAGCAGCGCCACGTAGATCGGCTTGAAGCGGTGAGCGATGCACAGGGCAAAGTCGCGCGACGCGACGATGCGGCGAAAATCGCGGATCGCCGCCAGTTTCAGACCACGCACCTGTGCACTGGAGTAATCGAGGAAGATCACCTCGTCGGAAGCCGAGCCGCGCTCGACCTCCGCTGACGGAGCGCCGGTCAGATAAACAGTGCAGACCTTGTACGGCGTGCCCTTGAACAGCACGGCGTACTGCCGTGCGCAATCCAGAAAGGGGCCGTCATAGCCGTGACAGAACTGCAGAACCCAGCGCTGCGCCTGGCTGGCAGTCGGCTCAGACGCCGTCATACCAATCCTTGCCATCCTTGACCACGAGCACGTCTTCCATAATCAGGTACTGCAGATCCGAACCGTAGAACATGTTCAGCGCGTCGGTCGGCGAGCAGATCATCGGTTCGCCACGGCGGTTGAGCGACGTGTTCAGCGATACGCCGTTGCCGGTGAGTTTCTCCAGCTCCAGCATCAGGTCGTACCAACGCGGATTGAAGCGGCGCTCCAGCACCTGAGCGCGCGAGGTGCCGTCTTCGTGCACCACCTCGCCGACGCGCTCTTTCCACTCCTCATTGACCTCGAAGGTGAAGGTCATGAACGGGCTCGGGTGATCCACCTTGAGCATCTTCGCCGCCACGGTATCGAGCATCGACGGGCAGAAGGGTCTCCAGCGCTCGCGGAACTTGATCTGCTCGTTGATACGGTCGGCGACACCCGGCACGCTCGGGCAGCCGATGATGGAGCGCCCCCCCAAAGCACGCGGGCCAAACTCCATGCGCCCCTGGAACCAGGCAACCGGGTTGCCGTCGGCCATGATCCGGGCGATACGCTCAGGGGTATTCTCGATGCGCTTGAACACCGGCTGGTTCGGGTGCCTGGCGCATGCGGCGATGACGTCTTCGTTGGAGTAGGACGGGCCGAGATAGACGTGCTCCATCTTCTCCACCGGCACGCCGCGCTGGTGCGACACGTAAGCCGCGGCACCAACGGCGGTGCCGGCGTCGCCGGAAGCCGGCTGCACGAACAGTTCCTTCACATCGTCGCGGGCGATGATCTTCTGGTTGAGCTTGACGTTCAGCGCGCAGCCCCCGGCGAAGGCGATCTTGCCGGTTTCCTTGAGGATGTCGCCGAGGTAGTACTCCATCATCTGCAGCGCCAGCTTCTCGAACAGCGCCTGCATGCTGGCCGCGTAATGGATGTAGGGGTCATCGGCGATGTCGCCTTCACGCTTGGGCCCGAGCCATTCGATCAGCTTGGGCGAGAAGTAGTAGCCCTTGCCGTTTTCCTTGTAGCGGCGGAAACCGATGACGTTGGCGTACTCGGTGTTGATGATCAGCTCACCATTCTCGAACTTGGCCAGGCGCGAGAAATCGTACTTGGCGGCGTCACCGTAGGGCGCCATGCCCATGACCTTGAACTCACCGTCGAGCATCTCGAAGCCCAGGTATTCGGTGATCGCGCCATACAGGCCACCGAGCGAATCCGGGTCGAAGAACTCCTTGATCTTGTGGATCTTGCCGTTCTCGCCGTAGCCAAAGAAGGTGGTGGCGTACTCACCCTTGCCGTCGATACCGAGGATCGCGGTCTTTTCCTTGAAGCCCGAGCAGTGGTAGGCGCTGGAGGCGTGCGCCAGGTGGTGCTCGACCGGCTCGATCTTGACCTTCTTCAGGTCGAAGCCGAGTTGCACCAGGCACCACTCGATACGCTTCTTGTAGCGGTGGTAGCGACGGTTGCCGAACAGGATGGCGTCCAGAGCGCGATCCGGCGCGTAGGCGTAACGCTTGGCGTACTGCCAGCGGGCCTTCTCGAAGATGCTGATGGGGGCGAAGGGAATGGCCACCACGTCGACATCCGACGGCTTGATGCCGGCCTGTTCCAGGCAGAACTTGGCCGACTCGTAGGGCATGCGGTTCTTCGCGTGCTTGTCGCGCACGAAGCGCTCCTCTTCCACGGCCGCGATCAGTTTGCCGTCGATGTACAGCGCGGCGGACGGATCGTGACTGAGGGCGCCGGACAGGCCGAGAATGGTCAGTGCCACAGGTTTGAGCCTCTAATTCGGGCAGGTGCCGGGCACCTGCGGTAAACGTTGGTCGAGCAACTGGTGCAGGGCGGAGTCCGCCGGCCAGTTGCGCAGAAAACGGGCGCGGTCGCGAGCGTAGGCCCGGGCGAAACTGCGCGTACTGCGATGCTGGCGCATGGCATCCAGGTCGATCAGCGACCAGGCGCCCTGGGCGTCATCCCAGAACAGGTTGTGCCCCTTGAAATCACCGTGACTGATGCGTTCGCGCTGCAGGGCAGCGAACAATCGATCAAGTGCCAACAGGTCGCTTTCCGGGGGCGTTGCCTGCTTGTATGCCTCAAAACGCGCGATTATATCCTGCCCGCCACAATAGTCGGTAATCAGGTAGGCACGACCGCGCAGCCAGCACCAGCGCCGCTCGATCACTGCCAGCGGCGTTGGCGTGGCGATGCCCAGCAGTTGCAGGCGATTGCCCTCGCGCCAGCTATGCCAGGCACGACTGGGGCGCCAGAAGCGCTTGAGCCAGTGCAGCAGGTTTTTCACGTTATAGCGTTTGACCACCAGCGGCCGGCCGTCGAGCTCCACGCGCGCGACGGTAGCGGCGCCACCGGTCTTGTAGATATGTCCGGCGTCGGTCCGAGCATCCAGATCAGCCAGCAGCGGCTGCAGGGCGGGCTCGGCCTGGCGGCGCACCACACACAGGCCAAAGGCGCCGATGCGTGCGGCGAACAGACTGCAATCACGCGCCGCTTTCTTCAGATAATCGCGCAGGCGCCAACGGCGCACCTTGGCTATTTCGGCCTGCAGCATCTCCAGCGGCAGCGCGTGCTCGCCGTTAGCCAGCAGGTAGTGGATCAGCAGCTCTTCCAGATAAGGGTCCAGCTCGGCCGGCAGCTGAGCGAAGAACACCCCGAGGTTTTCCAGCACTCGCGCCCGCGACAGGGGTTGCCCTGCTGTTTCGCAGCGCACCCCACCGCCGTCGATCAGGTACAGGCGGCTCTCATGGCGCAACAGGTTGTCCAGATGCAGATCGGCCTGCCACAGGCCCTGAGCATGCATTTGCCCGATTGCCGTCAGCGCTTCGGCCAGCACGCTCTGCTGGGCGTCGCTCAACAGCGGCTCGCGAGCTGCTTCACGCCAGGCATCCCACAGGCTCTGTGCGCTCTCCAGGTATTCGAACAGCAACCAGCCGCCCTGCCCGTCGATGAAATCCTGAGCCAGCAGCCTCGGCGTGACGAGCCCCTGGACAGCCAGATACTCGGCGCCTTCACGCTCGCGCAGAAAGTGCCGCTGCGCCTTGTCGCCAACCAGCAACTTGGCCAGCACCGGACGCCCCTGCCAACGCGCAACGCCGACATAGCGCTGCCCTGGCAGCACACGTAGCAGGCGCTCCAGTACCAGCGGCTCGCCCGCCACCTGCAGTGTCAACGGCAAATCAGGTGTGCGGCCGGCCTGGCCCAACTCAAGCAGTTGCATCAACGCGCCTCCTTGTAGCGCTGCCGAGCAGCAAGCTGCCGCCACCAGGCATCGACAGCGCCCTCATCGCCCAGATAGCCCCCCAGCAGCTCACGCACCTCAGCCTCGCTCCAGACTCTGGCACGGCGCAACAGAGGCTCGAGATCCTTGATTCGATCACGCCGCCCCAACAGCAAAGGACGGGTTTTCTCCAGATCGATCAGTTGCGCCTCGAACACGCCCTCCAGCTCGCGCAGGAAGATATGCTTGGGATAGAAACAACCATGCATCTGTCCCGCCTGATGCAAACAGCGCGCAAGACGGCCACAGGCATGAAGAATGGACGCACGCCTGGCACCGTCGAGTGCAGACCATCGGGTCAACCATTGTTCCAGATCCTGCCAGCCTTCCAGTGCGCGAGTCAGCAAGACGGCACGGCGCTCGCCCGGCAAACGGCGCTCGGCGAAAAAGGCCGCCTGCAGCGCCGGAATACCCAACTCGGTGTAACGGCGGATATTGCGAAACTCGCGCGCGAAGGTCGGCTCACCGAAGGGATGCAGCAGACTGCGCGTCAGGTGATTGCTTTGCCGCTTCAGGTAGAAGGCGCGCTCGTCCAGCTCCAGGCGATATACGCTGCTCCAGCCGCCACGTTCGGTGTTGGGCTCGTCCACGGCTTCCAGTTTCAACGCCCACAGGGCATCGAAACTGGCCAACCCGTGACGCTCGAGCAGGGCGCGATCCTGCTCCGCGATGAAGTCGCTCATTCCCGGCCCTCGAAGAACTTCAGGATTTGCAGGACGCGTTGTTTATCCGCGCCACTGAGCCGGTTGCACTCGCGATATTGCAGATAGAAACGCAGACGCTGCGTTCTCGACAGCACGCGCTTGGCCACTTTGTCGAGACAAGCCAGGTCCTTGATGATCCGATAACGCAATAGCGGCCCCCACCAGAAACTGCCGGTGGGGCAGTCGATGAAGAACAACTCGGCCTTTTCATTGACCAGCAGGTTGCGCCACTTCAGGTCGTTGTGGGTGAAGTGGTGCTCATGCATCGTCCGCGTGCCCCTGGCCAGCTGCTGACTGACGCGCAGAACCCACGACCGATCAGCCAGGCGCGGGTCCTCACGGTTGGCTATCGCAGCAAGATCGAGCGTATTTTCCAGCTCGCGTGTCACCAGCGCTCCACGCACGAAAGCCCCCGCCTTGCGCTGGAGACCATGCGCAACGATCGGCGCCGTCGGGATGCCCCACTTGGCGAACAACTTGAGATTCTGCCATTCGGCCTTGACCCGCGGGCGCCCCAGATAGCGGCGCAGACCTTTACCCGCTCCCCAGTAGCGTTTGACGTAGTAATGCACGCCATCACGCTCGATACGAATGACCTCCGACAATGGGTCCTTGGTCAGCCGCTCGCCCTTGATCGCGAAAACAGCCTCCAGAGAGCCGAAGTCCTGGGTCAGGGCATGGTACTCAGGGGCAAGGATCCAGCTCGCCATCAGAGCGCATCTCCGTAACGCTGCTTACGTTCATACAGTTTCACTGCCTTGCGCTCCAACCAGGCGAGCAGGCTCGCCTCCTCGCGCAGCACCTGGCGCAGGGGCCGCTGAAAATAGGCACGCAGAAAGCGCAGCTTGTCGCGGTGGGTCAGGCCGATATCCAGCGCCGAGAAGTACAGGGCAGCCAGATCCTTGTCACGCCAGCGGCGGGGTACGGCGTCGCGCACCTGGGCACGGTGCAGGTCGATCACCGACAGGCGCAGGTCGCTGGCCTGAATCGGCCGGTCGGTGTGCAGCAGGAAGTGGCAGATATAACAGTCGCGGTGATTGACCCCCGCACGGTGCATGGTGCCGGTCATCTGCGCCACTCGCTCGATCAGCGCCCACTTGAGCGCCGGCTTGGGTGGCTGTTGCGCCCAGTTGAGGCTGAGCTGCTCCAGATCGACGGTCGGCGCCAGCTCCTCGGTGACGATGAACGAGTGCTGCCGCGCCGGATTGCTGCCACGCTCGCCATAGGCAACTGCGGTCATGGTCGGCACTCCCGCCTCGGTCAAACGCTGGATCGCCTGCCACTCCTGCGCCGCGCCCAGTACGGGCACCTTGGCCGTGAGCAGGTTCTTGACGATTTCACCCCAGCCAATGCCGCGATGAATCTTGACGAAATAGCCACGACCATCGACCTCGGTACGCAAGGTGCGGCGCCCTTCCAGCTCACGGTAGACCTGGCCCTGCAGCGCCTCCACAGCATCGAAGGCGTCGTGCCCTGCCCACAGGGTCTTGAAGGGTTCAGCGAGCATCAGCTTCACGCGTGCTTCTCCGCCAGGATCACGTCGGCAGCCTTCTTCGGCATCGAATACAGATCGGCACTGTCGGCATACGCCAGCGCGTTGCGCCCCCAGAACGCGCGGCGCTCCGGATCGGCGAGCATATCGGTCAGGGTACGGTTGAGCCGTTCCTGTTCGAAGGGGCTGGGTAGTACGCGGCCGCAATCAGCATCGGCAATGTAGTGGGCATAACCACAGACATCGGTGACCAGCACCGGCAACCCGGACACCAGCGCCTCCAGCAGCACGGTGCCGGTGTTCTCGTTGTAGGCCGGATGGATCAGCAGGTCGGCGCCGAGCAAAAAGCGCGGGATGTCGCTGCGCCCCTTGAGGATCTGCACCTGATCGGACAGCCCCAGCGCCTTGATCTGCAGCAGGAATGGCTTGGGGTCGTCCTGGCCAATGACGATCAGGCGGGTGCGCTTGCGCAGTTCACGCGGCAACGCGGCCAGCGCCTTGAGGCTGCGATCCAGGCCCTTGGTCTTGAAACCGGAGCCGATCTGCACCAGCAGCAGGTCGTCGTCGGCCAGCTTGAATTCACGGCGGAACTCGGCGCGAATTTCTGCTGCATTGGCCGGCGCACGACGATCCTGAGCGATACCGGGCGGCAGCAGATGGAAGCGCTGCAGCGGCGTCTTGTAGTGCTTGATGAACAAAGGCTGCTGCACTTCGGAGATCATCAGGATTTCGGTCTTCGACTCCGGCGCAAACACTGCGCGCTCGTAGTCGGCGAAGTGCTTGTAGCGCCCCCAGCGCCGGTAGATCGGGTTACGCAGGGTCTGCGCCTTGTCCTCGAAGCAGCCGTCGGCGGCGTAGTAGACGTCGAGGCCGGGCATCTTGTTGAAACCTATCACCCGGTCGACTGGATCGCGCGCCAGATCCGCCTGCAACCAGGCCGTGAACTTCTCGTTGCGGCGATGATTGAACAGCGCGCGCACCGGCGCCACGCGCACGTCGAAGCCGCCGGGATTGTCGCCTTCCCAGATCGGCGTGTAGACGCGAATGGCATGACCACGCGCCTGACACTCCAGGGCAATGCGCATGAAATCGCGCTGTAGCCCGCCGAACGGGAAGTATTTGTAGAGAACGAAGGCCAGTTGCATAGCCGCTCCTTAAAGGGTGCTGGGAGGCGCGAGCAGCAGCGCCTCCAGTTCCAGACCGACGCGCTCGGCGCCCAGACCATCGAAGCAAGGCTTGTCACGATCACCGCCGCCAGCCCCCGGACCGCTGGCGCACAGGTGAATCTGGCTACGGCCATAGGCGCCCACCTTGCCGGGCAGGGTCGGGCCGTAAAGGGAAATATTGGGGACGTCCAGCGCTGCGGCCAGATGGCCGAGCCCGGTATCGACGGAAACGCAGGCGCTGGCGCCGGCAATCACCTTGGCCACGCCGGCCAGGTTCAACTTCGGCAACACGGCGGCGTGCCTCAGGCCGGCAGCGATACGCTCGGCACGGGCCTTTTCCGCCTCGTTGCCCCAGGGCAGGCGCACGGCCCAGCCCAGCTCGTCCATGCGCTCGGCCAGGGCGCGCCAATCGGCTTCAGGCCAGTGCTTGCTGGCCCAGGTGGTGCCGTGCAGAAACACCAGGTAGGGCGGCGCCGCAGTATCCATCATCGCCGCGCGGTTCAGCCCGTAATCGGCGGTGCCAGACGGCAGCGGATAGCCCAGCGCCTTGGCGAACAGCTGGCGCACCCGCTCCAGGGCATGCTGATCCTTGGCGACCGCATAACGCCGGGCATAGAAACGGCTGGCCAGCGGTTCGCGCGCCGAGTCGCGATCCAGCCCGGCCACTGGCGCCTGCACACAGCGCGTCAGCCAGGCACTTTTGAGCAGACCCTGAGCGTCGATCACCAAGTCGTAGCGGGTCTCGCGCAGCCGCTGCTTGAAGCGCGCCCACTCGCCACTGCGCCAGGTGCGCAGCGGATGCTTGCGCCAGCGACGAATGGCTACGGGAATCACCTGAGAAACCGCCGGGTGCCAGGCCGGAATCTCGGCGAAACCTTCCTCGACCACCCAGTCGAAACGGATGCTAGGAATCGCACGGGCTGCGTCGGTCAATGCCGGCAGGGTATGCACCACGTCGCCGAGCGACGAGGTCTTGATGATCAGCACCCGCAAATCAGTCGCCCTCGACCAGGGTCAAGGCTTCGCCGACCAGCCGATCCAGCGCCTCGATCACCGGACGCGGTTTGAGCTCGCGCAGGCAGTTGTAGTGACCGTAACGGCAGGTACGCTCGAAGCAGGGGCTGCACTCCAGCCCCAGGCGGACAATCTCGACACGATCGGCCAAAGGCGGGGTGAACTGCGGCGAGGTGGAGCCATAGACCGCCACCAGCGGACGGTTCAGGGCGGCAGCGACGTGCATCAGCCCGGAGTCGTTGGACACCACGGCAGTGGCCGCCGACATCAGGTCGATGGCCTCGGCCAGGCTGGTCTGCCCGGAAAGATTGCTGACTTCCTCACGCAGGCCCGGAATCAGACGCAGGCGAATATCCTCGCCACCGGCATGGTCGTTCTTCGATCCGAACAACCAGACCTGCCAGCCTTCACGAATCTTGGCCTCGGCCACCTTGGCGTAGTGCTCGGCGGGCCAGCGCTTGGCCTCGCCGAACTCGGCGCCCGGACACAGCGCCAGCACCGGCCGGTCCAGTTGCAGGCCGAACTTGGCCAGCGCGGCGTCGCGACTGGACTCATCGATCTGCAGTCGCGGCTGCGGGTAAGGCTGGGTCAGCAGCGTATCGGGCTCATAGGCCAACGCCATGAAACGCTCGATCATCAGCGGATAGCGGTCTTTATCCAGCGTGCGGATATCGTTGAGCAGGCCATAGCGCATCTCGCCCTTCCAGCCGGTGCGCTTGGGAATACCGGCGAACCAGGGCACCAGCGCGGACTTGAGCGAGTTGGGCAGCAGGATCGCCTGATCGTACTGACCTGCCAGCGACTTGCCGATCCGCCGACGGCTGGCCAGATCGAGCACGCCATGCCCCAGCGGCAGGCTCAACGCGGCGCGCACCTCGGGCATGCGCTCGAGGATCGGCCGGCTCCAGTCCGGTGCCAGCACGTCGATCTCGCATGCGGGGTGGCGTTGCTTCAGGCACTGGAACAGCGTCTGCGCCATCACCATGTCGCCTACCCAGCTAGGGCCGATGATCAGTATTTTCATGCCTTATCCAAAAACAACCGGGGAGGCTCAGAGCCCACCTGCAATCAGCTGCGCGTCGGTCATGCGTCGTTGCAAAAGGGCCTTGGGCGTTGATTTACCGCAGTAAACTCACACCCTCCCCCTGTCGCACCTAGCCTGGCTCTAGCTCGCAAGATTGCCGACAGACTCCTGAAGCCTCCCCGTCGGGCCTTCGAGGAATCGCTTACTTGACCAGCGTACGCCATTCGGCGTGGCCGCTGGTCTTGCCGGTAACGAGGTCGAAGTAGGCCTTCTGCAGCTTCTCGGTGACCGGACCGCGGCGGCCGGCACCGATCTTGCGCCCGTCGACTTCGCGGATCGGCGTGACTTCGGCAGCGGTGCCGGTGAAGAAGGCCTCGTCGGCGATATACACCTCGTCGCGCGTGATGCGCTTCTCCACCACCTTGATGCCGTGCTCGTCGGCCAGGGTGAGGATGGTGCTGCGAGTGATGCCGTTGAGGCAGGAGGTCACTTCCGGGGTGTACACCACACCGTCCTTGACCAGGAAGATGTTCTCGCCCGAACCCTCGGCCACGTAGCCTTCCGGATCCAGCAGCATGGCTTCGTCGGCGCCACCGGAGATGGCTTCCTGCAGGGCCAGCATCGAGTTGATGTAGTTGCCGTTGGCCTTGGCACGGGTCATGGCGATGTTGACGTGGTGGCGCGTGTAGGAGCTGGTGCGCACCTTGATGCCGGCCTCCAGCGCTTCTTCGCCCATGTAGGCGCCCCAGTGCCAGGCGGCAACGATCACGTGCACCTTCAGGCCAGCGGCGCGCAGGCCCATGCCCTCGCTGCCGAAGAACACCATCGGGCGCAGGTAGGCGCTTTCCAGGCCGTTCTCACGCACCGCAGCGCGCTGTGCTTCGTTGATCTCTTCCTTGGTGAAAGGGATCTGCATGTTGAAGATGTGCGCGGAATCGAACAGACGGTCGGTGTGCGCCTGCAGGCGGAAGATCGCGGTGCCGTCCGGGGTGTTGTAGGCACGTACGCCCTCGAACACGCCCATGCCGTAGTGCAGGGTATGGGTCAGCACATGGGTGTTGGCTTCGCGCCACGGCACCAGTTTGCCGTCGTACCAGATCACGCCATCACGGTCGGAC